>Ga0206126_10000165_pt1 | contig 90858 bp, 77 predicted proteins | sample Helgoland_Spring_5_FD_148621 | JGI IMG/M metagenome (GOLD analysis project Ga0206126, IMG submission 148621) | Pelagic subsurface seawater microbial communities from Kabeltonne, Helgoland, North Sea - Helgoland_Spring_Bloom_20160412_1 | ecosystem: Environmental > Aquatic > Marine > Epipelagic ...
ATTGCGCCCACCGCCTCTCCTAATGCGACCACCGCCACGCCGAATGCGACCACCGCCACGCCGAATGCGACCACCGCCACGCCGAATGCGACCACCGCCATTCCTAATGCGACCACCGCCACGCCGAATACGACCACAGCCACGCCGAATACGACTACGAGTCCAAATACGACTGACATACATAACACGTCAAGTACAACAAAAGATACAATAAACACGAGCATGCCCGTGTGTGCACCTTGCACGTGTCACGAAGTCACTGTTCCGAGTCCAAGTATCGATATCGTCAAAAACTTCTCCAATAATACACATAGACACGGACTTGGTTCTTCCGTTGTTCAAGATTTGTCGTGGTTACACGCATTCTGGGCATTCGTACCACTGGTGGCAATATTGTGCTATTGTCGCATACGCAAAAAAATTTGCGCTCGGATGCGCGTCGGATTTATTAAGGAACGCTATACAAGACGGTCAAAGTCGTGGCCGACACATGAACGTGCGGAACACCCGGCGCGTGTACCACGGTCCAAGTCTAGTTTCGATACGGTCGTACTGTAGCTGCAATTTTCTGTCCACTACAGGGTACGGACAATATAACACTATATATAACGCACACTCGACTACTGTATGTCACGTGTAGAAAAGCTCTACGAAAACGAAGTCGCTGTTTTTTTGCAAAATATTGAAGGAACCCACGGAGATAATGCAATGAGTGACCTATTGGACAAATTAGATGTCACACTCTTGGACATGAGAATAAAAATCGCCGAATTCAAAAGGGTGGGAGCCGCTTTACGCGACCAACCGATTCTTCAAAAGCGATATGTTGAACAAGTATTGACGTTTAAATGTCAAATAAACAGTATTATACCCTTACCCTGTGTATCAGAGTCGCGTGTCGTTCCTGTTACCCCTGGAACTGGTCTTGTATTTTAATAAACATGATTCGTTATATGTTTTTACGAAAAATAATTTATATTTTTCGTAATCTCAGTCCATGACATAGTCAACTCTTGGTGTTGGTCTCTGTTCGCGATGTTTATTCCAAGGTGGCAGTTTTGTTTTCTGTCCAATACATCTTTAAGTTGTGAACCATTGCCACGTTGTTTACGTATGTGTCGCGCCCATATATGTACATCGGCATAACATTTGCACGCGGTGCTGCATCTGTGAACAGCTGACAACATTTAGTAAAAAAGTATATTCTTATATAGAGTTGTATGACAAATGTGATTTATACTACAAATCGATTATTTCAGGTAGCTTTAGTAAAGCGTCGAAAATATTTTGTTCACGCGCTTTTATAAACATGCGAAAGTTGGCAGGAATGGATTGACCTCTTCGAACATCGGTCGGGCTACATAGCCATCGTGCTCTGAAATCCTGTGCATGAACACGGACACCGCCCGAATGACTTTCCATATTTTCGACAATGTCTTTACATTTTTTTGCTCGGTTCGAGTAAAGGTCTAGCAAACCACAGTTGCCAATGTTGTTTTTATCAACCGCATGACCAGCGTCTAGCCATTTTTTGCATTGGCGTTTGCAGACTAAATGTTCATAATCCATCTGAAGAAATCTGACTTTGAGAGTGTACTCGGATGACAGGAGGTTAATCAAAACCTTGGTCTCTTTGGAAAAGGTTCCACCCCTGCGAGGTTTAGCGTGGAATACGATTTGCCGCAGTGCATCTGTCAGGTCGGTCTTTTTAGGTGGATAATGATAATACTTTTGTGTGAACACGCGCCCGATATGGTGACTGAGCGTGTGGCCACCTGAGTCGTATGCACGGTGGCCCCAACAGACCTCAATTACCGTATGTAGGAATATGTTCTTTCTGAGCTGGAGGCGTCCGCGTTCGACTTGACAATTAAAAAAGGACGCAATATGGGCGAAGATAGTCAGGTTTGGTATGAAGAATTTTATATACGACCGATGGTGAGAATTTTTGGTCGCTGGTTGCTCGAAACGTTCATACACGGCGATACATTCGTCGATGGAACGACAAAGATTGTCCAGCATGAAACGCTGTTCTTCTGCAGATTTCCACGGAATGACATCGACCAATTCGGTGTATGTAGCTTTACCATATATTTGTAAAAACATCTTCGAAAACGCCTCAACGCGGTGATTATGCCATTTGTACACCAGTTCGTCTATGGACTCACCGGTATTCCCTTTCGTCGGTTTGGCCCGTATCATTGCATCACTCAGAGTCTGATATTTTTTCATAATAAACAGAGCAGCAGCCGTCAAATATTCGTGCAGTGTGAATGAATTCACTTCTTCGGCCACAATATCAAATTGTACGATTGGGCGTGCCAGCATGAATTCGCAAAACACAGAACTAAGTTCATCCAATATCTCATGCTTTTCGCTTTCGACTGTACATGCGAAAAGCTCCCATTTGGACAACTGTATACCCATCGTATTGACTCTGTCAAACACGGTGGCCATTTTGTGGCGAGCCACGTCACCACAGTAAAGGTCCAGGTAAATGTGGATACTGTTGATGTCCGCTTCCCTCTTGAGGATAACTTGGACAGAGTCCGCCACGTCCAAAGCATGCGTTCTCGTCGTTGCCTTTTCGGGCACGACCCGTTGCACGTAATTCTTGAACGAATTTTCGCCGCTTGTATCATCCAAAATATTCTGCAATTGGCGCAGATTTAAATGCTTATGCTCGCCCAACCATTGTAAAACAATCTGATACATGTCCAGCTCTTGAAGCCCATCGCGTATAATATCACGAGAGGCGATGTACATTGTCGGATTTTGAAAAATGTTAAACAGCGTGTAAATACGCTGTTGGCCGTCGATAATCATGTATACGGAATCCTTAAAACGCCCTTCGCTCCACACGGTCAAAACTCCTATAGATAACCCCTCCTTAAGCGTTTTGAAAAGCGCTAGTCTATCTTTGGTCTTCCATACGAGACCACGTTGATATCGCGGTGCCTTGAAGTTGTCCATAGAGTCGAAAAGCGTACTCATCTTTATGTCTTCTTTTCTGTACAAATCGTCGACGGTTTTGGACGAATCCTTCAGTGTTGTCACCAAACTTTCATGCTCACACGTTGACACTTTTTGATTTTTACGTTGTTTGCTTTCTCCTTGTTCGTGGACAGAATCTATCCCACGTTTATTACCAACTGACTTTGAAGGGTTAGATGATAAAATCAACATGATGAATTGTGCTCCTATCATTGCCTTCGACACATTTTATTTCAATTATGTGCAACATATTACATTTGTTTAAATATAAAGAACGATTTCTATTATTTTTTGTGTCGTTTATGTGCCTGTTCTTGTGCGATGGTTGACCGACCCCGCTTGTGCAGAATCTGTGTATGGTTGTGGTATATGGACTTGTCTCGGTGTTGTTCGGGCTCGTGTGAAATGAAGAAACACGTTCGGCGTTCGTCGTCGTCGCACCAATCGCGCAACGTATTCTGCACCGCGTGTATGCCGCGCAAATCCATGGAGGCGCACGCTTCGTCCATAATCAACAGTGGGAAGTTTTCCGTATCGCGCCATGCCATAAACGCCGCCAGTTGTGCGCGACGCCACTGGCCCCCGGACAACACCCCGTGATGGTCTTTGTACTCAATAACGCGTTGGAGTCTCTCCTTTTCGTCGAAAAACACTTGTAAGCGAATGTGTTCGGTATCGAATAGTTTGCGCAACCAATCTGTGGTGTTTCTCGCTAATGTTTTGACAGTGTGTTCTAGCGCGTACGTCTGAATGCCACGAGGGCCCGTCCACTGTACAATCGCCGACCATTGTGCCAATGATTCGTGACAGTCAGTCAGTTGTGTCTCGCGGTCCTGTACTTGTGTACGATACTTTCGGACATTTGTATCCGACGTGTCGTGTGGACAACGTTCGGCGCGCATCTGCACGAGTGCGTCTTCAAAAGCTTCCAACGATGATTTGAGTTGGTCGCATAGGGCTTTTGTTTCGTGGTATACAGCTGCATGTCTCTTTTTCTTGTCAATGATTTCGGTGAGGCGTCGCACTCGAACGGACAACTTGTCGAGCGTATCCCGTGCCTGCACTATGTTTTTGCGAATTTTTTGCAGCGAACGCCCTTTTTCGATGTATTCGCGCGTTTGTGTCAGCTTGGTCTCCTCCTTGACACTGTAAATATGATTCTGCTGGGCGTCCACGAACATGGCCTTGGCGTCCGCGAGAGCAGCGCGCGCGCGTTCCAGTTTATCGTGCAGTGTTCTTGTGTGTTCGTGGTGGCCCTCGGGCTTGTCGAAGGCTCGTTTACACATGGCACAAAATCCAGCTTTCTTGAAATCCTCGTATTCTTTACGGGCTTCCGTCAACTGCACCTGGCGCGCATGTTTTGCCGCGAAACAGTGTTGTTTGTGTGTCGCGTGAAACTCGGTCTTGGGGTCTGGTTGGTCGCGCATCCATCTCTCCTTGACATCGTAGTCGACAGTGTCCTGCCATTCCTTAGGCAAAACGCGCTCGAGTTGTGTCCTCCGATGGTCCATGCGCGCCAGTACAACGCGCGCGTCCACTAATGCGTTTGACGTTGCCTCTAATTCTGTCTCGTCAATATGTTCGGGTGGTTCGCCGAGCGAATCAACACCTCCTTGGTATGACGCGCGCGTCCGTCCGATGTTATGCTCGTGCTCCGCAAGACGTTCAACTTGCATTTTTTCCCATTCGGTCGCCAATCGTAAGAGACGTGTGTGTGTGTCCACTGCGTTGTCGTACAATTCTTCCGCGTGACGATGTTTGATTTGAAGTTCTGCGAGCTCACTCTTTTGTGTCTTTTGGTGGACCTTGGCCCACTGCGACAGTTCGGTCCATATGGACACGTTGGCCATTTCATGAATTTCAGATTTGGCTGCCGCGTCGTTGGCATCAAGCCAACGCGTGACCACATGCTGGCTCCATACACAGTTGCGTACAAGCCACGCAAATAGTTCCCGGCCGGAAACAGACCTGCCAAACAATTCCGACCCAATACACCTCTGTGTCCCACTGAGCGTGGAGCGTGTTTTGTCTTCACCACCCACAAATAATTTCACTATATGTTTCTTGGACGTCAAGGACCTTTGTACAGACCACGGCAGGCCATTCAGAGTACCTTCTGCTGTCACCGACGCTTTTCCTACGCCTTCGTTCACTATAGAGGCAGAATCGAAAGGTAGAGCTGGCCTACCGTCTACCATGCCAGTGAGGCACCATAACCACGCACCGGCCGTCGCCAGTGATTTGCCAGCACCGTTACTTGTTTGAGTATCACCGCCAATCACCGCGGAAATAAGTGTGAGTCCCTGTCCCTCCAACGATATCGTGAGCGGTCCCGTAAACGGACCGAACCCTTCCAATTGAAGCTTTACTGGCCGTAAATCGGGACGGGCACTTCGTATCGACGCCGACATCGTGGACATGCGTTCCGTCAACAAATTCCAAGACCGACCCTGCTGGTCCAGGTCGTTCAGCTTGGCGTATTGAACGAGTAAATCGCACGGCTGTAGTTTACCACCGTCTGCAATTCGAGTCTCGACGTCCTTTTGGCGCCGTTTCACTTGCACAGTGACTTGGCGAGCAACGAGGGCGTCGATGCAAGTGCCCAGTACCGCAGAATCGTCAGATTCGACACATACACGGTCGTTGGGTTTCAATTCGTGGGCTCTCGTCAACAATTCGTTCGCAGTCCACTTGTATTGGTGCGCACCAATGTCGATGGGAATCTGTTCCGCAACTTGGCCTGTGGGCTCAAGTACGACGAGAGCCTTACGGTCTTCGGCTTCAGACAAAGTAAGTTGGTACGGAGAGCCCAAGTAACGAATGTTTCCGTGCACCTGTGGTGTATGATAGTGACCCGAGTAGACAGGTATGTCCGCAGGGAAGTCCGACGATTGGACGCCTTCTGTGGAGAGGCGCGTCTGAGACATTTTAAAGCCAATGATATCGAAATGTCCAAAAATAACATCGACGTCGTCGTGCTCGCGCAAAATGGCGGCAATCTTTTCTGGGCTGCGGCGCCACGGCACCCACAACTGTCTGTCAATGACTGTGGGCTCGTCTAAGACACGGATGTGTCTAGAGGCGTACGCGAAAGGTGTGAGACCATGTTCAGTCTCCGCAGCGTCAAAATAGTCATGGTTGCCGGGAATCATGACCATTGGCACAGACCATTCCGTCTCGAAAAATCGCATCAGTTCGTTCAGAATATTGACAGGTAAAGTACCTTGGGAGTGAACCTTGTCAAAGAAATCGCCCAGAAACCCAACGGTGACATTCCTTTGTACGGCTTCGCTGTGCACGCGGCGCAGCACTTGCATACAGGTATCATATGTACGGGGACTCAAATGTAAATCGGAGAATAACAGCATCTGTAATTAAAAAATGATTCATATAGGGTTAAAAACATATTCGCTACTTAATGTCAATCACGTGAAAGTCTGAGTATCGTAAGGCACGCGCCCCACTGAATTTTAACATATCTTGAACTAATTCCCTTTGTTTGTGAACTTTGGGCGTGCGCACGCGGCAAAGGAGCGCGTAAAGTGGGGAAACACACGTATCTTCCGAAATCCAACATCGGATGTTGGGATTTGCGCCACGTCGCAACAGTACGGCCACGTATTCAGGTTTGGTTAACGCCCAGAACAGGAGTGGCTTGCCGCTTATCGACGCGTTTGGCGATTGCGTACGCATATGTCATTTTAAAAAAAGTTAGTATGTATGTTGATTGTGTCTAACATATTCTATTCGAGTATAAGCTTTTTTGTTTGTGTAATTTCGTCGTCCGACATCTTGCCTGTCTTTTTAAGGACAGAAAGATGTCCTAACTGCTTTGAAATCGACCCCTCGAAACATTTTGGCGAAGGGCTTACTTTGGTCAAGTTTCGAAATTCGTCTATTTTTCTTGTGGTTGTTGTAGAAATGGGTTGTGGTGTTGCTTTGTTCATTCGTTCACTACAGGTCCATTAAATACTCCGATCATGCGGACAGTTCGGGCCAATCTCCGCCGTCCGTGTACACAGATGATGCCACAGATGATGCCACTGATGATTCCGAGAAATCTGACAAATACTGCGAACTCACATCAGAGATTGTTGATGCTGCGTCAGACAGTCTTTCCTCTAGATAGTCCGCGTACTCGTAGATGCGCGCCTTTATGTACTCCACCGCGTCCTTACGCTGACTAACTGGCGTGTCCCATGGAAAGCGTACGTAGAAGTGATCGTGTTCATAATACACTGTGCATTTACAGTCGTGACACCCGTCCAATACGGTCACTCCTGCTTCGATAGCGCGAAGATTGTGTCCACCAGACCCTATAATGCGTCCCACAAACTCGGACCGTACATATATGCCGTGATTTGCCACCGCGATTTCCTCGCCGAACGTGTTCACAACGAAGGCCTCAGCACCGTCTATCATGGGTATAATGGCGGAGAACACACCGTCGCGGTGAGAAACATCGATGTCGAAGCCTGGAAACTCCAGCCGAAACGCATAAGACATATTTTTTACGCGTGTCCATTTGCGACCTACCAAGGCCCCAACGACACTGTCGTCACACGCGAAAGTAAGGGTCATAAGACCAAATGCGTTGTTTTCGGAGGCGTACTGGGGGACAAAAGTATTACCACGAAGCGCGCCGAACGAATTAGAGAACATTGGCGCGGTCGTGTGTCGTGCTAGGTGCCGTCGATAGGTGCGGATAAAGTATGGACGGTTTGTCAGCGAGAGTGAAGAATTTCCCTGGTGATTGTGTGTTGGTCCTGGATTTAATTTAATTTAAATTAAATCTTGCTTGCATTATTTTTTTTTATGTGTCTGGCGTAAATTTAATTTAAATTTTCAGACTCGATAAAAATGTGATTAATAACAGCATCTATCATGTTTCGGTGTACTATGAAATTTTATCTTCTCTTTCTGTACATGGGGTAGCATTTTCAGTTTTTGAATAAGCGTATCAAATGTACTCGTGACATTCTCCCCGTCTTTGGATGACAGTTCGGAGTACGTTACACCTTTTCCAACCGCCCACGCCGTCGCCTCTTTCTTGGCAACAACACGCGCCAAGTCTATCTTGTTGCCCACTAACATGGCGGCACAGTTTCGACTGTCTCCGTACGCCAGATATTCACGCCACCATTGTTCAAGGTTCAGAAACGAGTCGCGGTCGGTGACGTCGTACACAAACATGATAGCGTTGGCCCCGCGGTAGTACGAGCTCATCAGCGATTGAAAGCGCTCTTGTCCGGCCGTGTCCCAAAACACGAGTTTGGTTTCGTCGTCCATGTCCTTGTGCGTGAATTCGACCCCAATCGTCGAAGGCAACTGGGCGTGGAACTTACCGAATACATAGCGGTTCAGTATACTGGTTTTGCCCGTGTTGGCATTTCCAACAATAACGACTTTGTATGTGTTCATATGGCGAAATGTATGACACTTAAATAGACCTTCCGACATACATATTTGCATCGTATACGTGCTGTTCTTTGAGTCTGGCTGCGGATATTCTCCCGTTGACTATATTTGTAATATCTTGCGACATTTGTTCGACGACTTCGTCTGTCAGTGCCGCCTTTGCAAATTTGCGCAACGTTCGGTTGAATGTTTTGTATTTGCTTTTCTTTTTCAGCTCCAAGAGTTGCAAGAATACTTCGTGTCGTCGACTGTTCCGCTTGCGTTTTTTAGTGGGCGCCATCTCGGTCACCAGGCGGTCGAACCGGAGATTCTGCGGACCTCTGCACAAGGCACAAGTCGGCACATTTTCGGAAACGCGAATCTGTTCTATGAGACAGTCAAAACATCCCATGTGTGTTTGATGGCACATGACGATGGGATGGTGAACTGTGCATAAACAGAAACAACACTTGAACGCATCTTGCATTATGGAATGCGTACGAGTATAAATAAGAGTCGTTAGATTCACAAATGGGATTTATATGGTCGAAGCCGCGGGGACCGTTGGAAGATTCACTGATTGACGATTATCCGGTGTTTCTTCGCATGGGCGATTTATTGTTGGTACCCACCTCGGAATTGGACATCACACTAAACCGAGACTTGTGGAAACACGTGGCACTTGTCATATCATCATCCAAAGTGTTCACTGGTGGTCAGATGTTGTCGTTGGAGAGATTTATCTCGAAGCATGACTGCTGCTTGACTGTTCGTCAATTAGAGAGTGCGCGACCTTCTGGGTTTGAAACCCGTTTCGTCTCAGCCGTGGCGGACGCCATGGCCAAGTCTTACGCTGTCCGCAACGAATACAGGGAATGTTTCGAAATAGGTTACGTTCTTGCGAATATGGGATTTATAAGCGAAGCCTGCGTTCGCGAGTTAAGTCCACATCACTTTTCGTCTGAAACGCCTTACAGAAAGTTAGATTTACACATGTATTCAATGAATGTTTGTTTATAAAAGAATATATCTACAATCTGGATAATGCATTAACTTTGGCCTGTAATGCCAATATGGCGGTCCTAATATTCATATTTTGAACAATAATATCCAAATTTCGAAATTCCACTTTTGGAATATTGTTTGCGTCGGCAGTATCCGCTTCGACGATACATTTATCAACTGGACATGTGAGGTGAAAACCGCCGTTAAATTTTGTCTGATACCTAAATGTAGATTGCGTCGACGCGCCCGCAGTGACCTTCTCTGTTAGATAGTCAAATTTCAAATCGGTAACGGTTGTTGATTTCATAGTGGAATCCCCAGTGACGTCTAAGTCTGCGAGGATGAAATCACCACCTATGACTTGTAAGGTTGTTTCGCGTGCCGCTGCCGCGGTGTTTATCCAGTATTGTATCGAGTCTCCAATTCCACACTGGTCCGGAATATGACGAACTTCCGCGACAAGTTCTTGAGCAAATGTACATGTTAGCATAACAAAGGCAAGAAAAGCGCGCATTATTAATTATAAAATGACCTTTATATATGTATATTTTAATATATTTTATATATAATTGTCAAGCTTGTCCACAGGGCCGATACAATGGGGCCGACGACTATAGTTTAAATGAGTGTTATGCGTGTGACACTGGTATGTATCAAGACCAGACATCAATAATGCATTTCCCTTGTGTCGAATCAGTGATTTGCCCGTCTGGACACACGAGGCACCCATTTTCGCCTTGTGAAAAATACCCACTAGGACACTGGACACACACATCCACTGAATTTGCACCAATATTTTGAGTAGTTTTTCCGACTGGGCATAGGTCACAACTATTTTGACCCAAATCATCTTGAAAGAATCCAATTGGACACGATTTGCATTCTGTCTGGTCGGTTTGATCTAGGTACAGGGAGATCAGTTCTGCCTGATCTAGGTACGTTCCCTTGGTGCATCTAATTTTGGACGACATTGTTTGGCTGTACCCCTCACACGTTAAAGTCTCTAAGATGAAATTGTATCCGTACGGACACGGGTCGTCTGCAATTAGACCAGGATATACTGATAAGTCAAGCTCCGAGATACCGTGGTCTAACTCTCTTGGGTCGACCTCTCCAAGCTTAAACATGTTGTTCGTCATGTCTGGCCTAGTGATGTACGGTATGAAATGCCGCACGTAGAGAATGCCACCAAGTTCGTCATCACCAGTCACATACTTGGACTTGTACGAATTAGGACCTACTTCTATAGAACCTTCCACCCACGTCTGACATCTATTTTTCGGTAGAGAGCACCGACACAGGGACTTTTCGTCCCAAAATTTTATTTGCGTTGAGCGGAAAGCATTATTATACATATCATAATTGCGAAATCGCCAGTGCCTACAAGATAACTGATAAAACCCGTCGCATATGGTATCTTCTCTTAATTTAAGATCATTAGCCCCCAGACTCCATTTCCATCCCGGAACTTTGTTGACGGATGTCTCGAACTCACAGTAACCGACTTCGTCCTTGTGTTCGGAGTTCGCTCTTCTACACCTCAAATACGGTTCGTTTTTGTACCGCATACCTTCAGTAGCTGTTTCCAACGATAAGTACGTATGACGTAACTCATCTGTAGTGTACGTCAAATCGTAATCGTCATTCTCATACCACGTCCCAGTGTCGTAATGGTCATAAATCGGATTCTCGCAACTGGTTTTGGTATTAGGGCGTCGCAATACTTGGGAATCCCAAGAGTCGTCTTTAAAACATGTTCCTCTTCCGGTAGTGGAGTCATAGTTGCCATCATTGTTTATTTCCCCCCAGCGATAGTCAAACTTCCACACATTCGCGAGCCCTTCACGCCCGCTTTCAACATTACTCCAACCAGCTATTATGAGTTTCTCTGGACTCATTATGTTTTCGTCATCGTCCGTGTAGTTGGGTGTGTATACTCCCGGAGGACATATGAACGGTCGCTTATTTGGTTTAAATTTTGCATTGGGAAAACCACTTTCTAGGTACGGTTCCCACACGTATAGGAGATCTTCTCCGTTACCCCTGTCGTAGCCGGATGGTTCCAAATATCCCGATTTGGCACTAGTTGCAAAAGGGACGGTAATGGGGTTATATTCGTTGGTTCCTCTACTCGGGCCTAGAAAATTAGCAGAAGCAGGCGTATGTTTGTACCAATCAACTATGTTGTTAATACGAAACTGACTTGAAAAAACGCATTTACCTTGTGTCGAATCAGTGATTTGCCCGTCTGGACACGCGACGCACCCATTTACGCCTTGTGAAATCTTCCCACTAGGACACTGGACACACACATCCACTGAATTCGCACTAATATTTTGAGTAGTTTTCCCGACTGGGCATAGGTCACAATTAATTTGACCCAAATCATATTGAAAGAATCCAATTGGGCACGATTCGCATTCTGTCTGGCCGGTTTGATCTTGGTACATTCCCTTGGTGCATCTAATTTGTGACGACAATTCGGTACAAAAGTGACCAATTTTACAGGCGGTGCAACTTACGTCACATACATTTTTATCTTCACTCGCAATCCGGACGTAACCCTTTGCACAAGTGCAGTCGACACATTCGTCGACTCCAATGTTGCTAAACCATCCATTAGGACAATCAACGCATAAGGGTTTTGAATAAAACTTACCACTTCTACATAAGATACAATGCTCGGCGAACCCAGCGCCTTCGTCACTTGTGCTCATTGGTTCACATAAAGTACATTCTTCCTTGCCTGGATACGAATAATAACCCATAGGGCATGTTTTGCACGCCACACCGCCTGTCTGGTTCTGATATGTACCTCTTGGACAACGTCTTTCTATCCCATCTATGTCAGAGCAATAATGTCCCTTCGAGCACTCTGAGCAGTTTTCGCATTCTTCCGGGCTTTTTTTGCCTAGTGTAGACCTGGCGTACCCAGACGGGCATACTACGCCGCATGGTGAACACGTCAGCATTCCGGCTAAGTTTGTGTATTCATTCGGTCCACACTGTTCGCATTCGGTCAGTGGGTTCAAGTCGTTTTGAGCATGGCCTGATAGACATGGTTCGCAGACAATGTGTTTGCAATCTTTGTTGTCTGTGTCTTCGTTAAATGACGATTCCGTAATTTTTGTTCCTGGTGGACAGTGACACGCATGGCATGGCACACCTGTTCCTTCAGTGTCGGAATATCTGCCATTCCTACACTGCGTGCACGCTGGCGCACCTTCCAAACTGTACTTCCCAGCGGGACATGTTTCGCACCTTGACCCGGACACCGCTTTCCCAGCAGGGCATGTTTCGCAGTGACAGTCGGGCGTACTTCCATGACCCGGAGGGCATCCCCCGCATTTTGTGCATTCGAGTGCTCCACCATACGAACTCCAGCCGTTCGGACACTGGTGACAGAATGATGTTCCAGGTTGCGAAGAAAATTTTCCAGTGGGACAGTTGGTGCACGACGTTTTGACAAATGAGTGCACCAAATGCGCACTACAAGCAAGTCCGGATTTTTCGTCGTCTGTCCTAATTGAGTGACCGTACCGTTGACAAGTCAACCAAAATCCAGGTGCTAGATAATCGCCAGCGCCATTGGTGGTTTGGGGAGGTACGCTGAACCGATATTTGTGAACGAAACAAGAGCCATGTTTCAATCTGGACATGGCTGATGGATTGGGATTGTCTCTATCAAAAAAATCTCTCGGTGCCATGTAGTTCGAGTATGTACCGTCCGGTACAATGTTGCGAATGTCACGCTTTAAGGAGACCCACTCTTTCGCTGGCTCTGTGCTTGACCTGTGCATGGTGGTCCACCATGTGCTAGCAATGGTGCCTACAAGAGGGTTAGAGTTTCCGGAAGACAATACACGCGTAAGTCTGGCGAATTCTGTGGAAACCCATGGGGTCGAATTCGACCCTGGTGTGCCCCATATTCCATCACGTATATTGTCCAGGGTGGGTTCTAACCACGTATAGACATTCGAGAAGTCCACCAGTCTCCAAATTTTTAGTTTATCGATGTTATATACTTCAGCCGTGTCCTTATGTTTTTCAACATACGCACCATCAATGTATGCCGGAGCCCATGATGCAGATTTACAATGAGTGTCGTGTTGACAAATATTCGCACAATCTTCCTCTGTAAAATCATTAAAATTCACTCCTGGGAATTCAGGGTACTCGTAGCTGTGGTATAGCCATCCACTCTCTGAAGTTCCCCAAGAGATTTTCAAAATGCCGTACGGACCATTCGCCCCTGTGGACGTACTAATCCTGTCAGACGAGTACATGTAACCACTCGCCGGACCAAACCTAGTTGCTTCCATGTAGGTTTTGATTTGGTCGTATGGCTGTTCCTTTTCGTATACATGATTATATTTACCAACGGGACAAGTCCCACAACCGCCGTCCTCGCCGTACTCTCCTTTCGCACATATACCGCTCACTTTATCGAGTGGATCCCAAGGGAATTTCCTTTGTATGTCGATTTCAGCAAGGAAGTACGCCGCCCCGCCGAACAACATGTTACCCCCTTGAAGCATATAGGGACCTCCACCCCGTTGAATAATATCGGGACCTCCTGAAACACCGCCACACATACCACGTCGAGCGCGCACGGGTGCCATATTGTGGAGACAGAAGCCCTCGTGCCTTGGATTCATAAATTGGCGCGGGGCCGACGCGTGGGTGTTATGGTATAACATAGTACGGTCGATCGTAAAGCACCCGTAGGGCAAATTTTTGTTTTCCACTTCCAAAATATTATTGAAATCCTTATTCAATAGAAACGACGCGGCCGTTTCACATAGTTCTTGGGCAGAATATCGCACACTATTTTGTGTTATGGGCACGTGGTCACCATAACAACTAGGGTAATTCACAAGTGGACAAAATACACATTCAGCTATAGACGTCAAATACTTGTTGGACGCATACTTACCCCTCGGACACGACACGCATTCGTCAGAGTTCATCATTTCTGCGAAAAACCCTTCCGGGCATTTTGTACAAATGTTGTTTTTCACATAATGCGACGTAGGACAAACTTTACACTTGTTTCGGCCGCTCTCGTCTTGATAAATACAATCAGAACACTCTATCGAGTCCACCGCGCTACTTCTTTTTCCCACTGGGCATTGTTTACACCCTTGACCACTTATTTTCCATCCTTTCGGGCACATTATACATGTTCCCGTATCAGCAAACCTTCCCACTGGACATTCTTTACAGTCTTTCTCAACCATGCTCCCTCTTTGTTCAGTGATAGCATTGTCCGAACACTTGTGGCATGATGTAGTGGGCGTTGTAGAAGACCAATATCCATACGGACATTCTACACATGCAAATATGATGGGCATTCGTTCCAATGGGTTAAAACGTCCCTCGCCACACAATTTACAGTTCTCCGGAACTGTTTTGGCGTATTCGTCCTGATATTTACCGACGGGACATGAGGCGCACTTGTCTACCGAATCGGAACCGATGACTGGTGAATATGTCCCCTTAGGACAAACAGTGCACTTATCCGAACCTCCGTTGTTGGTAAAGTATCCCGCCGGACACAGTCTACACGTAGAACGGTACTCCGCGCCAATTGTTTCACTAAAGTACCCCCGTGGACAATGTACACAAGCAGACTCCGAAGATGGGACAGCGCCGGACCATTCTCCACAGACTTCAGTAGCAAAAGTCGTGCATTGTTTCCATGGTCCGTGAAAATTCCCATTCCTATCATGATACGATTCCTCTCCACCGCCGTCGCACGATTCTATGTATTTAGAGTGACATCCTGGCTTGATTTCGTGCATCCTCGCTCTGATTGCATGACATGCATTTGTTTCGTCGTTTAAAAACATACTTTGGCCTAGGAAAACACATGTTGAATTGCCTATAATATAACCATCCGGACATTTCCCCCCGTCAATCTGTGCACGTAAATTTCCTACCAGTGTTCGGTAAGCAGATTCTTCACCGACTTTATTACATATTCCGATGGGCGAGTTACAGTAGAACTCAAATGTTTGACCGCTTTTATGCATGAACGCAATGCATTCTGGTAATTCGTAACATAATTTTCTAGCACTTGTGAACGAGACTACATTCTCGACAGTACCGTGCGCCGGTTTTTGGCCGTTAAGACCGAGACACTCACCGGGGCCTACATTTGTGAAATATGTTTCGATGATAGCAGCATCTGTTTCCGGCGCCAACAACGTACTAGAATATTGACACGCTTTTATATGGTTGTTATACACGTATGAGTTGGTATACCTGCCAATGACCTTGTCTGGACAGGTGGTTCCATCAGTAGGTACAAATGAAGTTGTGTCGACCAGAGTGTCTGGCGCATCCCATTCGCGGGCGTCAGATAAAAACGTTTCACTCCATTTACCAACAGGGCACGCGGTGCAAGCGGATGCACCAAGCGAGTAGTAACCAGCTTTGCATGGTTTGCATGAAGTCTGACCCGGTTCATCTTGATAAGTACCGATAGGACAATTATGTTTCACAGGGTTCCCAGAACCTGCTGTGAAATATCCTGCCGGTACTTCGCCACAAGGCTTATCCAACTCATCACGTACTTCAATGGCATAAGCGTTGTAATCCTTTGTCCAGCCAACTGGATACGAATTAACGTCAAATTTATAATGCCATCTGTCCTTCGATATTTGATCCGGTTGGCACGTTTCGTATGCGGTATATCGAATACAAGGGTGTTTTTTGTATTGGGGTACGAATAACTGCCAAAACCTCTTATTTACAAGCATTGGTTCGCCCTGGTACGAACTGTATACAGTTCCCAATAGAATTACGGGTCTCCCTGTACGTATTGCGGGATTCTCGTCGTTATCATAGTAATTCGTGTGTATTGGGGCACCCGAGGAATACATAGGTAAGTAGATTTCTCCACGAACTACCTCCTTGAATTTGCCCGGAGAACATACCTGGCACTCAAATTGGCTTGCCAAATATGTAGAAGTATCCTTTTTTTCTTTTCCAGGTGTACAAAATTTCATGTTCCACGCCTCCGGAACGGGTGTTGCGTAAACATCAGGCTTCCTATGGCCGTCATCCGTAGGGTACCAGAGTCTGAATTTATCAGGATATGTGTAAGTCGAAGGTTTTTCCCAACCTGATTTCGGCAAACATTTGGCCGAGTCCAAGCCAAAGTGTTCCTTAATACAGGTCTCACACTCATACCAACGATAATTGTCGTAATTATGATATATAGGCATATGGTTTTGAAACCAACCACTGGGACAACTCTTACATTCGTATTGACCTACTTCGTCTTGATAATGGTCGGCGGGACATTTGATACATTTGACGGCTTTCGTCTTCAAATGTATACGCACACCCGCGGTCGTTTCTACCAAACCATTAGGCTTTGACATGTCAACGGTTGATTCGTGCCCATGTCCGAGTTGGCAATCGCCAGTGGTCGGGTTGCACCAGCACGTTTGATAATCTGTGCTAGTATTAGATATTTTATACTCTAAGGGGATTTCTATATTGCCCTCTGTGTCCGCTGTCAGTTCTATAACGCCAACAGGACTATTGACCGGCTCTGAGTCCCCACACTGTGTATACACGCACGGATTTGTATACGTTGTTGCGTCAGGTTTACTCGGTTGGGAGGTATAATCCTTTCCAGGCACACACACTCTACGAATGGAAGGCAAATTAAGTAGCATATACTGCGAACCTGTTGCACTGCCAGTGTCGTATAATGAATTGCTCTCTGCGATGTATATAGATAATTCATACGTAAAATATTGCTTAAGCCCACTTACCACCACTGTTTTGGTACTGACTGTGTCAAAAGGTGCAGTAAAGGGCAAGAATGTCTGGACCGTCAATACATCAACAAGGTCGTCCGCGAAAAATGCACCCCGATCTGTATCCTGTCTTCTGGGGGAAAATTCTACCTCTCGTTCGGATGTCCGATACCACTTCACGTCTCTCACGGCGCGCTGACTCGTGGGTGTGAAAAATCCCGGGGCACACTGGTAACACTTTGCGCTAGTGTCGGTATACATGCCCGCGCCACAGCAACTTGGAGCCCCACTGGCGGACGCTTTCCCATCCGGACAGGCTAAGCAACTCGTTTCTCCAAATCCCATCTGATATTTACCAGCAGCACATTCTGTACACGACTCCTGGCCGGTGTGTGGCTGGTGTTTACCCGGTTTACAAACTTTGCAGTCGCTCGACGCCCCGTCCGGTTGGTAACGACCCACAGGACAGTTAGAGCACTCACTATTACTACCTGATGTGTATTTCCCTGGTATACAGCGTTCACACTCTGCCTGGCCCGTTTGGTCCTGCGCGAAGCCCTCTGGACATGCCAAACAGTTTGTTTGTCCACGTAAACTCATGTATTTCCCTAATGTACAAGGGTTGCATGACGTGGTACCGCTTTGGTCCTGTGTGAAGCCGATAGGACACTGTTTGCAACCGTCTTGCCAATGTATAACGCCAGGTTCCGTTCCGAAACGGCCCACTGGGCATGCGTCGCATGAAGGGCGCATGGTCCTGTAGTTATAGCGACCTGATTCACACGCTTTACATCCTTGTTGTGCCGTTGAGTCTTGGAAAAGGCCTTTCGAACATTCTTTACATTGTTTCTGGGATGTCTGGTCTTGATACATACCAGTGTCGCAAGCATAACACTCATTTAAACTATAGTCGTCGGCCCCATTGTATCGGCCCTGTGGACAAGCTTGACAATTAAGTGGCGAAGAATGGAATTTGCCAGCTGGACAGTACGCTTGATATGAAGACCAAATGCTGTTTGACAAGAATTGCGTGCATTTTTCACGGTTTCCGAATCCCAAGTATGCATCCTTCGTTTCACAAAAACCCCCCTCATAAGCACTGATAGTGTATGTATTGAACCCGGCCTTCTGACAAGTTTTAAGGCAAAATTCCCTATTGGTTGCATCAGAGTTAAACAAATAGTGCCAGGGTAAACATGAGCGACCGATGCTCTCATCACAACGTCCATTTCCCGTCGACTTCATAGGTTTAAATGCGCAGCACAGCTGAATCGCCAATGCCATGAATACAATAAACATCAAAATTGTTTCCCTTTTTTATTTAAATAGTCATTTATATACGTCACAAATGTGCAACATAGTTGCCTTTCGATAATATTTTCTCAGCCCAGCGTTTGGACCGTTTTTCCAGATATGTAAATGGCCGTGCTCTGATATAAGGTTCTACCAGCGCAATGTCGAAAGGGGTCGTACAGTAGAACAGAGCTCGCAGAAGGCAGCGGCGTATAATCGGCGACGCGTCTCGTAGCGCATCCAACAATTGTCGTGGGTTCACGTCTGGACCAATCATATCAAATACAGTCTCGTCCATGTGTGGCGAAATCAAACACGACACAGCGTCCGCCGGTAGCGTTTTTTTTGGCAAACTGACGGGGCGGTGCATTACACCCCGCTGCTGGTAGTCGCGAATACAACGCGCAATGTCGGCCCAGGTCCTGCGGTCCCCTTCCACGAGATTAATATCGACCATCGTCTGTGCACCGTCTGAAAAGAAACGACATTCTGCACTCACGTAGTGGGGGTCTACTGTTTCTAAAGTGTAGTGCCAGAGTGCCGACTTCAACTGCACCCACATGCCCAAGTCGGCAAAGAGACGCAGCAATGTTTCGCGATAAATAAACGGGTCGTTTTGCGTCTCGAGGCGCAGCGCCGCCCAACACCAAAACTCGGGTACCTTGGGCGGAAACGCGCGCGCCGAGTGCACGTATTTCATCACGTCAAACCCAGTCCATTCATAACGGGCGCGCATGGCTGTCACAAACGAGGGGCGTCGCCAGCGCGGGTCTGTCGTGGTCGGAAACCCCAGCGTTTCCAATTGGTCCGGTTCGAGCTGGCCTATGAGACGCTCAAAACGACCACTGTAAAGGGCACTGGTAAACCCCGGGTTCCATTGCTGAATGTCGGCGTCGGCCTTGGCCCACATTAGGTTGTGACAGTACCGAACGTGACCACTATTAACAGGTGTCCCACGATGCCAGGTGTCGAGTGCATACAGGAGCACGTCGCCTGGCATAAAGTGCGGCACGACCTCGCGCGCGTAGCATTGTGCGCGCAACGCCGCGGACTCTTCGGGCAGGCTCGCCTCGGCCTCTGTGCGCCGATTCACAAACGGATTACCGCTTATACCCGGCATATGTACGTATGGCCAAACGTACACGGGGTCGTTTGCACCCTCACGTGGGACCAATGCCGTGGCACCACCCGTTTCCGAAGTGTCTGAGTAGTACACAATGGCGGCAACTGCCGCGGGGTATCCAGGATTCGGCATGTCGTACTGATTGTTCCCATAGTCCATGTGCACGCGCTGGTCGCTGTTCGAGCTCTCCCCGACAGAAGGAACGCCGTATTTGGCCCATGGGACAGATTGCTTCAATCGAATATTGGGACCGAGTATTTTGCGCACCGCCTTTAAAATGTGATGGTGGACGGCGATATCGTTCAGCGCCGGTGTGGACGGGAAAAGGGCCTTGTTGCCGGAACCAAAGTCTTGAACGGGTTCCTTGTCGTCCGGCGGAAAGTGCTGGTGCATTTCCTCGAGTGCCGCGGACGCGTCAACAGCACCACGTAGGATAACATATCCACGGTCAACAAAATCGCGGTTCATCGTATACATGGTAAAGTAGTTTATATAAATAAACTCTAAACCCATACAAAAATTTAATTTAAATTAAATTTCAGTAAAGTCGAATTACACGCAGGAGTCTTTGAATTTAATTTAATTTAAATTAAATTTCAGTAAAGTCGAATTACACGCAGGAGTCTTTGAATTTAATTTAATTTAAATTAAAATTCGGTGAATGTTTGGTATATATAGAAGTTCCATCATGTTGTTCATGTCCCAGAAAGAACGTGACGTCGCCGACACACTGACGGATATGCAGGCCGCGAACGACCTCAGTCGGGTAAAACACCAACACAAACAGCGGGAAACGGAAGAGGAAGCGCTGGACATGTTAAAAATAATGGACGCAGTCACCATTCTCGCGGGACCGCACGGGACACGTGAGCCCGAATGGCGTCCACCGACCTCGGACGAACTGAGGAAGGGTATCCCAAAAAATTTCCAGGTGCGGGTGAGTCATCGCAAAAACGGCAACCCCTACCGCACATATAGGTCTCCCACCGGCACGCTATACAGGTCCATCGTCGAAGTTATACGGAGCCTAGACGACAGTTCGCCGTCAGAGGACTCAGACACGTCGTCCTCTGACGGCGAACTGTCGTCAGAGGATGAATCTATGTGTGAATATGATGACGATATCATGCAATACACGATTACGTTGCACATATACGTGAACGACGAGCGCCAGAGAGATCGCGCGTATCGTCCGATGACGACAGTGGGACAGGTGATTGATGATGTGTTACCGGGCGGCACGTTGTACTACAAAGGCGTTGGCAAATCCAGAGAAGAACGCCTGCAATGCGTGTTTGAACATTTGGTAAGAGGCGGCGTGTACAAGGTACACCTGCGGAACAAGCCGAGTATACACACCTTTGTATTTAACTTTAACGAACATTGATATTTTTTAGTGGCTTAAAGCCAAGACGCCCATAACAATTATTTTGTGGTATATATATATGTCTGCATTTCGACAAAATGTACACAGAACTTATCAGTGCGATATCGTATTTGAGCAGTATTTTTGGCATAATGGCCGTGGCAAGCTACGCGGTAACATTTTACATATTAGATTACAACGGATTGTATCTATCGGGAAAGTCTGGCTACGACGATACCGATTTGCCGTATACGTATGCCATAGTGGAGTGTGTAACGGCCGGTTTCACTTTGGTGATTGGTGTGATGGCGTTCGGTACATCTGGACGGCCAACCAAAAGAGCGGTCATGGTCGCGGTGATATTCTTTGGCGCCGCGTGTATGTTGGAAGGCACCTTTAGCATGTTGCGCGCGTGGAACTTGGGTCTGGTGGGCGACGACATGGAAAAGACGTGTTCTGATGTGGGCCAGGCAACGGGTTGTCCGACAACGCGGTTCGAACACGTACATGACCGTGATATCTTGTACTCGGAACCGTCTGGCGGTGACTGCACGTTTTGGTTTTGGGGCAACAAGCCGGAGGACGCGTCATCGTCGTCCACGTCGATGACGCGCTACATCGACATTATTAAACCGAAGGCTGACGGGACGGGTTACCAAAATCCGAATATGGCGACTGGCATTTATTTCGGGTTGGACCCGCGCGAAATCGAAACGTACATGGACTGGTCACAGGCATCATCGTACGGTTGGCGCGACGACCCGAACTCATTGACGAACATAGGTGCCGAGGACGATGAGAGTTTGGACAATCTGGACGCGTTAAATCTGAACAAGCGCCACAACATGCGCCAAATCATGACGCTGCAGGACAAAATCCTACTGGCGCGCGATGACTATATTGCCGAAGCGGACCAACTATCTCAGGCACCGTCCATAAGCTATTGTTGGTACTGGGGGTGCAATTCCGTGTGTAACCACGAACGCTATTTGGTCAACCGTCTTTGGTTCGGGACGTCGCTGACACTGTTTGTGGTACAGTTGACGAGCGCTGCGCTAGCGGCGATGGTGTATCGAAAAACGCCTGTGCATGAGCACACAAAGTTTTCTTCCGAAGATGCTGAAGATTTCGAGGAGGACGTAGAGCTGATGGCACCGTTGAAGGGGAGACGAAAACGTCAACTGGTAAAAAATCCATCCGGACTGATGTTTTAGACCTATAAACAGCCTTGAACCGCATATGAATAATGAATCGTGCAGTCCCTAATAAGTGTGTACATGTAAGGGCTGAAGTGGAGGGTCGGGCGTATCGTTTGATATCTTTTTTCCACCAGCACCCGTCAGAGACCACGGAAGACGGTTGGTCGGTCTTTCGTAACGGTGATGAGGTGTATCTGGTGGACAAGCTAACGTTGGCGGTCATGGCAGAGCACGAGTGTGAGTTTATGACACGTGAAGTCGACAAAGGTTCTGAGGAACCGACTATTGTATCTGTCATGTTGAACCCGATTTCGACGAGCGTAAATATAAACAGTAAATAATCACTATAAAAACATCTGCTTTCTGTTTGAAATGTCTCTTACTCTACAAGAGTCGTGTAATCTGTACGAACGCAATGCGCGACGCAACAAGTCTGTGCAATCGTTTGCGGACTTTAACAAACATAACTTTACATGTTTGCCAGTCAATGCGGACGTAGAGCGTGATTTCACCACAGTGGTTGGTAAATTGCGCAAAGCCGAGGGTCTGCCTATCCGTGGTCGTTTATTCAGTTTGTTCCGCCGTCTGACTAAATCGGACGTGTCGGAAGTGGCTTCCTCCCCCCAGGCCGTATCTACACCCGCGACAAAATCGTTTGCGGTAACAGAGCATAAAATTGAGAAGGCAATGCGGATGAGCATTCGACCGCCGTCTCCGGCGAGCGAAACATCGGACACATGGACATTGGAAGCCTACGTGAAGGCTGTCCAAGAGTCTGGGCTCACGGAGTCGAAGGGACTCATCGTGCACTTCATGCCGGAGCACAAAGGCGACCCTATTTCCAGTCTCGCGAGCAAGTTGACCAAGAGCACGTGGGAATCCATTCGTGGCAAATCCCAAGAGACGTCTATTAAAATGAAAGACGGTACGATGATGGACTTGGCCAGCATTCGGTTGAACGAAGAGGACGTGAAAAAGTTTGTGCACAACCGCAAGAAGAAAGTAGAGGGTCCCTATTTCATTCGATTTTCGGGTATTTAAATATGTTTGAGGAATATACAATAGAATGGGAGATATAGAAAATTTATTAATTAATTTGAGAGTCTTAAGCAAATTACAATGTCATGCTCGCTTAGATACTACAGAGCCTTTGTTCCGGATACACACACCGGCGGGCTGGATACCTGCGTGGTTGAAGCGCTGGTACGCGGCTCAGAATCGCGTGACGGATATTAGTCGTATTCGAACCATGTACACAAAAGCCCTCGAACTTGCCCCTGACAACCAACGAATTCGTGAATATTTGGGATTGTCCTTAGACGGGTTGGTCAATCTGAAAACCACATACGTGAACGACGTGACTACCGTGGCACTCATCGACGTGATTATGGACAACGTTAATGCATTGATAGCATGAACGTGTAGCTAAACGGGTTGGTCGCCCGCATGCTGTTCACCACTGACATAATGTTCCGAATATTATCATCCGGCAACTGGTGGCGAAATATGCCTGTTAGAGTGTTTAGTACCGAGGAATCTTCACTCATATTGTGTATTAGGTAGTCCTGCTGTATGTTTTTCATAATAGTGGCGAATAAAATTTCGGCGGAGTGTATCTTTGCAACGTGTAGGAGCTCTTCTGCCTTACGTCCTATCCACCGAATACTGCGAACCGAGGTAGAGTAAGCCGGGTACATGGGTCCTGTGAGGCACCACGTGTTGTTCGTCAACGTCTGCAAAATTTTGGTGCACGCGAGCACGTCCGACCTTGCCCGGTGCACATTTTCTATGTCGGTGTTGAACATTTGATGGTACAGACCGGACAATGAGTAATTCCCCTCGGGATTGCGCACAACAGACCGGGAATAATGCAAGGAGTCGAAATAGTACCACGTAAGCGGCAAACGTTGTTTTGAACGGCGACACTCGAGCTCCATAACTGGCTTGTCTGCGCGGAACGTGTTGTGCGAAATGAAGACTGGTACGATTCCAAGAGTACATTGTGAACACACCCACTGAATTAGTTCGGTACAGGCTTGCACCCAGAGAACAGCGTTATTTTCGTCTAGGAAAGCACGTGTTAGGCGCGGTATTTCAGGAATTGGAGGTTCTGGAAACACCTTCATAGAAGGGTCAGGGTCCACGACGCGGACAAACCACTGGTTCGTCGTGACACAAAACACGGCAATTTCCCATATACGACAAGTATGCAATTCGCGGACGTCGCCAATGAATTCCAGGTCAAAAATGAACAAATTTGTCCGGTGGCGCAATTGTTCAATTCTTTGCATGTAGCAATTCGCCAAGGTACACTCCTACTTTATACTTAAACTAGGAGACACTTATGTTGAAACAAAGGGGAAAAATGTCTTGGGTGTGTAAACGCCCGTTGGTTCGCTGCCAACGAGGCAACCGTTTATTACTACGTATAATTTTGGATTCGTTCGCAGTGACTCTGTAACATGCGCACCAATGTGCCCCTCCGTGTACTCCCACACACCAATCTTTCGTCGACGTATCCTCTACAGCATGTCCCAACGGTCGCGCACACACAAAACAAGGTAAGTGACAGTCAGTCCATGATGACTGAAAACAAGCCGCGTGGTAATGATGTCCGCACTCGGTCGTCATATCGGCCGACCCTTTTTTGCACAACGCGCATATCATCGTCTTCAGTACTCCTATTTTTATAAGTCGTACGGCACCCAACATTTTCGGAAACAGTTAGGAGAATGTGGATTTTTAATTGAATCCAATTTTTAATAACAGTATAATGCGACGATTGCAACAATTGCTACAAGCGCAAATTGTGTTCTTAAATGACGTTCTATACTTTTCGTTTAAGAAGCACGTGTTCACTGGAAAAGTCGCAAAGGGCGGCCTCATATGGAAGTGCACGTGGCAGAAACCTGGCGAAGACCCGAATACAGTGTTCGCAAACCCGTCCAGCATCGAAAATCAGCGTTTCATACGGACCTTTGAGTCTTTGACAGATTGGACAGAGACGTGTATTCAAGAGTGTCTGGATGAGTACCACACGCGTTACTCCTCTTGGAAGCGGGTTCGTCATCAACGCACAGACCAACCAATGGAAGTTTTGTTCAAACATCTACAGAAAAAACAACTGGCAAAAGAACCGTCCAACGCGAAGCATATTCTGCTGTACGAACAGTTGGCGTCGCAAACACACCACATAGAAACTCTCACAAAACGACTGCAGGAGTGGACTGACTGGTACACAAAAACGTACCCGCAACAACAGCTACCAGTGGACGCCATCGAAACACCGCCAGTTAATAAGTCCGCAGAAGGCGCGGCCGTACATACACAACCCTTTGTACTCACCTCCGATTCAGGTCAGTACATGGTACTACATCGTATGAACGAAGTGGCGCCACCGGAATGTGTCTCGTGGCTCAAACAAAACGGACCTGAGGTATTTACGAACATGTTGAAGAAACTAGACACTACCGTAGAATTCGAACCTCTGGGCGCACGACCAGAAACAGACATCTCCAAACAATTTGTACATGATTTTTTTTGCACATAAATTACAAATTATAATTAGATTTTCTTCTCATTTTAGCTCTGTAGTCCGATGAGGATTGACACGTATCGTCCCTGTCAATAAATTTCACAATAATGCCATAAAACAACGTCTTGAATGTGGATTCGATTTCGGACCGTGATTTAGCGCCAGTGATTACGACTTTACCAGACCGAAACAATAGAAACACCAACTTGGGCGCCGTGGTACGAAACACAAGTCCCGGGAACAGGTCTGGCTCGTAACTGACATACGGTCCGTATGAACGCGACAGTTCTAACAACTTGAGTGGGTGCGGCACCTCAGCCGACGCCACAATGTTTTGAATCTTGAAATTACGAAACGACACGGGAATGCCGTGTTTCTGTAACAGACGGACGTACTTGCGGCTGGCTAACCTCGATTCCAGCTCCGTTTTAGCACCCGTACACACCATATTTCCAGAAGCAAAGGCCAACGCCGTCGTGCGCGGCGCGCGGATGCGCAACGTTGCTGCGGCAAATTTCTGCGGATTATACTCGATGAACGCCTTTTCGAGCGCGATGGCGCGCAAATCCAAATGGTCCACGCCCAAATTAAACGTAGCCACGACGTTTTGAAGTTCGAACGTCGGCAGGTCGAGGTCTTTCGTCGGCGCGGTGTTCTTGAAATCGTTAGGATTAATCAATTCGCGCTTAACTTTTTTGCGCTTCTTCTTTTTCGGCGGCTTGGGTTGTGTAGACATTCGCTTTATAATATAGACGTGGACGATGTAGATCGGAGTCGAAACCATTTATAGTACATGATGATTAAAATAAAATAGATTATAAAACAATCTTGACCAACATTAATGTACGGTTATTTCTACGACAACTCGAACGCAAACAGAGACATTCATCATATATGTCCTTACATCACGTTCCACAAAGTTCAAGACAATCCCACATTCCAACACGGTGACGCCCAGGCATTGCACAGCGCACTGGTCGAAGAACCGAAACTTGTCAAAGACGTGGCGCATATGTACGCACAACACTTTCAGCATGCGTATTACGACCCAGAATCGGGCAATACGCTAGAAGACGGCTCCGATTTTTTTCAACATGTGATAAACGCTGCAAAGTGCGACCACGTCTCCGCCGTCATCTTCGACTGGGACAGGACCCTACAACAATTTGAGGCGATGTCCACACACTCATTCGACTACTGGTGTCATCAATTCGGCGCTGAATCGCCAACGCAGCGCTACCAATTTGCAAAAGCCGTTGCCATCTATCACTCGGGCGGAACGGAGCGGTTTCACAAACTCACACATATGTTTGCAGAACTACAGAGGCATGGGAAACACATCAGCATATTAACTGCCAACCCAGCCGCGACCAGTCCCGGTCTCAGTGTGTATCACGAAATACTGGGACAATGGGGAGTCAAATACTGTCGCCTCGGATATACTACGCACAAATACATGACGTTAGCGTCAGATTCCGTACTGTCGACAATATGCGGGCCAGACATAAAGTTCTGACTCACAACCACACACCGCCGGGTGTCATTATACGCAGCAACCACTTCTCAGACCCTGACGTCATGCTCAATGAACGCGTGTCCCACTTCCACACGACACCACTCTCCTCGAATTCCCCATGCGTGTGTCCCTCACGTATACTGCTACTCATAGACGCATTGTGCACAGCGTGTCGCAACCAACGCCCGTCGTGAATTTTTTCACGGTAAAACCGTGGTTGATGTATCCATATACCGTCGCTTGTACACTGTGACGGTAATGCGGTCATGTCGGCTGCTTCTAATCCCACCTTATTCATGTACATATCCATGGCAGTCCAACGACCAGGTCCATGTCCGTCCGCACGCATGTTTTTGGTCTTATACCAAAGTATAAACTCAACATATCCCACGTGCACGTGATCAAAAGGATGCAGCATATTAATTTAATTTAAATTAAATTAAATTTCGAGTCGGCCAAATTTCCGAAAAAAATGAGGCCATGAATTTAATTTAAATTAAATTAAATTTCGCGTGAGGGGAAACGTATAGACTCCAGTAATTTAAATGATTTACATAATTTTCGTTTTGTATGTACAAATGGTGAAGGTGAAGCAGATTATTGTTAAGTGGAAGAACACGGTTTGTCTAGACATGCGAAGAAACGCCGATGATTCATGGCGCACTGTGGTACAGCGACCTTTTCCGACACAGAAGCGAAAAAAGTACAAGACAGGTGCCTGGGGGCGCCTAATACGCCGCCACCAAAAAAATCTCAGGAAGTAACAGAATGTATGTCACACATAAGTTTGAATCTTTGATGCAGAATGCTCATCAGACTTTCCAATTGGCTAATTTCGCTGTCCAGTACGAGCGTCCTCCAGCGCGAAATGACACCGGCGTTATGCGCCGCCGTGATGTCGGCAATGCGCGTGAGCAGTTGGTGTATATGCTGGACGGCCTGTACGACGTGTCCAGCCGCCGTCTTGAGCGGTTCTGCGTTACACTTGAGCGCGACACATGTCGATTCGATGGTTTGTAATGTCGCAGGTATATCGTGTTTGACGATGACGTCTTGCAAAGTAGGAGTGTTATGAATGGTCCGAAGCGAGGTTATGAGTGAGATAGTGTTCTTGACAATGGGCGTTATCGTGGATGACACAACGACTTGGCCAGCAGTCCCTGCCAGAAGAATGAGTCCGGCTTGCATTCCGAGACAGTCTATAAAGCGCCGTCTAAATAGGTAGATGTGGCTGTCCCTGTCGTGGTTCATCATGCACACGTGGGTCATGCACACCCACCTGGACGAACTCGCCCCCGAACAAAGTGGCCCTATACTGCTGTGCAACATCCTTTGCTACGCTGTTCTTGCGATACAGTGCTGCAGACCCAATGGCACTGACTGGACCTCTGTATTCGTCATATGGGCCTCTATACTACTGGTATGCCTGCTTATTTTATTGCAACCGTGGAGTCTTATCTCCTCCGCTTGGGTTTTTTCGTCAATATGTACACAGCTCACGATTTACGAATACGAAACGAGACGATGAACATTCGTCCGCATTATGAAGGGCCATGAAGGTCCCGAATGCGTTGTTCCCGCGTCGCAATCGTTTACAAGTGCATGCGATCGTGCGACCCACAGCCGCGGATTTCCACATAAACGAAGTCGGTATAAGTCTTTGACGCGACAACTTGTGACGTATGGAATGTCCCATTTGTTGGTGCACCTTTAACACCTGTGTCACTGGGTCGTGCGGCCACTCTGTGTGTAAAACGTGTCGCCAACAAATGATTACATTTGGGTACGACACATGTCCCCTGTGTCGTGCCAATTGGCCATTGCCCGTGGAACATCCGCGGTCCAACGTCCAAGTCGCCCTTGACACACACTGGTTGATGGGCGACCCATACTGTGGTATAAAACTGCGGTGGAGGGCGAAACGCCACTCGAGGCGCATGCGGCGCATGATGGAGTATTGAATCCGGAAGTCATACCATCGCTACACATACTTAAAGTGACAGACACTGTTAAATGTTCTTTTTTTTATTGTTCACTCAAATCTGTCTACTAGTACTTATGGTCATAGCCGGACGGCTCGACAAGGAATTTATTCCAGCATACTATGTCATGGCACTAGGCATGATGCCTGTCCCATTGTACAAATTGATATCGATCTCGCAACTGCTCTTACTGTCCAAGGTCGTTGAACGTACACACGCCACCGATACCGCGAACGAACTCCTAGATTGCTTGGCCAACAGCGTCCCGGGACTAACCGTTGGTGACATGCACCACTGCGTGAACACCACCACAGTACACCATGTTACCAAGTCTCGTATCCCGTTCATGTGGTTTACTCCCATTGCGTTTGTGATTCCATACGTGTTCGAGGACCGCATGTTCATGGTGGACGAATACTATACGAATCAAAGCGTATTAAACCAAGCACTTATAATTATTCACGAATGTACTCATCTCGCATTAGATACTCAGGACTATGCGTACAGATGGCAGGCAGATTTTCACTTGTTGACGGACCAACAACACGAACACAATGCGGATTCATACGTCGACGCTATTGTACACCACTGTCTCAACGATATCGTTGTCTCTTTCTAGAGGCGCCATAGCCACGCCCGTAGTCAGGCCGTCGCCGTCTCTCGTACACGGGTGACTCTTGTCTGTCGTACACGGGCGACATCGGGCGCTTTTTCTTCTGCTTGTTAAACACGGGCGACATCGGACGCTTCTTTTTCTTCTGCTGGTTAAACATGGGCGACATCGGACGCTTTTTCTTCTGCTTGTTAAACATGGGCGACATCGGGCGTTTTTTATTGTGCTTACGGCGACGTTCGGGCGACGCCGCGCGGCCCGGCCATCGCGGTATGTCCCGACTCTCGCGTTTGCTCCGCCACGTCTGCCACCATTTCAGTTTCTCCGGACGCATTCGAGACGTATTTGCGCTCACCCTGCGACACTCGCGTAGTACCTTTTTGGCGATGGGTAAGTCAGATGTTTCACATCTTTCACAAATCTGTGCGGTCGTGTCGGACGAATATCCGCACCCATGGTCTATGATATTTTCGACGCACGACACAAACGTGTCGAATTCGTCTGTGTTGACTGGAATGCCCACATCAATTGCCAAATCTTCTGCGCTCATATGTCGTATTTAAGATGACTTATATAGGCCATATGGTGCGTCCTACATTCGAATACAACGGTCAACCCGTGAAAGCCGCCGGCATGTTGATATGGACAGAAGTGGGCGGTCAAAGACACACTTTGTTTCGTAAATACAAGGGCAAATGGACCGACCTAGGGGGAAAGACCGACAAACGAGACCAGACAATTCTTGACACTGTGGTGCGCGAAGTATGCGAGGAAACGAATCACGGTTTGTTTGGTGGTGAGTCAACTGAATGCGCCTCCAAGGTGCGCGACATTCTAGAGTCCAAACACGACAACGAAATATTGTATGACGCAAAGTGCAAATATGTGTTGTTCGTATGCCGTGCCCACCCTTCGTTGGTCAAATTGCCGATGAGTCGTTTTGGCAATGCCGAGGGGAAGCACGCGCACCAATACAAATGGTTTACAAAAACACCACAATTACACTTTCGGTTACGTGGATTTCAGTTTAAAAAATTCATTTAATTGAAATTAAATTAAAATCAACTACAAACTGTCCATGGTCTTTCGCTGCCAACAGGTGTTTGTTCGTGCCCGAATAATACAGATAACGAACACGTGTCTTTAACGTGGGCGTCAGCTGCATGGTCAGGCACTCTTCGACCGTATGCACCAACTGTGCACAACGCTGTTCGAATTTTTCCTCCGACTGACAACCGTCGGGATTAAATCGAATGAACACCATGGGCTTACATTGGTCTTCAGTGTGCAACCCCCACTTGGAAGAATCCATCTTTCCAAGTTCACAATCGACTGAACGACCCTTGTGTTCGTCTTCGTCGATTTCGACTTGAATCACTCTATCGTGCCCAATCCATACGAGGTCGGCTCGACGCCTGGATTCGCCACACTCTGAACCCGTGATTTTATTGTCGTTGCCGGACGGCGGTGGCAATTTGGACAGCAAATAGTCTTTCACTTTGTGCTCGACGCGCTCTGGGATGGTTTTGTCGCAACGCGCACAGACACCCGGCGTGCCGTATTTCCTTCCTTTAGCATCGCGTTCGCCGCAGACATGGCAGAATCGTGTATATTGCAATTCTGCCGGACAACACTCTGCGCACGCGCTGCGTCGTCGCTTATGTTCGCAAATTGAACTACCGTCACACTCTTTGCACACGCTGCGTTGTCGCTTATGTTCGCAAATTGAACTACCGTCACACTCTTTGCAGGTGTTGCGTCGTCGCTTATGTTCGCAAATTGAACTACCGTCACATTCTGTGCACGCGCTGCGTTGTCGCTTATGCTCACAAATACTAGCGCCGTCACACTCTATGCATCGTTCGCGTCGTCGCTTATGTTCGCAATTAAGTCTGCTACCCGACCAAATGACAATTCTTCCTTTATACATATACGATTGCCCTTTGACACGTTTTGGTTTTTTTGGTAACGGCTCGAACACGCGTTGGCATTTCACCGCGAGTTCCACCGCTTGACCGAGCCTTCGCTTCATCTAATCTATATTGGTTGGACATGTATGAATAAGAATATACGCAACTTGATTGGATTTATTGTTTTAGCGTACCTGTTGCCACCGCGCGATGCTGGGCTCGTGTATATGTAATTGTTTTCGTAATCGTATAATTTCTTTTTTAAGTTTTGTATTCTCGACGTACAAGTGTTGCACAACGCCGACCAGCTGGCTCTTGGTCACCTTGGGCACCGGTGTGTCCGTCTGAAGGCGCATTTTGCAGAACGACTGTATCATCGCGTCCATGTATTTATGACAACGCGCCTTAAATACTCGTGGGCCCGACGACGACTTCGGACATGGCGTCCACGTCAATCAGGTCTCGCAGTACATCGTTGACTTCGTCCAAGGTAAGAGACTCAACAGTATCGTGGTAGGCGGCAATCGCTTCGCGTGGCGATTTCTTGTGTATCAGATACTGTAGCACGGTCCCGTGCAACTGGTCCACCGAGTCCATTGCAATCACACGACTTCCGATAATATGCTCCTTCGCCCGTTCGAGTTCGTCCTGTTGCACACCGTCTCTGTGCCAACCGAGCAACAGTTCCTTGGTGGCCGCCATGCCCTCTTTGATGGAACTCGGGCTAAACGTGCCTTGGATACAGAATATGCCGTCGGTCTTTGGACTGACGTATTGCATGACAGCGTACAACCCGTACGTGCCCAGACCGCGTTGGACACGGACCGTGTTCATAAGGCGCCCGGTCATCCCGCCGCCCAGAATTTGTGTGGCACATTCGAGCGCGATGGCGGCACGCGAGTATTGTTTCACGGGCACCGTCTGGCCCATCATGATTTGAAACGAACCGTAACCTTGGAGTTGCGTGTGCTTTGTACGGGCCGCACGCGCCCTGGGCGTCCACTCCAACGTCGTGTCAGGGACCGTATCGTGTACGGGAAGTTTCTGTCCGACGAAAGCGGCGTCCGAGATAGTGGGCGCCACAACAGTCACCAATGTGGGAGACTTTTCAATCCATTTGACGTGAAATGCTTTGAGCGACGCCGGGGTCATGTCCACGATACGCTGCACGCGGACGTCCACGGGCGTGTGGTACATGGTCTGTTCGAACAAGGATTGTATGAAATGACTTTTCGTTAAATAACCTTGGTCTTTTTGTGACGCGTTCAATTCGGCAATCATGTGGCGTTTCTGAATGTCGATGTTGGAGTCCAGGATTGGGTTCATCCATTGGTGTTCGAAATAGACACCGGACGCTTTGTCGAGCACGTGTTGTTGAGCCGGTAATTCCATGGTCATATGGACAAATTCGTGGTCGTGTGAAAAATTGCGCTCCGTGTGCAGACTCGCGAGTTGTGGCTCGTTACGCGACGCCCTCATGGTTCCTACAAACAACGTGGCCATGTCGTGTTGGGCCGGCGAAAAGCGCGCGGACAGTGTCACACGCACATAACTGGCCCTCGGCGCACAGAGGATATGTGTACCGGACGATAGCGGGACCACCTTCCAACTGACCGTGTTAGACACTTTGGCCGGTACAGCGGGAGAGGGCGCGACTGGCGCAGCGTTGATAGCTTTGGCCGCCTTGGACACGATAGGACTTTCGGTGGGCAGTACGTACGTGACCGTCATTTGATGAGGTTGAAACACCTGCTCTGCCACAGAAGAAATGTCTTCGGGACGAATCGATTCTAACGCCACGCGGCGGTCCGCACAGTCTTTCCAGTTGCCCATGGACACGCCACGACCCAGTTCGTTCATCATGTCCGTGACGGACTCGAGGGACCGTGACCAATCGTCCAACAACGTCGCTTTGACGTCTCGCAGGGTGTCCGAAGACACAGGGTGTGACACGAACGACTGCAACACGTGTAGCATTTTTCTCTCCACAGTGCCCATGTTTTCGTGAGAGTCCAACGTGCCGTGCATGAACCACAAGTAGGGATTCTCCTGACGCGGTGCGTACGTAGACACGTCGTGCACAGTACCGTCGTTGACCAGATGGGCCGCTCGACCTTGCTCGCGGTGCCACACCAATCTGGAGATGCACTGCAGTACGATGGATTCGCGCGTCGAACCAGACGGTTGACGAAAGCCCATACATATCATTGGGCACGGGGCGCGGATGTTGAGTTCCGCGTGGCGCCGCCCCATTTGCGGCGGCTCTGGTGTGAGACCCTTTTGAATATCCGTGGCGCGCGGAATACTGCCAAAGTGCGCGTCCACGCGTTTCAAAACGGCCTCGGGGTCAAACGCGCCGCAGAAAATAAGCGTGGTGTTGTTGGGGACGTAAAATTTAGCGCGAAAGTGTTCCATATCCAGGGCGGTCGTGGAAGAGACTGTGAAACGCGTGCCAATCGTACTATGGTGATACGGGTGCTCCAAAATGCCCATCGCCGACGTCGTTTGAAACATCTGGTTGCCGGCCCGCTGACCGCGTTCGAGCTCGTTTAACACTGCGTGTAATTCGACAGGCACTTTGTCTGCAGGCACAGCGGCTTGCTTATAACGTTCGGAATCGATGCGAATCGTTTCCTCGGTCTGGTGGGGCAAATGCACCACAAAAAAACGCGTGGAATCCATATTGGTTTCAGCATTGATGACGTCGCCCTTGGAGGCGAGAGACCAAATTTTACCCTTTTGGATGCGAAACGACATGTGCTCAATAAAGTGCGCAGCGCCCATAGGGACCGTGCCTGATTCGTTTTTTGAGCCGGCGGACACAGCGCGCATGTAGCCACAGACATTAGAGCCTTCAATGGGACACAGCAACAATTGAAGTCCATTGTTTGCGTGTGTGTACGAGTATACTTTCGAAGATGCTAGTGCAATAGATGGTCCGGGTTGCCACATGAATATAAAGGAAATAAGAATTATATATACTCTAGTTTTTTAAGCTTGGGTGGTGATGACCGAAATTGGGAAGGGGGGGGATTTTGCCGCGCAACGAAAACAACAACCTGTACATCTTGTACATGTCCTGAAGATAGCCCGGTGGAGATTTTGCGAGCCACTGCGTTTGTGAGAAGTAGCCTTTCGTTACGTACAGAATCACGTAATAAGTCTGGTAAAACAGTTTGCTATACTGAATGAGCTCGGCTTCGGACTCGAACGCTTGTACTGCCCAACGCAACTGCAGAGACAATTGTATATGAGTTTTTTTGGACAGTTGTCTCCAAACCGGTTGCTGTTCAGGTCCAGAAAACAAATAACTCATCATGTTCCAAAACTGAGTCTTCTGCTGGTAAAATGTCGGTACGTTCAGTGCATGCGTCACGGTGGACGGAGTGAACACCGTCGGACCGAGTGTCAAACGAACGGGTACAGGAGCTACTGCTGTCAATGTTGCCATAGTGTCCTTAATTTTATCATGTGCAATATATATGTGCATTATTTAGAAAATATTTTATTCTCTACTTTTTCACATAAAAGCTCGTGTGAAGGATTGGGATAATGAAGTCGTCGGTCGACTTAACTCTTCCACATAGACACTGAAATTGTCGAGATATGTGACATCGGAGCCGTTGTGACGCTTGACTAAGCGCGTGTCTACCCCTATACTACGAAGACCAGCCACCACGCGCTGCGCTGTTTTGTTCTGGAACGCCCGTGTTTCGAAACCAGGCACGTAATAAGGAGTTTGACCAATAACTTTAAAGTAAGGCATGTGAATATAAAATATTTGTGATTAATATACCCCGCATTTACTAACTACATACCATCAAAGCGCGTCGCCGACTGAAGTTCAGGCGTCTCGGAATCGTTCTCTACGCGGTCGGAACCCGTCAGAGAGTACGCCACGGGCTTCACTGTACCGAACGCGGCCTCGATGGCGTCATAATACGTCTTCGGAAGGCCCGTATACTTGCGGTGACCGGCACAATGGCGAAGCGCCCAATCGCGACACTTCCAATCTTTACCGATGGCCTTGCCCGACATCTGATAGTAATCACCATGGCCCAGAGTGAAGACGCCCGCCACGGTCGACGTAGACCACTTCACGACGCCCTTGGCCTTCTTCTCCATCGGTACTACTGGAAATGAAGCTTTCGAGACGTCCATAGAGCCAAAAGCCTCGGAACGACCAGCAGGCTTGGCGTTCTTGTACCAACTGAACAACATAGGAATGTGAAAGCCCACCTTTAAGCAATTCACCATGCCACGCGACGGACTGCCTTCTGGGCCTCTTTCGATGTCCCCATGGCGTCCAATGCCTCGCAGATTGTCGTAGTACTTGTTCAGCTCGTGAAATTGGTCGAATACCTTGTATCCGAACGGTCCGAGCACGGCGGCACAACGCCAGCGGAACTTTTTCAGTTCCAGAAAGGCCTCGTACGAATAGAACGTGAACTTGATGTTCGTGTTCTTGGGGTGGCTGGCCTGTACACCATGCTCAATCGCTTCTCCGTCCTCTTCTGCGTTCGTTATGCAGCAGTTCCAACGGGCCAGCTTGTTCTGCTGGCCATTGGTTGGGTTTCCATCTTTGTCAAACTTGTTGGCCCGGCGAGACCATTTAAGCTTGTCCATGTCACGGCCTTCTAGTTGCTCGTAAAGCAAGTCCATGTTGATACCAAGCTGCTGACCGAACTCACGGGTCACCAGCACGTTCGCCTCCTCCACAGGAGAGCCATCGCGCATCGTAGCACCGTCGGGAAGCATCTGGTTGAGTTCCACTGTCTCAATGCCTTCAAAACCTAGTTCAGTAAGCATGGCGGCTACCTGACGGTTTTCCACGGCCGACCACTCGCGCGCAAGCGTCGACGGGACGTGCTCATACTTGTGAAAGATAGCGGACAGCTCTGCGGTGCTTTTGGCCGGTTTACCGGTCTCTGCAAGCACGGCACCCATCTCAAAGACGAACTCGTCGACGGTAATCATACGAAGTTCAACTTTTGTTTTTTTGTTTGTTTGGGTCGGCACGGTGGCCGCCACGTCCGCCTGTTCAACCTGTTCGGCCTTGCGTTTAGTACCGACGACCCGCTCATTCGACGCGTCTTGCTCTTCCGAACATTTTGAGAGGGTCGAGATGTCGACGAGTGGGGTGGCGACGGCGGAAACAGACATGTTGGATATTGTATTGTAGGTTCGTTGTGTTACAGTAGAGTGTATTTTAAATTACTATGTTCCTTGGAAATTTCCCTGTGATTTTAATTTAAATTAAATGTTTCGAACCTTTCGATTTGTGCATCTTCAATAACAAGCTGACTCGCTGGTTTTCTCCGCCATCTCATATGTAAATTTGGATGATTTTTGTTAAATTCAATGATGGCCTTTTTCAAACATTTTTTGCGTAGACGCTTATTTCTCCATGTGATGGCAGCATACGGAATCAACGGCAACATTAATGGCCCTGAGATTAAGCAAGCGATGGAAACGACACCGACTCTTGATTTCTTTAGCGACTCGTTTATTTTATCTATAGATGCTCTATAATCATTTGGTTTTAGTTTTTTAGCGAACAGATTGAAATCATGTACTTCTCTAGGCTCTGATTGGAATTTGTAATCTAATCCACCGTTAATAATATATGTTGGCACAACTAATTTTATATTTGAAAACATCACATTATAAAGAATAATATATTTATACAGTTATTCGTAATCGTCGTCGAGTGGGACGGCGATGGTAGATACAGACATGTTGGGTTGTAGTGTGAGGTGGTAGAGTAGTGTTTAATTTTATTAAAATTAAATTTTCGAAATCCTCCGACAGTGTTTTTGATCAGCGTTACCGAGGTTGGATAAAGATTGAATCATGATTGAAAACCGTTTTATCGTCGTGATTGCCTTTTTGGTGATGTCCATTTCGAATATCATATCCACGACCTCGAATCTGTACAACAATACGAATAACACCAAGATATCCCAAGTGAACCCCACCGCGCTGACTCCGGACGGCATCACGTTTGCGATATGGGGACCCATTTACTTGTTCGAATTAGGCACTGTCGTTTACCAGTGCTATAAAAAGGGGTCGCTCATAAAGGATTCTACGCGCGAATGGCTCGCCACCGCGTTTACGCTGAACGCAGTATGGCTGCTACTGTTCGCCTACGAATACTGGTGGCTGTCACTGCTTGTTATTATGGCGTACGCGTGGATTCTGGTGGAACTCTATTCGTGGGACCTACACATCGATTACGGCAACGACAAACACTGGAAAGATAAGCTGTGGGGGTACACGGGCGTCTCACTCAACCTGGCTTGGGTCACCGTGGCTACACTGCTGAACATTACCATTGTTTTCCGTAATTCGCGCATCGTGTTTACACATTCCGGCACCAGCATCGTCGGCGGCAATCCCGACTGGGCCGTCGCATGCATTGTCGCTGCGAGTGTGATTGCAATGCATAAGCTCGTGCACAGTGCGGACATTCCATACGGACTCGCAACTGCATGGGCTCTGTTTGGCATCTATCGCAACCAAGAAGAGGAGCAGCACAAATGGGCCCTCGTATTTGCCATTACGCTGTTGACAAGCACATTCGTTCGCCTTTTGCTATGTGTGAGGTCTACACGCGCCAAAAAAATGCCCCTCAAGGACAACCTACTCGGTCACACGTGAAAGAAATAATTTTTTGTTCTTGACCTCGCATCAACAAACAGCAACTATATAAATATAAATTCATTCATTATATGTTTAAAACATACACCGCACCACAAGTGGGTGACACATCCATAGATGACGAAGGTAGTACTTGGCGTGTAACATCTGTCGAAGGTGCGCATATAAACTGGAAATTGTTCAAAGAATCCAAACTTACTAAAGAAATCGACTTTAAGATTCAACCAGAGTTTACACGGTGGAGAGACAAGTTACTATATTTTATTCCACGAGTATTAGAATCAAAAATAGACACGAGCTGGTTTTATAGACCCCTTATAAAATTCATTAAGAAGCACAAATTATCGGACTTAAGAGGCACGTTTCATCTGAATCCTTATACGAAAGACGAGGCTCGTCTGCGATTATTGTATCGTCTTTGGTTGGTTTATAAAATGAGATTGCGAGTGTACAGAATGCATACGTCGCGAATGCATAGTGAAACGGACATTGGCGCTTTGCTAGATACTGCCAAAAAAAGTACCGAAATAAGTCTGCGTGAAAACGCGCATCTCAAAAGACGTTTAGAAGAATTAGAAAAGGAAACTGAGTCACATTCACGAATATATATTCCGGAACAACGGCCCAACGTTGTATTCGATTCAGACTCGGAAGAAGATTAAAATGATTGTGTCCTTTCAATGTTTTTGTGTCTAATATATATTCATTTAAAACGCGGTATTCGCTCTCACAGCTTGAGGCATCCGCACAGACCGCGCCTGGAACGTGGACGGTCCGACAGAGCACTGACGCTCAGCATGCGTGAACGCGGCACTACCGCCAGTCACAGACCGCATGGCGGACTGGCTCATAGACTCGAAGGCTGCGTCAGACGCGCCCGGTGTAAAGGTCAGAGACGTACCCTCGCTAAATCCCATCGCTTGGCCCACTTCTTGCGCGTCACCTATGTTGGCCGCCATGAAGATGCACTCGACGTCGCAGTCCTTCTGCAGAGCCTCGAGCGTGTTTTTTACAGTCGTCGGAGAGCTCTCGCTGGTATTGTCTTGACCGTCTGTCATAACAATGAGCAGGGCAGAGTTCCCTTGTTCGATTTCCTTCCGTAATTTTGTCGCGGCCTTTACAATTGTGTCGTAAAGACGTGTCATGCCCCGCGGCTCAATCCAAGCGTCAACCGCGTCCACGTCCACTTTGGAAATGTCCACCGCGTCCAACGGCATCTCCATCTCGTCGTCGAACGTGAACAGAGTGAACAAGGTGGGATTGCCGGACGACGAAGCATTCGCCTGTTGGTCCTGAATGACCTTCTTGAGTCCCTCTTTAGCTTGCTCGTACATGCTCGACATGGAGCCCGACCTGTCCCACACGGCCGTAATGCGATTGGTTACCAAAACGCGCGTCTTCTTGGAGGCCGGCTTGTCCGTGCGAACTGCTTTTCTCTTGGTGGGTAGTGCAGGTTGTTTGCTCACTGGAACGGCGGCCGGACCCGCTATACGAACATCTGAGAGCGACACGGAGGAGCGGGTGAACGGTGACGTCCCATGCGAAGATACCCACTTGCGAATGTTGGACTCCTCGTAGTACAGGTGACCGTCAACGGTGTCTTCACACTCTAGGAACGCAATGTTGCCAGTAACGGGCACCATACCTATGCTACAGATGTGTTTGTTTCCAGCCGCCGAGGACACTTTCCGAATAATTTCGGTGACGATGGCACTCGTTTGTAGAGTCTTGCCGTCAAAGTACGGCGTTATGTCAACCTCGTGCCCGTGGAAAACGATGCGACTAGCGTCTGGAAGACACTCGTAGTCTGTGACACCGTTCATAAGCAGCGGGTCGACCATTATTAAGTGTGCGAGTACGTTCATGGCCTGCAACACAGGCTCGCCAGAGGCGGCGACTTGCATGAGGATTTTGTAGGAAAAGGTTTTTCGGTTTTTCCGCAGTACTACCTCGATGTGCGTAACGAGACCCGTTGGGTCAGTAGGCACGTACGGATGTGCCCCGATGACTTGTACATCAGGCCCGAGCACGATGGTGGCACATATATGCTTGCACAGTGGCTCAGAGTTGCCGGCGAGCGCGAGTTGCCAGGGACATGTGGGTATAGGAGTGGACATGTTAGTGATTCTCGTACTAGTCAAATTTTAATTTAAATTAAATTAAATCCTTAAGAAGCTGCTGGTAACTTCACTTTCACTTAATTTAATTAAATCCTTAAGAAGCTGCTGGTAACTTCACTTTCACTTAATTTAATTTAAATTAAATTAAATCGTGAGTCGGACATGAATGCTACGAGATCGTCAGAAACCGTGAGTGCATTGACAGTTGCCATTTGCACGAGTTTTCCGGTTTTATTAGTACTGTTCATTTGCTGTGTCATATGTATTACAGCAGAGCGAGGAAATCTTCTTCCTCGCGCGACCGTCATTGTCCCAATCGGCGTAGAAGCACAGTGGGTAGACACCAAAGTGGTCCCCCCTCTGCCTGAAATTTAATTTAAATTAAATTAAATTTTGTCCAGTCTTTGTATTTATATCACATCGGTCGTCATTGACAATGACGGAACGTCATAGACACATCGAGTCGCCTGTGGTCCCTATCAACCCACGTTACGTATCACACTGGTTCGGTGCTGTATCCGTCGCAGACGCCATTAACAATGCGTTTGAGCGTGCATTGGAGCGCGCCATACACTACGGGAACCGCCATGGAGGAGTCACCATCATAGTACCGAGTCGTTGGCAGGGGTGTTCAACGAGAATGAAATCGTTTTTGAATGAACGGTTGTCCATGCTGCTGCGGTACGCCCGTGAAGCTGGACAAAAGTACGAGTGCGATATCTATGTGGACAAAGGGCGCCGAACCAACAAGTACGTGGAGATGCGCCAGACTGCATTTCATTTACAATCGTTCGAGAGAAACGTCTTTGACATACCCACCCATTGGAAGGACTTGGAGAAGAATTACACGTGGACAGAGGTCTGCGAAAACGGTGAGTATTATTCGACCTCGTCCAGCGAGACATGGCCCCGGCCGGAGTATGCGCGTCGAGCAGAGTTGGAAAAGATTCGCAACGCCCGCGTCGCACACTTTGACCCATTTTCAAGGTACTACACAGCCGCAAATAGAAGAAATTAAAACATTATGTACAGTTCAATATATTATCTAATTTAACGTTGTGAGATTCGAAGGGCGCTCTACAGGTCGGACATTTGAGTTCGACTGACAGTGCGTACTCGTACTGCATTTGTTCATGATACTCGGGTGTTTTAATTATATGTTCAGCTATACACCCGGTATGAAAGCGGTGGTGACACGTTGACAGATAGGACACGGTGTCTTTGGTTTCGTCGTCGCCGCATATGGGACAGTCTATTCTGGGTCCCTTGAAAGCGACGAGACGTTTTAAAATAAGTTTAGAGGACGCCATCGGCATGTCTAAAAGAATTTCGACGAGGTCATCGTCGCACCATTGTGCGCGCGCCGAGTACTCTTCCGAACACTCTTCGATGATATCTAGTGCGATGGCTAACGTTTTCTTCTGACGCAGGCATTCTTTGACGACAGGTTTGACACTGGTAGACACTGCGTTCAGTATCCTGCGTTTCCACGGTGGAGACCACGTCATGACGTTGTGGAGACAATGGCACGAAAGAGAAGCACGCTCCTGAACAATCGATACCAATTTGATGTGGTGGGCGTGTACCAGAAACGCAAAGATGCTTTCTACAAAGATGTGTTCGATGGGCGAGGACGATACGGCGGTCGCGTGTTCGAATTCGTGTGTTTTCGTATTCCATAACGTTAAGCGGCCTATGGCATCACCTATGAGCAGACAATCCGTACCGTCGAGTTTCGCCATCGCTGTGCATACGATACCACCCAAAGAGTTCCAATGCATTACTTTTCGGGTTTCAAAGTCAAGTATGAATATGCTGCCGTCCGAACTGCCGCCTGCGATGCCGCCCAGTGTTTCACATAGACACGTCACCGTGCCTTCTACGTCGAGCTCGTACTGGTGTTCAATGCCTTCTTCAGACCAAAGGACCGCTGACGAATTGGACACCAGTACGGACAAACTGTCCACGTGGAACGCGTCTATGTAGCGCTCGCCACGCGGCAACAACACCTGACGCACAGGTATTTCGTCCTCGACATCCCATATGGTGGCACGCACACAGTCTCCGTGTTCGATCACCCAGAATTGCATAGCAACATATGGTATAGCTGTCATAAAATGTTCTTGACTGGTCGTCGAAAACAACAGTATGCCGCGTTTCACACACCATATGCAAAGTGTTTCGTCGGACAGTGAAAGAAGGCGGTCTTCGTACAAGTGCAGGGACAGAACTGCGGTCTGATGCTGCACGAATGAACGCACCGGGAAACTGAAAGAAGATACACAATCGAATTCGTAAATGGTGCCGGATTTGAGGCCGATGACAAAGGTTTTCATATCGGATGTGGCGGCCGTGACGGCAATATTCATATCCCATTTGTGTTCTATGACGATGGACTCGGACGGACAGCACGCCATCAACTCGCTTGTGTAATCAGTGTCTAAACGGACGTGTTTTTTCGACACGATACTACACAGTTTCAATTTCATGGGCGCCAAATCGTAGGTACTATCGGCGAGGTACGACCACTCGTGTGTCTCCCTCATTATTGGTAGTTGCTCGCTCTCGCGTATTTGCCCGCCATTTAGTGTCACAATAGAGGCCCCCGTGTCGTCCCACTTGGCGTTCAGAATGCGTATGTTCTTTTCGAAAATACGAATGCGACTGCCCAGCGTTTGGAAGGCCCCCACTTCCGATTCGAACCACTCGAACGGGACAACGTCCGATACACACGACCATTTCTCGGGGTTCATGAGTGCCAACGCGCATTCGAACATAGTGTGTGGTTCGTTCGGAAAGTGATAGGTCCACATGTGGACGTCCTTGTTCACGAGTTCGCACGGTTTAAGCCTTGTGATGGGCTGCCATTGCACCGTCTGACCCTCCGGACTATGCACAACCTTTGTCACGAAGCCGGAGCTATCGCGGGTTTTGATGTACTTTCCAACGTCTGTCGGCATGAAGCGGTTGACCGGTTTCCAGTGGCCTGTGTCCGGCATGGGCACGTCGCAGGTGTCTTCCTCCATCGCCGAGAACACGAAATTCGTCATATGTTGATATATGCGCCGCAACCTGTTTGTCGGTTCAAAACGAGAGTGATAAGAATGCATCAACCGCATAAATGTACAAACGTATCCCGTTTCAATGAGTACTTTAGAAGTGTCTGGGTGAAAACACAGAATAGCTGTTGGAGAGCAGGGGTCGGACGCGACAATGTCCAAGAGTTTGACGTTGGTATCCCACATGCGCAACAGTATAGGACGAAGGCGCATCTTCCCGTGGTGAAACCAACACCACTTAAGAACAGTGTCATCACGAATGCGTTTACGCCTGTACACATGTTCTAACAACTGAACGGTCTGACTTTGAAATGCAAAAGACTCCGTTTTAATTAGCAATTCGTCCAAACACATTTGGAACCACGGCTTTAGGGTCGCCGTCGGCAGAAACATCCATTGGGGTGCCAATGACACATTGTGCGACACAGCCCATGTCCAAATGGCTTTTTTCAGTTCTATATGACGAAACCACGACCGCGGTGGATCCCATACATCTACTTTGGGCAGCCACTCGTCTACGGAAATGGCAAGTACATCCATGTACCGGTGTGTCGGCCAATTATATGTCCACGGAAACTTGGGCTGGTGAATCCAGCGTAAACATTCTTCGGGCCACTGCTGGAGCGACGATGTTAAGTCGACTTCGACCAAATGGCGGTCTTTGATACACCAAAATCGCGTGTGCACCGTCGACAGCAATCGAGACGCGTCGTGCATCACAGTTATGGAGGATTTTTGCGCTACAAACAACTCGAGCATGCCATCGTGCGCGACCACGAGTCCTCGGTGCGTATACTCTATCGAACGGGCCACCACGTCTAGGTCAAAGGCTTTCTTGCCCGTCGTAATGTCGTACTGATAGACTTTATTACGCGTACGGACCGCCACGAGGTCGTCGTTCATGACGACCTCGTCTATGCATTCGGACCCAGTCTTAATGTTGTGAAATCGGTTCCAAGACGCCACGTACCAAATACACAAAGTACCAGCTGCGTCGCCAGTCGCCACTGTCGCTGACGCGGAGGCCGCTGTAGTCACGCGCGCCTGATGTCCTTTCAAGTACAAGTCCTTTTGCGTGTCCGGGTCCGCAATGCGTAGCGTCAGGACATTCCACGTGACCATCATACGCGTATTCGGTACGACTGTCCAACCCAACGGATGACGGTGCATGTCGTGTACCTCGGGCGTCGTACCGTTGAAATGAAAAATGTGCGCCTTTCCAAGTCTGTCCAACGCAAACAATCGATTCTTGTCCACTATGAATTTCTCTAATGTACAGTTTGTCTTGAACGAAAACACGGGCGTTCCCGACGGACGTTTTCCAGAGACGTTGCCGTTCGTTTGCGTAATGATTATGCCAGGTTTAACAAAACGGTCCCCGATATCCATTCGTGCTTGATACGCTAAACAATCTTTCAGGGTGGTGACGGGCACCGTCTTCTCTTCGTCGTATTTCACACGAGTGCGCATCGTGTGCCCGGCGCGACGCACGAAATATTCCATTTAATACTATTTAGGTATTCATATTTGTAGTGTAAAATGGCGAGACCTGGGTCATCGTTACCGCCTGTCACATTGTATGCCGACAAGGAAGAAGTGCAAACGGCGTTCAAAAAGGCTACCAAACCGTGGATATGCATTCATTGCGAACAGAGCTTTTCGCTTTTAGAGTCGATGGGCTCGCTACAATGTGAACAACACCCGGGATACGTCCAAAAGAATGGCACCTGGTCATGCTGTGGAAAACCACTGATGCCTATGCGATGGTCTCCAAATATAGAGATGCAGCGCATGTACATAGGCGACGATTGCGCGCCCACTGTACCTCGCGTACGGGGGTGTCAAAGGGCGGACCACAACACATCCGACAAAACGTGGAACCACAAGGACGGGTACGAGATTGCAAACCTCTCGGCCCTGCTACCGTTCATGAACAAAGAATTTCCCTTTCAACTACGCGAAGGTTTCGACCAAGGTGTCCTACGACGCTGTGCCCGCCGAAAATTACACGCTCCGCCTGTACTCGGAGCCAAGGTGACGTACTTGTCAAACGACGGTCAAGAAGCCGAGTACGTCGTGGACCATTATGCGAAGGACGGCGTCATTGTATACGGTACGGAAGAAGACGAATGGGACCCGCAAACGCACACGCCGACACGCGAAAACCCATTGCCCAACGGCGTTCAACAGAGACCGGAGGGTATGGAACAACGCGCGGAGACCGTGGACGGCGAACCAATAGTAGAATGGTGGTAATACAAACATTATTTTTTTTTAATTCAACGAAAATCTACGATTACGTTTGCTTACACGAAATTCACGATTACGTTTTTCCTCCTTTTTCCTTTCCTGTGCCTGTTCTTGTATTTCACGTTCATTTTCGCAATGTTCACGCAGCCATAAACGGTACGATTGCTCTCTCCTGTGCACAAGAATATCATCCTTTTTAATATCAAGCACAAGTTGACGACATTGGTCTAATCCCAGTGTTGTTATATCCATAGAACAGAGCTTCGCCGGTGTTATCTCGACGTATGGCACGCGACCAGTCCACCACGTGTAGTTTCGGTTTTCGGGGGCAAAATCGACGTATAGTCTTTCGTAGAAGACGCTCACCGCTGTATACAATGCCCAACCGGAAAAACGTATGTTATTTTTCGGGTCGCCCGAATAACGCTTGTGTTCAGTGGTTCGGGGCACAACGTTTCCCCATTCGGTACGACGATTATTATTTTTCCACTTGATTCTGACTTTATCTGTAGACTCGGCTACAACCGTCCCGTACATACGTTCATAATGCCCACCATCTATTTCTCTCTTATTGTCGACCCAAGTTAGCACAGTGACAACATCTTTCAAATGAGGTTGTGTACGCACGTATTCTTTTTCGGCGTTTTTTGAAACAGTATCCATCGCACTGCTGATAGCGGCTGATATTTCGTCCACAGACATGTCGAATTTGTTCACGTTAGGGTCGTCTGACACCGGATACCAGCGCCATGTTTGGCGTTGGGCATCGCGTTGGTAACGTTCACGAGAACGCGGCTGGTCCTCTGAAAACGAGCCCTCAGCAATCTTTCTAAATACATACGCGAGTTTATACATCCGTAGCAGCATGACCAATATAGGGTCAAACCTTTCCCACGAATTGTACAATATAGACTCTGAATCGTACTCGCCTTCCGGCTGTGTATTGGCATAATCCAACATGTATGTTCGCTTCTCGTGCGAAAAGATATGGGATATGGCTGCTTTGCACATAAACAGGACGCCATGCATGTTCTCGTATTCTCGTGTGGGTTCGGTGCCTCCCATGCCATCGCCCATTTTCCATACAGCGGCACGGCGTTGTGTCATCCACGTAACGCACAACGTTTCAAATTCTTTCACTCGCTCGTTGTATTTTGCCATGTGGACGAACGTTGCTTTTTTGTACTCGTTGGGGTGGTTAAACCAACATTTTAGCTCATCGTACACTTCCACGCGGAAAGTCTCTGAAGGTATTTTGTTCACATTTTCTACACGATTTAAGCGGTCTAGCTTTTCAGCAATTACTTTTAGAAACGTGTCCCACTTTAGAGTCAGACGTTTACTCACCAAATCTTTCACTTTATGACGCGGACATTCTGCCACGGCAAAAGTAGCAAACATTTCTATACTACATCTAGTTTAAATAGCATCAAATTTTTAATACTATAAATACGATACAGGTTTATGTATAATGGCCGCCCGTGTCCAACGTGCAGTTATGCCGGGCTGGATTTCGCGCTTGTCCGAAATTGACAAGGATGTCGTCTTTAAGATTGTCATCGAGCTCAAAAAGGCAAAGGGGTGGAAACGCATCCAGTGGAAGGCCGTAGCCGAACACTACATTCGTGAAACCGGAAAAGACGCGACGCCCGACAAAGCGTTTCAAAAAAAAGTACGACGTGCATTCAAAGACTATGTGTACGATTCTAAAAAACACCTGCACGATGCCTACGAACACTACAAAGAAACCGGAGATACGTCACTACTCAAAGAAGTGCTCTTCGTAGACTCTGTCGGTAAGTTAGACATTAACGTACCTATTGGGAGGTATGGTCGCACGCCACTTTACATGGCGAGTCAGAATGGCCACTCTGAGGTGGTGTCGATGCTGCTGGCCAAGGAGGGCGTCGACGTGAACCAGGCCGATAATGGTGGTTTTACGCCACTTTACATTGCGAGTGAGAACGGCCACGCCGAGGTGGTGTCGATGCTGCTGGCCAAGCAGGGCGTCCACGTGAACCAGGCCGAGGAGGATGGTTGGACGCCACTTTGTATTGCGAGTAAGAAGGGCCACGCCGATGTGGTGTCGATGCTGCTGGCCCACCATGGCTATGCTGTGTTTGACATTGACGTGAACCAGGCCATGAATGATGGTGCCACGCCACTTTACAGTGCGAGTGAGAACGGCCACGCCGAGGTGGTGTCGATGCTGCTGGCCCACCATGGCCTATACCATGGCCGAGCTGTGTTTGACATTGACGTGAACAAGGACATGAATGATGGTGCAACGCCACTTTTCATTGCGAGTGTGAAGGGCCACGCTGAGGTGGTGTCGATGCTGCTGGCCAAGCAGGACATTGACGTGAACAAGGCCAAGAATAATGGTGCCACGCCACTTCTCATTGCGAGTGAGGAGGGCCATGCCGAGGTGGTGTCGATGCTGCTGGCCAAGCAGGGCGTCGACGCGAACCAGGCCATGAATGATGGTGCCACGCCACTTTACATTGCGAGTCAGAACGACCATGCCGAGGTGGTGGCGATGCTGCTGGCCAAGCAGGGCGTCGACGTGAACCAGGCCAAGGATAATGGTACCACGCCACTTCTCATTGCGAGTTACAGCGGCCACGCCGATGTCGTCAGGTTGCTGCTGGCTGCTCCGGGCGTCGACGTGAACAAGACCGATGATGATGGTACCACGCCACTTTACATTGCGAGTCAGAAGGGCCACTCAGAGGTGGTGTCGATGCTGCTGGCCATGCCCGGCATCGACGTGAACAAGGCTACTCCATCAGACAAGAACACGCCGCTCTTAGTCGCATGTAAAAAAGGACACTTGTCTGTAGTGAAGAAGCTCCTCGCCCGGGCGGATATTCTACCGAACGAAGCCGACAATAACGGTAAAACACCGTTGATTTTTGCGTGTATGGCAAACAACGGAGACATCGTGCACGAACTGATAAACGACAGCCGCGTAGACCCCAACAAAGGCATGAGAGGCTGGCCGCCTTTAACGATGGCGTGCGAGAAGGGCCTGCTGAAAACCGTGAAAGCGATGCTGGGAAGTCCGATGGTGGACGTGAATAAGACTACGGACCGCGGTGTGACGGCTCTATATGTTGCATGTCAGAACGGCCACACCGAAGTCGTCAAGACATTGCTGCAGGATGCCCTCATCCCCATAGATATAAACGCGGCAAGAGATAAGGACCACCGTACACCGCTTCTTATCGCTTGTGAACGAAAAAAAGTTGACATCGTCAAAGCTTTATTGAACGCGGGCCCGGACAAGATTACCGGTCCGCTTGATTTTACCGCAGAAACCAAAGGGAAAGCGACGGCTTTGCACAGTGCGATATGGTCTTTATATCATGATGTTGGAGATAGTCTCGATGCGGAACGCCTTGCCATAGTGAAGATGTTGTTGAGAAATCAGTCTATGAAAACCAAGTTGAATGCGAAGACTAAGGATAAAGAGACGGCGCTGTATTGGGCATGTAAGAACGGTCAAACGCAGGTGGTGAAGGAGCTTATCAAGCACAAGAATATAAAATTGAATACCAAAAATGGCAGCGGCGGAGAAACGGCATTGGTGAATGCCGTTCGGAACAAACATGTTGATATTGTGAAGATGCTTCTGTATGAACCAGACATCAGACCGAACACTGTAAACACGTACGACGATACATGCTTTGAAATATCGTTGGCAAATTACAACAGTGAGATATCGTCAGCATTGTTGACGTGGGCTGGATGTGGGTTGCCAAATGCCTATAAGGGCGCTAACGATTCAATAATAAAGGAAAAAACGGAGCAAATCGAACAGGCCTATACCACAGGTCACGCTGTGACCAGGAAAAATAAGGGAGACTGGGAACTCGTTATACAAGATGAGACCTTTCTTATACATCAGATAGACACGCGCGTGCGCCCGTCTGTATTTCGCGATTTGGACTCAGTACCCACTGAAACATACACACTCAATGCGCGCGACGTGACCATGTTCACAGACGAAATAGATGCGCCTGTGCGCTGTGTCCCGTGTATGCATCCGCACGAAGCTTCGTCGCTACACAGGTGGTTGAAGACGCCTATGAACCCAAATAACCCCAACCGACTGCATAAAGGATGTCCTTTGTGTCAACAAGAACCGGATTGTATCGAGTTCATGTCAGACATTCAAGTGCTCCGCTGGAACAACATGGAGGATGCCAGCTCTGAATACGAACAGGAATTGAGCAGGCTGCGACCCCTGCTTGAGAATTCGTCATCGATGGCCGTATACAATCAGTTTGAGGCCTCCAAGTCAGTGCGTGAATCGAATGAAGCCAAGGCACAAGAGCTGGAAAAAGAACGCAGAGATATCGAGGAGCAAATACGCAAGTTGCGCGAGAAGCGCGGTGAGGTTCTGCATGCTGCTTCGGATGTGCAGGCGGTCGTGGACCGAACGAATGTGGCGTTGTCAACGTTACGGTCGCAGTTAGACAGAGACCCAGAATTTAAAAAGAACGTTGATGACCGTGAGGCGGCTCGGAATGCCGTTGACAAGAACAAGTTAAAGAATAGGTATACTACAAAAACAACTTTAAAGTTTTAGTTTGGACTTATGACCATACCCTATCAGCTACATACGCAGTTCTTCAAATCATGTTCGTTTGTACATTAGAATACGTTTAAGTACTAGCAGTATATTCGCCTAGTACATGATGTTCATGACTTCGAATATACTGCTAGATTTTCCAGAACTTCTTATCGCGACCATACGCTACATAAGCATATATTCAGAATTGAGATGAGTATATTCGCCTAGTACATGCGCATATTATTCTCAAAAAGTGAACATTTTTTTATTTCATCGTAATCCTAAACATTATCACGTAACCCATCATCGTAATCATAAACATTATCACGTAAGCGCCGCTCATTTTCCTTTATAAGGCGACATCGTTGCCCTCCCTCCTGTCGCGCGCTATGACCCCGCCGCCGCACGCTGCTCGCACCCAGCATTCGGGGGCCGCGTCACGCATGTGCGCACGCCCTCCGCGTGGGTAGTCGCGGGGTGCTCGGGTCATAGCGCGCGACAGGGGGGAGGACAGTCGCGCCTGCTTCTTTTGTACAAAAAAAATAAAAATAAAAAACATGCCCCCCACGCCTCGGTAACAACTCACCAATCCTCCTTTATTTTCGTATACCACCATATCTAAGCTTGTGTATTTATACATTGCCTTCGTTTTCACATTTGTACAGACGTGACATGGCAGCTCTCGTAGGGTTAACTAGTTCCTGTGCACACTGTGGCGCCACAGATGCACCCATGTCGTGCTCTCGTTGTCGCGAGCAGCGCTACTGCAGCAAGACGTGTCAGGCGACGCACTGGTCCGAGAGCCACAAGTACGTGTGCAACTGGAACTCCAAGTCGCTGACGGCGCAGCTGGACAAGCTCATGGTGACAGCGGCCTCAAATGAGCCAGGTGTTGTTGTGCAGCATGGGAAAGTTAATCAGAAGACATTTCTCCGGTCCGCACTGGGTGAGCGTCATGAAGCACGCATCCGCCGCGATATTGTCCGCGACGAGCAACTAAAACGCATCGTGAAAGGCGCTGATGGTGTCACTGCGTACCTGCGCGCAAATATGACGGTAATCAAGCACGTGGCGCCTGTTTCCGGATACTTGGAAAAAAATTTGCGTAGTCTTGGTGCTTTTGGGGATTATGTCATGTTTTGTGACGAAGGCATCGGGACGGAATACGAAACCACCATGGTAGTGCCCGACCCAACTGACGCGCACCTGTACAACAAGATTGTGTCTCAGATTTCAGGAAGGGCAGTATTCGGTCCTGTACTGTTTGTGGCGCGATGTACGGAGCTCGCAGACCCCGACGATGTGTGTGCTATTTGCCAAGAGGGTGACAGGACGGAGACAAATTCGATTAGTCTTTGTGGCGATGTAAGGCATACCCTACATATACAGTGTGCGTCCGATCTCTTGAAAGCTAAACACGTGAAGTGTCCTCTGTGCATGACCCCGGTCACGGCGACTGCCAAAGCGCTAGTAAACAAAGGACCCGAAAGGATCGAGGTACGGTGTCTGTTACTGCGATGCATCCTCCTTGACAAGACGTCAGTTGACCCGAACTCTATTGCAGGTGGCAACATGAGTATTCAACTTTTCCCTTTTTTGGATGGGAAACATTTGGCACCTCTGGGACGACGACTCTTGGAAAATAAGAAGCGAGACGAGTGGATATGTGTTGTGAACTATGACCCATGTATCTACGCCTACTTTAAGGGCATTCGACTGAAGCCCGGTGCGATGGCTGTGAGTGTGATAGAAGATGTGGAGGAGTGGTGGTAATCTTATAGCTAATATCTAATTTAAATTAAATTAAATCTTGAGGAGTCTTCGTGCCGAAGGCCGTGATTCTCTTTTCGACAAATTTAATTTAAATTAAATTAAATCTTGAGGAGTCTTCGTGCCGAAGGCCGTGATTTTCTTTTCGACAAATTTAATTTAAATTAAATTAAATCTTGAGGAGTCTTCTTGGAGTGCCGTGATTTTCTTTTCGACAAATTTAATTTAAATTAAATTAAATCTTGAGGAGTCTTCGTGCCGAAGGCCGTGATTCTCTTTTCGACAAATTTAATTTAAATTAAAAAGTAGCGAATAATAAGTATTTAATACGAGCCTTACTAATACGACACAACATGTGGCAATGGCACTACAACGGTACCTGGGTAACATGCACGCCTGAAAACCAGCTAAAACTGGCTCTGAACGAATCGCATCCGTCTTTGAAGCCGATTGTGCTTACCAATCCGTTCGGCCAGATTAGCGGTCGCTTGTCCGACGACTTTATGCATGTCCGTATGGTGGGTGACGACGAAGACTCTCGTACATTTTTGCGTAGAGGCCCGCGTCCAACTGAGAGTGCGATGTATGTGGTCGTTAATCGGTCTCTCGAACATATTATCCCGTACGAGGCTGGGCGCAAACTGTTTCTTAACGGGAAGCCACGGACGGAGCGTACCCGCGTCACCGTCGGGACGGAACATTATGAGGCGCATAAAGGCCGTTTGTACAAAAAAGAAGACGGTCAGTTGTGTCGTGTACACTGGAAGAAAAGTGACACAAGCAAAAGTCAGTATGAAACCCTGTCCAAAAGTCGCTACCAATGGGAGTTCAAAGGACCCTTCCGTTGGGAGCGCGTACGCGCGGCAGTAGCGCAAGTCTCCTCCGAATTGGACGATTCTACCGTCCTTGATGAAGCGTTCCATCAGTTCGACCCCGAGCTTGATGTGACGGAACACGGCCCGTATCAGTTCGGTGATTATTTGGTCTCTCGTGACTTGAACGAATTGGCCATCCGCGTAATGGATGCCTACCATTCTGCCGAGCCCACCGAGTGGCAGCCGTTTGACGCAATCGCGAACTCGATGATTGAAAAGGCGCGCTCTGAGGGTCGGCCCGTCGCCCACATTACGGCTCGCGGTCACTCGTATGTCCTCGTGTTTGACAGTGGCTCTGGCGCGTCCGGTCAACCGCCTGTGGTGGTCCGTCCTTTACGGTACGAACGCATTTTGAGCTCCATCGAAGAAAATTTTGGGCGCAACCGTATGCGACAGTTGTTCGATACGCTCGAAGAGTTGAACATCAACCCACGGTTGTTCTTGATGGCAGTGATGACGAACGACGCGGCCATCGACCAGTTCATACCCACAGAGGCCCAAGACCGCGTGCGCACGCTGATGCAACGCGGTTCTATGGGCACTGCTCTTCAAAATCAATTGCCGCCACTGCTTGAAAAATATAGCGAATGTGAAGTCCGTATGTCACCGACTGAAAAGCTGACGCCACGACCGCTAGACAAGGACATCAAACAAACGTTGGTGACCGGATTGCGCGTCCCCGAGCACTTGCGCCAACATTGCGACACGTTTGAACAATTGATTGAACATATACGGCGGCACCAGGCCTGGGATTTGGGTAAGGGTCAGCATACGTGCGACATTTGCAGCGCCAAGACCGTGGTGCTGGGAGGTCATTGTGGTACGGCCAAGGCGTGCCTCAAGTGTTGGTCCGACTCCCTGCATAGTACTCAAATGCAGTGTCCGTTTTGTCGCCAAGAAGTGCGTGAGGCACAGTTGGCGTTGGTCACAGCGCCCGCCAAGCGCGCACCGCGTGCACGCAAAAAACGCAAACGCCAGGCCGAATTTACCAACGCTGAACAGGCTCTGGCGCAGATTCATCAGGACCAGCTGTACGCGCATTTCAAACTGGACGACAGTCAATCCATGCGCAAGTGGTTTACGGTACTCATGCGTACCGGTATGCTAAAAAATGGACAACTTCCGCGCAACATGCAAGCCAAAAAGAGTTTACGCAGCGCTCTACACGAATTTAATATATTAAATTAAAAGTTCTCTTGGATTTATTCTATAAATTTCTCCTGTTTCTCTGTAAGCCTTGAGTATGTTGTTTTTGCATGCCGTAAACGAAGGCTTATTGATGCTATACGAGTCTAGTGTGTTGGCTTCCGGTAGAATGGAGGCGAGATATCGGTCCTTTGGAATGACCTGGACACCACCTAGACATAGACCTCCTTTCATAATGTATAGTATAGAAACTATGAAGACTTTAATGGGAAATAGTGCTGGCGTCTGTATACCAAGTGGTATTTTCTGTGTAATTAATCGCCAGTACTTGCACGCCAGGTCGGCATACTGATGCACAACTTCGTCGATGGTACGGTCTTTGGGCAATAGATTTCGAAATATGTGTCGTCGGTTCATTTGGTTTATGTACAGTTGGACGACATGTGTGAATATGACCGGTTGGCTCTTTTTTTCACACGTTTTAATGTATTTGTGCACCACCTTTTCCGCCTCGTTTTTCATTTCCACGTACTTGCGCTGTTCCATAAACAACCGGTCGTTGGAGAACAAAATGGACTGGACCTGTTTACGCGAGACATACTGGTGCTGCTGCTGTCTAATGGTGTCAGAGGAGTGTGCGTCTACTTTGAAATCTGTGTTACGTACCAGTTTCAACGGGTCTTTGTTTTCCTGATGCGTGGCGGTCACGCGGTGTCCGGTGAACCACGTGTCTGATTTAATCGACTCGTACCGAATGCCAGAAATACCACAAATATAGCCACCGTCTAGATGGTCGATGGAGGTACAAGTGCACTGTTCATCGCACCAATGCGACTGTCCAGTGCGACAACACATGTACATATTACGAACCTGGTGTTTCAAAGTGCCACGGTTGGCCCACTTGGGGTGATTCCGACACATCGAACGGATGCATACGTGTGTCTGGTCCCCTTTCTTCCACACACCACCCACAACGTGCTGAATATTACAGGTTTCCATGGAACAGGTATGCGCCGCCTCGTGGGACCAATTTGTGTTGCATTCACGCCATTGTTCCGACAACTGTGCGTGGAGAGCTTCCGTATTCATTACTTGTTATACAAAGGTGCAGATAATACTGATCTTTTGTAGCAAAACTGGATTTTAAAAATATGTGCATCATAAGTGTGGTTGTATTTAAGGTTGTTTTTTGCTAGGCAACGATGGAGTCGGATTTGGCGCCCGACATATCGTTGATGTCGGAAATTATAGACTACTTGTCTCTCAGGGACGTGGCCCGGTGTCGACCCACAAACAGACTGGTCAAACGCGCGTCAGAACAACGTTACGGTGCTTGGAGAGTGTGGGTCAAACGCGCGTGTCCGGACGTGCGCGATTGCGGTGTGTGCTCGGCGCTGATTCGGACACGCGGGCCACTGAATACTTTGTACAAGGCTGTTGAGTGGTGTGGTCTATGCGACAGAATAGTCTGCGTAGACCACTTGCGGCGATGCCACGTCTGCGCCAGTATAAGTTGCAGTGCGTGTGTATGTTGTTAAATCGGCCAGAGGTATACGCACCGGTGGGTCGGACTGGCAACATTGTATGGCGATGTTGAACCACTGTGCTTCGACACCCGTAAATGGGTTTTTCGTATCTGTCGGTACAACCTCCATGTCGTACAACTCAAACACAATTTCTCCGCGTGCAATCATCTTCATTGTCACCGCGCAGCACAACACGAACAGCACCGTCTTTCCGAACGCATATACGTCATGGCGCATAGAACGTTCCTTGTCCGTACATTTCCATGATTCGGCGACGTGTCGGGGTATCGTATACGTGGCGGTACCACAATGTGTATACGTGCGCAGTGACGATGAAAAATCAAAATCGATTAAACAGAAGCGTTCGTGGTCCAGGACTATGTTTTCGGGTTTGACGTCACGGTGGGCGAGTCCGTTCGAGTGCATCCACGCAATGCCTTGCGCGATGCCCGTCAGCCCGTCCCATACGCGCGAAAGGTCAAACGGTGACCGTAACAGTTGATAAAGATCCATAGTCATTCTCGGTGTACAAATGCCGATACGGTGATCGTCAAATTTGACCAACTTTTCCGGGCGCAATACGTAGGCACAACTCGACAAACGCTTGACCTTGTAGTTGTTCATAAATGCCCTTCGAATGACTTTGGGGTGTCCGCGGCACACTTTCCACACGTGGTTGTCGGACGTATGTATTTGTGTAGTTTCGTTAGAGATGTCCTTCTGCAGTGTGAGCCGTTCCCCAACGATATGTTCTAAAGGCGTCAGTTGTGAAGGCCAACATCCCATCGGTCCACACGGGGCCTCACTTTATACTCCCTATATAAGCCGCTTCATTCTCGCCATCATGTTCCACGACAAAGGTTCACAGTATCCGCCTTGGTCTAAGAAAAAGAGAAACGAGCCGTACACCATGCCCATCAAAACATCTGTAGAACTCAACAGAAGTGACAGTATAATTACAAAGCTAAAAAACCTGTTTGTAAAATGGTCGAGACCACTACAAACACATCCCAATGGTAACCGTTAAGAAATGAGGCAGCAGCGATTGTGTTTGCGCGCCACCTTGTAAAACTGCTTAGAGTTGGCAGAGAGCCGTTCCGATTTTTCCACCAACTCTGCCAGGTCTTCCCCACGTTCTAGTATTCTGTCTACGTTTTCATGCATGATAACGACTGTTTCGTCTAACTGTTCGCGCAAACGGAACAACGGACTTATTAAACGAGGGTCTTGGCAGTCTTCTAATATTTTGTAGAGTAATATGGGTTCCATAGAGAGTTTCGTCAACAGCTCGAACGCCACGGAGACCGGGTACTCGTTGTCCGTCACCAGGGCAAAGCGTCGTTCCTCGAAATTCAGCACAACAATTTGCCAAGGCGGGTGCTCATATATTTTTCGCATGTCGTCCACACCCAGCACGGCAGCACGCACTAACTCGTGCATCAGTTCAGAGACAGCTGACCGGTTAAAGAAATCGACGAAATTCAGGTTTTCAACGTATCTACAATTCGTACCCTCGTATAAGAATGCAGAGACTATTTTCATTCATTTTATTGTGTAAAGTTATATAGGATATTTTAAGTTAGTTCCGGCGCCCGTAGAGTTGATGGTATAATTGCCACTGCGCGTCTATCGACTTGCGTAGTTCCGTGTTTTTGTGATGTAGACTTGCATTGAGATGCTGTATTTCACGTTCCGCTGCGTTCAGAGAAGCCCGCGCGCGTTTGTGCTTGGTGTCGATATGGTCTATATCGTCGTAAAGGTCATCTACCTTGCGTTTGGCGGTCGACAGGAGCATTTCGTGCTCTATGAGTCCGGCCTGTGCCTGTTGGTATCGGCTCTGCCACGTGTCTCGCTCTTCCGCGAGTTGGCGAATGGAGTCGTCGTAGCGCTGTACGATGTTCTTGAATACACGGTCCCGTAATTTGTCGGGCGAATACAAATGCATACGCAAGCAGTCTTCGAGAGTTTCGCGATGTTTGCCGTCGAGTTCTTCAAAGAGTGAGCTCACTTCTTCCGCGTTTTGGTGTACGAGTGCGTACAATTTCGGGTCCTCTCCCTGGGCTTGCTCCGGTACGTCCAGGTCGACGAACCCCCACTTTTGCTGAACGGTGTCAGTTGTCTCGTATCCAACGTATACCAAGTACGTTGCCTCTGTCTTGGTCATTTTATTGCCCCCATCGAAATTCGCGGGGCAATCTGTGTGGCCGGTCCAACGTCCATTCTCCAACACGTCGTATCGCAGAGTCACGTCTTTTCCCCCTGGTAGACCCATCCGTTTCCTTGTTTCGAAGACTTGGTCAGCGTACCACTTGGTCACATGTTTGTCAGTAAACACGAACGGTATACCCGTGTACGTCCCACCCGGAAGGCGGACGAGTCCTGTTTTCATCTGAAAAGACTCGAGCTCTGTAAACAAATCTTTGTAGTGTTTTTTGTTTTTTTTGGCAATGGTGTCGAAATCTTGCAATACCTTGATGAACGCATGGCAGTGTGAGCTGCGGACCTGACAATGATATAGGAACGCATGGTAGTATTGCTGCTGAAACGTGTCCAATGCTTTTTTGTAATCTGATATTTTTGGATTTCTCAGACCCCATAGGAGGCGCAAAAACTCATAAATTAGTTTCTTAAACGTGTCTTTGGAAACGGTACTCTCGAAGGTTTCGACGATGTTTCGGGTAATTACCGAACCGTAATCCATTTGGTCGTTTACAGCCGTGGAGAATGACGTATAACATGTTCTCAACATATGTACAAAGAAACCCCTGTGAGTATATACTAATTCGTTGTTTCCATTAGATGAATATATCCAATCCGACTTTGGCGGCTCATATAAAACAAAGTGCACAGTTCATAGTAGACGACCTCTACGCGTCTCAATTTGCAGAACAGAACGTCGACATGCATGTTGAATTTGTTGGAATTCTAAATTACACTACAGGTGTGAAACTGCGCTTGACATTGGCAGACTCGGTCAAAGACAGGGACAGAGAGGAGTGGCGCTCTATTGTGCATAAACGGGGCGCTTCGGGTCTTACTACGAAGGTAGACACGTCTACAGGCAACATAGATTTGAATATTGAGTATAAAAGGCGTTCTAATAAAGAGTGGAAATGGATGATACGCCCCATGATGCTCGCCCTGGCCAGCTTATCCTACCATCAGCTGCACCAAATTCGCGCACAGCGCTATCCACTGCCATGGTCCGAGTGAGCAAACCTGTTGCGCTTCAAACGTCTGAGAACGCGTTTATCGAAAAAACGCTGCACTATATTTCATCCATTCGCGGTTGTGTGAATTCTGGTCTAGTGCTGTCCACAAACACGCGATTTCCGCGGCGGTACATTCTCGCAATTAGGGGCATGCCGGCAATGTCCATTGAAGATTTCCAAAACATTCGGGATACGAATGACCATATCCGTGACATTCTGATTTCGACGGCGGACGAGTTGGTCCGCATCGACGTGTGGAGAACGGGAAAACAGCCGAATCGTAAAAAGAAACGTCGACGTCCTAAGGAATCGGTTGTGACAACGTGTGATTTGAGTTCGGTTGATCAGTGCGACCGAAAATGTCTGCGGCAATTGTTGTTGCGTTTAAACGCCATGCCCGAAATAGAGTGTCAATTCCAAGTGCGTGTGGACACCTCCCAGCCCGATTTTTACAAGTTGGAAGTTCATGTGTTGGACCGCGTTTCGTTGCTATCGCTAGAAACTATTCTGCACGAATGTCGCGCGTTTTGCCACGACATCGAATTCGATTTTCCACACAACCTTATACGCATCAAATGTCTCAAAGTAGCAGCCCCACTTCGCCCTAGAAAAATACTACGTGTAAAAAATAAATAAGTTGGACATTTGTTATTTCTTAGTTATCGTTCATAATAAGTGTTACTACCTTTCCTATGACCTCTGTGCCCCGAATGAGTAGTTGGTCGAGTTTACCCTCCGTAGAACAGATAGTTCCAGAGTATATTCGCAAGACTTTTGGCGCTGTGCCTCTGCTCGGACAGTTTCGCGATTACAGCCCGTGGGCGTTGCAGGTGACGTGTCCGCTCACAATGACTCCAACTAGGTCATCTGCCAAAGCAGCAGGGTACGACTTGTACTCGCCCGAAGAAACCAGTATCCCGGCCCGTGGTTCCGTTGTTATCGATACTGGTGTCGCAGTGGCCCTCCCCTCTAGTCACTACGGAAAAATTGAAGGTCGGTCCGGCTTGGGTATCAAACACAATATTGTGGCGTTCGGCGGTGTGATTGATGAGGATTACCGTGGTAATATATGCGTCAAACTCTTCAACATGGGAGACGAAGATTACTCTGTAGCCGCCAACGACCGCGTGGCACAGTTGGTTGTCCAGCCGTATGCAAGTCTGCGCGTGGAGAGGGTTCAGTCACTTGACAATACAGAAAGGGGAACATCTGGATTTGGCTCCTCTGGACAATAAATAACCTATTTAAACTTTTTTAATTTAAAGTGAAATGTACAAGTCTAACTACAAGAGTTTGTTCCGATGTCACACGTTGGTGGAATGTGTTAACTATGCGCTGGAACCTACCACAGAGAAAGCAGACTTGTTCCTGTATTTGCTGGACACATATGATATATTGTTGTCGCACGCGGACGGTTCTATGATAGTGGACGAAAACGACGACGTGCCTTACATGCGACTGGCGACAAAGTTAGAGCTGTATACATTCGAGGCCTGGCACAGTCTGTTTGGGCGAATACCCGGTCAACTCAAGGGTTGGTGCGAAGGTATGTTTGTATATGTGTGCATTTCCATGTGTCGGTGGCTAGCTTCCAAACCAGGGTGCACGGTCATTCCTATGGACACGCGTATTTGGATGCGAGAACACCGTATGCGTTCTCATATACGCTTTGACACTGCGACGTGGTCCGTCGGCGATATTCTAAACGCATTGGACATTATTGAGTTCCGGTGGTATGATTTGAAAACATTGGACCACCATATATTTGTGTACTTGGATGCACTGGAGTTTCGGGCGGCGTGGCTCATTGCACATACAGCGGGCCTAGAATGGTTCAACATTCGCAAACACAGGGTCAAAGTCGGCGAAAATGAATATCAAATACACCCAGCGTTGTTGTACGAACTATACGTGCGTTTTGTCGCCATCCGGCGGTCCTTTGCGCAGTACACCATGTTCGATACGGTCCCCCCTGTGACCGACATGCCAGAGACACGGTGGAACGATTTCCTCACGAAAGAATCGCGTCACCTGAAAATTCGTAAATTTCGGGACCGTCTGGCCGACATTACATGGGAACACATGTTGCGTCTTTCGGACAATGCGCGCGCGTCGTACAAAGCCCGTGGTTCGCGCGTGACTCCATACCAATCCTTGGCGGAAAACAAACCCATGGCCGTCTTGGATAACCTAAATCACATCACTTCGTACGGAAAAGTGCACGAGGTGATGGAACACGAGAGCATTTACAACGGCCTTTTCCTGAACATGGTACATGCGCACTTTATGTCGACCTACTCCGTCTCATTCAAAGACTTTTTCTACTGTTCGTCCGAAAAGTCGTGGAAACACCGGTCGAAAATGCCACATATGGTGGTGCCCATTATACTAGAACGTAGACGCCGGTTTGACGTCATGCACAAAGGGCTCGTACAGCTGGTGCCGAACGGTACGTTCGCAGAGGCGTTCCAATTGTGGTTATTGATGGTCAGACGTGATTACAGAGGCATATTGTACGGTTCCATGGACTTTGGACGTCTATGTCGGTTGTTGTTTGACCCGCCCGACGTGGCTCAGAGTCGTGAACTGGCACCTGGAATGACTGCTTATCAATGGGACGTATAAAGCCTCTATACTATATCGCATATGTCGTTTGTGGTAGGAAATCGCGAGCAGTATCTCGAAATGCTGCGAATGGAATTGGAAAATGCGACGCGAGAAGAAGTCGCGGAGGTAGACTATGAAACAGAATCGGAGTCCGAGCCCGAAGCGGAACCGTTTCAGACGTTCCCCACAGCGACCACCGACGACAACGTGATAAAACAGGATTTTGATTTAACATGTGGTATGCGGTGCTTGCAAAATATGTATGGCGCACACATTGTCACGCGACAAGAAATGGACGACAAAGCAAAATTTCTAGAACAAGAGGAGGCAAAAATTGCGGACACGGTAGAACCCAAGTACAGTCCCGCTCTAGGCGATTATTCTATTGAAGTATTACAGGCAGTCTTGGAAAACAAAGGCAAATGGACGCAGCGCATCGCTATAGAAAAGATACCTTCCGAGTACTATATCCCGGTCCTCGAAACAAACCCCACCTTTGTAGGGTTCATCGTCGCGTTTCCTGGACATTATGTCACAGTTAAGTACAGAAATGAACTGTACAAGTGTGTCGATTCCCTCAGGGGTGTTGCGACACGTGTCATCGACCGACGTACACTGTTCAAGACGCGGGAAGGTAGTATATTTTGTTCTCAAGATGTTGACGACGATCGCAATGTGATTGCGGTGCTAGCCGTGGGTGGTTCGCCGTTCGTCGAGTACTCTTTGCTGCACAATTCGTGGTCGGCGTCTGTACCATCGCCCCACAAGTATGCGAACGAAATTTTTGGCTTGTTGCGGCCCAACCTGACGCGAAATATGAAGAGGGCTGCGAGTGGGGGTAATGAAGTTGTAGCGTGGTATAAACGGTGGAAAACGTCGCGGGTACCACCGTCTGCTTCGGTGAGCGATTTTTTATGCACTGTGTTGCGTGAGCGCGTGTCGGACGAAAAAACTGTCATTGTGAAACGGAATAACGAACAGGCTGCCATTCGATGCAGCACTGTAGAGGGCATGGTCCAAGCATTACTAAACATGCAGTGGGTAATACCCGACAAACACTTTTACTTTCAGCTTGCCGAGTCATTGGTTCAAGATGAGTACGGAAACGAACTGGACTTGGAGGCAGAAGGCGCGCTCGAAGATTTTGGATTATCCGAGGGTAGTACCATCACACTGATTACGCACGCAGTCTCAGAAAACGTAGCCAATGTAGGGGGTTTTTACACGTTCAAGTGTAAAATAGAGGGCACGTGCATTGGTCAACAACATAACGCTTACTCTGTCCGTGATACGCAGGGTAAAGTACACGTAGTTTACAAACATTGTATAGAAACCGTTACACAGTAATTATGCTATAAATTTAAACTTCTTCTTTACGTTCCAAAACAGGTATTTAGACACTTGGTGGCGCTGCAATAGCTGCTGGCGACAAACGGGACACTTGTTGTTAATGTCTTTCACAAATTCGTTCATACACTTGACGTGTCCTACTCTCGTCGTGCAGTGACAGTGCAGCACCAGATACGGGTCCTGAAAGCAGAACGGTTCACTGCACTTTCGACACAAGGGCTTTGTGGAGAATTTGCGCTTGGTACGACGTTTCGCCGGAACTGACGACGATTTTTCCAACGACGCAATCATGTTATCTGCGAAGCGAATACCTTCTGTCTGTCCGTTAAACCACGAAAGGCGCGCCCGAGTCAGTGTGATTTTCTCCGGTGTGGGGTTCGTTTGCACGTCCAGCCAGGCGTCGTAACACTGCCGCGCGGACGGGTCCATCAGCATCGCCGCTGCCGCTTTCAAATACGCTGTGCCTTCAGAAAAGACCTTTTGAGACATGACCGCCGCTTCCACGGGCGACATCGTACGTCGAAGATTGCGCGCCACCGCCGTGAGTGTCCATTCCTCCAGATATGTCTGACAGCGCTGCATCACGTCTTGTGGTGAACACTCTTGTGGAAGTCTGAGCAGCGAGTACACTGAAGAATCCATAGTGTTATTACTATGGTCCGCGCCACTGTAGATCGGGTTCTCTTCAAAATGATTCAGGGAGACATTTTGACAGTATATACACGTCTACCCGTATGTACACATGGCGACTCAAATTATCGGAGGCGTCACCAGCCTTTTTACCGGTGTAGCCGCGCAAATATACTACCTAGAACAAAACCTTCTCCCATTACAAGTGTACATGAACGACTTTGACAGTATCGTACAAGTGTTAGACCGCCAAACCGACAACGAGTCAAACTACAAACGTCGGCTGTTCGCATTGAGAGCACGGTACAGAGATTTAATAGAATACGACAAATATGTAACCGTACGTACTGCGACGAACACATATCACGCGTTTGAAATCAAAGGATACACTACTGAATCTGGATATGTGGAAGGTGCGCCGCGCGACGTCCCAGAAGCAGAAATCGCCAGCTTTCGATTGCTCATCTACGACGAAGACCTCAAGGGCACGTACGAGTGGAACAGTTATAAAGACAAGTTCTGGGATGCGCCCAAGTCGTATGTGTTTAGGGGTAATTACAAACCACTCAGCCCACTGCACGACTTACCTATTAAAATGTTCACGCGAATGAACAACTCCGCTTCGGGCACTTTGAATGTACGTAGTCTACTCAACAAGTGGAACAACGTCGAATATGTATACTTGGCTGTAAAAGCGTTGTTTGAAGAAATAAGAACATTGATGGTGTTGTCGGAACCACGGGCCAAACCAATGTTTAAGCAATACAAAGTACCCGAGTAAATCGCGTTTAAATTAAAGGTCTATAAAACATGCACGGATTCGTTAAACTGAAATGGAAATAGAACAAGAAAAAAATAACGAATTATTACTGAATACTTTACATGAAAGTCGGTCCTTTAAACGTAACCGCCTTAGCTGGTCTATATTTTATGTCACATCAGTGGCCACAGTCATCATGTTTATCATTATCGTCGCTCTCTCTGCGTGGTCAATCGCCATTGGTCAGCAAATCACTGAACTTGTCCTCGATATGCAAACCATCATGCCACAAGCAAAAGATTCGTTAAGAATTGTTCGCGAAATGTGCAAACACGAAAACTTTACAAAAAAGTGGGGGGACATATGTTAACCCTAACTCATGAACATAACTGAACGTGTGAACAGATTTAATTTAATTTAAATTAAATTAAAGATGGTGGGTGGGGCGGACATAGGTTAACCCTAACTCATGAACATAACTGAGCTATCCAGCGAAATTTAATTTAAATTAAATTAAATTTTCTTAACCAGGAATTCCTCGAACAGGAAAAAACTAGAAAACGTTTGTCATTTACACATTTTAATTTAAAACATCTAAGTACAATAAGCCAGTAACATTTAACCATGGCTTCCCTCGCAGACAACGCCAACCTTATGTGTCCCATCACCCTGGTCCTCATGATGGACCCTGTTATAGCACCCGACGGATACACGTATGAACGCTACGCCATCGAGCAAGCGATTCGCACTAACGGCAAGTCCCCAATCACGCGTCAACCCATGCGCTTAGACCAATTGGTACCCAACCGAGCAATCAGGGACCTCATCGAAAACTTGTCAACGCCCGCGCAAGACCATGTTGCAAATACGCCCGACGTCGTCAAAGCAGTCGTGCGTTCGCGCGATAATCTGACGCAGCTAACGCTCAGCTCGCCAGATGGCGATGCGCAGCCTCTGCACGTGTGTTTCGTCTTAGATAACTCTGGGTCCATGCAAACTGAAGGCCAAGGTGGGATGGAGTCGGATGGTTTCAGTGTTCTTCAAGTCGTCAAGCAAGGCATGCTCACGTGTTTGAGCGGATTTCGCCCACAGGACAAAGCGTCGCTTGTGGTGTATTCGACAGACGCGCGCGTTGTAGTTCCTCTGAGCAGCATGGATGCCGCCGGAAAAGCCCGTTTCAAGGTCGCATTGTCCGGCGTTGTACCAGAAAATAGTACCAACATATGGGCCGGACTCGAACTCGGTCTGAAGCAGTTGCCCCACGGAGGCACGGTGTTTCTCCTCACTGACGGACAGCCAAACCACAGGCCCCCTCGTGGCGAACTAGCCATGCTGAAGGGGGCCTGTGACGGCCGAGACGACATTGTCGTGAATACGTACGGGTTTGGGTACAATCTAGACTCGAAACTCCTTGTCGAACTGGCACGGGCCACACAGGGGTCATACTCGTTCATTCCTGACATTGGACTTGTTGGTACCGTGTTCATCCACGCCATGGCAAATTTGCGCACGTCAGTGACTCAGAAACTGACCGTCTGCATCGAAACCGAAGGCACCATAAACCTCCCCGAGCTCGTAAAAGTCAATTGGGGGTACGCGTTGCCGGTTGGACGCATTACCAAGGGTCAGACCAGAGACTTATTCATCGAATGTGAGCAACCAGTGTCCATCACTGTCCAAAATATCGACATCGAAACGTCTGACGAGGCGCCGGACGTTCCTGACCGCCAAGTCGCGGCGACGGGCATCTTTCAATGTCACGGGACGGCGCGCATCGACTCTGGTCAGGCAAACACGGTGTTGAACAGTGTCATGGCGGCCGTAACGTCTGAGGCACTTCAAGACGATTTGAACGGTCAAGTGCGCGAAGCCGTCGTCGGTAGCGCGTACAGAAAGTGGGGGCGGCACTATCTACCGAGTTTGGCGTTGGCCCATTGGACCCAACAGTGTAACAACTTCCTTGACAAGGGCATTCAAGACTACGGCGGGCCCACGTTTCAAATCACGCGCGACGCGCTGGAAAAAGCGTTCAACGCGCTGCCTGCGCCAACACCTGTTCACCGCGAAGAAGTGGTACACCGCATGCGTTCTTCGGGGCGCAGGGTCACACCAGCTCCAGTCCGCATGACGTCGTACAATTCGGCGTCAGCCCCCTGTGCTGCGGGTCCGTGCCGTGTCAAAATGTCTGACGGGACTCACAAAGCCTGTCATGATATTGCCGCCGGTGACATGGTCGAGACGTCGGGTGGAAACGCGCGCGTCGTGTGCATACTCAAGACACCGTGCGAAGTAGTCGAATTGGTCAAGGTAGGTCGTCTTATGGTTACTCCGTATCACCCAGTGAAAGTGGACGGGCGCTGGACCCATCCAAAAGACCTCGGGCCCGTCGAAGAATATCCTTGTGAGGCCGTGTACAGTTTTCTGCTGGAACCGGGATTCGTGGACATGTTTATCGAAGACGTGCCTTTCATCACGCTGGCCCACGGCATTGAAAACGACGACGTCGCGACACACTCGTTCTACGGAACACAACAGGTCGTACACGCTATGCGCGATAACTTTGGGTTTTCGGAAGGCCTGGTTGAAGTACAAGGCGTTCAGCGCGACAAGAATGGACTTGTCTACGGCTTTGAATTCTAGAACGGTTTCCTCACAAAAGATAAAGATAAAACACTAATGCGTATAAACATTTAAAATATACACCTTATATTGATTTTTTAAATGGGTGTGCCGCCACCAATGGGCCTGGGTGGTTCCATTCAGGGTTCCATTTTCCAGGCTGGCCCGATTGAAAAAATTCCACAGGCACATCAAACAATATATTGAGTACAACCAGTATGTACGTATATCCTTCGACAATATCGTCGACGCGAACTTTGCGCAGAGAGTTGGTGCTTCCGTCTGCCGCAACTAAGAGACGCAGTGCTTGTGGTTTGAGATCCGTCCATGGGACCATGAATTGCACACTGCCTCTCTCCAACTCGACGTCCTCTCCGGCCGACTTCAGCCGAAAAGTGCCGTCGGACACCGCTTCGTAGTTTTTATCTAGTATATCCGGGGCAGTGGTTTGCATTCTTTGGACGTACTCTTCTGCCAATACTCTCGCACGAGCCTCAGTACCTTCGTGTCTTGCTATAAGGAGGGCGCATTCTTGCTTCCAGTCTTGGTCATAACAGCTGTTGAACACTGCTTTCACGGTGGCGTAGTTCGCACCCGCATTCTTGACCACCAAATGCGCTATAAATTTTGCAGCGAATGGACTGGCACGGCCGACAGTATTACGCCAACCGATTTTTATGACGTGTTCGCAAATACGTTCGAGTTGGTCTTCCGTCACGCGTTCTGATAATGCCGCGCGCACCTGTGAGTACGAAAACGGAAACACGCCCTTTCCACCGTCCGTGTCGACAATTAACGCATCCGTGGCCCGGGATTGGAGGAGACGCGCATTCTCTTCGGCGTCTCCTTTGCTGTTCAGGGTCGAACCCATGGCACCCACCAGATAATATTCAAACGACGGGAGCCAGAATGGGATGTCCAGTTTGCCGTGCGTTTTCTCGTGCACGGGCCCGATTTGTAGTACAACGTTGCGTTTATTGGCGGCGAATACAGACCACAAGTCCGATACGTGTTGAACACTTACGCGCGAACCACCGAATGATTCGAACTTGTCTACCTGTTCATCGAAATGTTCTTCGTCGGTGAACACGAGATTCAGCAACGCCGGGTCCTGCGGTGCAAGTATGCTGACGACTTCATCGTCACACTCTTCGCCAAAATCGGTGATAATAATCAGATTAAAGTCGATTTCGGTGGGGTAATCGTCTTTGATAAACCCCTGGACGGTCCGAAATTCCTGTTTGAGTTTCATGACGGCGCCTTCGGTGTCAAACTTTTCTGGGTGGAAGACTGCGAGTAACCCGACCACGTCGTATGCCGGCGTAGTCGGAATGTTCTTTACGCGACATTTTTGGCTCCAAACGGTGTACGCCTTGCGCATTTGTGCGTCGATATCGACTTTCGCTTCGCCACCAACGTGCGGTTCTGCGGGCGCGAATTGAGACAACACATGCGTGGAGAAAACAGACATATTCTTTTTACTGTGTATAATATATAGTGTATTTATTTAATGACGTATTCTTATCGTTTTGAACGAAACAAGAGAACAACACTATAAATACTTACATATTTACAGTAAATATGTTTACAACGTTTTCTCCAGTTGAACTAACGTTTTCTCCGGTTGAACCAAAGAAACGGAAAATCGGCTCGTCCTCGTCCTCGTCTTCAGATGCGTACAACGTTGCAGAGGTCATACAGAAACTGGAGAAATCGCGCCACAAGGAACGACACAGGTTCAGGACCTGCATAAAAGCCGCTGAGAAACTATACAGTAAAGTGTATACATTCATGATAAAATTTAGAGCGACACTAAAAGATGAAGAGATTATTGCCAAAATTGGAATGGAACGTGTCATAGAGCGGGCAAAGACCAGGTACACAGTCCTTTTGTCACGGCTGCGCGAATTGAGTGCACTTACGTGGCACGAACAGACTCGTGGACCAACTTCGAACAGGTCTTTTTCAGTGGGCACCCCGGAAGATGGAGACGAGCCCGCTCTTTGGGTTCTATTTACTCCGCCTGCCGAAAGGTCCATTCAGAATAGCGAGATAGGGCGTACTCTCAACGAAAGCGACGGACCTTGGTTGACTTGGGGGCTCCCAATGAGAAAAGGTGTCATTTCGTTGGACACCGAAGCATTCACCCGTGGAAAACCAGTGTTTGTTATCGAAAAGGGTAAAGTATCAGTAGATGGTAGACAGAGGGTCCAACATCGCATCAAAGGTCTGTACTTTATTTTCAAAGATATTAAAGAGACGAGTACGAAAGTTTCCATGATGACGTGGGATTATGTCATAGACGGATGGATGACTGGCGAAAAGAATGACAAAAAAGCACCGACATGGGCTAAAAGATAGAACAAATAGAAATAAGACATATGTTTGAATTGTTTTATATTATTGTACTTTAACGTATCTTTCCATGGTGAAATCCTAAAAATTTAGAGTCGTTTCGTGTAGGGAGTTTTCGTCTTTTTCATCCGTACTAATTATTCCATAATAATACGGCAGTTCCGGCGACCACAATTTACGCCCATGTCCGTAAATTAGAATCAATCCCACACAGATAAAGAGAGTAGCCTTCCAGACCACTAATATCTCAAAAAACCAAACCAAAGAGAGCAACACGCCACACACAATGGCAAAGATATCGGCCCATACCGGCCATCGGATCTCATTTTTATATCCATAACGATATATAGCTATAATTACGTGTGTTCCTGTCAGGAATAAGAATATTGACGTTGGAATCATGAGTGGCCACGCAGACAGTATCAACAATGGAAATGAAATAGCTAATCCAATGTCAAACGGAACGGACACATCGTTTGGCCTTGATTCATAAAAAGATATCATTGTATGTTATACAAACCTTTAATACTGTCTACCCGTAAAAAATGTGAACGTTTTCAGAAATTCGTGTACGAGAATCGAGCCATGTATTACACCGTTACCCGAATAACCCTATAAGTAGACTGTCGTCACATAAAATGGCAACTGTGTATCATGTAGAGCATAACATGGTAAAGCCCGAGATTGGATTGAAAACCATGTTAGTGTGTTTTTTAACGGGATTCTGGCCTATATTTTTATGCCCTATTGATTATCCACAGTCTTCAGTGACGGTAGTAAAGTCAGTATCGGTGGAAGCGCCAGTCAATGAAACGGGTGCCCCGAAATTAAATTTTTAATAGACTGGCTATGACCATGGTGAATTATGTATCAAATATACTGTTTTGATATAATATTGGAGACTCTTTCATAAACAGACTTATTCATTTACTTTGTAATTAATATAGTGTAATAATTCTTAGCGTTTTGTTTTTTTGCGTGAGGGCGCGGCCCTGAGAGCGTCCTCAACGAGTTTGGCAGCCTCCTGATAACGACTGGTGATTGATGTCATGCCTGCGACCACTTTCCAATACTTTTTCACTTTGCGTTGCGCGTCCAGACGATTGATTCGTCCGCGCATTTGCGTGCGACTGGCTTGGTTCGACGGGTATGACCCGGTGATTTGACAAGTCATCCATGTCAGAGAATATCCTTCGCAATTGCGCAGCGCAGCCACAACAATCTTGTAGGGCGGCACCAGGCCATCCATGACCTTTTGCTCAGTCAAATGAATCGATTTGTGGTGAGCGACTGCGGTCGGGAGACTCGAAGGGCGCGCGCCGCCGACTAACAGCAGTTCCGTCGGGTCCACGTGGACCAGCAGTTTTTCGATGATTTTGACCGCGTGTTGCTGCGTGGCGGCCACAATGACCGGGCGCTGACTGAAGGAATTGCCCTGGAGAGCATTGCCGTGGTCCGCACGCCAATCTTCCGGGTGTTTGTTGTACATGTCAACCGCCATGGCCACCATGTTTCTGTCACAAATTCCGTTGGATTTGTCTCGCATGCATTGCCAGCTTTCGCGCGTCGGGACTTGGGTCTTGCCACACCAGGGTTTGCGCGCGGGAAAACGTTCTATAAAGAAGGCCTTTTCTTCTGGCGTCAGTTTCACGTCAAGCAGAAGTTCGACCACCTTGACTTCGCCAGAATTCAACTGAGTGACCATAGAGTTGGCGGCGACCCAGAAATTCGTGTTGGACACTGGGAACGGCATGCACAACCGCAGCCATTCCATCAATCCGTACGCTTTTTTGTCCACGATGGGCGTTCCGGTCAGTGCCACGAGTTGCTTGGCCAAACGAGCCAGGCGCAATGCTGCCGCCGTTCTCTGCGTACCGGATTGCATTGCTTTGTGGACTTCGTCGAAGACAAATGCCGTCTGTCCCATTTGTGAGGCCAGCTTGTCGACCAGTTTGCGCAAATGGTCATGCTCGACCAACGTCACTACGTTTCGCAGCTGAGCGTTGGTCGTGGACGCCCATATTTTGTAAGCGGGATTCTCAAGTTGTTTTCGAACGGCCTCCGCCTCATATTTGCGTTGGAGACCGCGAGACGGAAACAACAGAGTCGGTTTCCATCCGACTTCGTGAATAATTTCTGCCACGGAATTGACAGCAGACTTGGGTAGTGACCATAGCACGTGACGACACGAGCGTGTCGCTTCCAGGAAGCTCAGTACCGTCAACGTCTTGCCTTGTCCCACAAGCATCCACAAGAAGGAGGCCAGACCGCGCTGGTGTGCATATGACATTTCGTCGAAAGCTTGCTGCTGAGTGGGGCGTAGTGACAGGTGCGAAGTCCACGCCGGCCAGTGGCATATATAATTCTGCTGGGAGGTGAGACGTGTGCATATTTCTTGGCGCAGTGCCATACATTTCGTCGTGAACGTGAACGCCTTGGTGAGCGTCAACGCATCTGGATAATGCTCCGAAAGATGCATCAGGAACTGAAAGCCTTCTGCTTCTAGACCGGTGATAGCCTCGTCTGTGCCCGCGCCCATCCGATTTATCTTGGGAATGACCACAGCGTTGTAACCTTTCATGCGACCGACGCACCACTGGACCACCTCCGGCCGAAACACTTGACCGGCGCCAAAAGTCTCGGTCCACGGCCAGTGACTTTCGCGCGGCGCGTGCAACTTGTCCCAGTCGACCGCGCGAACAAGAGTCGATTCCACGTGCCGTGCCTCTTCCCACGGTCGGCCGTTGACATACCACCCGTCTTCTTGGAGGCGAATCGTGGCACCTGCGAATATCTGGTCGGAGACGTTTGACGCGGTGCGTCCGCGACCGAAGACTTTCTTTGCACGCAAGATAATTCTATCGCGCAGTTCTGGAGTAATGTCGCTAATGTGCTTTTTGTTGTCGCGGGTGGGATTGGGAATTACCACGTATTGCTTCAAATCGTGGGCAGAGACCGTTACGAGGTATCTGGCACCACTGGACACAATTTCAATCGTGCCTATCATGCCCGCTAGCGCCCCGACAGGTACAGACCACTGTTTGGTCCCAACAGCTTCTTCTGCAGGCAGTGCGATGACACCTCTGCGCGCTTTTGAACTGGCACGCAACCCGTCAAAGACCATTTGTTGGAAACGCGAAGGTGTTTCACGCCTGGACTTGCGGCGTGTATTATACCCGGACACGGCAAAGAAGGACTTTTCCTCAGCTTTCTGGAACACGTTCGGTGGTTCCAGTACGCGTGGGTTTTCCAGGAAACACACTAGGCGGCCTTCTTGGTGTTGGTCGCAGTACACGTCGAGTGGGTCGCATCCGCTCAGCGGTTGGTTAGGTGCACCGATTCGATTGCGGTCGCTTGGCTTGCTTCCGAGCCAGCGCAGCATTTTTTGGTCACCGTCCATGCCTCCTAGCTCCTTCTGGACCAACGCCGGAAGGTCCGCCTCGAAGTCCATAGTAAGTCCACGGCGCAGTGTGGTTTCGTAATGACTTGTGACAGAACTGTGGAGTAGACGCAGCGCTTCTTGCACGAACGCGTCCACTAGAGCGCTGTTCGGACGCCAGTGAGGTATTTTGGCCGCGAGAAGTGCTTTTGTACTGACAAAGAACATTTTCTCGGGGGTGTACTCTGAATCTTCTGCCGCGATGATGAAGAGACGTTTCAAAAAGTGTTCGAGAGGCGTCACGAATTTGCCAATCAACGGCAGGAAGAAGCCGGCTTGTTTGCCACAGCACATACGGCGCACTATCCTCTCCACAATTTCGGCGCTCGAGAACGTATTGTCTACGTCTTCGGGATGACTCATTTCCACAGGGCGACGACGAATGGCTTTTTGTAGCAGTGAAATGCAGCCAGCCGTGCCGATGGAATCTAGAAACGTACCAATAGTATCCCCTTGGTGTTCGTAAATGGCGCCGTCTGACTTTGCGACGACAAAGGCCAGCCGCTTTTCGAACACTTGGACGACGTAGGCAATTTCCCCTTCCGTGATTGTCGCTTCTTCGGTAAGCTCCTCGTCGAGTACAATGCTGTCGACGCCTGTAATCGAGCCTTGAAGGACTTCTTGTTGATGCACTTGCCAATTTGTGCGGTCATATCCCATATAGTTGTTAGGATTTTTCGGTCCTGGCGGCCGCGACCCCGGTAGCTCTTGTACAGCACATATAATCTCCTGCATGGTCCACGTGGACCCCGGCTGGGTGAAGGCTTCGACGTTGTTTAACGTGCGTGTCCCATTGGGCAGCAAAGAATTGTTCATACTGATGATTTCGAAGCGGAAATTCGCGTTGTTCCACGCCATCGGCATGGACGCGTGAAAATCATCACCAAGAATTTCTGGCTCAAATTCCTGGTATTGATTCTGGGCCGTTGTCGAGGGCATCAGCGTTTGGGCCGTTTTAGACACGTTGTGGACGCGCAGAAAACCATCGCGGATATTCTTGGAAGATTTTACTGGCTTGAGGAACACGCTAGACTCGCCTGGTACGGTGAGACCTTGGACCGAGATAGAGTTGAACGCGCGAATGTGAGGCATGTCGACAGTTTTTAAATAAAGACCACTGAAGATTAGGATTTTAAATATTCTGAACATTTTAATTTATAAACGTGTTTGACACCCACAGACACGTAATACATTAGCTGTATTACATGTCCGAGTTTGCCAACTTTGAGAGTATCTTCGAGGCCCTCAGAACTTGAATTTCACTGATTAATACTTGACTGCGCCCGATGAGAATTGTCTTGACGTTTTCAAGACTCTTGATCTTGTCTTTTAGTGATTTAATCTCGAGTGACAGTTCGTGAACAAAAACCGCAGCTTGTTTTACATAGGCCACCCACTGCTTCTCCCTTGTAAATACCTTTTGTTCTCGGTCGTACCACAGAGCCCTTGCCATGTCCAATTTAGCGTTATACTGTGCTCGCTGTATTTCCAGCTGTCTCAAGCATTCAGCATCTAACTCGTGGAGCTGTCTCATACGTTCAGCATCTAACGCCACAATCAAATCGTTCTCATGCTTGCGAGCCCGCTTTACATATGCCTGCCATTCCTTCTCTTTGGATTGCAGTTTATCTTCTTGGTCGTTCAAAATAGCTCTGGCTCTTTCCATTTGGACGTTAAACTGTTTTTTTTGAGTTTCCATCTGTCTCACGCGTTCATTATGTAACTCGTGAAGGTATACGGTCCCTTCAGCGTGTATTTGGACCAGCGTGTGTACCGTTAATTTTGACATGTAGGAATAAATGCGTTCGTAAGTTTTTTTAGTGGAAATTACTGTTTGTTCAAGTTGGTGTACCCTAACATGTTCATCGAATAGAATCAAAGTATAAAATTAAGTACTGTCAAAAAGAATGCTCTGTCTCATGCTTGTGTCGCAGAGATTTTCGAAAACGCGTGCGCACGCCTACATGCGATGAAATGAAAGTCCGCGTTCCCGAATGGTTTATGGTGGAGCTGTGGGGAGGTCGTAAAACGTTTGTATCGCGCGAGGGAGAGCGTTTCAATTCGGTATCCGCATTGAAACGGTGGCGTGAGAACCATGTGTGCATGGACGAACCGCCCTACTATTAGAGTCTTTTTTCGACTTCGGCGATCGCGTGGTCAATGCCCTCTACGTGTAAGCTTAGAAACGCGTGCATGAGCCTCGTGGGCTCATGTGACCACTGGTATGTAATGCTAGGTGCTGCTTCGTACAATATTTGAAAAGTCAACCAAACATACGTTTTCATAAGCAAATGTGGAGGTTGGCCAATGATAAAGTCCCACAACTTGAATATATCGGTGAACGCGACTGTCTGCGCAAACCATATCATAAACCATCTGACGGTCACAAGTGAGGAAAATTCTTCCGTTCTATCGCACAAAATCGACGCTAATTTTGGACGTCGTTGACGTAATTCTTGGTTGAAATGACTGAGCCAGTGTCGACGCATCCAATGAAACCACGTCACATTAAAGTCGGGCATGAGTGGTCGCACCAGACCTACGATCCTCGAAAAACACCACCACGTGTCTGCCTCACCGTGTTCTTGGTCCTTAAAAACATGCCACAGAATAGTCATAATATAATTAAATCCTTGTAGATATGAATCTCCACGGTGGACGGCGGCATATTGGACGAGTAGTTTGTGCACTGTTTTCATACCGGGGCGCAAGTCCGCGTGCTCATGGTACGTTCTGGGCAAGTCGCTCCGAATAGTTTGCAATGCGGACGGCTCTATATCTTCGCGTCCCACCACATATGCGTAGTATATTTCCCGTTTTTCGTCGATCGTCGGACCAATCAGTTTGTGGCGCCAGACGTCGCAACGTTCCATTCATGTACATAAAAATTCTACTATATAGGTTTAAAAACGAATCCATTATTTTTGTTTTAAGGAGTATTTGAGATTGAAAATATCACACTAAATGATGAAAACCGCTTTGATTCTCGCTGCCGCCTCAACAAGTGCTTTTGCAATCGAACTGACGCCAGACACATGGCAGACCGAGACTGCTGGTAAGACCGTGTTTGTAAAATTCTTTGCGCCATGGTGTGGCCACTGTAAGGCCATGAAGCCAGCGTGGGACACACTTATGAGCGATTTCGAGGGTTCGGATTCGGTTCTCGTGGCCGACGTAGACTGCATTGGCGATGGCAAGGAATTGTGCAATGAAGTTGGCGTGCAGGGATTTCCAACAATCAAATTCGGGAACCCCAGCAACTTGGAGGACTACAAGGGTGGACGCGACGTCGACTCGCTGAAGAAGTTTGCCAGCGACCTGAAGCCTGCGTGTGACATCGAGACGCTCGAGAACTGCTCCGACGACCAGAAGGAGACCGTTGAGCATCTGAAAGCCACCTCTGTGGAGGATTTGAAGGCCAAGGTGAAGGAAGAGGCCAAGGACCGTAAGAGTGCTGAGACCGAATTCGAGAATGCAGTCAAGAAACTACAGGCCAACTACCAGACGTTGGTGTCGGGTAAGGAAAAGTCACTCGCAGACATTAAAGCAAAGTACAATGTCGGCATGGTCAAGGCAGTTCTGAATGGCAAAAAGAAAGCTGATAGCGCCGATAAACCTGAACTTTAGATATATTTAAAAATTAATTCTTATTCATCGTCTATTATTTTAGGTGCTACGAACAGACATAACGTACTGTCTCCGTCGAGGTTTACTTGTATGCGCGATGGCTGATGGTTGGAGAATCCTACAAAGCATGTGTCGCCCCCTGCTGCTGCAAAGACCGCCAACGAACGTGTTGAATTGAACGACAGTGCAATGTTGACCTCGTTCCGAAACGCAACTAGTTGTACTCGTTCTCCACCGACGGGCTCGATGTGTTTTATTTCGCCAATTTCAACTGACTCTGAACTGCAGGCAAACTCCTGGTTTGTGATGTCGAACGCTACGTCTGTCTTCGTCATGAGCACCTTATCGACCCAATCGCGCAATACTGCAGAAGGCACTTTAAAAGACACGTCGTCCTCCAATTCAGGAATGTCGAGGTGGTCATCTTCAATGTCGATGGACCGCAATTTAATCCGGGTTTTAAAGTCTTTGTCGGACATGACGACGGTCAGCGTATTGTCATCAGTAGCTTCCCACGCGACGGTCGTTTGTTTGGCCTTTTGTAAGACACTGGTTAACGTTTCTGTATATATGCCAAATACCATGGGGCGAGAACAGGCGTACGAGTCGAAATACGCCGGTTTTAAACGGAGACGCACCAAAGACGTTTTACTACTGTCCATTGACATAATGTTGAGACCGTTTCCGTCAAACATAATGTTTACCATACTGTTTGTGTGTTGAATAGACTTGAACAGTTTCAAACATTGCCCCGACGATTTCCACGCACATTTCATTTTTGTTATATTCACGAATGCTACAAAAATGTTGTCAAAAGGCGTACATATGTTTAAAAACAATCGATTAGCAGTATAAAATCGAAATGCTTTAGAAAAACATGGGTGCCAAACTTAGTCGCTGTTTAGGAATAGACCAATATATTCGTGTTCGCGAGGATTACGGTGCCCATCCGGGTATGGTACACGACCCGGAGCGATTATATGCAGTTGCGCTCGAAGTCGGGGCCGAAGAGGACGAAAATCCAGAATCGTTTTTTAGTTAAAGAACGAGGGTATAAATGGGCTTTTGGAATCAGAACTTCACATGTCTACATTGGTCCCTCAACTCGTGCGGAAACGGGACGGCACCAAGCAACAATATTCCACGCGGAAAATTGAACGCTATTTGTCAGACTTGTCTAAAATTAGTCCGGTCTTGTCCGACATTCGCGTGGAAGCCATTGGACGACGTGTGGAAACCAGCCTATCGGCAAACATGAGCACGATGGATTTGGCAAAGTATATTTCCGAAGTGTGTGCAGCTATGACCGTCCTACACTGGCAATATGGTGCACTCGGCGGCCGCATACTGGTGTCCATGCTGCATCGTGGGACTTCCAATAACTTTGTTGAATGCATGCACACACTGGAAAACATATTGGACCCAGGATTCGTCTCTACCTGTGTGAAACACGCCGACGAGCTGAACAGTATGGTACGTCCCGAGAGAGACTACCAATATGACATCATGGGGTTTAAAACGCTCGAAAGGTCTTATTTGCTTAAGAAAGAAGGTGTTATTGTAGAAAGACCCCAGTACGTGCTCATGCGTGTCGCGGTGGCGCTACATGGCACGGATATGGTCGCCGTGCGTGAGACGTACGAAGCGATGTCGCGCAAGTTGTACACGCACGCTACACCAACCTTGTTTCACGCTGGCATGCGCAAGCAGCAGCTTGCGTCGTGCTTTCTGATGACCATGGTCGACGACTCCATAGAAGGCATTTTTGAAACGCTCAAACGTTGCGCTCTCATCTCCAAAAGCGCAGGAGGCATCGGACTCTCGGTGGGAAACGTGCGCGGCGGTGGGTCAGCCATCCGAGGTACAAACGGCACTTCAAACGGTCTAGCACCCATGCTACGCGTGTTCAACGACACGGCACGTTACGTAGACCAAGGTGGTGGTAAACGTAAGGGTTCGTTTGCCATGTTCTTGGAACCACACCACCCCGACATTCTAGAATTTCTGGAACTCAAGAAAAATCACGGTGTCGATTCCGAAAAGGCACGCGATTTGTTCTACGCACTGTGGATATCCGATTTGTTTATGGAACGCGTGAAAGAAAACCTTCCGTGGTCCGTCATATGCCCGACGCAATGTCCAGGCCTACAAGACGCCGTGGGCGACGAGTACAAACGTTTGTACGAGGAATGCGAATCGCAGGGGAATGTTATCAAAACATTCGACACCGCACGTGATGTTTGGTTTGCCATCATCGACTCGCAAATCGAGACCGGGACCCCCTACATGATGTACAAGGACCACTGCAACAGAAAATCCAACCAACAAAATCTAGGGACGATACGTGGCAGCAACCTATGCTGTGAAATCGTTGAGTACACCTCGCCCGAAGAAACGGCTGTGTGCACACTGGCGTCTGTAGCACTGCCCGAGTTTTGCTCGACAAAAGGATTTGATTTTCAAGAGTTAGAACGCGTGGTGCGACTCGCCACACGCAACTTGAACAGAACTATCGACATCAACTGGTACCCGATTCCACAGGCAAAAAACTCCAACATGCGCCACCGTCCCATTGGCATTGGCGTACAGGGGCTTGCCGACTGCTTTCAGATACTAGGGTATCCATACGACTCACACATGGCACGAATGCTCAACAAACACGTCTTTGAGACCATTTACTTTGCAGCGCTGAGCGAATCGGTGGCGCTGGCCAAAGCGGACGGGCCCTACGAGACGTACGGCGGGTCACCGCTGTCAAAAGGGAAAACGCAAGTAGAATTGTGGGGCCAAAGTACTTCGGATGCACGACACCCATGGTCCGAATTGAAACGCCAGCTCGCGGCCCACGGCGCACGCAACTCCCTTCTGACTGCCCCCATGCCCACGGCATCGACCGCTTCTATACTAGGCAACACGGAATCGTTTGAACCCCGAACGTCGAACCTGTACACGCGACGCGTTCTCTCGGGCGAGTATATCGTTATTAACCGGTATCTGCAAAACGAACTCAAACGGCGTGGATTATGGTCCGAGAGCATGGGGCGCAAATTGATTGCCCACCGCGGGTCTGTGCAAAACATTTCTGAGATTCCAGACGACCTCAAACAAGTGTATCGCACTGTGTGGGAAATATCTCAACGCTCGATTATTGACATGGCCGCAGACCGTGGCATATATATCGACCAGTCGCAATCTTTAAACATACACGTGGAAGAGCCCAATCGGGCTGTCATGACGAGCGTGCACTTTCATGCCTGGACCAAGGGTCTGAAAACCGGTCAGTATTATTTACGCTCGCAACCGAAGGCGAAAGCACTACAATTCACAGTCGGGGTGGACGAAGAAGACGAATGTATGATGTGTTCAGCATAAAAGCCTGTGGTTAATCTTCATGACACATTTTAAACTCTACTCAGAAAATTTAATTTCAATTAAATTTAATTTCAATTAAACTCTACTCAGAAAATTTAATTTCAATTAAATTTAATTTCAATTAAACTCTACTCAGAAAACTTGGGACACATCCACTTGACACAGCGCCGATCAGCATCGCCTCAATACATATCAAACAAATGAACGCTACCGTAAACGCTACAGCTAATGAAATCACAAAAAGTGCCTTATTCGTCGACTTAACCATTATAAACATCATAAACGCTGTCATATATGGAATATTATCCGTACTGTTGTTCGTTGCCCCACGGCGCTTCATGCAATTCACACAGTTTAAGAATGTTCCACCCGACACGAGCAACAGAGTGTTTTATCTTGTGCGGTTCCTAGCGCTGGTGTATTTCGGCGGGTTCGTTGTGCCCGTGTTTGTGGGAACGGATTCCAGACTTCTCGCGGCACAAGCGGCTTTCCTGCACGGTCTAAATCACGTTCACACGTGGGTACGCATGTGTCCGCCCGGGCGTTCCGTATACAAGGATTCGGTACGTTACGACGGTGAGCAAGACGGTGTCCATTTTTGGGGGGCGTCAAAGTTATTTAGCTTTGGCCTGTGTTTAGGCAGTGCATTGGCGACACAGACCATGTCTAATGTACACGTGCCATCGTCCGAATATCTACACGCGGGCCTAGCAAACGTCATTTCCATTGTGTTTAGTAGTCTATTTGCGCTTGGCTTTGTCTGTGTACCGAACAAAATCATCGAACTGTTTTGGACGAAAGAACATCTGGTATGTGATGAAGTCAGTATGACCCACAACGAAAAGTGGTGGTTGCGATGTATTGGATTTTCTGTGATGGCAATCAACTTTGGAATGGCGATTGACCAGCATGTGTACCATGGCGTGTTCCGCCTCCAAACAATTGTTATTCTAGGCACGCTTGTTGTGTTCAATGTGTTTCAGATATGTACACGGTACTACGAGAAGATGGCGCGACCTTGGCTGTGGGTGTTGTCAGTAATGTTATCTGTTGCTGTCATGGTCGTCAGTGTAGTCTCTTATGTATAATTAAAAAACTTTTATTCTAAAATTGTATTAATGGCGTTCGTTCTTCCCCGGGTATGTTGTCGTCGTCGTCTTTCCCCGTGTCTCTTGCAATTTGTTGGTTCACGATTCGTTCGACGAATTTATTCTTATCGCTGAAACGTATTTGATTTACCTTATCTCGTATGAAATCACCGAATGCCCATACTATAATAATGACCCCGACGTTCACCATGGTTAATGCGAGCGACGTCCACGCCTGCTCGCCGAATGAACTCGCGGAGTCGGTGTAAGACACCTTACCTTGGCCGTCAAAGACCAGCAGCATGCCACAGTTCACAGCGGGTGGCAGCAGCGATGCGGAAATCCCGATACCCACCAAGGCAGACTTGTTTTGGGCCTTGTCAGCAATGGCGAGTGCAATCGCCGAAGCAGCGGCAATGATAGCAGATATACCCAGACCCAAGACTTTGGTGCGACCGCTCATTTCGGCAGCAAGTTTAACCCGGGGGTCGTCGGCGCTTGCACGTGTCCAATCATCGTTATCACACAGTGCCTCCGTAATGGTGTGTCCGTCGTCACTTCCTGGTCCAATCACGACAGCGCCGATAATCGCTCCAACGAGTATACAGAGGCCAGTGTCTAAGACCAACTGCACCGTGTGCTTGCCAAAACGCCTCATATTTCTAGTGTCACATTTGAGCGCGGTAGTCATGCCCTTGATGGGTTCCATCATCGACGACACGAGCATCGAGGCCACAACGACTGGTCCACTGTTTGTAGCAAGACCGATGCCCGCAATCACGCTGGCGGTAATAATGTACAGCATGTGAATGAGTGGTTTCCAACTCCGATAGCCAGTCTCGGGTACGTGCCAAAAATTCGTGAGAAGGATGGTATCGACATCTTTGTCGCGTGCGGCAGACTCATACAGCACTACCCGCGCGTCCGCGACAGCGAGTACGCCCTTTGCAAGATTACTAATGTTTCGTTCAGTTCTCCGTACTCGTGCGTCGGAGCCCATCAATTGAGGACGCATGTCTTTCTCCACCTTACGCGCGATGGCAATTCCAATGTCTTTATTTTGCTCTGACGATGGCATGCTTCGTTCTACGAATTCATCGACGTGCTGTCTGTACGTAGACAGAAATGTCTGGACTGTTTCCTGGTTCAACTTGTCGAGGTCTCCGTTCAAGTCTGACAAACCTTGTAGCGGCTCGAGACGTTTTAAGTCATACTCAGCGGCAATTTCCGATTCCAGCTGTGCATTTCTGGAAAACCGAATGTGATGTATGGCAAGGCGGAGCGGGTCTTTACCGTTGAAATATTGGAGGCCGTACTCTTGGTATACAAAATCTTGCATATTTTGTACATCGTCAATCAATACCATTTGCTTATCACCACTATCGGCGAAATATTCCACGTAGACCATGCCGATTTGTTTGAAATACAATTCACCATACTCGTCAATATTTTCCACACCGGTCCGGCGCGTGAGCTCTACAATGTACCAATGACCTTTTTGCAGGCTATTCATCTTTTTTTTAAATACACTGTATTTATAGTATTGTTTTTTTAATTATATTACCACACCAAATCTTGCATATTGACGGTGTCGCTCGCGACAAGAGGTGCTCCTGCATCAGAACCGGAGCAAGATTTCTTGTATTTCTTCTTCGGCAGTACATGGGGTACACTAATCGACAATAGTAGTAGCACTATACTCACATAGTGTAGCGCTTCGGTCACCTCCACTGTACAGCCAACGTCTTCGTAAAGCTGTTGTTGGCCCAGTGCTGCACCGGCAGCCGTTGTACCGATGACGACGAGCATGGTCCACACAAGGATGGAACCACGTCTCATCAATGCATTGCCACTATTCTTGCCGTACACCCAGCTCCCATTGGCAATCATCGAGCACAATAACGCTATTCCCGCCGTCATCGGCGCCGTCACAAACTTGTCGTCACACACGCCATCTAGGTCGTACGCTGCGTAGAATTCAAGGCTTGTGGCTACGATCATCATAAAGCCAATTGCCCCGAAAAATACGCCGTACGTTAAACCATGAGTTATTACTAAGTCATGTGACGTCATATTTATATTCGAAAGACAAGCGTGACCTAAATACGTCAAAATTTTGTTTTGTTGTCGCGAATGAAACGAAGCAATGACGCTATATCTTCTTTTGTAGCAGCATCGTGTGGGTTTTTTAATGCGTTTAACAGACTTCGAATAGGATGTTTGTGGTCCGCGCGCTGTGATCTATAGACAAAGTACACACCCAACGCGTGGCCAAATACGGAGACCACGAGCATTCCGAAGTTGTTGCTGGAAATTAACACAACGTTGATAACATGCACCACCGTGCGCATAATATTGTACCCCACCAGTTTGCCTAACGGTCGGTTCGCCTTTATTGTCAATGCTTCGCGATGCAATTGGTGCGTAGCGGTCTGTAGATAATGCTGACCGACTAGAATACCAGTGTACACAAACAATAATACGATGTACAACACAACACTCTCCGTCTCGTAGTCTAGAATCGTCAAGTCAGTCGACCAGAAACGAGACATCTCATTCAACCGAACCGACCTAAATATATCACATTTGTTATACATATGACGAATAACATTTTACGACTCTAGAATATAGCGAGACCATGCAGTCACAAGAATTCTGGCTCGCCGTGAATGCCGCGTCCGACATGTTCGAAGCACAGCCGGTAGTGGGTACTTTCGAGGCATGGGTGGCACAAACATGGCCCGAGTATGAAAAAATGTGCGCACAAGTAGCAAAGCACTACTACGTTATGTGTGTGGCGCACCGACAGTACCAGCACGAAGCCCCAGTCGCGTTTGTAGACGAAGTTGAACGCGAGAGACTAGCTGCGCTGTGCCGTGAAGTTGGCTTAGAACCGAGGGAATTTGTCACATCCGCGTTCGCAAGACACAAGAACGCTTGTTTAAAATGAAACTGAATATCGTTGCCGTTTTGTGTCCCAAAATGTAATTAATCTATCCTTTAAATTTAAGTTGACAAACCCTGGACTCGCATCGTAATACATCAACCCTTCTTGCGGACGCTTGACGTAGTACGCCGAGGAGCCCGCGCCTGAAATCACTTGCCGAACCCCATGCCACTCCAAGTACTGCATGTTGTGGTCGTGACCAGACAATATAGCCGTAACATTGTGTTTGAGACACAAATGGGCCACCGAATCTCTGTAATCTAGGTCCACGTTGTGATGCCACCCAGCCGTCACGATAGGATGATGGGCAACTAGCCACTTGTTTCTTTGACTCGTGGACAACAGATGGTCCAAATGGCGCAACTGGTCACCATCCAAATTTTGGCTATCAGCCACGACGAAAGAGTGTTCACCCACGTCAAAAGAGTACACTGCTGCAGGCATATTCCACATACGGTGCGAAATGTGCTGCTGGGCCGAAGCGTTGCCGTGGTGGTCGTGATTACCGAGTGCTACATACCACGGGGTATCCAATGCGTAAATGTCCGACCACGATTCTTGCACCTGTGGGTCCGCGGCGTGCGCAAGTCCGTCCGGGTAAAAGTTGTCGCCGACGGATATAACAGCATCGTGCGCAACACTGTGCATCCGCCGAGCCACATCCACCTGTGAAAACTGCCCACGACGTCCCCAATCGCCTATAATATGTATCGACGCCGAAACGAGCAGACGTAACATGTGGAAGGATATTATGCATATTTATATTCATATATGTTTGGTTGAATTACTGCAGTCGCCGGTCCATCTCGTTATAAACGCGAGTATTCGCTTTTAGAGGTGGTGTGTGTGTGACCGCCTAAAAAGCGTTGTGAACGTGTCCAACAATATGCATTCAAACCGCACTGACATGTAAAAATGAATCGTATCTCCACAAACCCATTCGTCACTGGCGTTGACATATCCGTCGTCGCTCCAATGCGGTGCCGTTTTACACGATGTTTTCAAAAATTCGCCGAGGTTTTCAAAGTACGTCAGTGCCTCGCCACGTTGTTCTGCAGAGGCTAGCGCATCCTCATACGAATCGTGTGCCCGCTGAACCAGTCGCTCGAACGACTGTTGGTCAAACGAAATCCATACTTGACCGTCGTTATTCTCGCAAGAGTTATCGGTCTCGTATCCCTCCGCCCAAATCATCTCGAGTGTTGAAACCAACCCTGCGTCCACCAACACCGGTCCACAGAACGGGGTATCCACAATTACTTGCCGGTGCTTATATCCTGCCGTGTCAGACACTACAACGTCGTACGGGGAGCTTGTCGCCGGGTTAGCCATGTCGGGGGTGGACGTGTTCGAAAACGTATTCACAGTGCTTGACATTACTTTGGTCGGCGGGGCGAATTTAATTTAAATTAAATTAAATTCACAGACTCTTGAAATTTTCCGGATGTGACTCGACTTTAACGAAATTTAATTTAAATTAAATTAAATTCACAGACTCTTGAAATTTTCCGGATGTGACTCGACTTTAACGAAATTTAATTTAAATTAAATTAAATTCACAGACTCTTGAAATTTTCCGGATGTGACTTGACTCTGAAACGAAATTTAATTTAAATTAAATTAAATTCGACAATTCTCTAATAAGCTTAAAAGAGAAAAATGTATCTATTTAACGTAGGTTGCCCAATTATAATATGTCATTATGTTCAATCTGCATGGAAAAAAATATAGACACGGTCATCGTACCCTGTAATCACGCATGCATGTGCAGGAGCTGTGCAAATCGAGTATTAAATACCACTGGCAAGTGTCCCATATGTAGAAAGCCGATTCAACGCCTTGTAACAATTTTTTTGCAGGGCGTTAGCGCGTGCGAAGAATCGAAGAGCGCCAGCTCTTCAAGCAACAGTTCGCCGAGTGCCGCCGCGACTCCAGTGCCGGATTATGTTTGGGATTATGCCACGAAAACGCTGACCATCAACGACAACACCTCGGACCACTTCAGAAACAGGAGAGATATCGAAAAAGTTGTCATAAAGGACAGCGTTACGACCATCGACGACTGGACATTCGATGGATGCAGTAGTTTGGCCTTTGTGACCTTTGGGGATGGGTTGCAGACCATCGGAGAGCATGCATTCTCAGGGTGCACTAGGCTTAGCTCGGTGGTCTTTCCGGCAGGGTTGCAGACCATCGGAGAGCATGCATTCTATGAGTGCGGTAGTTTGGCCTTTGTGACCTTTGGGGATGGGTTGCAGACCATCGGAGAGCGTGCATTCGAGGGGTGCAGCACTTTGGCCTCGGTGGCCTTTCCGGATGCGTTGCAGACCATCGGAGAGTTTGCATTCTATGGGTGCAGTAGTTTGGCGTCGGTGGCCTTTCCGGATGCGTTGCAGACCATCGGATCTGCTGCATTCGAGGGGTGCAGTAGTTTGGCCTCGGTGGTCTTTCCGGATGCGTTGCAGACCATCGGAGAGCACGCATTCTTTGAGTGCGGTAGTTTGGCCTCGGTGGCTTTTCCGGATGCGTTGCAGACCATCGAATCGTATGCATTCTATGGGTGCAGTAGTTTGGCGTCGGTGACCTTTGGGGATGCGTTACACACCATCGAACCGGATGCATTCTCTGAATGCAGTAGTTTGGCGTCGGTGACCTTTGGGGATGCGTTGCAGACCATCGAAGACGGGACATTCTCTGGATGCAGTAGTTTGGCGTCGGTGACCTTTGGGGATGCGTTACACACCATCGAATCGTGGGCATTCTATGGGTGCGTTCACCTTGTCGAAGTCAAGATTCCGCATAATTTTGACACGTCTGCCGTAACGGGTTGGTCGAACCTGCCTTCGGCGGCCAGGATTGTGCGCCTGTCTGGCCCCGCCGCCGCGGCCAGCTCTTCAAGCGAAAGCGAAGACGAAGACGAAGACATGCCCGCCGCCGCGGCCAGCTCTTCAAGCAACAGTTCGGCGTCGAGCGCCGCGGCCGCCGCGACTCCAGTGCCGGATTATGTTTGGGATTATGCCACGAAAACGCTGACCATCAACGCCAACACCACGGACCACTTCAGAAACAGGACAGATATCGAAAAAGTTGTCATAAAGGACGGCGTTACGACCATCGGAGACGGAGCATTCTGGAGGTGCAGTAGTTTGGCCTTTGTGACCTTTGGGGATGCGTTGCAGACCATCGGAGCCAATGCATTCTGCGGGTGCAGTAGTTTGTCCTCAGTGGTCTTTCCGGGTGCGTTGCAGACCATTGGAGAGCAGGCATTCTATGGATGCAGTAGTTTGGCCTTTGTGACCTTTCCGGCAGGGTTGCAGACCATCGGAGTGCGTGCATTCGAGGGGTGCTACAACATTGTCGAAGTCAAGATGCCGCGTAATTTGGGACCGTCAACCGTAACGGGCTGGTCGTCATCGATGATGCTAAAAGGTGTCAGGAAAAAGTACATATTGTAAATTACGACCATCTTGGGACAACTCGACTTCAACGAAATTTAATTTAATTTAATTTAAATTAAATATCTGTGCATATTTTAAACATAAGTTAAAACATATTTAGTCATACATTTGTCAACCAACGCAAGCATGACTTCCCGCAATGCCGACGTCTCCCGCAAGTACCAAAAACAGAGCCACCTAGAGCACATAAAAACCCGCCCAGACACTTACATTGGTTCGTGCCAGTCTCGTGACGAACCGATGTGGGTATTTGAGGACGGGAAGATGGTGCATCGGACCATCGCCTATGTCCCGGGTCTCTTCAAGATATTTGATGAAATCCTGGTCAACGCGGCCGACAACAAGCAGCGTGATGGTGCCATGAAATTTATCAAAGTGGTCATTGCTGAGGACCACATCACGGTGGAAAATGACGGCGCGGGCATTCCCGTCGAAATGCACGCTGAGCACAACGTGTACGTGCCCCAGATGGTGTTCGGGGAACTGTTGACCGGCGACAACTACGACGATTCGGAAGAGCGCGTGGTCGGCGGTCGAAATGGGTACGGCGCCAAACTGGCCAATATTTTCTCCACCACCTTTTGTGTAGAGACTATCGACTCGAAAAGCGGTAAAAAGTACTGCCAGACGTGGTCCAACAACATGTCCAAAGTTGGAAAGCCCAAAATCACTAGCGCAGGCAAGCGCAAGGATATGACACGGGTCACATTTCGACCGGACTTTTCCAAGTTCGGACTGTCGGGGTTCACTCCGGACATTCGAGCCCTGTTGCACAAGCGCGTGTACGACATTGCGGGCACGACTGCGCCAGACGTGCGCGTCTATCTCAACGGAGTCAGACTGTCCGTACAGAACTTCAAGCAGTACTGCGCGCTATACGTAGACCGTCCGCTGGTGCACGAGGTCCTTAACGAACGGTGGGAAATATGCGTCACCATGTCGCCAGACCAACACCCACAACAAGTCTCATTTGCCAACTCCACCTGTACGACCAAAGGTGGTGAACACGTCAAATACGTGGGGGACGCCATTTCCAAAGGCATTGTGCGCCTGAAGGCGTTCAAGGACTTGCCCGTCCGTCCGTTCATGATACAGAGGTCCATGTTTTTGTTCGTGAACGCCCTTATTACAAACCCAAGCTTTGACTCGCAGACAAAGGAAACGCTGACGACTCGCTCGAAAGACTTTGGTGCCGCTGCGTTCAAGCCCGTGATAAGTCCAGCGCTGCTCAAACGCATCGTTAAAAAGTCGGGCATTGTCGAAGAGGTCGCCTTCTTTGCAAGGGCAAAATCCCAGCGCCAGTTGCAACGCAAAACAGGCAGTAGTAAGAAAACCAAGCTCAAAGGCATTCCCAAACTGGACGATGCAAATTGGGCAGGTGGTCAGCGGTCACAAGAGTGCACGCTCGTCCTGACAGAAGGCGATTCTGCCAAGGCACTGGCTGTTGCCGGTCTGTCCGTCATCGGTCGGGACAAATATGGCGTGTTCCCACTCAAGGGCAAGCTGTTGAACGTTAGGGACGCCAGCAACGCCTCAGTCATCGGAAACGCTGAAGTCCAAAACATAATGAAAATCATGGGGCTCAATATCGGAAACACGTACACGGACACGGCGGCCCTTCGCTACGGGCACATCATGATTATGACGGACCAAGACCACGACGGTTCTCACATTAAAGGACTCATCATCAACTTTCTGCACCATTTTTGGCCCGCCCTGTTAAAGGTGTCGAACTTTCTGCAGGTGTTTATCACGCCCATCGTGAAATGCACGCGCCGAAACGAGTGCAACGTCTTCTACACGACCCCAGAGTTCGACGAATGGCGGGAGCAAAACCCCCAAGGTTGGAAAATCAAGTACTACAAGGGTCTCGGTACTTCAAGTGCCAAAGAGGCCAAAGAATACTTTTCAAATCTTCAAAAACACCGTATTCCGTTCGAAGTTATGCCCGAGGGTGATGTGATTGACATGTGCTTTAACAAGAAACGCACAACAGACAGAAAACAGTGGATTGACAACTACCAACAAGGCACGTTCATGGACTTTGGTGTGTCAGAAATGAAGTACGATGACTTTGTGAATAAAGAATACATTATCATGGCGGTCCAGAGCAACTTACGCGCCATTCCCCATGTCATGGACGGGCTCAAACCGTCCCACCGTAAAATTCTATTCGCGTGTTTCAAGCGCAAACTGCATAGCGAAATTAAAGTCGCGCAACTCGCGGGATACACCTCAGAGCATGCTGCTTACCACCACGGCGAAATGTCACTCAACAATTCCATTATCAACATGGCGCAGAACTACGTCGGTTCAAACAACATCAATTTGCTGGAACCCAACGGCCAGTTTGGGACGAGGCTCATGGGTGGGAAAGACGCCGCGTCGCCGCGTTACGTGTTTACGCAGCTTTCACCGATGGCCGAGCTTCTGTTTCATCCAGCGGACGCGCCACTTTACCAGCATCTTGAAGACGACGGACAAAAGATTGAACCATCCAACTATGTACCGGTACTCCCAATGCTGCTGGTGAATGGCAGCAACGGCATCGGCACTGGATGGTCTTCCATTATACCTTCCTTCAATCCTGTGGACATCATGGACCGACTCGAAGGTATGCTAGACGGGAAACAGCCGGAGCGTATGGTCCCGTGGTTCAAAGGATTTCAAGGCACTGTCACACACATCGATGGTACAGACAAATTTGCTGTCGTTGGAGTGTATCGCTGGAAGGCTGCGACCACTCTACATATCACAGAACTGCCAGTAGGAACGTGGACGAATGGATATAAGGAATTCCTAGAGCGCATCGTGGACGGAGGCGGTGCCTTCAAAAAGGGAGACGTTATATCCATTAAATGTAACCACACTGACACCAAAGTAGACTTTACAGTCAAAGTCAGCACGGAATGTGCGACAAAATTGCGCGCATCGGGCCTCGAAAAGGCGTTTAAACTCGTCACTAACATTGGCATCGGCAATATGCATGCCTTCGACGCCTCGGGGAAGCTCAAAAAGTACACTACAGAGCTGCACATACTGCACGAGTTTTTCGTAGAGCGTCGTCAACTGTACGAAAAACGCAAAACCCATATGTGCACGGTCCTCACAGATACCTGTACGCGATTGGCACAGAAAATTAAGTTCATTGGACTTGTGGTCTCTGGTGCATTTGCCTTTGCGGGAAAACGAAAGCAACAACTTGTGGATGAATTCACAAAACACAACTTTGTACCAGGAGCGAATGAGTATTTGCTCAACATGCCCATGTGGAACCTGACACAAGACAAAAAAGATGCACTAGATTCAGAGTTGGAGGAAAAAACAGCACAACTTACTCTTTTGCAGAACACCAGTCCCGAAAACCTATGGCGACAAGACCTCGCCGCTTTGAAACAAAAATTGCAACTCTGTTCAAAGAGAAAACGTTAAACATATTCAAAGAAATAATTGACTTATATGATTCATTATAATTAATGGCGAGTTCGGTCGCACTTCCGGTCGCACCAAGTCCGGTCGCACCGACTCCAGTCCCGACTCCAGCACCAAGTCCGGTCGCACCAAGTCCGGTCGCACCGACTCCAGCCCCGACTCCAGCACCAAGTCCGGTCGCACCGACTCCAGCCCCGACTCCAGCACCAAGTCCGGTCGCACCAAGTCCGGTCGCACCAAGTCCGGTCGCATCGACTCCAGCCCCG
>Ga0206126_10000170_pt1 | contig 90224 bp, 108 predicted proteins | sample Helgoland_Spring_5_FD_148621 | JGI IMG/M metagenome (GOLD analysis project Ga0206126, IMG submission 148621) | Pelagic subsurface seawater microbial communities from Kabeltonne, Helgoland, North Sea - Helgoland_Spring_Bloom_20160412_1 | ecosystem: Environmental > Aquatic > Marine > Epipelagic ...
TTATATGCGTGTCCGCAAGGTGTGCGATTCTATACACGTAGTTATCCCCTAATCTATGTTACTAGTATACAGGATGTGTAGGTGGTGTCAAGTGTTATTTTGACTTTTATTGCTCTCTCAATACCCGGGTTCGCCATATATATCTCTAGGCTTAAACCCTAGTTTCTCGAAGGCATTCCATAAAGCCATAATTTCTGGATCCTCTAACGACTCGGGCTCCCAGTTGTCCAATGCAGCTATGCGGTCCATAAGCGCCGACCTAGCTCCGGGCATGTCGGCTTTGGCAACCAACTCATATGCTTTCTCAATAACTTCACGGGTTTCGGGAGATAAGTCGGGCGATGTCTTGTGAATGCCGGAGTATGAAGCCTCTCCCATAATACTCGATATTTCTTCCTTGATGATCTGTCGTAGTTTTGCTTTTGAAATCTTCATGTTTTTGGTTATCCTATAATATTTTTATTATTTAGAGAGCACTGGCTTCGGGTTATCAACGGGGCTACCGTCGTACACATTGACGCGGCCGGCAGTTTCAACTGCAGCCAATGCTTCTTCTGGAGTCTTAGCATCAGCTTTTGAAACCTTATCAACGCCCATATCACTGCCCACATACCAATGTCCGGTGCGGAGCGTCTCTCGGGATCCGATCTCTTGCTCTTCGCCAGGAAGAGGCGGTGTGATGCGCTTAGACTGATCTGCGGGGGGTGTACGCTTACGAGTGCGCACGGTCTTATCTAAAGGAACATTGATCTTCGTGGTTTTCCGGCCGCGAGGGGCTATCACTGTTCCTGTGCCGAACTCATAGTCTCCTATGACCTCTTGAATGATTTCTAACAATCTGGTTTTGGAGATCTTCATTATCGACTGCTGCCGTACGGACTTTTGCTGGGATCACCGCCGACTCGTCGGAGCTTGTCCACAACCTTATGGCGTTCCGTACCATAATCATGTTCTCTATCTATTACTGCATGCGCATTGCCGTCACCGGGGTAGCTCCTCTTAAGAGCTTCCTTGTCCCAAGGGGCTGCTTCCTCCAGTCCGGATTCCTTATACATCTGGTTACCCAACAGGTCGTCCAGATAAGCTATGACTTCTTCGTCGTCGCCCAAACCGAGCTTCCTTGCTGCAGCGGCTCCGCCTTCTCCAACGCCAATGTTTGAAACGATCAAAAGTTTGTTTAGCAGGCGCTCCATCGGAGTGCCGCCTTCATGTCGTGGTTCGTCGGTTGCCATGGCTGCATCGAAGTCAGCCTGCGAAAGTGCTGGCATCATCATATCTTCGCGTGAACCCTCTGCTGTGAGTTCTGCCTTAATAATCTCTTTTAGTCTTTGTTTGGTGATTTTCATTTGGTTTGGGGATGTTCGTTTAACTAGTTTCTTTTGTCGCGCGAGATCGCTAGCTCGGCGTTTCAGTCCCTGGCGGCTTTTTACGACGCGCGCGCCGGCTGTACGATTGAAAGCGTTACTATAGGCCTTCTTATAGACGTCCGCGGCCGCGCCGTGGGGAGGAGTCGACGCTCTTCCGGCGGCGCCGTCTGCTTCGCCGGCGCGGTGCGCTTCTTCTTTATCTTCCTCATTCTGCCAGTCGGCATCAAAAGCTTCCTCAAATGTAGATAGCTCTTCCTTGATAATCTCTTTTAGTCTTTGTTTGGTGATTTTCATTTTGTATCCCTGTTACAGTGACATCGCAAGTGTCAACAATAAATAGTTGTCTGGAGTGATAAGGGTCGCACTTTCCAGACATTTCTGAAATTGCTGCTTATCCATCGAGCCAACATCTTCACTGTCACCGATATTAACCTTCCAGACCTCAATGTCAAAATCGAGTAATGTCTTTATAATCTCAAGCTCTTTCGTCTTTGCGTCGGGGTCCAGTGCGATGTAAACGCCGGCATCTTCTTTGACTATGTTCTGAAGCAGGACAGAATTCTGATTTAGTGTAGACCCAAGGAGCGGAACCGAGTTTCGGCCTGCAACAATTGCATCGAATACACCTTCAACCAAAACAATGTCGGAACTCCAATCTACAAATAAATTATTGAATACAATATTGCGGCTAGTTGGTGGGTTTTTATACTTTGGATATGCTTTGCCATCATATGCTCGGGACACAAAATAGGTTAAATCACCGTCCTCATCGAATGAGGGGACAATGACTCGGCCCTCGTACTCTCCGGTGGCGCAGTAGCCCATTTTCCACCATACAATGTCTTTCTTGTCGATTCCTCGCTTACGCAAATAATTGCGGGCTGCGAAGCCTGTGGGCGGTATATCTTTATTGGCCAGGGATACAAACCCCTCTGGCATTTCGACTACTTGCTTCTCTTCTACTTTTTCAGCGAATAGATCTTCGAACTTGTCGAAGTCCACAGTATCCGTAAATTCTCGCCACTGTGCTTTATCATGACTGCTACCAAAGCGCCGAATAACACGATAGATATTTTTACCACGCGTGTCACATACCCAGCACTTGTAGTAGCCTTTATCCACATTGACAGAAAACTTACGCTTATGATGGTTGCAATAAGGGCACCTAAATAGAAACTCATTATTGGATTTATATGCTGGTCCAAGGACGTTAGCTAATATTTTGAGTTTTTTGGTTTTCACGTGTCAGCCCTGCCTTTGCTACAACGTAACTGTCTGCCCGGTCTGCATAGCCCGGGCGGGGATTACCTTGTCTAGTGTATTCTATAGCAAAGTCGGGTACCTTGTCAAGCATAAAGTTCATAACAACTTTTTTTGCCTTTTGGCCACGTGGAACCTTGATGTCGCAGAGCTTGCGAGCCTCTTGAGCCTTCAAATATTTCGGCTCCAAAGAAAATAAATTATAACATATCCACGAAACAACGCCGTTGAATTTCTGCAATACTGCCATGGTAGCTGCGGACGAGCCGCCAGACTTAAAAAATACAAAGGGTTGCTCAATGTACACTGCTTCAATGTCAGGATATGCTGTTATATGAGTTAATGATTCCTGTACAAGTCGAGCCTTTCCGAAGAAGTTCTTCTCCTTGCGGAGATCAACGTGGCCACACTCAACTATCTTCCCTTTATGGTCCAATACGGTATAGCCAGTAATACTGGTTGAAACATCAATTCCTAAAATCATATAAAGAGGATATCAGATATCGAGCTTGATTTTAAACGTGAAATCTCGCTCAGTGGTCTTCTTGATCGGTGTTGCAACTTTAACAATGCCGATAAGATTCATGTCATCGTCGTAAACACCAACTTTCGAAATATACGTTGTTTTCTCAAAAGACCCTGTGGGGTCTGGGTACGAAGAGCTGACAATATTTTTAATTGAACGATTAGACAATTCAAGATAAGCTTGTGAACTGCTAGCAGCGTAGTTGTCTGTATTGTAAGTAACGTACGTTGGATTATTTGAGTGATTAAGTTCACCCTTTTGAGCAGTAGCAAACAGTGTGAGGGTCTGTGTCTCTGTTGTTCCGCTTATCTCCATAACGTATGCAGAATTCGGTGCTGTGACGGAGCCCGAGATCGACTGAGCATAATAAATCCATTTTGGGTTATCATTGGCAGGCTTGTACGCGTCAACACTCGTATTTAGTGCTGTCGTACCTGTCAAGATAAGGAAACCCTCGTTATAAAGAGCGAGGCCAATTGGGCTTCCCAGGTCCTCGCCATATGTCGAATACAGTACACCGTCTTGGTTTTTGTCCTGTGCCCTTGCGATCAAGGTACCGGTATAATAATACTCAAGGTTTATTGAGCCCTTTTTAATCGCCGAGCCATAAAACACCGTTGGAATACTGAGAAGTCCAACCTGTGTCGAGTCAAAGTCTCTCTGTAGCATCGAAGAGGAGTACTCAAATTGTGGACTAATGTATCCATAGTGGTTGATCGTGTTTTTCAGGGCCCGAAGATGGGACACATAGCCGCCGTCCAGATCCGACACGACACCAACACGCGCAGTGGTTGTGTCATAAAATTCTTTGTCTATGCTAGATGTATACGGATATAGGGCGCCCGTGATAACAGTACCGTAGTCGGCTGCACTCCAATTAGCGGACGTCTCGGTTCTGAAGTTTATTCGCGAACCATTCTTAATAGCAAAGGGATAGATGATTCCTAAATCATCGACTTGGCCTATATCTTTGCCAGTATCCGCCTGGACTCTATCAACATTGATTTCATATAGAGATATGTTTCCACCATCAGTTAGTCTGATCGGGTTAGCAAGAGCGCCAGAAATGTTTGGAGTGTTATTGTAGTATGCTGAGCCAGAGTAAACTACAAATTTAATACTTGGATAGGTTACTAAAGTATTGTTGTATACTTCATTCCGTTTAAACTTGTAGTAAGGCATAACATGACCGCATCTTCACTTTAGTAGTCTAGTCTCACACGAATTGTAAATTCAGCGCTTGGATCTTTTCTCAAAGGCTCCGACAATTTAGCAACCGCAAGCAACTCATTATCAGGTGAATAGAGACCAACAGCTGTTACATAGGATACTGGAAGATCCCGTGAGTTTGTTTTAACCACCATCTTACTGCTCGAAAGATATGTTGGGTTTGCGGAGTAGTTGAAATCAGTGTTGTTCACGCGGCAGAAGTAAACTGTCGAGTTCAATTCTGTCGTGTTGTTAAACGAGATGTTTTCAATTCTGTGTCGAATACCGTCTGCGTTGAGGTTAATCGAAGAGCCAGTGAGAACTGCATCTGCAATCTCGGTGGCCCTGTTTACCTGTGCGTTAATTCCAAGTAGGCCCTGGAAGACTGAAGCCGTAACAACAGCAATGCCGGCCTGATAGTAAAGCAGACCTGCTGGAACATTACCATTTTCGTCAGGAGTAGCATCACCACCGTGGAGTAAGTTACCTGTAGCATACAGAATTCCATACTCGCCGGCGGGGGAATTTACCTTGTAGCCGCTAGAACCACTATAGTCTCTAAGAGTGATCGACCCGGTACCAGTACCGAATGGAGTAGTAAACGAGGCGCTAACACCCAGTGTGAGGTTAAAGGAGCCCTTTTTAATCTCATCCTTTGTCAGGAGGCGTGTAAAGTTAAAGAAGTAAGCTTCGTCGATCTTAGTACCACCCGTAAGATCTCCGTCTTCGTCAAAGCGGCGGATGGCGCCATTTTCGTTATAGCCGACAAGAACTTGGGCCATTTGATTATAAATGTTAATTTTCTTAGCTTGCTGGGCTGCAGCTGGGTATTCAGTGCCCGAAAGTCCAGACACTGCCGAGTAACCTACAGTTAGATCAACAATGTGGTTAGCCGAAGAACTAAGGAAAGGATAGTCGTAGACCGACTGGAACATTCCGTGCGAAAACTCTTTGATGTTCTCGTTGGCGTATGTGCCCGAGACGATGGATCCCGTGATCGGAATTGCCTCATGCAAGAGGTTCCTTGTTACTACGGAGTCTCGTCCGCTTTCTAACGCTTTAAATGAAGTTGCCATTATTATATCCTTTTACTTAACTAGTTTTGCTTCACAAATCTAACTGGAACATCCAATGTATATCCCGTCGAGACGCCAGTAATTCGAACGGTCGAATCAATAAACTTGTAGTTTGCTGCAGCAAGACGCCCGATCGCCGTGACTCCATTGGAGCCTAGCTGTTCGAACAAGAAAGCGCTTGTTTTTAAATCAAGCGATGACTGAACCTTAAGCTGAATTCTGGATCCTCTTGGCCCTCTTAGGATCGATGCTGCACCGGTACCAAGATCAGTAACAACCCTAGTATCGTCACTGCGACTAAAGATGTACGTTGCAATGCTATCATCATCAATAGAGGACGGACTAAACGATCCCTCACCAAATGCTGAACGGAGCCGGCCTAGGCGATTATCGATCTGAACAAAGTACTGCGTCTCCACTAGGGTGTCATCTTCTGAAGCCAGACTCACCTCGTTGGAAAGCTCTGTGGTGTCAAGGCCCTGATCGGCTTCGATAAAGTTTGCACCTTGTGGTGGCCTAAATCCATTAAGAACCCCGCTGGCCAGCGCCTTCTGGCCTTGGGAAGAAACTGTATCCACCGTGGTCTGGTCAACCAAAACGATATAGGAACTCAAGCCACTAAAGAATGGCTGTCCGCCGGCTGTTGTATTTGCAAGAATTACAGGTAAATAAAGCAGGTCGTTTCTGGAGTATGACAGACATCGCGACTTCATACTGGACACCTTGTTTGTGAACGATTCTAAGACTGGTGTCTGCAGAATGTTAAGATCGTAGTATGCAGAACCACTTGCGTGTGTTTTATCGTAAAGACCGTAGTCAATCTCGTCGTCGCCCAAAGCGAACTTTGAGATGTTAAATCTACCGCTTCCTTCGGCTAATCTCTTTCTGCCTAGGTCGGTAAGTACAGCGTCCAAAATAATGTCGCCAGAATTGTCTAAGAAACCCATATTGTTATCCTCTTCCTTTAAATAGTTTTAATTTTGCTTATTAGCTTGGATTTATAACCCCTGAATTTTTAAAAGTTATATTTAGGTCCAACTTTTTGCCTGTCTTTTTGCTCGTAGCCCTAATCTTGAAAGTATTCTCCCAACAAGATTTCTCGTTTGTTGAGGCGCCCAGAAGGTTGTCCGGTGGTGGATTTTGCATATCTCCCGGGGCTGCAGGAGGTGATTCGAGGGCGACCTGATTAAAACTTGGCTCAACATAAATAAACCTTCGGCCGGTCATGCTATATGTCGGCTTTACTTTCTCAAAAGTAAATATCTGTTGTGTTAAGAATATTTGACCCTCATTGTTTATCATTTCTATTTCAAAAATATATGTTGGGTTAGAAACATTATCATGAACATCCACTGATCTAGCACAGTAGTAATATTTATTGTTTGGCGCGATAGTATCTTGATAATATCCGGGGATACCCACATCCGGATCAATTTCGATGAATTCGTTACTAAAATCGCGATACGAGGTAGGCATGTTGCTAATTCTAAACAACTGATACTTGTTTACTGGGTCATCTGACTTGAATGTTATCTTGAGGCCGTCCGAAGTAATTTCATCAAATGATTTGTTAAGTTCGGTTTGAGCAAAGTACTGCTCCTCAAAGTATGTTGAATCATCGTCTTGGATCTGTACGGGGCGATCTTCGTAGTCGCCCGTGTTAGCATTTAGCAAGATCTTAATATTTCTATCGTTGCCCTTTACGGGATAGAATGATATGTTTGGTGAGACAGGCGGCTTATCTTTCATTATGACTTCGAGGCCATGGCTACCCATTGCGTATGGCGCCAGGATAATCTTAATGGACATCTGGTTTGTTATCCCCTTGATCACTGTTGTTTGGCCTGGGAATATGAGGCTTCTCCTTGGGTATGTGTACTCGCTTCCGAACACAATAACCATTTTCTTGATATCATATCGATATTTGGCACCATATTTAATCTGAGAATCATAGTATGTCGGGAGCGGTCCGGTAATGGGAGGCTTGTCAATTCTAGGAGAAATAAAGAATCTTTGGACCAACTCTTCGTTATCGCCGTCGATTCTATACTTCTCGACAACGTACATCAATGTCTCTGTATGACAAATCTTATTATTAAATATTTCCTCTAGAGTTCGCTTAAAAGTGCTAACCAAAGGACCGGGGAGACCATTGGGGAAAATGGTGGTCATGGCGTGAACCATAGACACTGCAAGGTCGCCAGGATTAGCATTAAGAGTTTGTAAGTCTTTTCCGAAGTAATCTCGCAAGAATTTAACTGGTATTTGTGAGAGGATTCCGGATGGACCTGTTTTGTTTTGAGAAAACTTTACAAACTCTGTCACATTGGGCAACCCGTTCGTAAGAATATCTCCCAAATCCAAAAGAAGCGGCAATGTAATATCCGCGGAATCATATGTAAAGTCCGATAAGTCATTAACATCGTTAAGTCGCTTATACCTCGTAGCGAAATTCTGTGCCGGCAAGAAAGCTTGTATGTAGTAACTAAAGACGGCAGCTGCCTGCAGTATGTCGATGAAGTCTACTGTTGATGGATTAGTGGCCAGGGCGGCCAACAACGACGCTCCGGTTTGCGTTGAGTCGTCGTCGTCGCCAATTACAATCTTGTTGTAGAATGGAATCTTGCTAAGATCGAGAGATTCTGGGTCTAGTACTGGGAGATCCGATCGAACAACGGCCAGGTCCCCGTTAAGTGTTTTGATCTGATCACTAGTTGTCTCATCCATGCTCTCAATAGCAGTTGTCCATCCATCGGAATATAGATTATAGTAAACTCCAATATTTGTTTCAGAGATACCGGTAACCGAAGTTTCAAACCAAGGCACCGGACCATCAGGGGTTAGCGCGCGAACAATCGCTGGGAATGTACTGTACGTTCCGCCAAATTGTACGGCAGGAATATGATATGGGGCCAGTGGAGTAGAGGCAGTGTTTCTTAATTCTAACAGCAAGTAATAAGAGTTTGGAATCATGTGTTCTTTTACTCTAGGGTCGGCGATGACATCCTCATAATCTGGATTCGAGTTAATGTAGAAGTTATAGGCTGGTTCAATTGTTGTTAAGACACCAGATCTTTCCCTAATTGTTTTGGATTTGGTTAGTAAGAAATGTCTAGATGTGTGGTCAAGGAAAGTTTTGTTCTCAAAGTTTAGCATATTGAGAACGCCCTCAAAGCTATACTGGTTTCCGTTGATTAAATCGGTAACTGTTACCGGAGGGGTTGATAAATCAAAATCTCCTATATAATCAACTAAGTTATCTGTGAACCACTGTGCGCCATTGCCCTGTGCACTGTCCACGGCCGGATATTGATCCCATGTAAGCGGAGCATAGTGCATCAACAGATCCGTATCGTTCGGTAAAAATTGAGGCTGAAAAACAATATTCGTACCGTTGTTGTTTCCCTCCAGTTGGTGTCTCAGTGCACCGATGCCGTTGGGGCCCTGATCTTGATCGTAAGCATTCACACTGCCGCCGACCCTTAGGGTATTCAAAGCAGACGCATAGTTATATAGAGTTGGGCCGGCTGTACTCAGATATTGTGTATAATACGAACCTAGCAGTCCTCGCAAGGGGTCAGATGTCCCCCAATTGTCTCTAAACATTGGGTGGAAATTTACTGGGTTTCCGATAACGCTGGCGTTGTTCGTTACCACACCTCTGTTCTTAATTCCAACCAAGCTCTGGTCAACAATTAGTAATCTATCTTTATAGCTATCGTCTTGCATTTATCAATAACCTAACGTACGGGATGTCCTGTTACTAAGTAGCCGCGCGGCCGGATTATCTTGAATAGGAACTTGGCGTGCTTGATTGCGCGGTTCTGCTGAAGTTATGCTTGATGTCGAGATTGTTTTAGCTGGTACATTTTTAGAGTATAGGATATTAACATTGTCTAGATCAACATTCGGTGATTGGTTTATTAAGGTCTGTCGAACGCGAGCGACTGTTTGAGGGGGTGGCGCCGAAGTGTCAAGGCTCTGTGGCGTGCCAATAACAAACATACTAGACATTGGCTCAAGATTTAAAACGTCGGGGGTACCTAAAGCACTAGAAACCTTAACCATTTTGCATACTATGGGCTGCTGCCGGGCGCTGCGAGCGTCAAATATTTCAGTCGTCAATAAACTCCAATTTTGTTTGGTTATCCCTTCCTTAGTATTATAAGTGTCTAAGAATTGCACTTGGACAACAGAGTTAAAGTTAATGGCGTTTGACAGTGCAGATCCCGATGCAATCACGGTCGAGTCTTCGTTTAACTTCTGGAGGGCCGGAGATCCTTGAAGGGCCTCTGATTCAACAATCTTTGTAACCCTGTTAAATGACGTCACACTTCGGTCAATGAATGCTTGCACCAAAGGCGCCTGTAACACACTTGGTGCTTTGGCTTCGGCGATGTTTGAGCCTTTAGAACCGGAAGTTGGAATATTGGTTTTGTCTTCATAAACGAAATCAGAGGTCTCTGACAAGAACTCGGCCGAGTCTATTATCTCTCTGGCCATTTGTCTAGTCGGGCCATTTGTAAGCTGCCGAAGTGGGACGCTAGCGCGCTCAACACTAACGTTTAATGAATTTAGAACGTTTCTTGTTGTGGTTGTTGGCTTTTCCTGTTTATTTACGTCCAACACTCTTCTTTGTTGTGTGTTGCTTTGTATTAGCGGCAATGCCTTTGCTGTGGGAGTGTTTAATTGATCCATGCTAACACGCATGGGATTTGGGGTAAAATTAATTGATTGAGCTGATAGGAATCCCACCGGATTCAACGCGGCTGCTTGAGTGTTAACAATTTCATACTTTTGCACCTCTCGGTTGGCGCGCGATCGATAATTATTAAAAGTAATTGTAGGTACCGATACGCTTGAAATCTCAACTTCGCTATCAATGATGTTTAAGCCAAAGTCCCTGGTACCTGTGAAAGCATACTTGTTAACGAAGGTTTTTCTTGCAGTGAGGACACTCTCTTTCTTAGAGATATATATTGCGGAGTTAACATTGAATACATCCGTCTTTTGTGCCTCTTTGCTTCGGGCCGACTGCAACTTGGCAACAAAATCATTGATAGTTTTGATAAACAGCTGTTTGTCTTGATCGTAATTTGGATTAAACTTGTTAACTAGGGCGAGCAGATTCTTCCTCCAAAACTTTTGCGAAAACACCGAAAATGGTTCAGAACCAAAGATAGTTGTAACTGCTGTGAGATATTCAACAACGGCTGCGTCATAGACAGCCAAGCTATCTTCAATTTGTAGGACGTTATTGATCTTGTCCATCTGTGTGTTGATTCTGGAAATTAAGTCTTGTAGTATTTCGTCTGTTCTGTCTTCTAGGGTCACCTCAGCTTTGTACCCTGCGGCGCCGGAATTTACCTCTGTCGTGGTGTCATCAACAAAAAAGACCTCTAACAAAGACCCATCCTCAGTGGTATTAGTTACAATAGAACAATTATTATTTAAATCTGCCACCCTTCTCATTGTGTTTGATTCTTCTAGTCCACATTTTGTTGATTTGCCTGTAGTTAAGGCATTACTGCCGATGTCTCTACCGGATATCTTTTGATAAATCACGACATCTTTAATGTTGACAGCTGCTAGTAATGTCTCATCGTTCTTAATAAGGCCGCCGTACTTACTAACATTCTCAGAAAACGCCTGTCGATTAAACGTAAACGAGCCATTGATGTTTCCAGAAGGTCGGCGTGATAAAGTTACTGGAGAAAAATACGGTGCCTTGGTCTTTTCGAACTCATAGTTTAAAGAGTTTGCAGCTTTTATGACCCGCAGATCCTTTAGTCGAACATTAAGAACGGTCCTGGGTGTCAAGTCCGGGTGTTGCTTATTAACATGTGTATTACCGGCCATGTATTGATTGTTGTGAAGGTGTACAGAGCCCGGCCATACCGTGTTCTTAGCTCCATATGTCTCCACTGTTTCATCTAAACTGTAGACTGTTGCATCAATCGGGGTCACATTATTGGTGATAATGGTTTCTTTTGCAACATTACCAATAACAAATGCGTTATTTGTCTCAACATAAGAACAAACAAGAACAAAAAGCTGCGGTACACTTTGCAAAACAAAGCGTTTTCTATTCAAATAGCTGTATATGTGGTTGCTTTTTTCTGCTGTGGCTTTTAAGGTAAATTGGTCAACGGTCGGCCGCAGGTTAAAGCAGTTCTTAGCTTCCGATTTGAGGGCCCCAAGCAGTGCTGCCTGGGAACTACTTAAAGAATCAATTTCTGATTTATTGTCGGAGAAGTATATAAAGTTACCAAAACTAGTCTCGTGGGGGGTTGAACCGTTTTCAATCACCTTTTCGTTTGCCACACCTAGCTCAACTATATATTGCCCTTGTTCGTTCACATCAAACCTAATGTCTTGAATACTTACGAAAGGGATTGGCCTTTCATATGGGCCGAGAGAAATTGTCATTAACAAGGCTCCTCATTGTTCGTTGAATACAGATCTCTATTCAGTTTAACTCTATCCACGTTTATACGGACTGCATCTTCATTAATATTTAGTTCTTCAAGAACTTCGGTTGGAATATCTCCGTCTGTTACAATGTTCATATAGTATTCTATGTTGTTGATTGTCGGAGCAATAAACTCAATATCGCTTTTTGGTGCAAAACTTAACTGAGTGTATTCGCCGTTGGTACCTGAGAGAAATACTTCAAACTCAAAGTTTTCCTTTTCAAATGGTGTGTTGTCCTCTTTTAATTCTAACATTAGATAATTATCTTTTAAAGAAAGGAATATATTGGTTCCGTCAAGGTGTTGTGTTATTGACTCAAGTGTTAACTCTCCCGTCTCATAAAAAGTTTCATAATCAATAGTTATATCAATTTGTGGGATGGGTTGAATAAAATCATCCTCATTTAGTGTGCGGCTAGCAACTGACGCCGTAGGGTTTGAAAGCAGCTCCAACTGCCACGCTGGGGCATATTCCTTATTTAAAGACGACCTTCCAAGTGGGTATGCATCGAGCTTGCCCTTGTCACCGTACGGTTGTTGTTGAAATATCTCCACGTAGTCTGCCGGGTCTGATGTATGACCGCCGATTGTTCCATTAAAAGAAGATGACACTTGATCAACAAATCTTCCTACTCTTGTCTCAGCTCCTTCGCGGGTGGGAATCACTCTTATCTTGGGAGTGTCACTTTGAATTCTACCCTCTGCGCTATTTTGGGTTTCCTGAAATCCAGAGCCACTAACATCATACAACACATCGTCATCAAAGAATGCATAATATGTTGGGTTTAGCTGCCCGGCGGCGAGGCGGTCTTTACCATAGTTGGTGAGTTTAATCTCAAGAACTTCTTCTTTTTTGTTGAAAAATTCCATTAGTCGTTGTCATCCATAAGATCCTGTGACGCGTACTGCATGGTTTCGTCTAGATGAACTAGCTCCACCAATGAGAAATAATCGTACGGCCAATTGTAAGAGTAATTACCAACTTCATCTGGGAGCGCACTGGTGTCGCTTGTAACTAGAGACCTTCTGAACTTGTTGAACGACTTGGCGCCACGTTTTTTGACCTTAAAAACAAGCCATTGAATATCCTCGGAGTTGTTGATGAGCAGATCAAGAACTTGTTGGTCGTCAATAATCACTTCTTTCTTTTCAAACTTTTCGCCGATGGTTGGTGGTAAATTCTGCCACATGTCAGTAATATCCTTGCTGCTAACTGATTGGGAGAATTCAAAACCATACATAAGAATTGGGTCCACCGTAGCGTTGATAACAAAATCAAATCGTGGTGGGAAGATATATTTCTGCATGAGTGCTGTAAGGTTGTCGAGATCTCGCACCTCCAAGTCGACTGGAAAGAATTTTCTACGGTTATTAACGGTCTTGAACGGAATTGCAATCACCGCTTCTTCAAGCAAATTTGCTTCTTTTGGTTGACCAATTCTTACTGGCTTACCAGTTTGAAAACCAACGATGTCTGCCAACGATTCAAAGCCAGCTGAAGCTGCGCCTTCGCGAACCTTCATAAAGATACCTTCGTTGCCTGCTGTTGGGGCTGTACCGTACTGGTGCCACATGCCGTTGATCTTAATATCTGCAGAACTTGAGAGACCCGTAGGGACACTACTCGCAGCTGGTTGTGTATATGATACGTTAGCAAAGTTTAGGACAGGCGTCTCAAATTTAGACTGTATGAGCCATACCTTCTTTTGTTCAACCGTATTTTCTGGTACCTCTGTGAAGAAATCTGTTAGATTTACTGAATCTCCAACGTTCACCGTTACCTCATCGATGACATCGTGTGGATATTCTGTGGCGAAAGTAACCGCTGTATTTGCGAGGATGTCGTCTAGTGTTGGGCGCCCTGAACCTGTTGCTGTAAAGACATAGTCGACCGTGCCCCGACCATGATAATAAGGTGGAACAACATGATTAAAGGATGCAGACTGTGCGGTACTGTTGGCAGCACCCTGTCCAAGCGGATATCCGAATGCAGACTCGCGGCCGTAGAGATCAAAGGCCGACCGGTCGACGCGTAGATCAGCGTCCAGTGTGCGGAACATGTCAATTCGCATCCTATATGAGGTCCCGCTCACCACAGTGGTAAATTGATCCTCTCGATTGGAGCGGAAGTGTGCTAGTCCATCCATAAAGAAGTTAGTGGTTTCACACAAAAAGTTATCGATGGCCAATTCGTAAAGCTTCTTACCGTTGTTGATCTTAATATAATCTGTGCCTTCAATAGCGCCTAGGCCGAAGTTTGGAAGTGCATCAGAACCTGTCGAAATGCCAGTGTCATAAAACGCTCCAGAACCAGAAAGGCGACCAGTATCCATGAATGCCAATGGGCGCTGTAATGTTTCAAACGGTAGTTTTTGAATTAGGTAACCAAGGTTTTCGCCAAGATCAGGATTATTGCTTTTTGGATTCAGCAGCTCTTTATATCTGACTGCACCTTCAGGTAACTGAGTGATTGTCCCGCTGCAGATTGGGGCAGCAAGTCCTGTGCGCACTGTATCAGCGTTACTGCCTGTATTAGTCATAACGTAATTACTCACTGCAATACCGCTTTTAACTGTGTTAAACAGGATTCCTGGGGCGACCAGTGGCTCTAGGAAAGCTCTCAACGTCATGGAACGAGCGGTATCAACTCCTGTGCCAGCGATTTCAATGTATTCACCATATGATTGAGACAGAATTGTCGCGAGTTCAATAGTTCTTTCCGCGGGGTAAAAGCCCTTATACGGCAAGAATTTAGAAATTACATTGCATCGTAGCGATACTTTATCCCTCTTAATCTTGAGGTCCCCGGAGCGCTGGTCATTTAGGTCATCGTCAATAACCGAGAAGTATTTAAGGAAGTCAGAGTTCGTATATGTCTTATAGAAATTGTCTTTTGAGCTATCGTTAATTGTGGCGCCAGTCAAATTAAATACATTGTCAACTTTCGCTAAGAAATCACCTGATTCAGTATTAAGATATGTCTCCATCAATTCACTTATTCGGAATTCTGGTATGATAGAATGGTCTTTCCCTGCCAATGCAATTCTTTCTGCATAGGTGGTATACGATTGATGTGGTGACTTTCCTGACTGTTCGGCCGCTTCCCACAAAGCGTCACCAGCATAAACATCTTGTATAGCGGCGGTATAGGAGCTACCTGAGCCGGCCGGGACACGGGCATTATAAAGCGCGGCGGCCTTAACCATCATAGGTTTGACTGCTACGTTATCGGCTCTCCTTTGTGTGGTGTATCTGTTATAGCCATTCTGAAGTTCACCAGTTTGTTTACTATCGGCAAAGCCGGTGATTGTCAAAGTGCCGGAGGGGATTGTGGCTAATTGAGTAGTAAAATCTAAGCGCGCATCCAATGGGAAAATCGATGCGCTAGCAACAAGTACATCCTGTGAATTGGTGCGGCCGCTGATGGTAACAGGACCATCGGGGTTGATACCTATCTCGCGACTAAGTGTTCGACGTAGTGTGGCGTTGTCATTCCAAATATCATCAATGGTGAATGTGGTCCTTCTTCTTACTCGATCATCAAACATATTGATATTGGACGGATATAGACTTTCTGTATACGATATCACCACACTCAAACTACTGCTCAATGTAAAATCAAGAATTGTATTATATGAGTTTAGAATATTAGGGTCAGATTTCAAGTTATAGAAGTTGTTCAACTCATTGTGCGAGAAGTAATCAATCTGGTTTCTGAATGGAACGGTAGCGATCATATTGTTCGAAGGATCAGAGTTCGCCGTGTTATCTTCCAGTGCGAAGATAATTGGTGAAGAATTGATTGAAATTGGTGACTCTGTAAGATCCACAAACGTGCTTGGTCGCAAACCCTGAACTGGTTGTGTGCGTCTTGGACCAGATGGCAGCCTTTCTGGCATTGGCAGGTATCCAATTTGATTATTCTTTACCAGCGAGCGAGCGACTTTAGTCTCTCCAGCACGGATCTGCTTCCAAGTTGGGTAGCCGAAAGCTCCATTCCGCATAGTGGTTAACACATTAAGCAAATCAGCTTCATTGTCCAGCGGAGCGCCGGGGAAGAAGTCAGCATTGATATAAGAGGAACTAGCGTTCGAACTTGATGGGAAACCAAGAATATGTGTAGTCGTAAATACTGGATCAATCAATCGCGTGTTCAGGCCGATAAATGTTACGTTTGAATAAGACCCTGTCTGGATCAGCTCATCTAGTGAACTGGCACTGAAATATGTTGGCCTATTATTAGTGTAAATTATCTGATTCTGCCCCAGAGAAGCTGTTACCCAAGTATACTGCTGGAGCGACTGAGGTATAGCATGTTGGACATACAAGTTATCGAAGTGCGAACCCGTGAAGAGCGTATGTGTTCCTGACAACTCTGGACGGCGGCTTCTGTTTCGATTTGTTTTGTGCCATGATGGGACGGTTACATAACCTGCTGCTGGTACGGACCCGTACGCAGCATCGGAACCAAAGGGCCCACAGTGGAGGGTTGCCAGCTGGTTTAACCCACGATTCTTGCTGATTTGATCAACGACAGCGATGGTATTCACCTCGCTTATGTCGAGAGATGCAGAACCCGACATACCGTGAGAAATAACGCCTCGATTGCGATATGGGCTTGCGTTGTATACCGACAGCTCCTCATGAGCAGGGTCGAGGTAGCCTCTTGATAATACCTTGTAAGAACCAGGGGAGGAGAACAAGTTGACAAATACTGTCTCGTTAGATCCTGTGACACCGGTTCTATCTGGAAGAGCGAAATCAATATCCCCTCCAGTATTTGCTGTTGAGGCTGTGGCCGTGCCCAGTGGGAAGCGCCCTCGTGTTGCAGTTGTCTCCGGGTTGGGTGCAAAAGTGAATGACTGATCTTTAAAAAATAGATCGTTAATTGTACGGCCTGCGGTCTGGATCACTTGATAGTTCTTCTGATAGTTTCCGATTTGGTTGTGTGTCACAGTACCGGAAAGCTTTGTGCCGACCGATGCAGTGGACATCAAAATGTTCTTGAGGTTAACCGGTCGCTTGGCAGTCTCATCGCGGAAGCGTTGGGCCGTTGGTGTCGCTGGTAAAAAGCCGTCAGGCGCGGAGTCGCTGGGTGAGTCGGCAAATGGATAGTTTGGTGCTACGATACCTAGCGCACCAGAAGCACCCACAGGTACCTCAGCAGTCGGAGGATACCCAAGGCCCAGGAGAAGACGAAAACCTTCGGCCCTGTTTGTTCTGGTATCAGTGCCGGCGTTTAGTTCTGTATGCCGGTAGAAACGGCCACCAACAAACTTCTCTGTGAACGGGCCCTGGAGGCCCGTGTCTGTGTCATTAACGAAGTCGTTATGCAGGTTTGTGATTATGACGCCGGAGGTGTAACTTTCAACGACAGCCGCATTGTAGCCGGTTTGGACGGACGAGCTATACAAACTGAATGGCGCATACATGTTACCATCAAATTTCAGGTCCTCAGAACCGCTCCGGTTTTGCGATGGGTTCAGACCAAATCCAAGGCGCTGCTTTTGGTTAGGAAAGAAGACATCTGGAGTATCAATAAGCTGTTCGACATCAGTGTCAAAGGATAGCATGATGTTAACTGGAATATTGGTAGTCGGCTGATCGACGTTCGGACCATATGGGGCAGCTGCAGCAAACGTGAAGTTTGGTTTATTGCTCGGGTGTCGCCCGGTACCAGCAACCGACGATGCGCCGTCGACGGTAATACTGACCGCATCCCCCATTATTCGTCTATAACCAGAATCAACGGCTGCTAGAATTCCTGCGCGGGCGTCTGAGACGCTCCCTGTGCCCTGTCTGTACCTCTGCCATGGCAGATGCTCATTGGCTCCCGAAAGTGGCGCGTGCAAGAATTCCCATTTTTTAGTTTGAGTATAGTTTGACGAACCAATTTGTCGTTTTGTTGATGTCCCGTTGAAGACATAATACATTGAAGCTGGTAGAGACGGTCCGCCCGGTCTTCCGTCCGCGTCTCCACTAGAAGCATATGAACATGAGGCAATTGCAAAAAGTGTATTGCCACCCTCTCTCTGGAAGAATGGGAACTTGCGCTGGTACTTAGGTCTTTCCAACACATGGTTTTCAACCACCGTTCTAACCGTATCTGCAAAGTCTGCGGACGCAGGGACCAATTGGCCCAGCATTAAAGACAGAGAGGTGTCAAACCACTTATAGAATTCATAGAACTTGTCAAAGTCAAGTTCATCATTACCCACCTTCTCAAAGAACTTCCGGCGCATATATGCTAATTGCTTATAGTCAGTTCTATATTTCTCGACGGGATCGCCGATCAGGTTGTGGAGATCTCTTAGGGTCGCAAAATAATTGATCATCTCTTCCGAGATGGACTGATACATACTCTTTTCGAAGGCGAAGAAGTAATTGATCGGCCTTGATTCGGTAGTGAAGACATCTTGCTCTTGAGCATTCAGCACTCTAACCATATCTTGCGACTGCACATTCTCTGGCAGGTTTAACTTAGTGGAAACAACAAAGTCTTTATCAATGGCCTCTGTGGAGGATGCCTTGAAGAAGTCACCTCGTGCAGTATATTGCTTGTTTAGGATATTTCCTAGCTCTCCGAATCTAGTCAGTGAGGTAGAACCGGAGCTAAGATCGTCAACTATAAATTGCCCACTGGCATCCGAGCCAGTATTTGTCAGGAACTCCCAATTGAATGCAAGCGTATCAAACTTGGAGATATCCATGTTGGAGCCTGACATCTTAAATTCATACGCATACAAGTGTGGCTGCAGCGATCCGTAGTTCTCGGTGTCGAGCACATGGCCCTGAAGTGCTTCATCATTAATATAGTCGAGCCAATATCGGCAAGAGTTAACCTTAACATCAGATGATTGCAGCACAGTACCAGTGAAGTTTGTTCTATGTGCACCGACATAGACGCGCTTACTGCCAGTAACAAAGCCGGCTGGGGGTGATGTCACCGTTCCAGAGACAGTAAATTCCTGTAGGATCTCGCCGGCTTCGGCCTGAACACCATGAAGCTCGACAACATAGTCAGAATCTGTCCCGTGTACAAGGTTTGTGAGCGGGTATTGCTCTGGCCTGATACGTACGGAGAGGTTCCAGCGTGTATTATTATAGATGTCTTGGTATAAATCAGACTCCAGTGAGGGGACAAATCCGCCGGCGGTGCCAGTTAATACAAACTTAACATTTGTTGAGGATTCTTCATCGCGGACAGCGTATACTTGGAAGTTAACCCTGTCGAGTGGATCCCAAGTTGTCTCTGTTCCCGAATAGACTGTGCCGTGAGTACCGAAAAGTGATGCACTAATTGTGTTCGTGGCCACAAATGCCCGGGAATCCCGAGAAAGCTTGAGTGGAAACAGTACCTCGGTCTCCAGAGTAGATGCGTAACCATTCGTTAAGTCGGAACTAGCGGTTATAAATCCAACGGAGTTGGTGTTTGTAGTATCCTTATAATTGTAGATAACGGCCGTTTGACCGTTAGATGTGTTAAAATTAGCAAATTTATCGGCAACAACGATGTTTCTTCTGTTGTTGTCCAGCTCGTACTTGATGTTATCGGCATACATATTGAGCTTAACCAGCTCATCGTCAATACCAAAGCAGCGAATCAGGTTTCTAAATGCCTTTTCGGTGCCTTTTGACTTATAGATATAGCTTAAGTTGTTGTAAATATTCTGATAAATTGTATTCTTAATATCGTGAAGTGACTTCTCGTAGACTTTATCTTCACTTCTATCAGCGAGCTTTTCCAATACATCTGAATCTAGGAAGATTTCTGGTGCAACAAAACCATACGAGTTCAAAAGTCTCTCGGCAAAAGGTAACGGCTTGTTACTACCACTAGGGTATTCTATATTCTTAAGATTGTTTAAGCTGTCGATCTGTAAATGAAGAGTATCAAAGTAACTTGAGATAATCTGAGTAAGATACTTAACGTTTTTTGGACCTTCAGTATCCTCTTCGGTAATCCACGAAGGAATCGTATTGTAAATTGCAGCATTGTTCTCGTTATCGTGCGCCGAGCCAGATCTTTGAAGTCCAGTTGCCAAAAACTCAACATCCGGATGAAAAGCGTAAATAATCGGATCTTTGAACTCTTTGCTAGCAGCATTAGAGAGAACAATTGCTGATCCTGTCTGTCTATGACCTGCGGCATATCCGGTCCAAGAGCCATTTGAGAACCGGCCAGAGTAGTCCAGCACTGTGCTATCGGTTGAGCTAGTTCCCGTGATTCCCTCATTAAATTTGAAATATACGCCAAGATCGATGTTGGCGGATTCTTCAGTTGTTGTAAAGGGAGTAGGGTCAGTGTTAACCCCACCGCCCACTTGTGTAAACCAAAAGCGGCCGATTTCTTCGGAGCTTCTCTGTGTCTTCCAATATCTTAATTCATCAAGAGATGCAGATAGTTTACCGGCGGATGCAACAGCGAGGGATGCTGAGGGAGGAGCAATCAAAGCACCAATATAGGCTTGATGTGAGGAACCATCAGTATCATTGATAGAGTCGGGGATTATTTGCTGCCTATTCAGGTTGCCGTCAACATAAAACCTTGTTTCAACGCCATCCGAGACGGACTTGAGAGTAACAGCGTAATGGTGCCAGTTGCTGTCTGCAACAGACGCAGTTGTAATATTAGACGCAGCAATCGAAACTGTCTGGAATCCAAACGTTCCCGAAAGTATTGTGAGGAGCCATGGGTCTGCGCCGGAAGTTGCGCCTGACAGCTCTAGCCTAAATCGAAGATGATCCGCAGATGATGACGGTTCACCGTTCCACAAATCGAAAACTACCTCTTTTTCCGTTGATCCAGTGATAAATTCTGTTTTATTCATCCAGAATTCTAATGATGCACCCTTGCTTAACAAATCAAATTCTAGGTTTGATGCCCTATTCTTTGATGGCTCATAGTAGTTTGAGCCCGTGAATTGGGTTGATTTGGGCGACATCCCATCTGGATTTGTATTTGGGCCGCCCTTTACGAAAATGTATTCGTCATCCTCTGGATCACCATAACCGTCTGTCATTGCGCTACGGGCGCCCCAGCCATTAGCTGAGATTTCTACATATCCATTTGTTCTTGGGTATAAATTATCAAATACATGCAGATCAATATAAGTTGACTGGTTTCTCCACTCTAGCTTTTCTCTCAGCGAACCATCATAAGGATACTCGTTGTAAACTCTTTTTATTGATTGGTCATAGTATTCTTCAGCGGAGCCATAACGAGCAAAATTCTTCGGGTCGGAGAAGTCCACTCTTGGAATAAACCTTTCCTCTTCGATGATATCTTGTTCATGGTAAGCGGCGGACTCAACTTGTGAGCCAATTTCTTGCGCCGTTTTACCGGAAAGAGATTTGATATTCTCAGTGATCTCAAAATACTTTTTAAGGCTCATACTTTAATTATTCTTCAACTCTAAATTTGAACGTTTGTGATTGTTCCTGCCAGTCTCCTATACTGTCATTATAGTATGCAAGTCTTATTTCATACATGTAGTCAGTCTCTAGAAGGGACATATCTAAGTCCAAGTAGTTTCCTTCCTTATCGTAGGATAGATAAGTGCTAAAATCAGATCCTGTACCATATGACACAGCTGGGGTGTTATCAATCACTCTGTACACACTATATGATGCACTTTCAATAATCTCGGTTGGATTATTGGCAGTTGCGACTGTGTAGAGAGTCGGGGACCAGTCTTTGTCGCGAATAAAAAATCTAAATCTTGCTGTGTCTTGCTTGGAATAAGATTTCTTGAGGTTTTTACAAGATGTAATTCTGTTAAACGTTGGGGCACTGTCATAACTTGGAAGAGTCTCGGGATAGAACGAACCAGTAAAGTATTCGACCCCTCCGGAATGCCAGACGTCATGAATCTCTTGGAGCGCCGTAGCGGCCGATGTAAGGGCCACAGAGCATGAATAGATACCAGTGCTCACAAAACTCGCCGTAGTGTTCAGATCGGCAGCTGCGGCCGTTGTACCGCCAAGTGAGATTGCCAATTTAGAACCGGTTGGGGTTCCAAAAGAACTTGAATAGAAAGAAACCAACAGATCGCTTGTTCCAACATTTGGAAGATTTCGCAAGCCGCCTCGAACGTAGTTATAAATATAAAGATTGTTTATATTAAAGTCTGCCTCAGCGCGGGATGATGAGTAATAGAAATTTTCTCTGTCGTCTGTAACCCGGGAATCATGCCGGGCCTCAATGACCGGTCGCTTGAAAAAGAACTCTGTAGACCGAGCGAAGAACTTTTTGGTGTAGTAGGACTGTTTGGAACCATTAATGTTCTGCAACACAGATCCCGAAGTTATACCTAACGATGAAGAAAAGTAAGCTTCCTGAGAAGCAGTCAGGCGAAGGCCAAAACCATAATTCTCATATTTTCCGCCTACAGCGCCTAGGATCCAGTTTTCAACCACCGTTGTGACGTCAACTTCTAAGTCTTCATAACCTTGTTGAAATCTAATGTTGTAGTTATCAGATGATAGATAATCACCACCTATATTAGTCCAGCCGGTCGTTGAACTAGCAGAGCCCCAGTTTGAAAACCCAAGGTCCTGATAATTATCCATATCCAGGCCGGTGCCCTCATTCCAAGATTGTGAAATAGGAGCGACAACCAAATTAAAGTCTTGAGGCAGCGTAAACGGATGCTCGGCGTTGTACATCTTAAGATAGAATGAAACTGATCCAGACGCTGGGATTGTGCCGGCTGTCCTATCAGCCTTAATTGTTGCAACCGGGAACTCAATCAGAATTCTCGATAATTCAGACGATTGACCATTAGAGCCAGACTCTTGACCATAGATCGAGAAGACTTCCAGAGAATCAGCGAAGCCCATGTTTGAACCCGAACCTCTGTACACTAGGTTCGCTTCGAAGGCATTTGTGATAGTATTATCAGCGCTTGCTGTATATCTTGTGATTGCCATTACTGAATTGCTCCCTTAATATCCACGTTAGGGAACTTAAGTTCGAAGATCGCGTTGTTTTGTGCTTGGATTCTTCGACCATCAGCTGACAGTGCACCTTCAAAACTAAAGGACGACTGGCTATACGATGCGCCAGTACGTTCAACTATCTCTAAATCTACAACATCAATGATGCCCTCGACTTTTTGAAGAACCTTATAAAAATCAGTTATAAGGATAGACTCGCCAATTTCATATTGATTTTTCAACAAGTACTCTCTCAACGCAGCGGTCGCACGACTAATGACGGTAAAGCGATTAGCACTTAAATCAACAGCTGCGACATAATTGATACCAAAATTAACAACCTCGGCGTCCAGAATATCAATTGTATCATTTACAACCTTATATTGTAAGAGCCAATTTCTTAAGTTATTTTTGAGACTTGTGTTCGCGGCAAGCAGTTTTCCGCTTGTATCCTGGGAAATAACATAAATATTTAAGTTTCTTCTGAACTCGTCAAAGTCTCTAACCACAGCAGCTCTTTTAACAGACCCAAACTTGGCTGGCATGCCATAGCAAATAGACTGATAATCTTGAATCGTAACAGCTCTGTTTTGCGTTGCATAAAAACCAAACACTCTTTGCTTGATTTCCTCAGACGATGGCAGTGAGACATCACCAACAAAAGGCTCCTCATTAAGAACCTCCAGCGAACTGACTACCCCGTTACGAAGCGTCTGCGACAGGGATCCCTGGGATGTAAAACGTATCAGTGGACGGTCCACACCTGTAATAGAGTTAACACCAGCGTTAACATCGTTTGTAAGATTAACCCTATATCCAATTCTTAAAGTCGTGTTAGACGGAGCGATACCAAACTTGTCAGTGCTGATTAATTTTGTTGGATCAAAATCTATATCGGTGGTATAGTCGCGGCCGTTGAGATCCAAAATAAGGTTAGTTGGATCTGTGATCGAATTAGACAGGAGTTCCGAGTCTGATCCGTATCCAAACTGTAGGAAGCACTTGTCACCCTCACGCTCAACCGTAAAGCGTCGAGCGACCGGAACTGCCTTCAAGATATTCGTGACTGTCGAGTTAGTCGCTGTGTTGGTGTTTTGCACACCCTTATAAACAACGTTCTGAGACAGATGGTCGACCTCAATGTATTCATGACCTTCAGAATCTGTAACTGAAATAACCTCTGCAACTCTATTGTTCTGCAGCTCGACTCTAAGAAACCTCTGGAAGTTCCCCACTTCCGCTTCTTTAAACAGTGTTCTGCCGGAGACGGCGCGTCCTTGGGCTCTAATAACAAAGTTGGTAGGGTTACCTGTCGAGGTGTCAACTGTTCCCACCACAACTTGATTCGTGGAGGCTGCAAAGTCTACATCTTCAATGAGAGTATACAAACCGCCTCCGGTGGAGGAGAAGATTGAGCCAGCTCTAAGGACGGGCGCATAACTTAAGTTTGGGCCGGCCGTTGAACTGTCGCTTGGGACCTGAATATAAAATGTTAGTAAACCATATGAGGAAGGGCTTGTGTTTAGCTTAAAGCCCATCTGGCGTGCGAGGCGAACGACATTGTTGTACTCGATAGAAGTCTCTAGAAACGACTCATTTGTCTGATAATCTAAGTAAAACGACAGGATGTCACCGATATAGGACACGGTGTCTAGCATCAAAGAACCAAACGATGCTTGATTAAAATCCTTGTATGTATCGGGGTAGTACCGCTTCGCGTAGTTTTCCAGATCCTTACGAATGGAATCAAAGTCGCGGCTTGTATAATCAATCGGTTGTAGTTTTTTGGCCATAGTTTGTTTCTCTAAATAGGTTGATCGACATCAATTTGCAGTAATGTTGATAGCTGAAGGGGCAATATAGTAAAAGATATAGAGACTGACAAGTTGTGAGGGTACAGGTCTGGATTTTGTTCTGGAATTTGGAACCGAATATCGTCTATCTGAATATATTTTAAGTATCTTCTGACCTGTTCTCGGATTTTGCTCTCTATGGTGGTGTAAGTATTCGAGTTATTCTGCTCAAACAAATACGCTTTGAGGCCGACACCGAATCTTAGATCCATTATTCTCTCGCCAGGGATTGTCAGGATGAGCATTTTTAAATTTTGCTTGGCTAAATCTTCAAAGTTGGTGTTTAGATCGTAGGGGCCAAACACCTCGCTAACCACAAGCGGTAGCTTTGGTGATAATCCTGATGCCATCTTTATTCCTCCTCCGTCTCAGCGTCGTCGCTACACTCGTTTGCTAGTGCGTTTTCAGCGCTAGCATTTGCAACATTTTCGTTTTGGTTGTCAATCTCACTCATAAGTAGTTCTAACAGCAGATAAATTATGCCTAGCGGGCTTGGCGGCATCATTAACATTCCAGAAATCGTTCCTGTGAAGTCAATACCGTCAATAGACACCCTAGGGAAGAAGTTCTCGGGTACACCAGGGTTCCCATCGCCAGGAGGAGGCTGAATAGCATCGAGGCCGGTTCGCATCCCCTCTTGCATAGCATAATCAATCAGACACAATAACAGCTTCGCTAGATCTTCCCCATTGAGGGTTGGATTAAGGCCCAGACCAGTAAGAGTTTCGTTTACACCCTCTGCAATACCCTCCTCCTCCATTACCTCGGCTAGGGAGTTAAAAGCTTTACCAGTGCCAATCTTGATACCCTTAGTGATTGCAACGTGAGGATCTGCTAGTTCAACGATACCTTTAAGAATATCTATAGGTGTTTTGATTAGCATCTTGAGAATAAAGTCTCGGGCTGACGAATTAAATGCCGTTGTCTGGTCTTGTCCTGTTGAGCTCGCAATTGCCAAAGCACTTGCTGGACGGGTCATATTTGGGGACGAGTTAAAGTTATTGTCGTTTGCTATAGTGGACAGCAAAATATCTATTACCCTATCTTTGGGAGTTTGAAAGGCTCGGTTAAGGTCTGGGAAATATTGTGCTGTCAGGTAGAAGTTGTAAATTAATGGTATTAACGAAATTGAATTGGAATCGAACGTGGTTGAAAAGAACCTTGAGTACTCTTCATTGCCAAGAATGAAACTAACATCGTTTGGTGTAAAATCAATTCCCGTGGTGTTGAGGATATATTCTTCGGCTGCCGCTGCAGCGTCTCGCGAGTCTTCTCTTAAGGTTAATTCTCGGTCAAGAACGAATATTAGATCTCGTACACGTGACAGGGACCATCGTCCCAAAACTCCATCTGTGGGGAAGGCACGTGGATCCAGATTTGGAAATGGATTATAGCCTGCGGCGCCGAAGAGGGCGTGATACAGCAAAATTGTGTTCTTTACTGTATAACTCTCGGGGCCAAGAAGCTCATTCCAGAAAAACCGCTCTGCATTCGCGCGGGTATAACCCTCAAAAGCGCTGGTATCATTATATTGAAAAATACTGCTCAAGTCAACATACGGTGAGGATAACACTGGGAAATATACGGATTTTAACTGACTGGAAGTGTTACCAAAAATGCCTGCTGCTCTTTGAATAAGTGTATTCATATTCGTGAGTTCATCTGCCCACTCGGACCGGAGATTGCTATTTGTGTCACCCAGGTTGCCGTCAGCCAAAGGATTACTCAGGAGTCCATCTGGCTTGGGGCTCCATCCGGGCCCACCATTACTGGTTGAGGACAATGGGAGGCCGGCGTCATCGAGTATATCATCGATAGCTTGATTGGCAATGGATCCTAGTGTATAAGTCGGCATATTATTCTTTCTCTATGGTTCAAACGGGACCGGGTCTTCAGATGTTTCAGTTTCGCTGGTCGTGAACGAAGTGACTCCAATTGGTGGTGGTGTTGAAAAGGGATCCCCTGAATATTGTGTGTTCCCGGCAGCATCTTGGACGGGTGGCATCGGCTGTGGTGGGGATCCCGCGGGTGTATACCCCAGATCCAACAGCAAATAAACATCTGTTCCTTTCTTAAGCCAGACTTTGAAGTGCCTGTTTGAACCGATCGGGTCGCCAAGCGCTTCTTCCAGCGTCTCGCTAGTACTTGGTTGCTCCTGTGTTATGTCTAAGCGACCATTAATTTGGTACCCATAGAACTCAGGGCCCTCGGGGACGTTGAGCTGCACGTTGTAGTTTTGATATCTAACTTGGGGCACCACATTTCTCAGCTCTGCATTGGGATATTGGCTGGCGAGATTAATGGCGGCAAGGCTCATAACTGTGAACTCACTATCATCAATATCATTAACTCCCAGATAGACCGAAATGGCATTTGTTGAAGCGTTGGTGGATACATGGCCATTGAGGTATCTCAATTGACTGTTGCTGTACGGTGGATCAATTCGTGTAAAATCACTCGTGTCGTATTCTAGAGCATCAAGCCCTTGGTCGCTTCTCTGCAGAGTTGTTAGGTTTTCATAGGTCTCTTGAACCTCCTGTGAGGCTGTTTCTCCACCTTCATAAATGTTCTCAACCCTCAGTGTCATCATTAGTCCCACTTCCGGAATGCCTAGGACTTCTGCTGTTAGTGTACTCTGGTCGAGATTTTGCAGTATCTGACTAATAGCAGCAGCCGTATCTGTCTCGACTGTGAGTCCGGGGAGTGTTCGTAGCAGCGATTCATCAAAAGACAACTGATTGGTATCAGGGAGTGCTTTGCGAAGAGCATTGTTGATTGTCTCACGACTACGTTCAATTCTGTCTGTGATAATAAAGTCCAGAATCTCATCGAAGCCAAAAAAGGTATCTTCGGTGGTAACCGAAAATTCCGTGCCGTCTGGTATTGCGACCGTACCATCCTGATAGAGAATGCCACCCTGTGAGATAACACTCGGTCTCTTGGTCTTTATGTTAAAGTATGAAACCAAGTCCATGCGCGTCATCATCCTGCCCGCGGGGCCGTTGACGTCGAAATAGACCAACAATGATTGTAATATTTGCCCTCTAATGAAAGCAAACACAAAGTTATCTCGGTCTAAAAGGCTATCGATGTTGTAGGCCGACATAACAAAAATGTTTTTGATGATGACCTCAGCAATGTGGATCTGAACCAAAAGCTGGTACATACCAAACTTAATCACATTCCTGATCTTTGAACTCAGCGGGATCTGATCAGCACAGCCTTCTTTATATTCGTCCAACATCTGTTCAATAATGCCATTTATGTCTAAGAAATCACCTAGTTCGCTAGGGGGACAATTCTCGGTAGGAGTGAAAAAGTTTAGTGACTGAAGAGTTGCTGCATCAAAAATACCATTGTTTAAGACATATTCAAATGCATTATCAACTAACTGGCCGTACGCTCTAGGAAAATCGCTGTAATATACCTCCAACGCGTCTTCTGTCGCAGGAGACGATAGCTCACTGATCACGGCCTCTGCAAACCTGTACACAAAAGCATTTGCGGTATTGCCTAGGCTATTGATCGAGGAGTCATTATATGAGATCTCAGAAGTGGTTGCGGTTTTTTCGCCGCCGATGACTTCGTCCTCTGCATTGTTACGAAAAAATCTCTGTAGATTAAAGTCAGCTAACAACTGGGGGTCATTGTAGGATTCTGGCTTGGCCGGATATGTCAGCAACAGCGAATTTGGCATGCCCAGCGTTTCAGAAGGTTCTATGCCGAAGGGTGAATCTTCTATCGTATTAGTAATGGGGTTAACCGACAATGTGGAGAAGCCGACCTGTGTAGGGCTTTGTAGAGTCGATGGGCCGAGAGAAAGGTGTGCAGGGTGGATATGGCTTGGAGTGTAGAGTCCAGTAACCAAGTCGTGGACGCCGTCGCCTTCGGAGGGATCAGGGGGTGGAGGGTCCAGTGTTATATCTAGGCGACCATTAATCTGGTATCCATAGAACTCGGGGCCAGTAGGAACGTTATACTGCATATCATAGTTTTGGTACCTAACGCGTGGCACCACGTTTCTTAACTCAACGTTAGGATATTGGTTCATGACGAAGAGGTTGGCTTCTTCCAAGACATAATATTCATCTTTATCATCAAGATCATTAAACGATAGGTAGATCGATATGGCGTTTGTCGAAGTGTTGGTAGATACATGACTATTAATATATCTTAGTTGGCTATTGCTATATGGAGGGTCAATTCGTATAAAATCAGTTATGTCGTATTCAAAAGCGTCGATGCCTTGATCAAATCTCTGCAGGGTTGTAGATGCTATATTCAGCAGAGAAATTAATTCGTCATCCTGATGTATAACATAGGGCAGCGACTCTTCCGCGGAGACGGCAGGGTCGGTGTAATAGTGATAGTGTTGTCCCGTTGAATTGAAAAAAGGTGCAAGTGGAAGATCCGGATCTTCTGCAAACTTAAACAGTAGCTGTAAATCCTTGTACTCATCTGCTTGGCCAGCTGAAACAAGGTACGAGCTGTAAAACCTTTGTGTGATTGTCTGGAGTGTTTGCGGGTCATATGTAAATTCCGGAGTTATGTAGTCTCTGAGCGCACTAACGAAATTTTGGTTAAATACATACGAGGTAAAAACTGGGTTTCCGGTAGAGTCGGGATTACTTAAGCCTTGGATATTGTTTATAACATTCTGAATTGCGGCTTGAAAATTAGGATCTGCAGATGCAGTTGTAATTGCTCCTGCCATTGTGGAGACAGCGCCAACGGCCGCGGCCTGGTCCGTGCCCAGAACGCGGGCTATATCGACATCACACTCTTCCAGTCTAGTCTCCAGTCCATCAAAACCATCCTTAACTTCCTGCAAAACCTCTACAATTTTGTTTAAAAAGCCCGGAGCTACGACAGAGCCACTTCCGCGGTCGATGTCCCTAAGTTCATCAGCGTACTGGATACCGTCGAGTAGTCCGGACTCGTTCCTCAGTACTGGCTGCAACATAATTTCTTTTACAGAATCGCCCGATGCGATGAACTGAAGCTGTACTGTTTCTGCCAGTGCATTAAACGTCTCTGGGACCGACTTGCCGATCGTTGGGTCCAGAAACTCAGAATCCGGGCATTCATTATATAAGCGAGGAAGATCGACCACCAACCCATCTTCTATCAGCGCAAGAAGTTGGCTAATATTCTCATCATCAAAAAGGCCCGGATCCAAGCAAACATTGTCCTGATTTAGGGCGTAGAGATCATTGGCAATCTGATTACAGAGGTCTGTTACGTCAACGGTTGCGGACAAATCCTCAAAGAACCCCATAATATCCGTGACAGTATCTAGTCGGTCACCAACTGCCGTGTCTGAGTATTGCGCATTAAAATCCAGTATCTTATCCAGTAAGTCTGGGGATATATCGTTTCTATTCATAAACAAGATGCAAATATCAATTGAACTCAGTATGGTTGAAAGTGCGCTCAAGTAGTCCAGTGTCTGTTGGGTTGAAAGGCCGTTCTTCGCTGACAACTGATCAAGCTGTGATATCGCTCCAACCTGTGGTAATCCATTCAGTTGCGGGTTGAGATTATCATTAATAAAACTTGTTATATCATTCTGACCGTAGTCAGTAGATCGTGGTGATGTTGTCGGGCAGTTCTCCCTCAACAAGTCAGCCAACTGCTTAATAATTTCTAAAACAATCTGTTGAACTGTGTCAATCAGAGCTTTTTCGATCTGTTTCCACAAGTCTCCAGAGATTGTAAACGGCTTAAAGTTTTTAAAATCGATTGGCGGCAGACTAATAGGCGATCGCTTGGGTAAGTCAGGAGGAATATAAATTGAAGCTGCAGCATTGGTCAAAGCGTTTGTCGTAGCGCGGCCAACTCGCACGGCTGCAGCTGAGGCTCCAAAAGTTAAACACAAGAATGCTTCTTTTGCGATCTCATCAATCCCAAATTGCCGCATAATGTAAGCAACCTTTGGATTTTTTTTCTGAATTAGTCCCAATGGGCCAGCTTCAATAACGTTTGCAATGGTATTCGAGACATCTGCTGCAGTTGTCAATGCCTTGACGGCTTGTGCGGCGGCGACTTTTCGGAAAACCTCTGGATTATCAGCGATCTCCTGTTTGAGCTTTCTGTACTCTTCGGACGTAAAGTAGTCTTTAAAGCCTTTTTCCAAGTCATCGACATTGTTAAAGTCTATAAGACCCTGGTCTGCGGCCACTCTCAACAACTCGTTGGTCATGTCCTTCTTGGGTTGGAGCTGGAAGTTCTCTATTAGGTCCCCTTCGAGCCCCAGTGAATCTCTAACTGAGTCATCATTCAAAAAATCAAAGAAAGAATATGGATTTTGTGTATCAATATTGAGCTGAAATGACGTCAGTAGGTTTTGGTAGTTCCTTAAAATTGCTAGAGTTAGCGGGTCTTTTAGTAACCTGTTGTTCTTGATGATCGAGAAATAGCCCACACGCAGAGGTTGGCTTTCAATCTCGTCTTCAACCAGCAAGTAGTCTATTCTTGATACGGCTAGCTTTCCTCGCTTTTTACCAAACACTATTGTAATTGTATCAGCTTCAGAGAAATTATAGCTAGGGGACTGAATCTTTGTCTGCTCCGACAAAATAGCCACAAGTACATTGAGAATGGTAGTCGCCTGCACTTGCAGAGGTCCAAAAGCAACATTAATATTTATTTGTCCCTCAAATCCACCATACTGCGTATCAAACATTTTAAGGCCATTATTCAACAGATTGTTCTGCTGGCCAAGTGTACCAACCACAAGAGTAGTTTCTGAAATTTCTCCTTCAATACCTTGCTGTTCGTTGAAGAAGGCCAAGTTTGCGTCGAAGTCAGGCATCGTTTCGTCTGCCAGCAACTCTTCCCTCTTCGCATCAAAATCATAAAGAGACCTTAGTATAACGATTGTCCTATTGGAGGGAGGTGATGTTTGGTAGAACGTCTCAAGTGAAACCGAGCGCGCTATAGCCTCTTTTATCTCATTTGCCAGATCTAGGTCGCCACCCGCAGAGTCCTGAAAATATTCCTCATCATACAGGTAGGAATAAAACTCTGGTAGATATGACGTTATGAATTCAGCTGTGGCTATTCTTTTCGTGTCGGGGTTATCGAGGATTTCGCTAAAGTCGTTAGCTCTGTCGAGCTTTAATTTGATTTTGCTAGACTGACTAGAGCGTTCATAGAACGGAACATTGAAAGTCTTACTCAGATATTTTTTTGTTATGATGGCAGCCATGTCTTAATTAATTCGTATTGTTATATTTGCTTAATATAAATAAGCCTTTATCGTCTGTAGTTGTCTCCGCTCCACCGGGGACTTCGAGATATGTTCTCTTGATTCCACTAACTTTCTGCATGTGCAGCATCAATTGTGCCTCAACATTTGTGAGGTTATTGACAATAGTCTCTACTCCCGCGGGGAGCAGAATTTCAAAGTCTGGTGCTGTGAGTTGCCCGTAGAACGGAGATCTGTGAGTGTGAGTCATTAATGCTCTTGTGAATTGTCGATTATACTCCAAAAAGTTCTTAAATAACTCTCTGAGGTCATGGACTGCATCACACGTTTCTATCAAGCACTGTTGTAGATTTGTTCCCTTTACCAATGGCTGCATATCACCATCATCATTCATGGCGATAAGATCAATACCGTAACCGATTGTTGTTGCGTTTGTGAGGTCGCCGCCTTGTGAGTTTTTCTTATCTGTTCGAGTCACAAGCTTAATATTCTCACGCGCGATGAGGCGAAGCGTGTCGGCCTTAAGAGCCACGGTACTACGGGGAGAATCAGGAGTGGTGTTCCCTACCGTCCCAGCAGACAACCCGAAGTATGAATCAGGATCTGACTTCTGCGACACATAGATCCGTGCTGCGTCCAGTTTAAAGTTAGGATCAACATTAAGGCGCTTGCCTCTCTTGTCGCGGCTTTTTGCTCTGTAACCTAGTCTACCTGCCACAATATCGATGGCAGCACAGTGAGTATCTTTTGAGCCTCCAAATCCGGACAAGATATTGTTCGGACGGTCTAGACCAAGAACAATTCCGGCATTGCCCTTTTGGATGGGATATTCCTCCTCTAACGCGATGTAACGAGGAGAATCGAAGTCATCCCTGGTGCCTTCGCCAAAGCCAAGGAATTCAGCCTTCTCCTGCTCTGACATGCCATCATAGGCTTGTCGGTCTGTAGGGGAAAGAAGACTCAGATCAATTGCTAATTTTTTACGTGATGCCATCTAGTTGATATCCTTCAATTCTACCCTCTTTAAGTAGTTTTTTTGCTTCCTTCTGAGCTTCTTTACCTTGCGTGCCTTCCTTATAGGAAAAATCAAAATGTGGACCATTTGCTGACGCGCTGAGGTTTGAGTACTCATCGACGAGGCGGAACGGCCCATTAGAGGCACTAAATCCCTGTAAGATCTTTAGTATGGCTGCTTTCGCCGCTTTGCGATCAACTACACCGCCAAAGACAAAATCTAGGGCTAGACCGAAAGTGTGTCGGCTGCTGTACATGCCCGCCGACTTAATGACTTGGTGGTATTTATCATTACCGCCGGTCACGACGATCTCAACATTTGGTACTAGTTCCTTAATCTTTTTAAACACTTGTATACCCACACTGGCCATTACTTCAGTGATATCACCACCATTCGACAACTCATTGCCCTTCTCTTTGTAACCCAAGCGTGTCAGCTCTGCACGGAGTTTGTCGGCGTTAGGCGTATCTCCTGTAAAGTCGGCCCGGCGCGCCGAGTATAGTTCGATCTCTTTGGTGGAAAGCTTTCTCGACGGGATGGCGTCCCGAAGTGGGATCGCTTTTTTACTATTAAATCTTTTTCTTAAACCTTGCGATTTTTCGTATCCTGCCAATTGAACCGGTGGGCCCACTACCGCAGAGATTCTCGGGCCATAAAGACTTCCCACATCCTCGTAAATCACTCTAACTAGAGTACCAATAGGAAGTCCATTCTCGACATTGTTAACGTCCGAATGAACATCGGCATACGTGGCTAATATTGGATCGTCAGTGCCTCTCGGAATTGGCCGCGGTTCAATTTCGGGGATGTATACCTTGTAAACAAATGTGGGATAATCATCAGTTTCATCTGGGTCGCCGACTGCGGCTTCTTCTTTATTTTGTGCTTCCTTGAGAACAAACTCTCGAAACAGTGCTGATTTGTTTCTTACACTTGGGTAAGTTATCAACTTTTTAGATACTATAATCCCTTCGAAGGAGTCTTTATTTCTTAGAGCGTTTCTGCTGTAGGCTTCCTCAGTGGATAGACGCAAGAACTCCAACGGGTCAGTTCTCCTCCGGTCGGTGGAGGGTCCACCAGCATCAGATATATTATTTAATGTACCAAATGGTATCTGATCAAGCTTAAGTTTACCGGCCATCTTCGTTGTTCTCATTCAAAAGATCAAACAGCTGCTCTTTATCATCCGCTGATAGGCCGGTGTTTCCAGTTTTTTGCCTCTGAAGGATGGCCGCGAGCTTTACCATCTGTTCGTTTGAACGCTGAAGGTTTTCCACAAATTTTGCTGCTAGAGGGCCCATCTCTCGACGGTCCGTTGTGGACTGGGCCATGTCTGCCATCACATCCATTAAGAGGGTTTTGGCCATGGCCCGATCTTCTTTAATGTTTTGCGTGGTTTCTTCGATGTAGGTTTCTAAACTTAGATCTCGCTGTTTTCCCATTTTACTTTAAACGTCCTGTATCTCTTTCGGAGTTTATTCAAGTTGTTAACCACTTGCTTGGTGTTTAACCCCGTGATCTCCCGAAGGTATAAGTAAATAGCTTTTTTATTGAAAATTTCTATTTGATCAGCGGAGTCCAATAGGATACGAACTGCCATCAATACTTTTTTCTCGTTTTCTTTAATCATAAAAGAGTCCCAAGTCTTGATCTCGGTATTAAGAGAAGTCCAAAATTCTATCTCTGCTCTTTTATCAAAGTAGGTTGGCTCATGTGATATAAGATCCTCGTCTAATTCATTCAGAACGTCCTCCATAAAAACTTCTGTCTGAAGACGCTTTTTGGTTCTCTTAACCTTATGAATAAACCAGTTCTTAGTCACCACCGAGAAGTACGAGAATGCTTTAGATCCCTTGTTAGGGTCGTACTTATTTAAAATCGTTGTGAGCCACACCTTACAGTCGGCCCTCAAATAATCTATATTGGGTAGCGTCGTAAAACGATAGGTGTAGATAATCTTATCTACCATGTGATCAAATGCAGGTTGAATGTACTCTTCGTACAGCTTAGATCGCAACTCCCTGTCAGTTGACAGGGCATACTTAACTATTGCGTCCTCATGGACCTGCGTAAAATAATGATTTTTCTTACTCTTCTTCCTCGGCATTTAAAGCTTCCTCTAATTCTTCCTCTAGCTCTTCGTCTATTGTGTACTCGAATACATCCCTAAAGTTCTGCATCTCATCATTGACCTGCCTAATACGGCTAAGGAGTTCCTGTATTATAGGCTCTCCATGGTATGAGTCCATGCCATACATGTCTTTAACAAACACCTGAAATGCTTTTGTCATCAAATACAAATCAGATATAGTGTTTGACAGGTATAGAAACTTTTGCAGTAACCGAGTAACATACCAAGCTAGCAGTATATTCACTACGATTGAAATAGCAATAAAACTATAAATTGTCAACATTTATCTATCTTTATCCAGTTTTTTTCTTTGCTGTTGAAGTTCTTGTCTTGAATCTTCTATAAATCGCTCGGTTATGTGACCAACTTTTTTCTTTTGTGTTCCCGATTTGTTGGTTCTAAATTGCGTTAGCATTTTTACTAACGTGTTCTTTTTATCACACTCAGAGCAATCTGTTTCAACTTCGTTAGAAGCGTGACTTATAACGGAAACCTTATCACAGATTGTGCAACGATATGGGTATCGTGGCATTACTTCCTGTTTTTTTCGAGCTGCCTTAAGCGCTTGTCGATGTCAAGAAGGTGTTTCTCAAGGTCTCTAGCTTGCTGTCCTACTGCTTCACGGATCTGTGAGTCAATAAGTTCTGTTGTTTCAAGTTTGGTAATAAAATCTGATTTTTTCTTTAGCATGTTATTCGTCTCCTTCTAAAGGTAGTGTTGCTTCTTCAACGGCGATGTCGTCCAAATTAATCGAGGGGGGATTGGTTACCACCAACTCGGAATGCGAGTTATCGTCTGGATTAACTTGAAAATCCATCTGCTGAAGGGTTGGAACAATGTCACTCTGTTCCATGAGGGATCGCTGGAGGGCCATCATCAATGCGCCCACTGCTTGGTTTGATAGTTTCATCTTATGTCTCCTTATTAATAAAGCAATCTTTAATCGCTTCTCTTGAATCTATTGTAGCAGACCAACCGATATTTTTTAATTTGGTCGTATCTGCTTTTGTTGTTTTTACGTCACCCATACGCTCAGGTACGTAAGAGAACTTAACCTGATTGTTCTCTTCTACAATTTGTTTTATATCATTCAAAGAAATAACGTCGCCCGAACCAACGTCGAACCACTCACCGTTAAAATCTTCATCATAGTTCATACAAAAGACGTTGGCCCTAACAATGTCGTCTACATGGACAAAGTCTCTACTCTGTGTTCCGTCTCCGTCTAGTCGTAGCGGCAGACTTTTGTCAATCATCTCCATCCATGCACACACAACTGTCGAGTAGGACCCACCATATTCTTGGTCTTCGGAGAAAACGTTAAAGTAACGTAAGCAAACTGTGTCCAGTCCATATAATTGTGAATAAAGCTTGCACTCTTGCTCAGAGATTAGCTTGTGAAGGCCATATGGAGAGTTTGGACCCTCTCCGTCGCCAAGAACCGCGGAAGATGAGCTGAAGATTACTCTTCTTACTCCATGGTTTTTGGCCCACTCTAGTAGGACCGATGTAACATAAGCATTATGCCTGAATGTATAACTTGGCTTCTCCACTGAGTAATTCACTCTTGGCAGCGCAGCCATGTGAAAAACATAATCATAATCGTCATCAGGCAGACAACTAACTATGTCTTCTCCTTCTTTAAGATCAATCCCTCGGATATATGTTTCCGACGAGCAGTTTTCCTTAAGGCTAGAAAACAGGTGTGAACCAATGTATCCTTTATGGCCCGTGATTAAGATCTTCATTTTAGAGTTCGTTTTGCCATCTATCAATCATGTCGTCCAGCAGTGTCGAAAAAGTAAACTCTGGTTTCCACCCTAGGACCTCTCTGGACTTGGTGGAGTCACCCTTGAGGTATTTGAGTTCCTCCGGTCGCATATATTTGGGGTTCTGCTCGACATAATCACGATAGTCCATTCCCAACTTAGTGAAAACTGTTTCACACAAGTCTCTAACGGAGTGGGCCTCGCCGGTGGCAACAATAAATTCATCAGCTACATTGTGATTCGTAATCAAGTGCATAGCTCGAACATAATCTTGGGAGTGTCCCCAGTCACGGTAGGAATCCATATTACCAAGCTCTAACTTGTCTTGCAGCCCCTTTTTGATAGCTACAGCTCCCTTGACAACCTTGTTGGTGACGAAGTTCGAACCTCTACGCGGTGACTCGTGATTAAAAAGAATACCGTTGCATGCATGAAGGCCGTAGGCGTGCCTGTAGTGTCTTACAAGATTGTATCCCATAACTTTAGCACAGCCATAGGGACTGACGGGATTCATGGGCGTTGTGAGCCTCTGGAAGCCATCGTCATCGACGGAGTTGCCAAACATCTCAGAGGAACTAGCCTGATAGAATTTGGCATTCGGACAGATGGTTCGGTAGACCTCTAGGAGATGCAGCACGCCAAGAGCGTTTGTCTGAATGGTAAAGGAAGGCATATCGAAACTGACACGAACATGACTCATGGCACCAAGGTTATAAATCTCATCTGGCATTACCTGCGACACGATTCTAACGAGTGAAGGATAGTCCAGAAGGTCTCCATAATAAGCATGAACGTTTTCCCCCAGTCCATATTTGTGGAGTCTGTGGTTCTGGTTTTCCGCGACCGAGTGGCGGCGGACAATGCCATGGACTTCATATCCCAACGACAGCAGGTGCTCCGTCAAATAGCTGCCGTCTTGGCCAGCGATTCCTGTAATCAGTGCTTTCTTCTTCATTTCTTAAAAATCTCCAATTTTGTAAGGTCAGGCCAATCTGTAACGACCCATTTGTGCGGCTTTGTCGCGATGGCTTCTGGAAGCTTCTCTAAACCAGTTGTAGCTACTTCTGGTGTCATATAGTAGTGAAGCCCAAAGGTATCAATGTTTTGCTCTCTCCACGGCACATCTGGTATTCTACCATCGTATGACATCTTTTTTAATTGTATCGCATCGTTTTCGTCATCTAAAAGAATGACTCCTCCCCGGCCTAGGCTCAAATGCTTTGCAAACTGAAAACTCACGCACATGAATGTCCCAGGAATATAACTATTCTCTGTCCAGAGCACAGCTGCATCATAGATTGGCTTTGGTTCATCGTTTATCTTATAACAGTCTTGCCATGCTTCGTCTCTCCATTCGAGACCTATGTTTAATTTGTTAGCCAAGAACGGAACGGACAGGTATGTTCTTTTTGGAACATTTATTTTGTCGAGCTTCTGATATCGTATGCAAAGCTCTATGCCGTGTGTGCAGCTGTCCACCGCAACAGCGTATGGACAGCCAAAGAACTCGGCCAACTGATTTTCAAACTTTCTTACGGGCTCAAAACTCATTTATTTATCAATCCTTTTTCTTCAGCAAATTGCTTAATACCATAATCCCAGTATATCTGATCTAGGGTCAGGTCTTTAGCTAAGTTGTAATTCTCTTCCACCACATCCAGCTTGCTATTGTAGTGCTCCTCAGAGACAACGTTATTCAGAATATCTTTCAGCTCGTCTATTGTCTGAAAGAACAAGGCACCTTCCGTGTTGTAAAAATCGTGGATGTTCGAATCTTCATTGCCCCAGTATATGGGGATGGACCCACAACAGAATGCATCATTGACCTTTTCACTAGCATAACCACCTTCTTCATTTTCAACCACGATATGGTATCGATAATCTGCTAGGCCTTCTGTTTTTGTTTCAATGGGATTATACGCTCTGCCATACAAATCCATCAGCTCCGAGCCCTGGAGGGCATTGACAATTTCATGTCGAAGTCGGTGACCTTGAGTATTGTTCTGCGCAGAAAAGATGGCGGATGTCATCTTAGACTTATCGTATATTTTTCTATCTTCCTTGGGGATCCAAATCTTTGGCCATATTGGATAGTATACAAACTTATCGGATGGAGTGGATGCTAGTTGTTTGTTGTGGGTCATGATCAAATCGAAATATGAGTGATTCTGATATACCCACTCGTATACGGGCGCCATAACTGGGTGTGGCTCAATCAATAGCGCAATCTTATACTTACTATTGTGGCCCGGAGCATGTCCCGTGACCGTATCAACATACACTGCGATGTCTGTCTCACCTTGATCCTTTGTAAAAAGATCACCATAAACACTCGGGCCCAGTGAGGTTTGGGCCATAAAAACTTTTATATCATACATCAATAAACTCCTTGTCTAGCTCCTGGCCATAATATGGACCGGTCTTATACTCATACACCACTGTATCGTCTTCGAGACAAAGATAGTTGTGGCCACCCCTAAATGAGATGGTGCAATCACCCTGGTTTAGTACCTCTTCAGTCAACAACGTCTGGTCAACGTCATACAGGAACACTTTTACAGAACCCTTGACGACAACCCAAGATTCTTGGGTTATGTTAGCAAGCTTCCGACATTCAATGTGCTGGTGCGCTTTAAATGTTTTGCCCTCGTTTAAACGAAAGACTGACACTTGTAGAAATTCCTCTTCGGGGCTTAGGTCTGTTCTTTTTTCCGTAATCTCACCATAGCGGTTGATGGTGTGCATCAGGAGGCCTTCTTCTACTTTTGAAAAGATCTTTTTCACTTTTAATCCTCAAATTTGTAACTAAAGTATTCTACATCATTTTTGAACTTTTGTCCAACCATGTTTCTAAGTTCATCGTCATAAAAGCACTCATATGATGGCATGTTGTCGACATTAAACTCTTTCGGCGGCAAATCACTGACGTTTATCTTGTTTACTGTCTCAAGTGTCTTATTGGGATTGCGGAAATCTCTTGTCTGAATGCCAAGATGGTCACATACTAGATTCATTCCGGTAGCATAGTCCTCTAGTTTCACAATCTGATCAAACTTTATGGCACCCAGTTCACTGGTTTGGCTTTGCAGATGTTGTTCCAAGTACTGGTCAGGTGTGTCGCACACAAAGGTTACCAAATCCCTGAATGTAAAGTCTTCACTATTCATATCCTGGCGTCGGGTGTCTATTGGCCAGGTGGAGTTTTTCCACCAGACAGCAACTTTCTTGTTTTTGTAATAACTAACAATCCTCTTCCATGGATTTCTACAAACTATGAACTTATAGTAGTCTCTCCAGAATTCTTCCATTTGATCGGGGGTAGGCTTCAGTTGTCTCTGCCCCAGAAAAACATGTGGATTTACGGTGGTTGGATCTATCCCTATTGTCTCTAGATACCACCTTTTTACTGCGGTGCATCCAGCCTTGGCGTTCCAACATACTATGAACTTTTGTTCGTGATTAATTAAAGGAAAAAGCATCTTGTCTATCTTCTCTCTATGCTGTTAGGGCTGCTGGCACTATGTTGATTCCTGATCTTAAGAGTGCAACCGAGCGATGTAGACCGTCGATTAGCTGACCTTGTTGGTTTATGATAATGTATTTATCTTGGTGCGGGGAATCTAGATAAGCAGCTGTAGTGTTTAGGATTTTATCGAACTTGTCGAACATGTATTGCATGTCCAAGTGTTCTTCGTTTATCGCTGCTCGGGCCCAAGTGATATGCTTACACTTTTCTAGATACTCCTCATATGGCTTTATATTTCCCATCGCGTACTGAAAGTGAGGAGTGTCTTTTATTAGGGTTGGCTTCAAAGAAAGAATTTTCAAATTCTGGCGATCAACTCGATCAACAATCCCATCGCGAATGTGGTTCAAATCAACTTTGACAATTCGATGCGCAACAGAATGGTAGCCTGGGGGCCACCAGCACTCACCACTCAAAGGATTGGTGGTAATACTTTTCATTTTTTCTCACAGACCACATTCAGTGCTAAATGCAGCCCTGACTCATCCATGTGTGGAATATAAGCTCTGGAGTAATCATCATAACCTTCTGGTAAGAACTCTCGCCAATCATATCTTTCAACATTTTCGAACCCATTGTCCACAAGTATTTTTTGGAGGGACGAAAAGTCATAGGCTGTTCTCTGGTAGATCACCTCGTTGAGGCCAACTTCATTGACAATCTCCCAGCGGCCGAACAATGGCCCTAGAAGGCCCTGAGCGTCGAGATCCTTACCGTTGGTTAAATAGTTCTCTACCATCATCTCAAAGTCCGCCAGAGACGTTCTCAGCAGCCCACCAGGCTTGAGAACTCGTCGCCATTCGGCCAGAACATCGACAACCTCATATCTATCAAAATAGATAATGACGCCACAGGAGTAGATCTCATCCACACTTTCATCTTCAAAGGCTGACAGATCCTTGATGTCCATCACCTGATCTACATGATCTAAGTGGTCTTGGTCAATATTAATAAACCCTGGGAGATATCTGTGACCACTTCCTAAATGTAATCGGACTTTATCACTCACCTTTTACAGCTCCAATAATGTTTCCGACAATTCTGATCGTATCACTCTCATAATCTGCGCCTCCTCGAAGGCCCTCGCTGAATACAATAAATTCGTTATCAACGGTGATGTTCAGTGCATGCACCTCGTACGGAGGCGTTGAAAGAATATCACCCTCATTCAGTACTATGCAGGTTGCATCATCAAGAGAGTCTAGATTGGCGTACCAATACTCCAGAGATCCCTTTGTAATCAACATGTGTTGAGTTGAAACCTCATGGTAGTGGTTTCCTCTAACTGCACCAGCGTTAGACCTGATGATGGCAACGTGATCAATGCCACTTTTATAAAAGATGTCGGCAATAATTCCTCGATCATCTTCGTGTCTCTCCAGAGGAGCTTCGACATCTTCGTAAACGTTTTTCTTTTGCATTTATAAATTCTCCCTAAAAATCACTAAAAACTAAAAACTTAATCTTAGGATTTATTTCATTCAATTTCTGTTTAATTTTGTCAGAGATATTCCATGACAAGATTATTGCATACACCTCATCGTATTCAGAAAATACCTCGTCTCCGCGGATAGGAATACTTGTTAACGGAGTGAGTTTGCCCTGCTTGTACTCTGACGCGTCAGTTACATAATCAATTATCGAATTGTCTAAGTTCAGTAAGGTCAAGAAGGTATTCCCCTTCGCTGCGGCTCCAACAGCGACCAAGGAGCCGCCTTCGGCCTTAATTTCATAAATCCTCTTCAAGAAATTAAACTTTGACTCTTGCAGTCGATTTGTTAAGTTCTCGTATGTGCTTAGATTATAGAGGCCAATGCGGTCCTCTTCTTCAATCATGGTATTCACAAGCTCTGATTCTGCGGCGCCGGTCTTCTGAGCGTATACTCGCAGGGAACCTCCATGATAATCAACCACCTGAACATCTACTATAACCATGCCTGCACGGCGGAGCATCTCTCGGGCGGCCTTAACAGTTAGGTATGTAACGTGTTCGTGGTAGACCTGATCGATCTTCTCAGATTCAATGGAACATTTCCAGTAGGGAGCTTCAAATACGAAGGTACCGTCATCAGTCAATAAGGTAGAGGCTGCTTTGGCAAAGTCAACAGGATCCTCTGAGTGATTAAAAACATTGTTCGCCACTACTAAGTCAGCACTACCATAATCTGTTAAAACAAGCTCGGCAATTTGACTATCAAAAACTGCAACCTTAGTTTCTACACCATTTACAGTCTGTGCAATCTGAGAAACATGAGGTGAGGCGTCAACGCCAAGAGTCCTAGCGGAACGGTCGTCCTTAAACTGTTTGAGAAGGAACCCATCATTAGAACCAACCTCAACCACGAAAGCGTCTTCTGATAAGGATACATTGTCAGACACCTCTAAACAAAAGTTGATCCAATGTCTTTTAGAGGTATTGGAGTTAGAAGATGTGTAAGAATATTCGTACAGAGACGCATAACGATCATGAGGCTCCGTTTTAGATAATGTCTGTACATTTCCACATGACTCGCAAAGTACGCATGAAAGGTTGTACGTCACCAGCGGGTCGTACTTTTTGTCCATAGGGACAAATGTGTCAGCATATGCGTGGGCCCCTAAATCTAGGATACACTCCATTTTAGTAGATTGGCATACAAGGCAGTGATTTCTTCTCAATTTAGATCTCCATAAATCTTGTTGTATATGACCTCAGCAATCATAAAATCAAATTCAGTATCGATATCAACTGATTCTATTTCATCTAGGATTTTGAAGGTAGGGTTTGAAGTAACAACATTGCGGCACCCGATCATGTCCTCTTTTGATACAATACAGACTCCGTAAGTTACGGCATAGATATCAGGAAGGTCTTGGCTATTTGGTGAGTTTTCCAGATCGTAGTTGAGTGGTTCTCCATCATGCCACAAATGATGTTTGACAGGTGACACTGTCACCAAGTTAGTGACCTCTGGATTTTCTTTAAACGTTTTAATACAATCGTGATAAGTCTCAAGTGAAATCAGTGGGCAAGTCACTGGACTATACATAAGATATTCACCGTCGATGGCTTGTCCCAGGTTTTCAAAAAACTCCGAATTTGTTGCCGCAGATGAAGCAAAGTATTCGTCGCGGAGATGCGTCTCCACTCCTAACTCTGCTGCTAGGGCCAGCATGTCATCGCAGTCGGAACTTACGACAATGTTATCAACAAGGCTTACTTGCTTCAACTGCTCAATCTTAATCTGCAGAAGTGTTTTGTCAGCAAAAGGCTTAAGGTTCTTGTTCTTTACTCTTACGGATCCCTTGCGTACAGGGACAACAGCTGTGATACTTCTCATTTCAGGCGCTCCAGAATTTCTGGCCAGTTGTTGGTGAACTCAATAGCCTTATCATCAATATAGTGCTGAGCACGAGGCTTTTCATGGGTAATTTCAGCTACTAGGTCCCGGACGCCATGGTCCTGTAGCCATTCGTCCACAAGCTCGTAGCCTGTTTTGCCGGCAACTAATGGACGGTCAGGACGAACCTTTGCAGAGAAAACGATAATGTTCCAGTCCTCAGCCAATGTGCGGATGGCATCCAATGCGTTCGGGAGGGGGTCACCATAACAGGTGCCATCGTGCCAACCCTTATCAAAATTATGAATAACTCCATCGAAGTCAATGGCCAGGTTGTTGAGCTGGGTTTCCATTCCTGGCGGCACGTGCTGATCATGGGTCTCAACCTCTGATTCAATTCCAAGCTTCTCGAAGCGGCGTTGTTGAGCTTTGGTAGAGATTGCAGGGCACATAAAGCCGGCACCATGAATCAACTCATAGGTCATTGTTAGAGAGATGATTTCCGAAGTGTGGTAGTATTTGGTGTGCTGAATAATCTGGTTGACTTGAGGATGGATACCCTTCTCTTTTGGTTGTGCGGCCCAGAGGCACGCCGGCATGCCATTCTCAGCAGCCCAATTGAGAGCAGTGGAAAGACAATCGGAGGAGATGCCGTTGGTGGAGCAAGAAATCCCAATAGCCAAGCACTCACTCTTATCTAAACCGCGTGTACGAATGTCCAGCCAGTTCATAATCCAATCATTAAAACTGGTATCTCCCTGGATTGATGTGACAATGACTCCCCCTCCTGGGGCGAACACGTTCTTGTCTGTGAGGCGTGAGTGATCAATGGCTGCGTGTTCTGCCACGCCCATGTTGCCACCATGGCCAAAGAAGAATACATACTTTGCCTTGTTATACACCTCCTGCAGTTGGGTGTATTGTTCGCTATTAACGATAGCTCGGTACTTTCTTTCAAAATCTTCAATATCTAACATATTCCTAAACCTTTGTATTCATTTTACAGCATGAACAAATATTTTACAGACTAATCAACAAATAAGTTTGCCAAATCTTCATACTTTTCGTCCTGCAGGAAGGTCTCGAAGATAGGATCAACAACTATTCTATCGTCCTTGAGATACATATTGTGTTTAAAGTATTTAAAGGCGCTGTCTGGATCGTGTCTATCGGGGCCGTCATATTCAAGATTGATAAAATCTTGTTTTCTCTTCTCAGTCCATTGGCAATTATAACCATCATAATACCCTTGCCCACCCTCCAAGCCTGCACTACGGTAAAAATCAATGCCAACTATATAAAGTTCCTTCAAATCTGACGATAATAAGTCGATTATGGCAGAGAATCCCGTGTTGGGTCTGGAATTGGTTGACGTCTTAATCTGCCAGTAGGGATCCTCTGGGAGTGTAACTGTAGTGAAATAGGGCACTGTTCTTAGTGCGTCGACATTGCGTGCCATACGTTCTTCAAAGAACCACTCATTTTTTGGATAAGATGAGGACAAGTATTTGACTCTGTTCCTAACACATGTTTGTGCCATTATGTGAGGAGGGTCATCGAGAGTGGCATATACCACATCGGTCCTGCTACCCAGATATTTCTGGTATTCCTTTTCGACTTCTAGCATGTTGTTAAGTCGCACCACGACATCGCATGCCTCTATTTTTGCACCGTTCTCTTGCATAGTTGCTGTCTTTGATGGACCAACAACTGCAACAGTCTTATTCTCTAGAAATTTCTTATACTGCATTTCTCTAGACATCGACTTTTCTTATCTCCTCTTCGTCTTTAGCCACAGTAGTAATAATTCTATCATCACTAAATTGATCAATCCACGGGAAGTGCGCATCTGTTGGGTAACAATATCTGGGATCTAGGACGAGTGTTGGTGGAAACTGTTTTAGCTGGCGATTCCAGTGGGACTCGTCGTGCCACACCGCCATAACGCTGTTTTTATCATCAGTATCTATTCTTTCCTTCATTAGACGGGCCGCTTCCAAGTAAAACTCTGTGCGGCCTCCTTGAACTCCTCCACAGTAATACGGATGATACATCTGTGGCGGGACATAAGCAGTCGAGGTTCCGCGGCGTTCAAAGGTACCATCACTTCTTCTGTAGAAGCCAGGGTGTTCGCAGGCCACAATATCAGACACTATCTCTTCGCCTATAGGTTTTTCTATGTTTAGGTCGACATCTAAGTAAAATAAGAAATCATAATCTTTCAAGACTTCTTCGGCCAACAGAAAATAGTGATATCTATACAAGGTGTCTCCGGGGAAGCCCTTTCTTTCTATTTGATATTTCTTGACGTTTTCGCCGAACTCCTTATCGCTGTCGGTAAAAAGAAAAATATCTACATCATGGTCTATCATGAAGTTCTTGTTTAGACTCTTGTGGAGGTTTTCTGCTAGCTCAACGTAGCCCCCGGTCGCGACGTTTAAAACTGCTACTTTCATCCCATTATCTCCCAAGTTGGTGGAATTATCTCGTGATCCTCAAGGTGAGCGTTCTTTTCGCCGTACCACCTTCTCGGAGCGACTACTCTCTTGTTTTCATTCTGATTCAACCAGGCGCCCCAAAATGAAAATGTGGAGTTGCCAATAATATTATCATTAAGCAATGACATAAAGTACAAGTCTATGACGTCTGTCTCGCCCTCAATAAATTTAACATTCTCAGCTTTGTCACTGAAATTAAGCTTACACCATTCAATATCATCGCTGAAGAATACAAAGGTGGAGGTTGTGTCGAAGGTGGCCATTGCATTGATATAGTACTCTGGCTTCTGTGAATAGTGATACTGGCTAAGTCTAGGCGTCAGGAAGTCTCCTCGCCTAACGTGGACAGCCACTGTGTTGTTGAGCGCTAGAATGTCAGAATACTTAGATTCGATGTGTTCTTTAATCTCCACCGGGATCGAGAAGGTCTCTAGAATCAAGTCTCTCCGGTGTTCAAAGTACGCGTATGATTGAAAATATCCATCCAGGCATAAATTGGGCGCATATGGGAGTTTTTGGTGTTTCCAGCTGCGTTCTGAGTACAGATGCTTGGAAAACGATTTATCACCTTCAATATTCAAATTTCTAAATATTGTATCCACGTATGGGCCAAACCACTCTCTGTTTTGTAGATCGGGGAAGACGGCCTCGTCGTTATTATCCGCTGCATGCGCAAGGGTAGCCGCAATTGTAAATATCTGATTACCTAAACCAGCAAGATAATGTCCGTCAATCTTGCTAGGACCTTTAACGTGACATGTTATCATTTGTTCTCCAGTTTATTATATTTGGCTTTAGATCTTATCTCAGCCTCCAGCCTCAATTGAAGCTGATGGTTTGTTTTGTGATCGTTTAGTGGATTGGATAAGTTATAGACATACAACATTTTCTCTATATAACGACTCTTTTCGGCGGCGCACATTTCAAGCATTGGGAACATAAAGGATAAATCCCAGGCCATTCTATAAAAGTTACCCTCAGTATCTTTCAGGTCTGAAGTTTCTATCTTTGCCCACAAGTGGTATTTAAAGGTTCTGAGGTGTGACGAGTACCATTCACTAACCCTGTAAGCATTATTCTGCATTACAGATGCTGGAATTTGTCGAGCAAACTTTCCTCTAGTTCCTGCTGGATATTCAATATAGCTACCATACGTTAGCCAACAATCTTCGCGATTGTAAAAATCATTCAAATAAGATAGGACTCCAGCCGACGAGAGCCAATCATCGCCGTCAAGAGTAACGATAATATCCTCTGGTTGGGGGTCTGCTTCAAGAATACCTTCATAGATATTTCTAAGGGCAAACTTCTTTTCTTGGTTTCTAACAAGAATAAACCGGTCATCGCCGGCTATTTCTTTCTCGATGATTTGCGCTGTCTGGTCCGTTGAAATATCATCTACCAATACGCATGTAAAGTTACTATAATCCTGTTTTTTTACAGATCTTAAATTAAACTTAATCCAATCTTGCACATTATAGAATGGAACAACAACAATAAATCGATTTTGCTCAGAGTTCACCGGTCACCTCCAATATAGTGTCTACTATCTCGTCTCTTTTGTTAGTCATGTGATCAATTAATTCTTCACCCTTAAGCGAAAACCATGGCTCACTACGGGCCCCAACTAGTTTGTTTAGTACAACACTCATATTCATCATGCGCGCTTCAACACAAACTCTGGAAAGTGTCTCCGGTGTTTGTGGGAAGAAAACAAATTTCTTGTTCTTACCAAGTTTGTTAAGGAAAGTCAGATACTCCCTATCAGACACCAACTGATACTTCTCGTTCTTAGCCACACAATAGCGAATTGCGTCTTTAGTGTTTTTATGTGGGATATTAGAGGCCATAACGGCCACGAAATCATTTTTTTCTTGGCCGGCAATCGTTCGCATGTGTTCTAGGGACTTCAAGTCCCACATGTTGCCACCTAGGTTTATTAGGTTGTCGAGGCGAGTATTCTTCTGGACTATGTCAAAATGAAACTTGGACTGACATAGCACTCCTAGGGCGTTCTGGTATAGCTCTAAATTGACAACGTCATCTTCCGGGGCAAGAAAGTCTGCATACAGTGCCGGATTTCTTCTTCTCAAATATTTGTGGTCATGCTCGTAGATCACATATTTATGATCTTTCATGCTTTTCAAAGTTTTTGGAGGTAGATTTAAAAAATTAGACACCACATAACACGTGTCTTGTGTAAGATTAGCCGTGCTAAGTAGATGGCTATGAATCCTCGATGTGGAGTAACCTCTGTTCTCAAGCTGATTTTTTACCTCGTAATCGTTAAGCTCGCCGCCTCCGACCAGCTGATCCACGAAAACATCAGCCACAAACGTGTAGTCACTCATATTCCTCAATGCCGTCTTGCAAATCAACAAGCCAGTTATTCATCTCTTCTGCATCGGCATTTGTAAACTCGACAGCTTCGATAAAATCGTTATAGATCTTTTCATCTGTAAAGTTTGCCAAAACATGATTCATAAGAGTTGTTGCTTCTTTCTTCCAGTGCGTCTCTTTTTCCAGGCACTCATCTAGAGCCCTCTTGAAAGAAGCCTCCTTTGCAAAGGCCCAACTTGAATCTTTCTGAATGATGCCGTCCCAGACAGCTTCTTGCTGCACTGGCAGTACATCGTAGTCAACCTTCAGAACGCGCGGGACTTGCTTGCCCTTTTTGTTTGGCTTTGTAATAAAGTCCATTTGGCCAGACCAAGTTGTTGTGATGAGAGGAAGCCCATTATAAACAGCCTCAAACATAGGAAGACCATAGCCTTCGCCATGGCCAATGTTAATCAACGCCTTCATTGTGGGATGTTGGTAGAGCCACGTAAGTGCTCCAGGCTCCATCTCACCGTGAATTAGGTATATGGAGCACTTCTTGTCCCCAAGCGTGTTTAGAATGGCTTCCATGCGCTTCTGAGTGTATATTCTATCCATAACAGAATCCGAGGCCATGTTGGTCTTGATAACGAGCCCGACATCTTCACGATCTCTAAAGTTATCAACGAACCACCTGATTGTATTGTCTAAATTCTTTCGGGGGCCCCACTGGGACACAGCCAGGAAGTTTTCAGTTGTCTTGAAGTTAATGTCAACTTCAACGGGTTCGGAGGTGCGCACTGGGTAATTGACAGCATCAATCGGGACGGTCACGCCCCAGTTATCTATCTTATTGCCGTTACCATCTTGAATGTTGTAAGTTGTCTGTTCAAATACTCGCTTAGAATGATTTGATACAACAACAACTTTATCAACACAGGTATTCGTCTTTTCAATCCATTGGGGTGATACTTTGGTAGTCTCGATGCCCGCAGTATAACCGATGTTAATTGGACATAACTTCTCAAACTCGTTTGGAACTGTGACTTGTAGAGATACCTCAAAGGTGCCTCCACTTTGAGTGTGGACGGACGTTTTAAGGAGTGTTTGCTGGATCCATTGCGTTTCTTCAGAAGTATCTGAAATCTGGCCCGTCCTCCCCCAGGCCGTATTGATCATATAAATATCATACAAATCTGGTCGTGATCGAAGCGCTCTAAGAGCAAATCTAGACTGTTCTCCGTATCCGGATCGTGATAGGAGAGGCCCTTTAACTAAAATTCTTTTCAACATTAAAATACCTTTACTTCATAAGAACTATAATTTTTACGATCGTCCCAGGAACCCTTCTCATCACAAATCGAAGTGAAAAGATCATCCCATCTTTGAACGTAATCATCAAAATTAAACTGCTTCTGGGTCCAGGCTCGGCCCTTAGCTCCCAGCTCAATGCGTTGATCGCGGGTCATCTCATACATTTTAACCAAAGCGTCAACAAATACTTCCTCACTAAGCCGGTCCTCATAAATAAAGGGAACCTGCTGAGATCCAATAACAGCCTTTGAGACTGGCTGGAGACCTAGGCCAAAGAATTCTTCACCGTCCGTCACTTGGTCTTGAAGGCCACCTGTCATATTAACAATGATCGGTGTACCGCAAGAAAGAGATTCTAAAGTTGACAGACCAAAACCCTCTGCATCTGAGATACAGCAGGTTACGTCAGACATATTGTACATAATGGCTAGATCTTTTGAATCCACCTTCTGACGAGAGAACATTACTTCCCCGTTGGTTAGCCCAAGCTCGTTAATAATCGCCTCTAGATCTTGGCCGTGCACATCTTTAGTGTCTGTATGCATGATCAGAGTGGCGTTTTCGGGCCCGACTTTGTCAAGGAAGCCTTTGAACCACCAAATCAAACTACCGGAAAGCTTACGGCGGGCATTACGGCTATTCCAGAAAATAACAAATTTGTCATTAAGACCTTTTTCTTTTCTCCATTGAATGATTTGCTCGTCATCGTATGGAGTGAAAACATCAGCATCAACTGCGTGTGGGATATATGATGAATCCGTGTTTGGTGCTACTGTCTGGACAATGTCATGAGTAAGTTTTGAGATGCATGCAACGTGATCATTTGATTGATAAAAAGGGCTGTTGAAACTTGGGTAGGGATAGTTATCCCACACATGATAATAGACCATAGGGACATGAGGTCGAATTTCGTTCTCGATGGCCCAGAGCCAGTCATAAAAACGGGGGTCTGTCATAAACCATAAGATATCAGGCTTCTGCTGCTGAATCATGGCTCTAACCATGTCTTGATTTCCATAACCGTCAACAGGCCAAATAACCCAGTCTTCCCCCCACTGCTCGGTTCTCTGAGGCTCATGTTTGGGGTGTTTAATAGCACCTCCAAAGGAAACAAACTGGTATTTACCCGTCTTTAGCATTCCTTCGATCATATATTTTGTTTGTGTTCCGACACCACTCGGAGATAGCGGATGGTCGCTAATGGTAAAGATCTTAATCTTATCTGACATTTAAATTCCTAACTGCAGTGTTCCGTTTTATACAGTGAACAGGGATAGGGCTTTCGACAATTCAATTTATTCTTGATTGTAAAGCCTTTTTTAATATTATAAATTGCTTGGTATAAAACTTTAAGCGCGTTTTCCGTTTTCTTTGGGCCGCTCGTCACTCTAAATATTTCCACACGGTCTTTTTTGGCCGTTCTTTTTAAGAGAGCAAAGTGTGTTTCTACGTTTTTGGGATCAAGATTGTGCTTCTGACAGAAGAAATGTTTGTATAATGTAAGCTGGTACGTCACCATTTTCTCTGCTTTTTTGCGTGAGTCCCACCCCCATGAGCACGTTTTCCAGTCAAAAAGATGATAGGTATTACCCACTTTGACTACAGCATCAACAAATCCCTTAAAGTTGTGCCCAAAGTTTTCGATCTCCTCATATAAAAGTTCCTCAGAGGAGTAAACTTCATAATCTCCAAAATAATCATCCAAAGCATTTTCTACTTCAGCAAGAATTTCAGGACCTGCTGTTCGCATTTGCTCGACATTTTTATCATTTACTTCAACATTTTTTTCGGCAAGTTTTTGCAACTCTTTATCGAAGCCAATTTGAAACACCTTTTTTTGGTCTATGTTTTCTCTGAGTAATTTCTTTTCACAGACATCGTGAATGGCTGTGCCAAAAGCAGTATACTCGTTGCCATCAAATGAAGCGACTTTTTCAACCCAGCTCTTTTTGTGATAGTGAGGACAATGTACCCAGTCTTTAAGTTCGGAGTAAGATATGTGTGTTTTTTTATTGGTCATTGAGGGTTGCTACAACTTTCTGATAGAGTATCGGACTTATACTTTTAACATATTCTGGGTTCTCTGTAAAGTATTTTTCGAATCCATTAGCAAAATACTCTTGGATTGATGTTGCTCCGTAGGGAGAACAAAACAACCCCATCGTAAGACTTAGAAGAGTTGGGTAGCCAACTACATTTGCTAGAAAATCATCAAAGGGTTTATTGTACTCTGCGTTTGCATACATTCTTTCTGGTATCTGTTCGTACCCCTCAGCCTGAAGCAGGTGATACAACTTTCTCCTCTTGCCCAGAAACTCCATCTGCATTCTTTCGTCGTATATAAAATATGGACGATCAGTCTCGGCAGCATGTGCGACTTCGTGAATAAAGTTCTCAACCATATCGTCGTTAGTCGGCTCGGAGAGCTTCATATAGATAGCACCCTCAGCGTATGCTGCATTACGACCATCTAAAATGGGATTGTCAGCAATATAACAGACCTCCACATTGCGTAGGACCGATAGAGGAAGCGTGTTTTCAATTTCAGTGCAGAAGCCGGGGATGTTTACACTTGGTTCGGCTTCTCCAAATACAAATACAGGAATGTGATAGATATAATATTCACGGCTGTACATTGTTTTTGTTTTCTACGGTTTCAACATCCGTAAGGGCCTGCTCATATCCTCGAAGAAAGTTTTCCTCCGCAACCGCAAGCAAGAAATCGGGGAATTCTGCTGCGAAAACCTGTACTGCCATGTCAACAGTAATATCTTCTTCAGCTAGTAATCTTTCTCCGATATAATTAACTACCAGCTCCTTAAGGCCAGTATCCGAAGTCACCACTCCGGTCTTTATAGTGTCTTTATATTCCATTTTATCCTCACAAATTTTCTGCAGCGAAGGATGCGACCCTAGACCTTTCTCCCTTGAGGAGTGTTACGTGAGCAGCTAGTTCAAAATCCTTAAACTTTTCAACCGCATGGGTTAGTCCGTTTGTCGTTGCATCAATGTAAACATTGTCGATCTGCTCTACGTCACCAGTCAAAATAATCTTTGTACCTTCACCAACTCTTGTTATTATAGTCTTTAATTCGTGAGTTGTCAAGTTTTGTGCTTCATCAATTATAATAAAAGCCTGGCCAATTGAGCGCCCACGAATATAAGTGATAGCTTCAATCTCTATTATACCCTTTTCCATGTAAATGTCAAGGGTCATTTTGTCGTTGCCCATAAGAGTCTGTAGATTATCTTGAATTGGCATGAGCCATGGCGACATTTTCTCTTCCATAGTTCCGGGTAGGAACCCAATGTCCTTTCCAAGCGGCTGTACGGGCCTAGAAACGATTATACGGTTGTATAAGGATGTGGAGTCATCTAGAGTCTGTGCAAGCCCTGCAGCGATGGCACAGAGCGTCTTACCGCTACCTGCCTTGCCGATCACGGTGAGAACCTCAATGTCGGGGTCCATCAGTGCATCTAGTAAGAAAGACTGTTCCTTGTTACGGGCACGAATACCCCAAACGCCGCGGCGGTCTTTATGGAGTTGCCTAAGAGGTGTATTTTCGTTAATAAATCTTCCAAGCGCTGTCTTTTTCTCGTTTGCGTTAGAAATCAACATCACATACTCGTTGGTTCTGAGTTTTCGGTTTATAAGATAAACTTCTTTTTTCTCGTAGAATTGATCCACGATCTCATCGTCAACTAGAACTTCGGAGTATCCTTTAAAGATCTCCTCGCTACTATCAACAATTTGCTGATTTTGAAAATCTTCACAAGGTAGACCAATCGCATCCGAGATAACACGCATGTTAATATCACGCGAAACAAGTATGACTTGGCGCTCTGACTCTCTTGCAACAGCTCTGGCCGTCGCAATAATTAAATGGTCTGGGATCTTAATATCTAAATCGGTTGGAAGATCATCAGGATCAATGTCTGCCGCCGAAACAGATTGAAGGATACCCAGACCCTTTCGGATCCGGACGCCTTTTTTAAGACACCCTCTGGTACGGAGTTCGTCCCAGATGCGGATAATCTTTCTCGCTTGGGCACCAACTAAGTCTTGGCGCTTTTTGTGCTTATCAATCTCCTCGAATACCTTCAAAGGAACGTAAACGTCGTGATTTTTAAAAGCGTATACTGCGTCTGCATTTGTTAGATAAACGCTAGTATCTAATACATATATTTTTTTACGGCTCATGGAAACCCTATCTGTAAGGTAAATAGATGGTCGGTGTTAATTGTCTCCCGGCTTTTTGGTATGACCACATTGAACAATCTCAACCCGGTCGGGCCGAATGATGTCTGCAGAGTCATTATCAACCATGCCGGCGTCTTCAACGAGAGTAGAAGAACTCTGGATTTTTCCCCCACCGACTGACCAGAGCATTCCAATGCCTAATTCGTCGCATACATCCATTTCTGGGGTGTTGTCAGTCTTTCTGTCGCCCCCATTAGCGAAGTAGTTGGGCTTAATTCGCCGGAGAGCTTCGCAAACTGTATTGTCTGAGTCATCTACAAACGTGGTCTCTCCAGTAGCTGCGAATCCTTCCAAGATCTCGCAGCGCTCTTTGAATGGCATGAAAATATAACCCTTCTTTCGCATTAGCCATTCATCCGAATTGACAACAACGATAACATGTCCATGTTGTGATGCATCCTGAATCATACGAAGGTGTCCAATATGCACAGGATCGAAGCCTCCCGATACACAAACAGTCGTGTATGGCGTTGGCCTAGGAGTTTTATTACTCATTTTCGACTCCCGTGTCCCTAGCTAAGGTAAAGTTTCTCTCTACTGCTCCGATGGCTTCTTCGGCCTCTGCCAATCTTACGAACGCAGTTGTTAACTCTGTAACAACATTTGGATGTTCAGCTACCCCCATGGGGTGGTTTAAGTATAACTCAATAATTGCGATTGCCTCTTGCCTGTCAGCTTCAAATTTTGCAAGGCTTGCTCGCACTAATCGTTCTGCCATTTGATTACTCATTTAGTACTCCTTTGTTGAGTATAGTTTGATTCTACTAGAAGTTGATTAATATTTTCACAGTTATTTGGAGCGGGTGATGAGATTCGAACTCACGACGTTCGCCTTGGCAAGGCGATGCTCTACCACTGAGCTACACCCGCACTAAATCCACAAAGTCATGCACTGCAGCGAACCACCAGATTTTAAAAATTCACTAGTGTTTATTAGTTTTACCTCATATCCTCTAACATCCAATTCTTCAAGAATTTTTTGTGGGCCTGCAGGCATTAAGATCCGACTATCATACACCACCGAATTGCATGCGAACATAGTTGCATCGTGAACATCCAATGGTATCAGTTCCGGGACATGTTTTTTCAATTTCTTAATAGCTGATGGAGCAAAAGCGCCGGGGTAGTATAGAGCGCTCTGAGCCCCTAATAAGCAAAAACAAGTGTCCAAGTGATAGAAATTAGGATGACTTAATTTAAGGGGAATCAACTCTAGGTCCAGAATCTTGGCTGCTCTTCTAATGCCGCCCAAGTCGGAGCGCCAACCATAGCCAGCAAACATCTTATCGCCCAAGATAACAGTGTCTCCGCAACCTTCAAAGTTAATCTGGCGCGGGAGGCGATGGGTTTCATAACCAGCTTCTTTAAACCACTTTTCATATACGTCAGTTTCAGGTTGTCGTTCTAGATGTCTGAAGTTACTTAAGACTACTTTGTTGTTACGAACTGTCCCGGCATTCGCTGTAAATACCATATCTGGAAGAGAGCGCTCTTGGTCGATCAGTTTTACCTCGACACCCCATTCTTGTATTCCATTTTTTAGTTTAAACCATTGGTCCATGGCCGCGGCCCTATTAACTTGGGCGCCCTGCATCCATGGGTTAATAGAATATACTACATCAAAAAAAGTCGGAGGACATAATAAAACTTTATTGGACATATTATAAATAGCGTTGACTTAAGGTAATTTACAGGTTGCTTGCTTAAATGGTCGGAGCGGCAGGATTCGAACCTGCGACCCTCTGGTCCCAAACCAGATGCGCTACCAGGCTGCGCTACGCTCCGTCATATGGTGGGCGGTGAGGGACTCGAACCCCCGGCCCTCTCGGTGTAAACGAGACGCTCTAGCCAACTGAGCTAACCGCCCGAAAATGGTGGAGATGACAGGAGTCGAACCTGCGGCCTGATGCGTGCAAGGCAACTGCTCTCCCAACTGAGCTACATCCCCATTATTCCGCGGGTAGTTCACGCCACCCACTTTCATTATAAATAGCTTTGCAAATGAACTTAAGCTTGAATCTTTCGGCATTCCAATACTGCGGTTCTACCATGGAGATAAAAGACGTTTTGTCTTCTCTCATATAAACATAATATGGCCGGCCCGGGACTGGCTGAACTCTGCATTCAGCCGAGCGCAAATAAATTCCTGCTACCGCTTCTTCTAGAACATCCAAGTCTTGTGTTTTGTTTACCATCTGTGATCCTTGCCTGCCCAATCTTTAAATTTCTCTTCGCCGCCGCGTATCGTCCAATCAGAATCAATTGCAATTTTAGAAGATATTCCACCACGAGGATTAAAGTCCATCTCTAAACGTAACCTGTGCGGCGTATAAACGCTCATCAAATCATCATATACAACATTGATCAATCTCTCGTAAGACAAAAGTCGATTACGAAAATCTTGAAAGTATTTCTTCAAAGATTTCAATTCGATAATACTATCTTTTGGGTAAAATACAATCCACACTGTGGCAAAATCTGGCTGGTCTTTGACACCAATAAAGGTTACTTCGGGATTTTTAATATTGATCTCGTACCCGTCCCCACTAGGATTAGGCAGTGTCTTTAGTAATGATTTATCGCTCCACTCTTTCATATAACATCCTTGGTGCCGGCACCATGATTCGAACACGGGACCTGATGATTACAAATCAACTGCTCTACCAACTGAGCTATACCGGCATTCTTGTTATTATACTAGGTCTGACGCCAGAATTCAAGACTATTTGACAAATATGTTCTAATCTCTCAATATGTTCGAATGCTTCCCAAGGATTCTGTCCAACAGAACATACTCCATGATTACCTTGGCCAACTACATCGTACTGTAAGATTCCATCCTTTAGCCCAAATGCCCTAGAGGTTTCATCAGCAAGTGCTTGAGAAATAGCGGGAAGCACTGGGACATTGGGGCCTACCTTGGTATATCTATAGATCTCTGGGAATTGTAGCGCCATACTCTTGAGGTCCCAACCCGCGTACATTGCTGCTACGATATTCGTCGAGTGTACGTGTAAGACACACCTAGTGCTCTTAGCGTTTTGGAGAATTTGCCAGTGCATTTCTAACTCTCCTGAAGGACATTCGCCATCATTTACTACCACTTCGCCATCATGTATCCGAAGAGATTCAACAAACTCTGGATGTATAAGGGTTTTTCTCACGCCTGAAGGAGTGATATAGATCTTGCTCTCTCCGGTTCTTCGGAGCGAACAGTTGCCATCGCGAGTGGTAATCCATCCGCGTTTATAACACTCTCTCATTACGTCGCCGATTGCGGTTATCATATCTTACTCTTTTGGGGAATATAGTGCGGGATCCATCCACTCAAATTCTTCTTCTTCCTCTGGATCCGGGTCACTGTCATAGATTACTATACAGTGCAAATTGTTCCATCTTAATGGCATCAGGAGTCTTATCTTGTGAGCGTCTTCTTTAGTATCTGCGTAGGCGTAAAGGGTTTTTCCAATTGTACCATTCTTAATTGCGTACAGTGCTCTGTCACCGAACTCTGCTATAGCTTTAACAATCAGGGCCTCGACCTCTTGCCTGGACATTTTGCCCTTTTTATATTTGGCCACTAGCTCTTCTTTCTTCTTGTTTTTTTGTGTAACTTTTCAAATAAAAGCTTTTTCCACAATGTACCTTCGACTTCCTCTTTAGGCATTTCTAAGGAGTAAAGACCAGCAAGAATGAGTCGGATCTCTCTGTTGGAGAGGTATACAGTTTTTAAAAATGCTGGTACCTTCTTTTCATTCTCGTCTGACATACCTTGGATTCTCCAGTGTTTAATATAAATAGTAACTTTTTAAGCTAACGGGGCTAACGGGGTTGACTTTCAAGACCTTCTTTGTCCCAGCCGCCTTGGGCCCACTTTTCATTCATAATATGGTTAATTTTATTATAATGTAAGAATCCTAACGCATGCCCTAGTTCATGTTCCAAAACTGTCTCTCTCACATCTTTACGCATATAGATTTTAGCATATTGAATCTTATTTGTTAGGTTATCAACGTAAAAACGTGTCTGGGCGAGGGCGACTTCTTCCAGTCGAATGCCTGCCGTCACCATGTGTACCACGATATAACCAGTAGGCGCATCCATCAAGCATTTATTCATTGGATCGTGTTTATATTGGGTCGAGTAGAATCTATGTCCTAACTTTTTCCAAAAATTCACAGCACTTAGAATTTGCTTTTGAGTGATAGGAGCATGCTCGCAAATTATAACGGTTGGTGTTCGGGCCCAGGTTGCAACCTGGGATGGTCTGTTCTCAACTAGCGAGACTCTTTGAAAGTTAGCTTGGTAATTGCTGGCTAGCGCTGATGAACACAGAGAATGTATCATCATTATTGCCATCAATACATACAAAGCACACCAAAGTGCTATCTTAGTGGTATCATTCACATTATATTTAGTTAAAGAAACCAGTTTTGTGATAAACAGTGCCGGAAACCCTTGCAGAATTGCCTTCAGGATCTGGTATATAGAGAGTTAGGACCTGATGATCACTGTCTGGTGGGCGCCAGATTATCTGTAATATATTGATCTCAGGATCCCATATAGAATCAAACTCGTTACCTATCTTATTCTCATAATGATTATAACAATTATAACTATTATTAGTAAGACTAGCAATTAAAGCATCATGTAAGTCATAACCTGAATTAAGGATGATGTCTCTGCCACAGATTGAGAAAAACTCATCTTTTTGTGGTCCTTTTTCAATAGCTAGGCTGACAAATCCAGAGATAAGCTGAGTCTCCATCTGTTTGTCGCACCAAAAAACCGGAGTGTTGGGTCCTTCGTTCTTACTCCACCAGCAGTCCATAACAGCATATTCTTCACCATATTCTTCTATTCTAATATCTTCTTCACCTATATTAGAGCAGGAACAAAGTAACAGAAATAAACAAATTACAATCTTATTCACCTTATATTAATTATATAATAACAAGATTAATTGTAGTGTGCAAGCAAAAAGTATATTTTTAGTCGCAACAGTCGTGTTTATCGTAATTATCTTCTCTGTTGGTCAACTTTACCCACAGTCCCCAAAGTACTGGAATGGCTAGCCAGTGAAAGCACAGTATGAGAGATGCAGGAATTCCAGCATAGAAGGCCGGGTGTACATGGTTGCCAAGAGCGGCAAATATAATCGGGAAAACTACATCTTCTATGATTTCCCATCCAACGAAGATAATAACAAATGCTAGTCCGTTCTTCTTAAGGAAAGCCTTTAACTTTTCAGCGGAAAAGTTGTTTAACTTGTTAGATATTCTAGTTTTTAGCCAATTGATCATAAGTTTTTTTGGTGGAGGTGCACGGAGTCGAACCGTGGTCCTGAGAATACCATTGCAGGCCTTAATCTCAGTCGAAACCCAAACCACCCCCTTTTTTAAAAATAGTTGTTGACAAGAAAAGACAAATAGTTTATTCTCTATTTATGTCATATCTCTTCTTCATCTCAACAAGTGATCTTTGGTTAATCCCAAGTATCCTTCTTATTTCAATGTTAGTTTCAGCTACACTGATAGTGGCATTATACAATGCTTCTTTAGTAATATTAACCATTTTTGACCAGAGATTAAATCCATACAACTTACCATTTGTAAGCCGCATAGAGCATTCTAACTTAAGTCCTATAACTTCTTCAAGGGTTAGAGAAGATAACATTATCTCAAATGCTTCAGATGATTTGCCTTCTTTACGAAGTTTCTTAGATAATGACTTGTTTCTACTAAAACCCTTTTCTATATTAGGGTTTGACATGTATTATTATTGTAAAAGACTATCGACTAAGCTTTCTAAGTTAATCTCACTTCCTTCTTCCAGTTCAAATTCAGGAAGCTCGGAGCTAGGCTCTCCTTCGTCAGGTTCTACCGGTGTATCTGGTGTTACATTGGCTGCAGCTGCCGGCGGGCCGGGGTCTTCGACCAATTCGCTTTCATATTTTTCGAAATATAAAACTAGATTCTTAATCAGGTATTCCTCGAACATGCTGGTATCTTTTGGATTATCAAGATTATCAAAAGCAGTTAAGATGTTCTTCTCTATATCATGGAAATCATCATACGCTCTGTTTCGCCCAGTTTTGTCTTCACCTTCGAGGCCGAACTCAGCTCGCTCGTCTGGCTCGGCGACAGGTACCTCAGGTTCAACATCAATAAAGGCAGGATCATCTTCAGGCTTGTCGGAAAGCGAGACATTAATCTCTTCTTCTACGGGATCAAGTTCACCATCGGCGCCGGCTTCTTTGCGCTCTTCTTCAGGTGCAAGAGATTTTTCAACAGCATTTAAGATATGGTTTTTGTACGAATCTCTCTGTTGCGCATCCGTAGTAAGAGACTTATACCCAGTCTCAATAACAGACAAGACATTGGAATTCTTAAGTAAATCTTCCAAAGTATTGATCCCAGTACTAGGGTGTTTTGCCACAGAAGCAACTGCAGACTGGCTCTCTATCAGGCCTCTGATAATGGTACGTAGTTGGTTCTCTTCTTCCAGACTCTTGGCACCTCTTTTGTCCAAAACGTGCCGAATGGCCTTGCGCACATTCTCGCGGAGCATTATCTCTTGTGTAAATTCCTTGCGTTCTATCATTATCAACCCACCGTTATACCTAATAAATAGTCCATTACTTCATTAACTATCTCTTGTTCTTCTTTAATGAAGTTCTTGGGATGTCTCTTCTCTTTCTGTTCGGAGCCTACAATCTTAGGGGTCCGCATTCCAAAGGGACCTGCATAGCCCCCGCCGGCCCCGACGCCAGATAACTCTTCAAGTTTCCCTTGAAGTATATCATATATTTCTTGATTATAAAATCCCATGATCTTTTCGAAGTCTTCACGAGAGGCCCCCTTCAGGGCTTTTCTTAAAGTTGTACCAGACATTTCGCCAAAGCCAGGGATCTCAATCTCAACATGTGGAGCGACTGCAATATATCCGTGCTTGTCAAGCCCTACAAGCTCTTCTGTTGGCTTATAAGTTTTGTAGTAAGCAGGAGTCCCCTTTTTGGTTAAACCGTCTAGATTTGCGAATCTGGGGCTCTCACGCATATCCTTGCCACCAACAGCGAACACGACCGCGGTGTTCCCCGGATCGAAACCATCGGTAATCTCATCTGCCTGATATGGATTACGAGTCAGGATAATCTTATCCCCAGGGACACCATGCTCCACCGCGATACGTCTTTTCTCGTTAAAGCTTAAGGGAGATCCTTTTGTCGGATCCATAACATTTGATGTAGCAATAAAGGTATTCTCTACGCCAAACTTGTCGGCCAGAGCTTTATATGTTTGATAGTGATGTTGTCCCATTGGTTGGAACCTGCCGGGATAAATGGCGATCACTCTCTTTTGATCTTGTTCCATCGTTAATGTGTTTTTCAAAGCAGGCATTGTCTTCGAGATATACTTTTTAAGAGTACCAACGGCAGTATCAACCACCCTATCTCCAAGACTCTCATTCAAAGCCCAATTAACAGCCTCAGCCAAGGCAACCTTTACGTACCGCGCATCACGAACCAAAGAGGTAATTGGAACACCACCAAGAAGGTTTTCATAAAGTTCTTGATTCTTCTTTTCAACAGGAGGAAGGTTCTGGGACCACTCCAAGAGATTCTTAGTAACTGAGAACCCATCAGATCCCCAATATACTGTAAGACTTTCGGTTTGCTGGAACTTTGCACCCTTGTCGACTGCAAAGTTCGCTTTGCTAAATTCCAAACGATCAACAAATTTAACACCGTTTCCGTCGTTGTCAACGGCTACATAGCCTTCTGGGTTGCTTGCGACCAAATCGCCCGAACCATCATCAATAAAGTGTTTTGTGTTGTATACAGCGTTGTTGTATTTGTTGACAAAGATGTTCTTTGCTTCAAAGAGAAGTCGGGAAACTCTGAAAAGATTGAGAATATCTTCTTGTTTGCTATCAAAGGCTGCGAGCATCTCTTGACCTTTTTGGGTTGCTCGCATCTTTCCTTTTTCAGACTTAAGTTTATCAATTCTTTTTTCTAGGCGACCTGAATACCAACGTTTGAAGCCTAGAAAAGATTTAGCTGGATCCTCAAGAAATTGACCGCCTCTGATTTCAGAGTTGATATAGATGTTAAGAAGGTCCATCGGCAGACCTTCATAATCAATCTTTTCATTGACCTGATCCGCAGCTGAAACTAATTCCTTAACCTTCGTCTCTTCATCTTCAGTTAACGTAACGGTTCCGGTATCATCGGTAAACCGAGCATCATCGAACCAAATTCCGGGCACTCGGTTCAGTCCACTGACATCAGCACCAAGTTTAACACCGGTTGGACGCCCCTTCTCGTCTGCGCCGTTATATGTTGTATGAAACACAATTCCAAACTTAGATTGGCCTATTTCTTGACCAAGTTTCGAATCAACCGGAACAGTATAAATAAGTGTGTTTGGCTTAAATCGATAATGAGGCTCCCCATCAATATTGACTTTTGAGAGCATTTCATCATCAAACATGAAATCGCCTTGGAGAATGTTCTTAATTCCAAGCTTGGGTAACTCAATCAGCGCCCTGTTTAATTTATCAACAAGCCCTGGAGCACGGCCATGATTCTTCTGAATGTCCTGGGGTGTGTAGTTAATCTTCGGGGTTTCGTTAAAGACAGACTTGGTGCCAACAAAAAACTTGCCATTATTGGGATTGGTACCAGCAAAAATAGCAGGAGCCCCGTCCCATTTGACGGTGGTCTGAACACTGGAGTTGGTATTTCCCTTTAACTCTTCCAACAACTCAAGCAAAAATGCCCGAGCCATATCATAGCCTTTTGGACCCTGTGTTAAAACAAGCTCTTCAAGGTGAGTTAAGTGAGTGTTTGCTTTGCCTTCATCCAGAAGGGACATAATCCTACTCCTTGTTTTCTTCTAAGATAGAAACCTGCTCTTCTAATACCCCAACACGCTCTTGAAGCCGGCGCATTTGGCGCCGTACTTCTTTCAGGCTTTGTCGAGCCATTTCAATCCGGCGCTCGTCAGTGCGAGTGCTCGGACGGATGTTGGTGAGAACTTCAGAGATTGACTGAAGATAACTCGACACGCTAGGGGCTTGGCCTTCATTAAGAATGAACTGGCGTGTTAAACGACGAAAGTCCATATCTTATTACTTTGCAGTAGTCTTTTTAGTAACAGTCTTAGCAACTGCTGGCTTAGCAACAGGATCCTTGGCCAGGGTCTTTTCAACCTTGTCCCAATCCTTCTGTGTTACCTTCGGTGCTACCGGTGCTGCCTTTGGAGCAGCTGGAGCAGGTGTAGGCTTTACGTCCGCCGCAGGCTTCACTGCCACGGCCTCTTCAGCCTTCTTTGCTGCCTCTGCGGCTTTTTTCGCTGCTTCAGCTTTTCTTCTTCTTTTAACGTGTGGTGCAACCATTTTACTTGGCCTCCTCTTTGATTTTCGCAAGAATTCTGCGAGTGATGTCTTTGGCTTCCTTGAGGGAAATCATTCTTGGAGCTGTTGTTTCCTCAACAGCCTCCTCGATCTCGTCTTCTTCAACAGCTTTCACGAGTTTACCATCCTTTACGGACATATCTCCTGGGCCATCAAGCACATCGTCAGAATCTAATTTATTTTTAGAAACCTCTGGCACGCCTTCTTTAAGAAGTCCCCATTTTTTCATCAACTTAGTGTTGATTTCGTTGTTTTTCCACTCTTTAAGTGACATTTTTGGTTCTCCTGTTTTTAAAAAATCAATCTCTATGTCAATTTTTCCTGTCTTAATTAGGTCTTCAAAATCCCTAAATATTAAATTTCCTTTGGTATATGCCTCTTTCTCCATGTTACGAAGATGAGGGTTACTCTGGGCATACCCTTCATGTGTTTCATTGTCGCTTGTAAAATCGCCACGACAATTTTGTGCATGGTGAACAAGTTCATGGGACAAAGATCTCATAATGTCCTTGGGATGCCGACCATCAACGTATAAAACAATATTCATATGCTCAGGGTCGTAGTAGGCTGTTTTTCCAAGCATTTTATTGGAATTTTCCGAATCGCTCTGAAAATAGACAGTCACTGGTTTATCAAAGCCAAGTCTTTCTTGAGAGTATGGAAAGAAATTGTCGACCATCTGTTCAAGATGATACACGTTTCCTACTGTATTGTTTACGCATTTGTGCATTGTTTATTAATTAGTTGAAAATAACAGAAAGAGAACCGCCCATAAATGATAAACAAAAACAGCGATGTAAACTAGATTAAGTCCCAAAAGAGCTGCGAAGACTTTTTTCTTAAATCTTTTTCTAAAATAGTAGAGAATCCAAATCCCAGCGCCACTAAGGCCCAGTTTCGCAACAACAAATAAAAGCGGTGAAGCTTGATAAAAGAAATCCATGATCGGATTTGCTTCTGTTGCGAGCCCTTGCTCTACCCAGAATAGTGTTGCTGTTAAATCTATAAGAATGAGAACAGACAAGAAATATACAAGCTTGACAATTCTCCGGAGCATCTAGTCCAACCCTGCTTGTTTCCTAGCCACTTCTTTGAGTTCGACGTCCAGTGTGTCCCGGAGCCCATATCCCGATAACCATTTAGGTTGCTGCCAAAATGGAACGAGCATATGAAGAACCATTGCCAACCCACCAAGGATAAGAAGCCCTGAAAGTTTCCCAGAGCGTTTAAGATGTGAGATATATCCCTCGGCTTTAAAATGGGCCCAATCCCAGCTCATCCTAGATCACCCTTGCCCGGGCCCTTTTCATAGGTAATAGATTTAAAGGCGGCCTCAAGATAATCAGCTGCCTTGACAATTTTTGCCTGGACCCATGGCTCTAGGTTTTCATCATCCTGTAGCATATCATGAAGCTGTTGTGACTGTGCGGCCATATGATAGAGCGATTTTTTCGCCATGTGACCTTCGTAGCCGTCAGGATCTTTATCATCTTGTGGCGCCGAGTGCAGGTTTTCGTCCAGCTCCGGAGTCTCAAATAAGACAGAGGAAGACTGTTGCAGTTCTTTTTTAATCAGCTGCCTAAGAGCGTTTTTTGAAATTTTCATTATTCGTTTTCCTTATTGTTTAACTTTGCTTGCATCCGCGGCTGCTCGCTTCGACGACGACGCAATCAGTCTCTTCAACATCTGCTGTATAACAGGTCTATACTTAGAAAGATCGTCTTTTTCAGCGACATCAGTTAATATTTTTTCAATTTGCAACAGCATTGCTCTTTCTCTGGTGTCGACATCTTCTAGAGCGTCCCCGCTCGCAATTTGTTTAGATTTTTCTAATTCTGCTTTTGCCTGAGCCGACTTGCTGACTACCGATGTTCCAAAGCCCTTAAGGGTATCATCTTGTTCCTCAAGCCCAACACCGCCACCAAAATCAGCATAACCCATGCTGTATGCATTCATGGCGTTAGAACCGCCTGTTCCATATGGCTGTTGGCTCTTAGATGGAGCAACAACACGCTGGTCTGGCATCGGGTGTGCGCCAGCAGCCTCAAGATCATTGAGTGCCTTTCTAAGGCATGCGGACGCTTTAAAAGCATGCTCATAAGCGCCGTCATAGATGGGCTCATCCAAAGCTTCTACGAGCTTCTCTGTGGCTTCCCTGGCAACTAGCGCAATCTCATACATCTTGTTGGCATCTTCATCACCGCGGTCTTGCTCTGGTGTATCGACATCTGCGGCCGGCATTCGGTGCGGTACACCTTCGGGCGCTGATGGGCCCATAACTCCGCCGCCGACATCACCGCCGAGCGCTTCCCTAACCATGGATTCAAGTTGTTTATAGTCTATACTCATTTTTTAACCCTTTGATGCGTGAAAGGCATCAAGAATCTCTTCGCAATGTGCTTTTGAGTCGCATTTACGCCAGATTCCGCCCTTTTTGTTGTTCATAATCACCCACTGGTCATTTTTTTTCTTGATACATCCCGGGCCGCCTTCGCTTTCAGCACAACCTTTGCCCTCGGCTTCATTTAGAGCTTCTAGTTCTTCTAAAACAAGTTCTCTAATTCTATCAACTAATGTTACAGTGAGTTCTCTCATATGCTAATTAGTCTTTTTTCTTCTGTAAACGTTTTGTTTTTTCTTTTGAAGTGGCTTTTCTCTTTTCCGCATAATCTAAAACTTTCTTCAACCTAGCTTTAGTTTTTGGATCTTTGGCATTCTGATAAGCCGATCGCACTCTTTGATGAACCAGATTTATAATTTGAGACTGCCGCTTGTGAGATTTTGATTTAAATGATGTTTTTGAGAAAGTATCTTTTACATCTTGGATGGTGCGAAATTTTACAGAGACTGTATCACTTGGATCCTCATCAGTATACAGACGCCGCCCGGAGCCTTTAGGTTTCTTACCGGTACCTTTTTTCGGCTCCGCGGCCTCTTGTAAACCATCAGGCTCCATATAAGGGTGATTCTTAAGATATATTCTCATTCCCTCGGGAATCTCCATGCCACCCTCTTGCAGTTCTTGAGATAAGTTATGGACCCACTTTGCTCGCAGCCTCTCTGTCTCTTCTCCGGGAACCTCTACTTTGACCCCCTGGATACCAGTATCGGCGAGAGCGTTAATTTCGTCTTGATCGTCATCCCAGTGTTTTATTATATTATAAGGCAGTCCCAGAAGCTTTGAAGTCTTAAGTTCGCCATCAGTATATTCAATAACCTCAACTGGGAGGTTTAGATCAGCTACCAACTCCTCCGGAGTCGGGGCATCATCCCAAGGTTTCTTCGGGCCCTTAAGCTTAAATCGCGATGTTACAATAATAACTTTATTGCCCTCTGCAGCAAGATCTTTGAGGATCTGGAGGTTTTCTTCGTGTGGGCCTAAATATACAACATCGCCATCCTCTAAAGTCTGGTATCGAATAAGTGTGTTATCGAAATCAAAAGAATAGGCATTCTGGTTTTTTTCGCTCATATCAATCGCGTCGGACTCAATCCAACCTTCTATGCCATCCACATTTATTAGTTTCCACTCAACTCCTTGGTCTTGCCAGCCACTAATTATTTCAACCTCTTGTCCTTCAACACCGGCCGTCGCAGTTTCCATATTTGAACTGTACAGTCCGTGTGTATACACTTCGCCGCTATGGTTCGAGTTTAGGACACCAATTCTCTTGTTGCTCTCAACGATAAACTTCCGCCAGTTTTCAAGTAGGAGTTTCATTCAAAACCCTTCCCGACAACCATAAACTCAGAAGACTTAAGAAAGGAAGGGTCAATCCCAGAATTAGAAAGTACATTGAAGACAAAGCTCCCACAATTTTCTGATTTTTTGTTTGGGTCATCGGTACGACAGATAATACCGTCTGGCACCTGTACACCTTTATCCAGCGATATCGTCTTAAAAAGCCCTGCTTCCTTGGCTTCCTGCGGGTCCTCCGGCAGGTGCTCAAATCCATCTTTGCGCATCTCTTCCCAAGTACTAATAACCGGTTCTACCATTTCACCGCGATGACCGGACATATCTTTCATTTTACCATTGGGAAGTAGAAAGCCTACGTGGTCCCATTTGTTATTTTTTACACCCCAAGGAGACTTAACAAAAAAGAGAGTGTCAGAAACATCAACTGCTTCTTCATTCAAATACTGTCGCCAGGTTTCAAGTAGGAGCTTCATTGCTACTCCTCATCAAATGAATTCTTATCTTGCCATTCGTGCGAAGTTTCGTCTGTCTCGATTGGTCCACCAGCTGCCCACGTATAGCATGTGCGAGCGCTGTGGCACTTAAAGTGATGCATCCAGCAATATCCAAGCCGGCCATCTTCATCTTCAGCCGGCCCGGGCATGCATTCCTCCATCCGCGGAGATATGTCAAATGCCACACAATTGCCACAGTTGGACGCCTTTGCAACGTCGATGGTTGTATTCCAGTGATCTGCAGCTCTATCCCAGTAACTCTCATCCTCTAAGTTTAGCGGACCGTACTGAATATGTTCAGCTTCAATTGCAGCGTTACGATTTTTAGTGTTAAGTTCAAGATCCTGTGTTGCAGGAGGGCAGATATACTTTTTAATCTTTTTTATAGCCTTGCCAATTCTTATTCTGATCATTTTTCTTCCCCCGCGTTCCAACAGCCACAGTTAGAACAGCACCGACCGATTGTAAGGTCTGCGAGCTTTCTAAGATATTTGATTATAAAATTCATAGTTTACCACTTCTTGCAAGACCAGTACCTGGCCTTCGTCTTGGGTCCTGGGTTGTCGCAGTTATGGCGGGCCCGGAAGTTCTTCCTGGCCTTGGGGTTGCTCTTGCGGATCTTCATTGTCTTTTCGCCCTTAGCCTTGGCACTTGATCCGCCATGGCCAAAGTTAACCTTTTTTATATTTCCAGTTGACGGATCCTTGACATAAACTTTGAATTTCTTGACATCTCCACGTGTGGGCTTGTTAAGTGTTACCTTACGCCCCTGGTACTCTGCCTCGTAGACAAGATCTGGGCACCCGCAGGTCGCGGTATCAAGCTGTTCCATTAGACACGCCACGCAGACAGCAGTGCCATCGTCTAAGTGAGCCTCAGTCAGGTGTGGGAAAATATCTCTTTCAAGAAGATAACGCTCCGTTTCCTCTGTGATCAGAGCACCAACATCAAGAACCTGAACTGTCTTCATCTCATTCTTCTTGGCTTTCTTGCCCCAAGACTTGCCTTTGCCACGCTCTTTACAAGCGCCCGGAGTTGGTCGACAGGCAGGATATTTGCCTCGCTTTTCGCCCTTTTCGCGACCACAAGATTTATAACCACCGTCACCGTCTGGTGCATTGCAATCAACCCAACCGCTCTTAGAGCCCTTGGCGCCTTTGCGGCCGAACCAGTCTCGTAGGCTACTTTCTTTGCTGGACTCTGTACCAGCCTTCTTCTTTTTAGCTTCTTCAAGAAGATCTTCATACTCTGTGTTTTCTGCTAGGGCAACGTCTTCAATCTCTTCTTTGACACCCTTCCAGATCTTCCCTGCTCGACAGCGCACTACAGCGCCGGATGCATATGCAGACGGCCAAACATCATATTTACGTTTAGCGATTCTTGTACAACGATCATCTTTTTCTTCGATGACCTCTTCTTCAAGGGGTACACAGTTAGGGACCATTTTGTCGCCCTTCTTTTTCATTCCCACCTTTTTGTAGCCATCCCAACACGGATCCGCTGCCTCTTCGAGGTAAGTCTTCCAGTCTTCAAATAAGTGTTCCATACTATAAATAGTATATATTAAGTGAAATCTTTCGGGTCTCTATATCTCAGACGCACTTTCTCAGAAATTGGGATAGCTTCTCCATCACCATCGATTCGAACGAAGGTCATCTCAGTACACACCACCGCCCGTTGAGTGCCATTGTACACAGAGTGTCTTCTGGCCTCCATAGCCAGCGTTAGAGACGTTTTACCGACCTTAGCCACCTCTCCATATATCTTGATGATTTGACCGGGCCTAGCGGGCCTCTCAAAGGTCATACTAGCGATATGTTTGGTAACCATTCGTGGTGTGTCAGCAACTTGAGCAGCAAAGGCCGCCGCAGCCTCATCCAGCCATGCCATCATAATACCTCCGAAGAGATTACCATGATATCCTACATCATTCTTCTTTACGAAGTGTGTTGATATCAATTCCATTATTCTTTTCTTTCTTGTTCAACAATTCTTTATTAATCTTTTTAATTTGTTTGCAAGCGCCGGTCTCTTTGCAAAGCACATCAAGTCGCAACTGAAGCTGTTCCACCTTTAAAACTAGTTCTGAAAGAGCGTTATTAAGTACTTCAATGGTGCTTTTCTTAGAGTCCATTTTCTTCTATCTCCAGAATCATATTATAGTGCGCGTTAGCAACTGCTTGTCTAACATTTGGGTCCAAAAGAAGTGTGGCATCGTCAAAGTTCGTCATGAACCCGTTCTCAGACAGAACCGCGGGCATACGAGTCTTTCTTAAAACGTAGAAGTTTGCCCATGTTTCATTTGCTCTGATTCCCCTATCTCTAAACGGTGTCAAATCTGATAGCCACTTTTGCAAACTTGTCGCTAGAACCTTACCGGTTTTGCTTTTGTGGTAATAGAAAGTGCAGGTACCCTTAGCTTTGTTAAAGTCTCTACCGTTACCAAATGCATTGGCGTGGACAGAAACATAGATACAGTTTTTCTTTTCAGCGTGTATCTGATTTGCTGAGTTAACACGAACCCTAAGAGGGGTGTCTTCTTCTGTGTTGACTAGATTGACGGCATCGACCGCATGAAAGGCCCAACTCTTCTTCCTTTTAAGCGCAACTTCAAGCTTGCCGCCTTCTCCCCATCTGCCAGAGCACAAATCCATTATTCGTGCGACAACATCTCTATTAAATTCGCCCTCGTACAAGCGCGAGCCATCTGGAAACTCTGGAGATCTCTTTCCGGCTGTTTGATAAACACCATCAATAAAACCACCATGCCCAGGGTCTAATAACCAAGTATAACGTGACATTCTTCAACCACTCCCAGTTATAAATACTCTTCCCAGAGCAAATTCGCACCAGCAATACGTTTTTTCATCATCAGTCGATAAGCTGGCTTTTTTGGTAGAGTCTCCAAAATAACTGGTGAATCCTGAAGGAGATGGCTAGCTTTTTTCTGATTACATGGCTTGCACGCGGCTACAACATTATCCCACTGATGCTTTCCACCTTTTGATCGTGGTATAACATGATCAATTGTTAAATCTTCTTGTGGAAACCGATTTTTGCAATATTGGCATATGTTGTTGTCTCTTAAGGCAATATTTTTGCGATTGCAGTTGATTGTAAAGAATTTTTCGTCAATAAACTTCTTTAATGCGATAATAGCCGGGATCTGAAAACTCTCTCTCGCAGAACTAACCCACATATCGGTATATTCCACTGCCCAAGCCTTTCCAACATAGGTTAAAAGAAAAGCTTCTTGCCAAGAGATGACCTCAATTGGCTTGAAAGAAGAATCAAGTTTTAAAACGTTTATACTGTCCATTGAATCATAGTTTCGGTCTGCTCTCAATGTAACTAGAGAAGATTTTGTCTATGAAGGGGTACATTCCCGAAAAATTCCATTTTGGCTTCAGGTGATGCATGGTGTGATGGTAGTAAGAGTGCCGATAGTGCTTTCCACGATGGATAGCGAGGTGGTTATACGCATAGTAAAGAGAAAAGCTCAGTAACCCCACAGCAAATGAAAAAGAAATCCAGGCTACTCCAATATAAACCAATGTAAAAAAGAATCTTGCCCACTTAGGCATCACTATATAAGTTGGCAGCCGCGCCCCCCATGCATGCTTGTGATGCATCGCGTGATAGTGTACTAGAGGCCTCAAAACCTTAGTTTTACCCAACCGGCCATGAAAAACAAACCGATGATTAAGGTAAACGAGCAGTGCTGCTGCAAAGTGTCCGACAAAAATCAAAGATAGTACTTGAAGTATTAGCATATTTGTATTATACTGTTAGAAACAGAAAAACTAAAATGTTTTTAGGCTTTTGTGCCCATTAGGAAAGTATTTAGTGCATGAGCGTATTCCGCAAACACAAATCCATTGTCGACCGAGCCGCGAGTGATCGCGATCGCCACAAAAAGAAGATTGATAAGGCGATTAAAGAGTCTATCAAGGATGTAATAGCTGAAGAGTCAATTATTGGACAAAATGGCAAAAAAAAGATCCGAATTCCCGTACGCGGCCTTAAAGAATATCGATTTGTCTATGGATCGGGCGAAAAAAACCAAACGGTGGGTTCAGCCGGCGATCATTCCGTAAAAAGAGGCCAAAAAATAGGCAAAAAAAGAGCCCAGAAAGGTCAGGGCCAGGGTGGTGGCAAGGCCAGCGATAAAAAAGGTGATGAATATTATGATGTAGAAGTTTCTCTCGAAGAACTGGCTGAATATCTCTTTGCTGATCTAGAATTGCCCGATTTGGAGAAAAAACAGTTCCGTTTTGTTACCCAAGAAACAATAAAACGTAAAGGGTACCGCTTTCAGGGCATCAGACCTCGACTTTCTAAGAAAGAAACACTAAAAAGAAAGATTCGCCGCCAAAAAATGGCTGAAAAATTGGGAACGTACGACCCGGAAGGTGAAGAACGGTTCCCATTCCACAATTCTGATCTAAAATACCACCACATTAAGCCAAAAGACAAGGAAAACAGCGCCGCCGTCATCTTTTTCCTGATGGATGTATCCGGGTCGATGTCTCAAGCAAGAAAATATCTTGCAAGAAGCTTCTTTTTCCTTCTATATCAGTTTCTTAACCATCGATATGAGCGAGTTGAAGTAGTTTTCATCTCTCATTCGACAATCGCAGAACGTGTCAATGAAGATGATTTTTTTAAAGTCGGAACTTTTGGTGGTACCATTGTTTCGAGTGCTTTGGAGAGAGAGCTTGACATAATTGACAAGGAGTATCACCCAAATACTTGGAATATTTATACTTTTTACTGTGGTGATGGCGAAAATTGGGCCTCGGACAACGAAAAATGTGTTGATATGTTCAAAAAAGTTAAGGAAGTGAGTCAACTGACAGCTTATTGTGAGATTAATGAGAACTATGAGGGACTTGACGACGATGCATTACACGACGACAGTAAGTTTAAGACAAGTCCATGGGCTAATTTTTCTGCTTGGAAGAACGAAAACTTGGAAAATCTATGGACGCGCATGCGACCTATATGTGACAACACCTTCAAAAGAGTCATGATAGGTGAACCTGATCATATATGGAAAGCGTTTACTACGCTTTTCGGGGGAGGTAAACAAAAATGAGTAATTGGACAGTTTCAGACTTAGAAAAATGGGACGAAAAGATATGTCAGGTAGGTAAAGATTTTGGATTGGATTGGTTTCCAATCGATTATGAGATCATTGACTATGCCGAGATGCTTGGAGCCATGGCCTATACTGGTCTCCCAACTCATTATCGCCACTGGTCGTTCGGAAAAGAGTACGAAAGAACTCACACACTATACAACATGGGGCAAACGGGCCTTCCGTATGAGATGATTATCAACTCAAACCCTAGTATCGCATATCTAATGAGGGAAAACGCTCTTTACATTCACATTTTAACTATGTCGCACTGTGTAGGTCACAGCGATTTCTTCAAAATGAATAGAATGTTTGAGCACACAGACCCTGATAACATTATTACCAGCTTTAAATCAGCCGGTAAGTACGTTCGACAGCTAATTGAAGACCCTTCAATCGGTATTGACAAGGTAGAAAGAATCTTGGATGCAGCGCATTCGATCAAATATCAGGTACCACGTTTTCCCGGCATTAAATATAAAACAAGAGATCGCATAATTGAGATCGAAAAAGACAAGATGGCTGACAACCCAGGCTACAAACCAGATCTGGCCAAGAATCCATTACGTCCTGAATACAATTTAATTCGATTCATTGCGGAACATAGCAAGCACCTACAAGAGTGGGAGAGAAACCTAATTCTTATTGTGGAAGAGTCCTCAAAGTATTTTATCCCTCAAGCCCTTACAAAAGTGATGAACGAAGGTTGGGCATGCACCATTCATCAAAAGATTATTAATGAACTGAATCTGCCTGATAGCCTTTATCTTCCTTTTGTCAAGCTTCACAACCAAGTGATTCGCCCCCATCTTGGGCAACTTAATCCTTATCACTTGGGATATACTCTCTTTCAAAAGATTATTGAAGAAAAAGGTTTCGAGGAGGCCATGACAATTCGTGAGGTTCACAATGATATAACGTTTCTTCGCTTTTATACTGATGAAGAATTCATGCGGGAGCATAATTATTTTAGTTACTCTTTTGATAAGAAACAGCAAAGCAGCACAGTCGATGATATATCTGACGAAGGCGGCTGGGAAAGTGTACGAGATGCCATGATTACCAACGTGGGTCTTAATAGAGTACCAGTGGTATTTGTGGACGAAATTGAAAAAGACAATACTTTAGCAATTGTTCATGAACACGACGGTCGAGATTTAGAAATGAATTACGCTCGAAAGGTATTTGAAAATATCAAAGTACTTTGGGGCGATGAGGTGAAATTAATCACCATAGTGGAAGACGAAATATGGGAGTTTTAGCATGACCACAACAAACAAATTTCTTGAATCGGTTAGAGAACACCGTGAGAGTAAGAAAACAGAAAAGTTCTCTGGGGTACTGGAAGACTACCTGCGTTTAATTGAGAAAGACAAGGGTATTCCCGCTCTCGCTCATAAAAGACTTTATGAGAAGATTTTATCAGAGGGCTTAACCATCTTGGACGAGACTGATGGTCGTTGTAACAAATTGTTCAACGGCGAGAGGGTAAAGACATATGATTACTTCTCAGACCAGTTCTTTGGAATGGAACGGCCACTAGAAAAAGTTGTCCGCTTTCTGCATTCGGCTGCAATGAAGGGTGAAGAGAGTCGACAAGTTCTTTTGCTCCTTGGTCCAGTAGGCGCAGGTAAATCTGCTCTCGTAGAACACATTAAGGGCGCCCTCGAAGAGTGTGATCCGATTTATGTGTTGGATGGTTGTCCAATTAGAGAAGAACCACTTCACTTAGTTCCGCGCTCTTTACGTGAGGAGTTTGCTGAGTCATACGGTGTCAAGATTGAAGGTGACCTTTGTCCCGTTTGTCGTCATCGTCTTATCAACGAGTTTGGTGGCGACTATACTAAATTCCCAATCACTCAGAAGGCGTTTTCTGTACGAGGTCGAAAAGGTGTTGGTGTTGTCCCTCCCATGGATCCCAATACACAGGATACAAGTCTTCTTATTGGTTCCGAAGATATTTCGAAGCTTGATCTCTATCCCGAAGATGATCCGCGAGTACTCTCACTTAACGGAGCTTTCAACGTCGGCAACCGTGGCATCGTAGAATTTGTTGAGGTCTTTAAGAACGAGATCGAATTCCTTCATACAATGATCACAGCAACCCAGGAGAAGAATGTTCCTTCCCCAGGTAAGCAGGCAATGATCTACTTTGATGGTGTCATCCTTGCGCACTGTAATGAAGCAGAGTGGAACAAATTTAAGGCTGAGCATACTAATGAAGCTATTCTTGATCGTATCGTTCGTGTTAACGTCCCGTACTGTCTTGAGGTTGATCAGGAAGTTAAAATCTACAAGAAGCTTATCGGCCGTTCTGACTTTGACTGTCACATTGCTCCACATACACTTCAGGTGGCCGCAATGTTTTCGGTTCTTTCTCGACTCAAGTCATCCAATAAGGTTGATGCCCTTACCAAGATGAAAATCTATAACGGTGAGGAAATCGTTGAGAAGGGTCTTATCAAGAAGGTTGACATCAAGGATCTCCGCGAGGAAGTAGAAGAGGAAGGTATGACCGGTATCTCTACTAGGTTTGTTATGAAAGCGATTGATGCTGCTCTGGCCGATTCAACCAAGAATATGATCACACCAATTTCTATTCGTGAATCACTTATTAAGCAGGTTAAGGAGCAAATCGTTAGTCCAGATGAAAGAAAGCGATGTCTGCACTTCCTACAGAAGGTTCTTCATGAAGAGTACCTCTCTATACTTGAGAAGGAAATTACAAAGGCTTTTGTAACAGCGTATGAGGAACAGGCGGAGTCTCTCTTTAATAACTATCTTGACCATGCTGAGGCTTATGTCAACGCAACCAAGGTTAAAGATCAGGTGACCAACGAAGAGATGGAAGCAGACGAAAGGTTCTTGGCTTCGATTGAAGAGCAAATTGGAATTAAGGGATCGGCAAAGAATAACTTCCGTGCTGATATCACTTCTTACATGTTTGCGAAGTTACGTCGTAATGAGACTATTGATTGGCGTTCTTACGGCCCACTCCGCGAAGCAATTGAAAGCAAGCTTGTTGCTTCGGTTAGGGATATATCTCGCATTGTAACCAAGTCGAAAAGCCGCGATACCAAGCAACAGAAGAAGTTTAATGCAATGGTGCTGACCCTTATTGATAACTACGGTTACAATGAGGACTCTGCAGAAGAGGTAATTAAGTTTGCTTCGAATAACCTATGGCGCGACTCATAAGCTCCCACTAAGTATCAGCGTCAACAACGGAGGGGTCGGAAACGGCCCCTCCTGCTTTAATTACAACCAATGCATCTTTCTTGCACCATTGAGTGTGTTGTGGCGATCCTTGGAATACAACTTGAACCCAGGGGTTCTCGGGATCTAAGTCTCCGAACATATCGATAACAACGCCGATTTGCCTTGTTTTTGCCCAACGGACTAAATCACCTTTTTTCATATATTAACAAGAGAGACTAATGATAGGTCTCGTCATCACTCCCGGCAAAATTGAAAAACTTAGCCTCCGTGGCCTTTTCGGGATCGGATGATAAAACCAGCTCTTGTTTCTTGGTATCAACATACACCGAAACGTAATCATCATCGGTTACATTCTTCATATCATCCATAGTAAGTTGAAAGTCTCCGTACTTAACAACCAGCGCAGTCAGGACCGAAGCCATCAGCGGCGCATCCTCATTGAAAGGGAGCATACCATCAACTAGTCCCACAGCATCGGGGTCAGCATCCGGAAGTCGATGAACTGCCGCCGAAGCTGCCGCAATTTTTTTCTTTGTTTCCGCGACTAATTTTTCATTTCTCAGTAGCTGGTCTTGTATGCTTTGATTAAACTCTCGTAATCCTTCACGGATAAGAGCATTCTCTCGCATCTTATCAAGGTTGTGTCGGGAAAGTTTATCATTGTTTTTAAAGCCCTTCCACAGTACAAAGGACAGACACCCATAAAATGCAAGAATAATCAGATGAACATACAGCAGCACGATAAGATCTCCACCTATAACTAGTTGGTCAGAAACTTAAGAGCTTGGGCTCTTGAACGTAGCGTACCGGCCTACAGTAGGTCCCGAAAGCGAAGGCCGAGGCATAACTCCCATGTTAACGCACACAGGCATAAACGAACGCTCCAGCTCTTGCAGGAGTTACCTCCGTATTGGAGAGATGCACCTAGCAGCCATCCGTAGGTGCGATTGATGCAAATATAAGGGATAGGGAGCATTTAGGTATGCGCCAAGATCCATATCATCGATCCGAGGATCGTAGCACAACACACATAGAATACAGCTTCTGTCAATTCAGCATTTGATGATAGGATCTTGCGCATAACTCAATAAGTAGAGGGCAGTATACCAGAAAGCCCCAAAATGTTGTTATGGAGTTATGCACATATTGTGCCAATACATAAAAATCTGGAAAATTTCTACTGGAGTTTTTTCTTGGGTCTTGTTTTATAGTTTTGCAAACGCCCTGCACGACTCCGCGCGCGAAGGGATTCTTTCGAGTACCTGGGAAATGCTTCGAGATATGCCTCTAGAGCTTCCTCAGGTGTCGGACTATTGACGTCGAATCCTTGATTCTGAGCTGTGTGATTAGGTTCTCCCTTAAAGGAGATAGAGCGTGTAGCCCTCCAAGCGAAGTAGACCAACAGTCCACCCGGAATCAACACTGCTGCAATGAATGCTATAGCATGTACTACCGGATTTGCCATTGTCTCTCTCCTTATCTCCGGCCTTGGCCTCTGTACTTCTTCTTATATCGCTTACTCTGCCCCTGCGGGCCCGGCATACCTGTCTTAGTATACGGACTTGCCCCAATTGACGTCTTCTTTTTCTTCTTATCAAGCTTTGTTGTACTTAAATTCTTGCGTGCCACTGTTCTACCTCCCGGAAAGGCGCTTTGTACTGCCTATTACTCTCATGATAGGATCCTCGTATGTCTCCATTCTACCTTAATTATGCTTGGAAGTATATTGTTTATCCTGTAATATCGAAAAGTCCCAAAAAATTGCCTGCGCATTGAAAATGTACCTAGGGCACTCTCAGGAGCCGGATAGTTGCATAGCACATATATCGGGCGCCGGGGGCGGGGGGCCCCGGGGGACTGTCAACACTATGTCAAGTGAGTTTTTATATTGTGTCAAACAATATATCTGTGAGTTATATGTAACCCGCAACCACTCACACTAGATAAAAGAAAGCCCGCACGAGGCGGGCAATCTCACAGACTCACGCGCTGTTAGCTACGGCGCGCGCCCTTCCGCTTCTGAAGAGTCATCGGCGTGATAGTGTAGCTCACAGAATCATCCGCCTGTGATACATCAGCTTGCGCCGCTTCGACTTGCTCACGAAGCTCGGTGACCTTCGCGACGCTATCCGGCTCGACACCGATGAGAGCGCATGCCTTGATAGCACCGTCCAGCTTAGAGCGGAGCGCCTTCGATGCTCCGGCATCAGCGGCCGCAACGAAGCGACAAGGAAGATTGAACTGTGTACGGTCGCGGACTGCGCTCGTGGACTCCTCGACAAGACCGCGCGGAGTCTGAAGCATCAGCGCGAGGCCCTCAGCATTTTCGTCCTCGTGCGAGTCGCGGACGTACTGGAGAGCGGTACCCAACGAAGCGAAAGCGAGGTCGGAGGTGGAGAGGTCGGAAGAAGAGACGATGAAGATGTTAGAGTTAGCCATTTTTAGAGTGTCCTTTCGAGACGGTCGGGGCGTTGTTGCCCCTTCATTGTTTATATAATACCAAATATTCTGGTTTTTGTATCGGGCATTATCGTGCCCGATTGACTTTGTGGGAGCGCACAGAGCCGCGCGGGTTGCGTCGGCGTTGCTTTGTCGTTCCCTCATCGTCATACAAGTATTGTACCCGAAAAATCCCCTTTTGTATCGGGCATTATTGTGCCCGGTCGAAAGCACTCGGTTTAGTTGTATGGTACAAGGGGAATGCTTGCGGCCCGCAAGGGTATGTTGGTGAGTTGCTTGCATGCTGCATGGACTCACGGCATGCTTTGTGATATGTTTGCATGCCGCATATACTCACGTTTTGCCCGTGCCCTAAGTTGATAGCATACCAGATAGCAGCTTTGAAACATTGATAGTCGGCTGATATCAGACTGATAGCACTATATACAGATTCACCCTAAACCACCTAAGTCACAATTACATACTCTTCCTTCCTAGACAATACCTTAAACCTATAGTCCAATACAGTACCAGAAAGATAATACGAGTTCCACCTGGGAAGCATGTATTGTTCTACATGACTATTATTAGCAGTCCAGTCTACGTCTACTGTATCGTCCATTACTTTGGTTACAATACCAAGGATTTTTCCTGTGAAGTTTTCTGTGACTTTTTCTCCTCGGATTTCTTCTACTGTCACAAGATCTCCTGGCAAGATATTAGCTGCAAACTTTTTCTGTGACTTTTTCTCTACGCTTTTATTGAGCGGATATGTTCTCTGCCTTTTTGCCGCTCCCTTGCCAACGATGACTTGTGACTTTTTCTGCCTCGCTTGATCGCGGAGTTCTCGCGGTCCGATATTCTGTGACTTTTTCTTTTGTGTTGTCGCAGACTTTTTCTCCGCAACGATTTTCGCAGGCTTTTTCTTAGCTGCTTTTTTAGGTGTCGCATTCTTCTTGTTTCCCCATGTTGTCCAACAGGCATTGGCGCATACGACGTTGCCGCTCTTTGCTGTAAACTTCTTTGCCTTGCAGTGCTTGCAAGTCTTTACAAACTTTTCTGCGGCTTCCTGTGCTTTGATTGTCTTGACTAATCCTGTATTGGTCGTGAAGATTTCTGTGGTAATCTCGCGCCATGACTTTGTGCGATTGACGAAGCAGAGCTTGACGCCAACCTTGCCAACGACTTTGTTGGTCTTACTATCAATACCCGAGTCCACAACCACACGCACGAACTTTGCTGTTGGGTGCTTTCGGCTGTAAATGATTGTGGTGCCTTTGCCGTTCTTCTTATGTGGAAAGAAACCTTCGGCCTTCAACATTGCTTTTCTTTGTACTACACCCATCTTGTCTCCAATGACGAAAGGACTTTTATGTTGCTGCCTGCTTCCCACGCTCCTGTTGGTCGTGGTTCCCAATGTTTGGGCGTTGTTGTTGGGTTCCACATTACACGATATTCACTGTGGCCGTGTTTGATTCGCGGACCTTCCAAGACAATTCCACGAAGCTTGCTGTATGCTGCTCGGGATTGGAAACTAACGTAGTCGCCTATTCTAATCATTATACCTCGCTCATAAGTTCGAGTTCTGTGATATATTCTTCTGTTGTTCTGCCGCCATCCCAAGTGAACCACTTAACCGCGACAACATAAGCACCGTTTGCGTTCACCTGAAGAATCTTTACTACTGTGCCGGGGTCATCTTTGAGCGGCAGAGATTGTACAATGTCGCCAACTCGCAAGATAGGCTTTCCCCATGCGTCGTGCTTTCTCATTCTGCTGAATCCTTCCATTGTCTCTTGTAGTATCCGCCGTCCTTCTTTTGTGTCCAAACCTCTTCCATAAAACGCTTCAAGTGGCGAAGTGATGTTATATCCTGTCCCTTGTCCCCTTGAATCTCGTTGTATGCGTGAAGGTCCCTGAGCATCTTGATGAACTCAATCCTTCCGAACTTCGGGTCTTGCTCGTCCCACTGGTTCGCATAATCACGAAGAATGGTCTTCATCATCTTCATGGAAGTTCGCATACCCTCACCATCATCGGTATCAAACACAAGGACCATTTTCATTGTTTAGGCTCCCTTGAATGCTGTAAGGTCGGCTTCGGTCAATCCGAGGAGTTCAAGGGCCTTCGCTCGTTGGCTCTTCTTTGTTGCAACCGGCGCAACCTCGACCTTTCGGCGTTCAACAGGTTTCCGGTCGAGGAACGAGGGAATGTGGGAAGTGTACGAACTGGCAGCTTCCTTCTTCTGCTTTGCGCGGAACCGGGCAAAACGCGCTCGGCGTTCCGCGCCGGGAATACCATTGGCGAACTTCTCGTCTTTTGCATATGCCCGAGCAGTGTTGTCTTTTCCCCCGTGCCTTTCACAATGCCAATGACCGTCGTTCGTTTTTGCCACATTCGGGTCAAAAACATTACAATCACGATTAGCACAACTAACACCGTGGGTAAGATTGGAAGCGGCCCGAGCACCGGAAGCGAGAAAAGAAGAGCTGTTACCATTAAAGCGACGAGACATATCAAGTGGTTTCCTTACCTGTTGCGCGGAGGCCATCCCCCCACTGTCTCTATATAATAGCACACCTGAGCGCGCCTGTCAAGCAAAAAATTACCGCGAATCTGCGCTTTCGCGCTTTGTGATCTCCGCGACGACGAGCATAGCTTCCTCTTTGAGCCGCTCGAAAGACCCGAGATGATAGCCTCGATACGTTTCGGGTAGTTTCATCGTCGCGATCTTGAGGGCAACTCGTTGCGGACAGTTTTGGTGCTTTAGAAAGCGGCGCAACTCATACACTGAGGGGTCGTCTGCATTCGACTCGGACAGGTAATCATCATAAATTTCTTCTATAAGGTCCGGGGGTGTATCATTCTTGCCGCCGTTGCCACTCCAATATGCATACCCTGACAGAAAAGCCTCAAACATACGATACTGGCGTCTGCGCTTTCCCTTGAAGTATTGTCGATAGGTTTCGGTCTGAACCTCCGGAGTCAACTTGATAGTTCCCTGGGACATCATCGATGCTTTTAGGACGTACCCGCGATGATTCCACATCTCCTGGGCCGCTTCGGGGGTCAACTCCGAGTTTCGTGCCAAGTACTCCTTTCCGAGCTTGTACCAATGCTTTGCGATCGCCATCTGAGTCTCTCCGTCAGTAAAGCGATTCTTTGCAAGGGCCACAACCTCACTGTTGTTCATATTGGGGATGTTTTTTGCGTAAGGTGATGAATACATCTTAATACTCCAATCCACTGAAGTCATAGGGGTCTACATTTGAGGACTTATCGCCTTCTCCGACTGCATCGGCAACCGAAACGTCAAACTGCAAGTCCCTCTGTCCTTTAACTTTCTGCCAAACCCAATCGGCGCTGTCTCGGTCAGTCCGTGCCTCTTCATCATGGCCCCCGGAGTCTTGAAACTGCATGTTTTTCTTGCATGAGTAGGTATCGAGTGAGTCCAGAATTCTGTTAACCTCGTCGTCTGTCAGTTGTAGTATCATACGTTAAATCCTGGGAACTCCGAGTTCTCGAAAACTGTCGGGTGCATAACGTGACCGGCAATCCCTCGGACCTTGCCAACATGGCACGAAGTGGTCATGGAGCGAAAGTCACCACCGGGTGAAGTGTAATCTCCCACAACGGTCGAGCCTGACCTTGCACGATAACCAATTCTGAGGTTATAAGAATAAAGGTTCACACCATCTGTCCGGAGTGCTCCCGTGTGGGAATCAGCCGCAACGCCGCGAGTCCAAGCGTCAATAACAAGTTCATTTCTCATTCTACTCATTGTTCTAATCTCCAATCACTGCGGCCATAACAGCCGCGCAGCAGGCAAAGGCAATACCCGTAAATGTAAAACTCATTTATTCTTCCTCTTCCTCAGTTGTGTCTTCCTCGTCGAAGACGGGTGAATCGTAATTCTCATCGAATCCGTATCGAAGAGAGTTGCAGCTATCCCAAATATTATCGTGCATAATATGCCCTTTCATAAATCCACATCCCACTGAGAATCCAGAGTGATGCGTAAAGCGTTAGTTCAATCATTACCAGTTCTTTCTGTTTTTGTGCTTTGGCTTGCGGGAACGTCCTTTGTTTACGTCCCGGTTGCGATTGTGATGCTTTCCGGCTCCACCTCTTTGGAAGGCCGCTACTGCAATCAAGTTTCGTCTTTTCATGTCTGGGTACCCCTTCCTCTACTGTCTTTATAGTATACCAGAAGGGGTACCCGTTGTCAACAGGAAAATCAGTTTGTTTACTTATCTTGTGGAACGACAATCATTCGTTCCGGCTTTGGGTTGAAGTATGGACGCTTGCCGTGATACTCATCAGTAATCCACATGCGCTGGACATTACAACGAACTGGCTTCGGTGCTTCCATGTCGGTGCAGATGATAAGACCATCGAACCCTCCGGCTTCATTAACAAACTTAGTCGGAGCGTTGAAGCAGGTTCCACCGTGCATCGTGCGTTCACGCTTTCGGTTTTGTCCCTTCTTCCATACCCAGTTCTTATCAGGGTCAACGCGAGTATCAAAAGGAATCACCGTGAACTCTGCCAGCTTTGCAAGGGAGTTCAACTCCGAGAAGAAAGCGGCCAGCATCTGGTCTGAAACCGAACCCGACTGGTCGATAGCAATCGCAATCTTTGCAGTCCGAGTGGCCTTCTTGCCGGGGTGCATGTAGGGATAACGTTTGTTGATCTTTCGCACGGTCGAACGCTTATTGGCCTTCTGACTCTGCTTCACAAAGTAACGAAGCACCTTGCGCCAATCGACCTTGGTGGTAATGCCATCCATGATTTCCTTGCGGAAGTCGGAAGGAACAGAACCCCATCCTCGGGCGCTGGTGTTTGCTTCTTCAACAGCATCTCTTACAAACTCCTTAACTCGCTCCTCTGCAATCTGCTTTGTCTGCTCGTCAACTTCATCCCACCCAGAGTGGTCGTCAAAGGAATCCATATCATCCAGGGACTGTCCGTTACCCGGTCCGCCGCCTTCTTGGTCGCCAGCACCTTCTTGACCTTCGCCACTACCTTCACCCTGTCCTTCCGGCTGGTCCTTTTGCATCTCTCGAAGCTTCTTCAGGTACCATTCAGCAGTCTGGAAGGGTTCAAGTTCAGCGAACATCCCCTGCCCAGGGAGGCATGCGCCCTCTGGGAGGTTAGGAAGGTGACCGTTGATAGATAGGTCCATAGCGATGTTGTGAATCTTACGCTCATTGGCTGCCATATCGCGGAAAGACATGAAGCGATTGCCAGTGACATGCTGAAACACAATGTGATAGAACTCATGCTTAAGCACTGCTTTCTTTGCTTCATCACTCAGCTTGCCCATAAACTCTGAGTTGTAGACAAGTTGGAGCTTGCCTTCCTCTGTTACGGTTACGCCAGCAGTCGGGATGGCCTTCATCGGTCGCTTATCCATCCGACGAGAAAGAGCAGCAAAGAATGGCTCATCCATTAGCAAACGATGAATGTGAATGTTTAGGTCGAAAGGAGCGGATTCCACTTCCTCAGTTTCGATTACTTCGCTTTTGGTTGGCTCGGTCATTGAGCGTTCCTCCATTGTTAACTATAGTATAGCAGGAAAAGGGTGGGCTGTCAAGGGGAGAAAGGACTAATAGGTTAGTTGAGTAGAGCCCTTGACAGCCCGAAAGGCTAGCATTTGTCGCCAGTGAGAATCTCGACAAGGTAGTTACCCACCTTGCGGCCATCAGCGGCAGCGGTAGAATGGAACTGAATTGCATTGTCCTGATTTGCCTGACCGATGACAGTCCAGAGCTTCATGGCTGGCTCAGAGGGCAAAAACATAAAGTAAGCAGCAAGGTTTTCCAGCTCACTTTCGTTGAGAGCATTCGCAAATCTTTCGTGTGCACCCATCTTGTCAATCAGAGCACAGTGCTGATTCAGGTCAATCTCTGGAGTCATACCCTTGTCGAGAATGTCAGACACCGTAACCACCTTACTGTAGTTTGCAACGAAGTCGTTGAAAGCAACCGCAGCCTCGAAACCGAGGTAAGCAGAGGCCAGAGCAAACACGGCAGGGTTCGATTGTCCAGCTTCCAGCAGGCAAGCAGTCGAAACAGTGTCCGAGAATCGAGCCCACGAACGACGCGAAGGATAAACCTTGTTCGGCTCGGGGTCGTCGTTGTGCTCAAGATGCTCGGTGTTGTTCCGAATGAAGTCGGTCACGAGAGCATCACAGTTATCCACCGACCAAGTAACCCAGTCATCAATGGAAGGCTCAACGTCGAAGACCGTGTAGCGGTCAAGTTCCGCCGGGTCCATCTCGCCTACCTGATAGGAAGCCGCACCCGCATGAGTACCACCGTTGACAGCAGCGAAAATCAGCGTATCAGGGTGAAGCGCATGACCTGCAAGCTTGCGACTATCGCATAGCTCAAAGATGCCCTGTCGAACTTCCAGGGTTGCACGGTCAACCTCATCGAGGAACAGAACCACACCGTTGTCACATGCAGTAGCAAACCAGTCTGGAGGACAGAAAGAAGTGACACCCTCATCGACTGTAGGAAGACCAAGCAGGTCGCCCTCAGTCATCTGACTTGCGCGGCGTTCCACAACAGGCATTCCGAGCGCTGATGCGTACTGATATACAACAGACGACTTACCAATACCGTGACGGCCACGGAGTAGGACGGGGTGATTCGCACTGGTTACGTGCGGAAGGACGAGGAGAAGATTCTTGAAATCGATAGCCATTTTAGTTCCTTTGCTGCCGGGCCATCATCGGCCCGTCCATTGTTTATATAATACCACACGGCAAGGGGTTTGTCAACCCCCAAAACCATATTAAGTATCTTCGGTAGGAACCTTCGGATCAATCATTTCCGAAAGTTCAATTTCACCGTTTAGGTATTGTAGTATTTGGTCCCGTTGGAAGTCAGTGAACTGTACAAAACAAGCAGCATAGTTCGAATCCTTTCCTCCGGCAAACCACTTCTTTGTAACTCTTCGCAATTCCTTGCCACTCACGAACTCGGAAGTATCAAGCGGGGCAACACCAGGGGAAACAACCTCCCACTCATTGTTATTCACACGGTCATCACGGTCAATCTGTTCGGATTGCCAATAGCCCTTACCAAACCGAGGGACAAGACCCTGAATTGAAGGAAGACCAAGACCTACTTGTTTATGGTAGGAATGAGCCGAGGTGGGAGCACCAAGACGGTCCACGCTGCCAATTGCTCCAGACTCAAGCCAAGTATTAGAGTTCATGATACCGTTGAAGTGTGTAAGGCCCATCGGATTCCAGTCACTCTCCATGAGCATCCCCACAGGTGCAACATAATCCTGATCATTGGGATAGGCCCAGCCTCCACGTTCGCCGCCGGCATGATAACTGGAATTGTTGCATCGAATCAGTGCACCCTTTCCGAGTCCCATCTCATTCAGCGCCTTCACTATGGCTCGACGCCACATAGCAAGGTCTAGTTGAAAGATGGTCATATGACGATTTTTGACTTCACAGGATGCGCGCGTATGACCTTCGTTGTCACAGTAGCCGCATTTCTTGGCCCTAGCTTTTCGGTCAAGAATCTTTTGCCACTCTGTTCCGTAATAACTGTTTGGGTCTTTTTCCCACGCATCTTTTAGCGTAGGGCAACTGGTCTTATTGTGGCCTCGTTCGTAGCAGACACTGCATCGGACTGTTCGGTTGTAGCTCATTTTGTCACTCCGGGTTGGAGGGTTAGTCTCTAGCTTATGTAAACATTATAGCGCATTTTAGGGGCGCTGTCAACCTTTATTTTAGTTTTACTTGAAAGGGGAGGCACCCTCTTTTCAGGGGATGCTGCCTAGACAACTTTTAACATATTTCGATGCCTTTTCATATTAGGCACATCATGGATTCATGGCTGTCATTGAATCCTATTTTTTAATCTTTTGTCACCCCTTGTCCGACTTACGCTTTTGAGCTTTCTTAAGATGACGCTCTTCTGTCCAAATAGGGTCGGACGACCCAATTGGCAATACTTGTACTGGCTTTGCGCCCTTTGCATGGGATTGAACTGTGTCTTCATTCCCATACTTCAAAATGATAACTGGTTTATTACGAAGGTCCCCGATAATGGTTGCTCGGAATACAGCGGATGAGCCGACAGCGAACTTGCCTTCACTCTGAATGTTACGAATCACGCCCGCTGCGTACTTGTTCAATACTAGCTTGTTGTATTCCTTCTGTGTGGGTATGCCGGTCCTTCCATCATCTTGGTCAAGATACTTATAAACGATATTGCTATAATATCCCGTCTTCTTATAGTAGCGGAGCGCAATCGTAAACTTTGCCTCCATGTCTTTAGTAAAGTTGTCCGCGAAGTTTGCCCGGGCCGTCAAGGCTTCATCCGAGTAATGGCTTTCAGTCTCTTCAAGTATTTCTAGTTGGCGCGGTGAAAGTGAACGACCCTCATCAAGTTGCCCTTTCACAGATTCCAAAAAACCATAACCCCACGCATTGTCGTCAGACAAAGCTAACATACGGCCCAACAGATTATTTACTCGTTCTAGCATCGCTTCCTCTTCGTTCATCGTCTGTATATATTAGCACGGCGGTGCGGGTTTGTCAACCCTCAAGAATGATTTTAAGACTTTGTATATGCTTACAATCCTGTCGGAACTGGAAGCCGCGGCACTCACACTTCCATTTAGTTCCGTTATTCGTCACTTTGTAGGTATTGCCCTTGCTACCCTTAACTTCAATAGTCCTTATCGGTGCTTCCGAGTAATCTTTATCCCAATGCTGGCGAGCTTCCTTACCCCAACAAAACAACTCTTGAACATCAGTAAGAGTAGTTCCCTCGGGCACTTCAATCCATAGTGGACCAGAGACAGCGTAAATTCTATTTCCCGCTCCTTGTGTAATCGTCGGAGGATATAATACGATGTGGCGTCCATCAGGCGTTTTCTTGTGAGGTATATTCATCAGCCAATCTATTCATGGTTTCAAGCTGGAAGGTTTCCATACTAAAGTAGGCTTGTTGCACTTCATCCCAAAAGATACCAGATGCTGCAAGCATTTCCTCCACTTCCTGACCCAAGCTTCCCGATAGAAGTCGATCTTCAGTAAGTCGCTGCAACGCGGCCTTCTCTAATGTAATCATCTGATTGTTTATCATTTTATAGCTTTCCTTTATGGTTAGAGTTTCCAAAGTTCTCGCCAACCTGACGGAACTTCATTCCACTCATTGGGGTGTTAGAACCTGAGAGGGCTGCACTCTTTCCTTTGTGCATCCCGTTGTTGTTGTTCCACGCGGTTCTATAGTTTTCGCGTGCTTCATCCGTATCAAACGCAAGAATGGAGATTCCCCCCATCTTGCCATCCGCAGAAGCACAGCCCAGATACTTTACTGCTGTTTCGGTTCCGAGTTCTTCTACGCAATCAGCGCACTCGTTAATCTTCCCACCTGCAAGAATCTTCCTTGTACCGCGTGGGTCAAATTTAAAGTCACAGTGCACACAAATCATAACTATCCTCCATTGTTATTTACATAATAGCACAGCGAGACGCAATTGTCAAGTCATTTTCATCTATCCAATAAACTTCCGTGTCGGAGAATACCACAAACCAACTGCACATGAAATCCATCGTGGCCGCTGTTTTTGCAATCCCCACTTTTCCAACCAAATTGGCCGATACGGCGCCGGGTCGGACCTTAACAAGATCTCCAACTTGAATATTCATGCTTCACTCACTACCTTCAAATGAGTCCACATATTCTACCAAATCACCGATTTTCACTGATTACCTCAAACTTCCAGTCAGTGGGGCGGAAGACTCCATCGTCATCCCCAAAGTTAAGGACAACAATTTTATCAGGAAACCCGCGCAGGAGTTCATCATCCACACCTAAGTGAGTTACAACACCAATAAAGGTGTTATCTTCCGGGTTTATCTCCCACCACTCTTGAGGGCTTGCCTTTACCAAGTCACCGAGTTTCATTTATCACCTCCAGATAGTCCTGCTTGAATGACTCGCCAGTGTGGAGATATATCCACTGACTCCGGCTTCCCGAGACGCGCACCACAAGTCCCACGGTACCATCATAAACAACTCTTACTAAATCACCGACCTTCACTTATCACCTCCAGCATATGGTGACGGACTGTCTCCACTGTCCCATCGGTCCAACGAATAAGCCAGAAGCTTTCTCCGTCATACTCCGAAACCAGTCTGACTAACATCCCAACGTCGCCCAGAGCGATCAAACGTACCAAGTCACCGATTTTCATTTACTCTCTCCAACTTATCTTCGCTTGCCCAAAATATGCCGTAATCATTCGACCACTGAACCTTGTACCCGCTGGGCGTGTGCCGACCTGCCCTATGGACGACATCAATTACAAGCCCCAAGCCCGCATCATCGCGGCAGAGGCTCCCCAAGGGTTTCATTACCAAGTCACCGATTTTCATTTTTACTTACCACCTTCAAGTGCCGCTTGTCCCACCAACCTTGATTGGCGGCTGTGAGCCAGACAATATAATAATAATTCTCATTCTCGTAATGATCGTCCTTTGTAATGATTCCAAGTTCACGCGGACTGTCCGTGGCTCCGCTGGAATCTACATAAGTTATCAAGTCACCGATTTCCACTGATTACCTCCAGATAGTCAACACTCAATATATAACTACGTCCTGATGTCCACTGTATTAATGCGTGCGTGTGGCGTCTGTTGTGCTCCCATCCCACAATTAGTCCTGTGGGGCGATGTCCTTCGCCATAAGTTCTTCTTACTAAGTCACCGATTTTCATGTTACTCTCACTAAATGACGTTCGTTAATCCAGACAGGATTCTTTTTTACTTTGGGGTGGGACCAGTGTACGCGATGTCTAGGTAAAGTAGTTTCCACCCCTGCTTCGGTGGAGATGATGACGCCTATAATGCGTCTGGATTTTGTTGATACTAGGTCGCCAACTTTCATCCTACAATCTCCATTCGTCCCTCGTCAAGGGCCTCTCTTATATCTTCAGCCACAAACTGAGTTACATGGTCAATCACAGTCCAGTGAATCTCAAATATCCACGGCTGCTCTTCGCCCGCTGCTACAACAAGACCAACATCATCTACGTCCCAGTCGCTTGTATTCTCTCCATGCCAACGAAGGAGGGTTCCGGCTTTAATCTCTTGCATGACTTATAATCTCCATCTGCCCTTGATACAAGGATTCTTCAACCATTTCGGGGGTGTGGTGGCTTGTGCTCTTGCTTGTACTCCACGAAATATGATAGTTTCCACTAAAGTTCTGCGCGGGTCGTTGTACCACAATCCCCAGTTCGTCAATATCATTGGGACCATCGGGGTCGTCGCCGCCGTACCAACGGACCAAACTTCCGATTCTTAAATCAGCGTGAGCTTGCATAACTTATGACCCTTACGTTAGACCGTCTAGTATAAACATCCCAGGACTCGCCTTTGGGGGCATCGTCAAAGTAGCGCACCCAGATATGAATGCCCTCGACGCCCACAACATAGCCTGCCATATTCTCCGTGAGTACGGTGGACTTTACAATGTCTCCGATTTTAGGCTTCTTACGCACGATGCACCTCTATACTTCCGGCAGCTTCCCACTCTGTTAGTTCTAAATCATAGTAGTGATATTCTTCTCCCGATGCATTTGGGAAGGTAAGAAAAACAGCGGGTTCGTGAAGGTCATGGATGTCTCGCCGTGTAATAAGGCCAATCTCGTGGGATCGGACATCGCCAAACGGAACGCCATGATGAAATTTCACTAAATCACCGGG
>Ga0206126_10000171_pt1 | contig 89775 bp, 97 predicted proteins | sample Helgoland_Spring_5_FD_148621 | JGI IMG/M metagenome (GOLD analysis project Ga0206126, IMG submission 148621) | Pelagic subsurface seawater microbial communities from Kabeltonne, Helgoland, North Sea - Helgoland_Spring_Bloom_20160412_1 | ecosystem: Environmental > Aquatic > Marine > Epipelagic ...
TGTTAAATAACATGTATTTAGATTCGAAAATTTTTAGACCATGATGAGTATATTAGTTGGATTGATCATATTACTTTCAGTAATTGTTTTGGTGCAAATTTTAAGGGTAAACGAGTTGGTTTCAGAAGTGAAAGACCAAGATCCCAATGAAATAACCGACAAAGACAACAACATCCAAGGGATTTTGACATTTTCCATCTTTGGGGTTCTCTTTTTAGGTTTTGTAATCTGGCAATTCAAGTACTGGGGGGTTCACATTTTACCTCCAGCAAGTTCTCTTCACGGAGCTACTATCGACACCCTCATGAACTTTACATTAGGTGTCATCTTATTTGTATTCTTTTTAACACAACCCATATTAGCATGGTTCTCTCTAAAATACAGAGGACGCAAAAATGCGGTAGCATACTACTACCCACACAACAACAAATTAGAGATTATTTGGACCGTTGTGCCTACTCTAGTGCTTACCCCACTTATTATATACGGTCTAAATGTCTGGAATGATATCACAAGTGCAGACACCAGCAACTCTAAGGTCATCGAATTGTATGCAAAACAATTCAACTGGACAGCACGATATGCAGGAGATGACAATACCTTAGGTAAAGCAAACTACAAACTCGTTGAAGGACTCAATGTGTTGGGTGTAGATATGGAGGATGATACGGCACAAGACGATATTGTTACTCGAGAGGTACACTTGGTTGTTGACAAACCTGTATTGCTTAAAATGCGCTCACAAGACGTTATTCACTCGGCTTTTTTACCTCACTTTAGAGTCCAAATGAACTGCGTTCCGGGAATGACTACTCAATTTGGGTTTACTCCAACACAAACTACGGCAGAGATGAAAGAGCAAGAGGGCGAAGACTTTGACTTTGTTTTGTTGTGTAACAAAATTTGTGGTGCTGCTCACTACAACATGAAAATGAAATTCATTGTTGAAACTCAAGAGGAGTACGATGCCTGGATAGCCTCACAAGAAACGCTAAAAAATTCATTAACACTAAACTAGTTCAACATGTCAGAACATCATAAAGAAACGTTCTTAACGAAATACATCTTTAGTTTAGATCACAAGATGATTGCTAAGCAATTTCTCATTACCGGTATGTTTATGGGAGTGGTTGGAATGCTGATGTCTATATTATTCCGTCTGCAACTATCGAATCCAGGAGAATCTTTTGCAGTACTTGAATTTTTCTTAGGAGAAAAATGGGCTCCTGGAGGAGTTCTTGACCCTAACATATACCTGGCGCTGGTAACGATGCACGGTACGATATTAATTTTCTGGGTACTTACAGCCGGATTAACAGGTACTTTTGCAAACTTCCTGATTCCACTTCAAATTGGAGCAAGGGACATGGCTTCTGCATTTATGAACATGCTGTCTTACTGGTTCTTTTTCGCAGCAACAATTGTACTTTTATGCTCGCTGTTTGTAGAGTCAGGTCCCGCAGCAGCAGGTTGGACCATTTACCCACCTCTTTCTGCTCTTCCACAAGCAATTCCAGGATCAGGTTTAGGGCAAGACTTGTGGCTAATCGCCATTACTTTATTTGTCGTTTCTTCTCTGTTGGGAGGTCTTAACTACATTGTTACCATTTTAAACATGCGTACCAAAGGAATGACCATGAGTCGTCTTCCCCTTACCATATGGGCATTATTAATCGTTGCCATCCTAGGAGTGCTATCCTTCCCTGTACTTTTATCCTGTGCTTTGCTTCTGATTTTTGACCGTAGTTTTGGTACTTCATTTTACTTATCAGACATTATAATCAACGGTGAAGCACTTCACAACACGGGAGGATCTCCAATTTTATTCGAACACCTATTCTGGTTCTTAGGTCACCCTGAGGTATATATCATTCTATTACCGGCTTTAGGTATAGTATCAGAAGTTATTTCTGTAAACTCTAGAAAACCAATTTTTGGTTATAAAGCCATGGTAGGTGCCTTGATTCTTATTGCATTCTTATCCTTTGTGGTATGGGGTCACCACATGTTTATTACAGGAATGGATCCGTTCTTAGGTTCTGTATTTACATTTACAACCTTACTTATTGCCATCCCTTCAGCCGTAAAGGTATTTAACTACCTGGCTACTTTGTGGCGAGCAAATATTCGATTTACTCCGGCAATGCTTTTTGCCATTGGATTCGTATCTACATTTATCACAGGAGGTTTGACAGGAATTATCCTGGGAGATTCAGCTTTAGATATTAATGTACACGACACCTACTTTGTCGTAGGTCACTTCCACATTGTAATGGGCTTGTCTGCCATTTACGGTATGCTTGCCGGTGTTTACCATTGGTTCCCAAAGATGTACGGGCGTATGATGAATAAGAAATTAGGATACTTCCACTTTTGGGTGACGTTTATATCCGCGTACGGTGTATTCTTCCCAATGCATTTCTTAGGATTAGCAGGGCTTCCAAGAAGATATTACACCAACAGTGCTTTCCCGATGTTCGATGGACTCTCTGACATCAATGAGATTATCACATTCTTCGCCATTGTGGGTGGTTTGGTTCAGTTGTTATTTATTTTTAACTTCTTCTACAGCATCTTTAAAGGAACAAAAGCTACAGAGAACCCATGGGGCTCAAATACCCTTGAATGGACAACTCCAGTAGAAAGAATTCATGGAAACTGGCCCGGAGAAATCCCTACAGTAGAACGTTGGGCATACGACTATTCAAAGCCCGGTGCAGAGGAAGACTTTGTGCCACAAAATGTGCCCTTAAAAGAAGGCGAAACAGAACACTAGACCTACTATGCAGTTGAATCTTAAAAAAAATAAAGCGTCTAAACAACTCCTTTGGATCGGTATTGTAAGTATCGTGATGTTCTTTGGTGGACTCACATCAGCTTATATCGTGAGGAAAGCAGAAGGCGGCTGGCTTGAATTTGAGATGCCGGTTTGGTTTACCATAAGTACAATAGCCATTATTGTAAGTAGCGCTCTTCTCCTGTTTGCAGCACAAAATGTAAAATCAGGAAAATCAGCAACTACTTTATTACTCGGCACTTTATTCCTGGGAATACTCTTTTCATATTCTCAGATACAAGGCTGGGGAGATTTAGTAGCTCAAGGGGTCTATTTAACAGGAGAAGGCAGCAATGCTTCGGGGTCGTTTATCTATGCAATTACGTTAATGCACCTACTTCACCTGATTGGTGGATTGGTGGCATTGCTGATTACAACGGTAAAATCCAAACAAGGGAACTATTCAAAAGATAATTATTTAGGAATACAGTTAGCCTCGATATACTGGCACTTTTTGGGCATATTGTGGCTGTACTTATTCTTATTTTTTAATTACTCATAAAATCGAGAACGATATAAGTTATGGAACAAGCAGTTGAAAGCAAAGATCCGTGGGGCGGAGGCGATGCAAAACCATTAGGTTCTAGTTACGGAAAACTCATGATGTGGTTTTTCTTAATGACGGATGCCTTAACCTTCTCAGGTTTTTTAGCAGCATACGGATTTAGTCGCTTTAAGTATGCAGACATATGGCCTGTGGCTGAAGATGTATTCACGCACTTCCCATTTTTAGAGGGTGAACATCCTTTATTGTTTGTTGCGTTGATGACATTTATCCTTATCCTGAGTTCTGTCACGATGGTATTGGCTGTGAACTATGGGCATAAAATGGAGAAAAAGAAAGTGATTCTTTGGCTTTCACTAACCATTGTAGGTGGAATCTTGTTCTTAACATCACAAGCGTGGGAATGGGCTCATTTTATTCACGGATTGGACGGCGTTCCGGCTACCCTAGTAAGCAACCCATACGGACACCCTTTATTTGGGGATTACTTCTTCTTTATTACCGGATTCCACGGATTCCACGTTCTTAGTGGAGTTATCATCTTAATCATCATTTTGATTAACGTGATCAAGGGTACGTACGAGAAAAGAGGACATTATGAAATGGTTGAAAAAGTAGGTTTATACTGGCACTTTGTAGATTTAGTTTGGGTATTTGTATTCACATTCTTCTACTTGGTGTAAGTAACACATTAAAAAAGATTATCATGGCGAACGAAACAAAAAAAGGAAATTGGTGGATTTGGAAAGTGTTTTGGATACTTCTATTTGTCACTGCCGTTGAGGTTGTACTCGGGATTATTAAACCGCCATTCATGGTGGAGACAATCATTCTAGGGACGAAACTCCTCAACCACATCTTCATTATATTGACGATTGTAAAAGCCGCATACATTGTAATGACTTTCATGCACTTGGGAGAAGAAAAAACAAACATGAAATGGGCCATCATCGCCCCGATGTTTATCCTCATCCCTTACCTACTCTTTATAATCATTGTGGAAGGGTTCTATAATCACACCATAATGTAAACCAACCTCATGCAAGAAAAAATTAAAAAATGGGGATTACTTTTCGCATTACTTGTATTGCCCTATCTAGCGTACAACTATCTTTCTAGAGGCGAAAATAATTTTGTGAAACTGGCAGTAGTTGGTGAGGAAAATCATCGAATACCTCCTTTTTCATTTTTGAATCAAGATCGCGACACCATCACAAATGCAGATTATGACGGTAACATTTACGTAGCTAATTTCATTTTCACTACCTGTCCTACCATCTGTCCGACGATGACTATAAACATGCGGTATATTCAAAGTGAGCTGAAAATTTACCCCAATATAAAATTCATGTCTCATACTGTTAACCCAGAGTATGATACACCAGAGCGATTGAAGCAATACGCTGAAAGAATGCGAATTGATGAATCAAATTTCAACTTTGTTACTGGGGCAAAAGAGGATATTTATGACATCGCAAGATCCTATTTTGTAAATGCTCAAGAGGACGAACTCGCTCCAGGTGGATTCCTACATTCTGAATACCTGGTTATTATTGATCGAGAGGGTAGAGTTCGATCAGGCTACAGTAATTTTATCTGTACGGGTTGTGACACCTCTTCTAAAAAACCCAACTTGGACTGCTCAGATTGCGGACCAGAAAGTGTTATGAAAGGAAACCCTGTTGGTAGTTACGACGGAACCAAGGATTTTGTCATTAAAGACATGATTAAAGACATTCAAACGTTGATGGCTGAATATCACAAAGATGCAAAAGTAGAACGACTACGAAATGAAAACTAAGTTAGGAATATCTTTAGCTTTAAGCCTATTGCTTTTCACCATCTCTAATGATGTAAATGCTCAATGCGCCATGTGTAAGGCTGTCGTTGAAGCCAATCTTGAATCAGGCGGATCAGAAGGAAAGGGTTTAAATGATGGCATCTTATACCTGATGGCCTTTCCATATCTCGCAGCAGTGGGCTTTGGAATTCTATATTATCTGCAAAAGAAAAAGACTCGTAATTCCTTGACCGAATAATTGATCCATACACTCAAATATTACGCCCAATTATTAAAATTTCGTCTATCCTTTACTGTAGTTTTTTCAGCTATGTCGGGATACCTAATCGGTATAGATGATTTTTCTACAAGCGATTTTCTATTGTTGATCTTTGGAGGATTTCTAGTAACCGGTTCCGCGAATGGTTTCAATCAAATTTTAGAGCGCAACTTTGACAAACTGATGGAACGAACCGCTGAGAGGCCTCTACCGTTAGGGAAATTATCCGTTACACAAGCTTTTATCTTTTCTTTCATAACAGGAGCTCTAGGCTTATATCTACTCAATTTTATTCATCCACAGGGAAGCTTTTTTGGCCTCTTTTCCAAATCTAGCTTTTTTGGACTTCTGTCGATCCTGCTGTATGTGTTGGCGTACACCCCTATGAAGCGTATTTCTACATTCTCTGTGTTTGTGGGAGCGATTCCGGGAGCAATTCCATTCTTATTAGGCTGGGTCGCAGCTACGGACAATTTTGAACTGGTAGGCGGGACTCTTTTTGCCATTCAGTTTTTGTGGCAATTCCCGCATTTCATAGCTATTGCATGGGTTCTCGATGTCGAATACAAGAATGCAGGGTTTAAAATGCTGTTTGGGGGCCAAAAAGGAACCTACCCGGCTTTTTTAGCGATCATTACGTCCATCGCTATGGTCGTATTATCTGTCGTACCTTACTTCTGGAACACGACAGGCTTGGTACTTACAACCTATTCATTTGTGGCCATTTTAGCATTAGGATGGTGGTTTATCAACAAAACAGTACAACTGTATCAGAACCCCAGGGATGAACAAGCTAAAAAGCTCATGATTGCATCAATCATCTATTTACCTGTGACTCAAATCATCTACATCGTAGATCGATTCTTACATTAATCTCTTTTTTAATAAGGGTAATAAGGAGATATCATCAGGTATACAAGAACTCCTGTTAAAGACACGTACATCCACAGAGGCATTGTTATTCGAGCAATTTTTTTGTGCTGGATAAACTTTTCTTGCATCGCTCTAGACAGACTGATCAATACCATCGGAACAATAACAATAGCAAGTACAATGTGAGTAATCAAGATGAAATAATATACCTTTTTAACAAATCCCTCTCCACCGAATGAAACTGAGTCGTGCGTGGCATGATGAAATACGTAAAAAACTAGGAAGACAATAGACAAGCCTACAGCAGAATACATCAGTTTCATATGAAGTTCTCTATTCCCTTTTTTAATAGCCACGACGGCAAAAATTAAAATAAAGAAAACAGTCCCATTAATACATGCATTGATAAGAGGCAAGAAGTCAATGCTTGTGGTAAACTTGGGCATTAAATACAAGCCAAAGACTGCGATGGGCAAAAGAAAGGAGATGAGACGGATGAATAATTTGTGATTCATAAAATGAGGCGTAAGTGTTTACAATTTAAATTGAATTTTGGTACTTGATATGACGAAGCTACGAAAAAATAAATCGCACTCGTTACAAATGAATTCATGAACAAAGACTACTTCTTCTTGACGTCTTTCAAAAGATTCAACTCTTCACCAAAATGTTGGCAAAATTGACGCATGTCCTTAGCCATTTTCTCATCTCCTGTAGCACGCTCATAGGTATCCGTCATGGCCGTAAGTGTTTGATGGAAAAATGTTTTCATTTCATCAACTTTCATATCCTTTGTCCAGAGATCAATTCGTAGAGAATTTTGTTTTTCTGCATCCCAAAGCGACATAAGAATCGCTTCTGACTGTTGATTTACTTCTCCAGCGTCTTTTGCAGTCCAATGAATTTTTTCAGGGACCTTATTCTCATCTAAACTTATCTTTATTTTAATCTCTGACTCTTTCATAATTATGATTTTGGTTTGTAGCGTGATTCACGCAATATTTTTCGAGCATCTTGCTCATTCATCAACTCTACTAATGTCTTTTCAGGGTTTGCTTTCATATAAGACTTGATAATATTCCAACCGATCCACTGACCAATTCTACCGGGTGTTTCACGATCAAAATTGGCATTGAACTTAGAAAACGGGGCGTCATCAATAAAACGCCTTTTGTTTTCTTGTATACTTGAAAATAAAAGCTTGTTTTCAATAAAATAGGCCCACACATCAGCTTCATTATGAAAACACCAATTCATTTTCTTGACAGGATATCTCATGATAATATCTTCAGACGCATCGGGAAGCATTAGAGCAGTTAAATACTGAATTTTGCCATAATGAAGCATAGAGGCCAAAAGACTATTGTCTCCTGACAAAGGTGTGTTCGCTTCAAAATAAGCAGAAAATAAGTCTGGCAATAAATATTTTTTTTCGAAAGATTGTTTGATATAGTCGGGAGCAGTATTGTAAAAGTCTGCATTGGAACCAAGATACATATCCAGGGATATCAGCAAGGTTTTATTCGAAACCAATACGGGTTCTAGGCGCTCAAAATTAGAAACCCACGTTCGAATACTAAGAGGTTTATGATCTGGGAAATAATGATAAAAATACTGAAAGGATTCATGGATCTTGTTATTCAAGAGATTCGTATCAGCAAAACAGGCATCCACAGCATCAAAGAGCTCTCGCACTTGTGCATCTGAAAAGCGACTTTTTAAGGTTGCGTCGGTTTGTGTAACATGAAAGAAATCAGGGAAATCAATTTTTAAATGCTGTAAATCTGAAGAGAAGTTTGCACTGTCCATATTAAAAAAGGCATGGTCGAAGTGCCCAATACTAATAGGGGGTGTCACGTAGGACACATCTTGTCTTTGTTGTTTACAAGACGGCATCAACATCAATCCAAAAAAAATAAATCCAAATAGCTGCTTCATTTTTACACCATTTATAGTGCAAAAATAAGAAATGCATAACGAACGCATTAAAACTAAATCAATATTCATACAAAATTCATTTTTATTAAATTTGCAATCTGATTTACAATACCTATGGATACAAAAAAGACAATTGAACACATCGCATCGTGGTTGAGGGACTACAGCAATCAATCTAAAACTAACGGTTTTGTAGTCGGGATTTCAGGTGGAATTGATTCTGCACTCACTTCAACGCTATGTGCCTTAACAGGAAAAAATGTCTTGTGCCTGCTCATGCCTATTCACCAGCATCAAAATGAATTTGATCGATCTCATGAACATGTTCAATGGTTGACTAAAAACTTCACCAACGTCTCATACACCACGGTAAACCTAAGCGACACCTTTGATGCACTATCAAAAGTAGTACCCTCAGAAGCAAAACACAATTTAACATTAGCGAATACCCGCGCCAGGGTTCGAATGACCACGCTTTATGCCTTTGCTGGAGCTCAGGGGATGCTCGTAGCTGGAACTGGAAATAAAGTTGAAGATTTTGGCGTCGGTTTCTACACAAAATACGGAGATGGTGGGGTTGACCTTAGCCCGATTGCTGATTTAATGAAATCTGAGGTTTTTGCTCTGGCAAAAGAACTAAACATCATAGATGCCATTCAAACCGCTAAACCAACAGACGGCTTGTGGGCAGACGGTAGAACCGATGAAGATCAGTTAGGGGCTTCCTATGATGAATTGGAATGGGCTATGAATGCTTACAATGAAGATCCTAAAAATCGTTTCTCTGGAAGACAGGAAGAAGTTTTTAAAATCTTCACGGACTTACACCGAGCCAATCGTCACAAAATGGATGCGATTCCGGTATGTAACGTTCCGGAAAGCCTAAAATAAGCTCTAAAATCTGATTGTGGTATTCTTCAAAAGTTAACGATTTCGGGCGTGCTAAATTCAATCTTTACCAAAACCTTGTTCGAGAAATTGTTGTTCACCGACATGAAACCTCCTTGGAGTTGAATTCTTTTAATTTGTTCATCGAAATTTAGTAAGGATACTGCCTTAGACTTCTTCTTGTAATATATTTCTATGTTCGTCGTAAACTGTTGGCCCGACTTCATATCAATAGACATCTTTGAGGGTTCTGTTTTGTACATGGTATTCAAAACAGCTACCACAGCCCGATAGACCGTAATTTCAACGTCTTTCTCGATTTGTTTCGGGTTGTTTATGGAGCAAACAAAATCCACATTCCCGCCCAGATGTTGCTGCAATCTTGTGACAAAAAGTTTCAAAGAAGGTTCTATTCCATATTTCATCATGGTACGAGGCATGAGTTCGGTAGCCATGGATCTTGTATTCTCAATACTCTCTTGGATATACCTTTTGATGGAGGCCACAGAACTCTTCAAATCTACATCTGCGAGCTCTTTAATTTTCAGTTCAATAATGCCAATCTGCAACATCAATGCTGCAAGAGATTGAGCAACACCCTCATGCAAATCTTCAGCAAACAACTCTCTATCTTTTTCCTGTGCTAGAATAATTGAATTCAGTATTCGTTGATCTAATTCCTTTATGGCCGTAATATCTCTACTCACCACCATGTACTGATAGGGCTTTTGATCTAAACCCAAAAAGGGAACGATGGTCATATTTACCCAGTAAAAAGATCCATCTTTTGCACGTTCTTTAATTTCATTGGTCCAAAGTTTTCCTTGACCAATGGTTTGCCACATTTCTTTCCAAAAATGTATGCTGTGGTGCCCTGAGTCCACCACATTATAGGTCTGACCCAACAGTTCATCTCGTTTGTATTTTGAAATTTCACAAAACTTATCGTTCAGATAAGTAATGTTTCCTTTTAAATCTGTCGTTACAACAATTGAAGATGAATTTAAAGCATATTGAAATTGATTCATTCTTGAAATGACGCGTTCCAACTCTGTATTTTTCTCTTCAAGTTTGTCTCTACTAACCACACTGTCCTCAAGTTCTTCACAAAGCATATTTAAGCCCAGAGCAACAGTATCCAGAGCAGAACCATCTCCTTTTAAATTACTTATTTTTTTGGAGAAATCTAATGCTGCTACAGAGGTAATCTGAGCAACCAACTGATCTAGAATTTCAGGGTAAAAGGGAGGTGAATTTTCATATTCATTGGCGTTATTATTTTCATTCATTCATTTAAAATTAAATTGTTTAATGTGTATAAATTACAAAAATTTAATCTTTATGTGGAAAATAGAAACCTGACACTGATAACCAGGCACTTATACCTTGTAGTGTTACATCAAAAAGAATACCAAAGGAAAAGTAAATTTTCTACAATACTAAAAAAATCGAACGTAAATAAGAGAAGGGAAACACCGTAGAGTACAAAATTTAACTCAAAAGGGTGACACTAAATAATCTTAGTCGTCAATGTTTTGAACCGACTGAACTTCTGGAGCATATTTTTTAATGGTTTGCTCAACTCCCGATGTTAATGTCATTTGATTAACACTACAACTTTGGCAAGCACCATGTAGTTTAACCCTAACCACCATTTCAGGTGTTATATCGATCAGAGAAATATCTCCTCCATCGGACTCTAGATAAGGTCTGATTTCTGCCAAGGCTATTTCAATCCTTTCAATGAGTTCGGAATCGGTCTTTACTGACATATCATAGTGTTTAGGATGAACAACCATCCATATTAGTAATTTTTACGGCTTCTGTTGGGTCTAACTTTTCATTTCGAGATGTAACTTGATCTATCAAATTATCTGCCAACTTTACAAAAGCCTTTGCCGAATCAGTATCTTCCTGAAGGGCGACAGGTCTTCCGATATCAGCAGCTTCGCGCACTCCCTGAACCAATGGTATTTCAGCCAAAAGAGGTAAGTTTAAATCGTCGGCTAGATTTTTTGTACCGTCTTTACCAAAGATATAATATTTATTTTCAGGCAGCTCTTCCGGCGTAAAATAAGCCATGTTTTCTACCAGACCCAAAACAGGTACCTGAATGGTATCTAGTTGAAACATTCCCACCCCTTTCTTTGCATCTGCTAAAGCAATGGTTTGAGGGGTACTTACAATCACAGCACCAGTAACAGGAACGGCTTGTACAAGAGACAAGTGAATGTCTCCAGTTCCAGGAGGTAAGTCTATAAGAAGGTAATCAATCTCTCCCCAGTAAGAATCTTTAATCAATTGATTCAAAGCTTTGGTAGCCATAGGGCCTCGCCAAACGACGGCCTGAGAACCGGGCGCAAAAAAACCAATGGACAGCAATTTGACGCCATAACTTTCCACGGGAAGCATCACGGGTTTTCCATTTACATTGCTGGCTTGAGGCCTGGATTTTTCAACATCAAACATAATGTGTTGCGAAGGACCGTAAATATCGGCATCTACCACACCCACTTTATAGCCTTTTTGCTGAAGGGCAATGGCTAAATTCGCAGTGACAGTAGATTTACCAACGCCACCTTTTCCAGAGGCCACAGCAATGATGTTTTTAACTCCTTCGATTGCTTCACCTCGAATCAAGTTCACCGCTTCTTCTTGCTTGGCTTCTACTGTAATACGTATGGTTATTTTTGCTTTGGGATGAACTTCTTTATGAATGGCTTTAAGAATATCAACCTCTACCTGCTTCTTCGCATGAAGTGTTGGATTGTGTATCGTCACGTCAATATTCACTTCGTCACCAAAAACAACAATATTGGTCACCAAGCCGTTCTCGATCAACGACTTTTCATCACCTTTCACCTTTACACTATTCAGTGCTTGCTCTACTTGTTTCTTCTGTATGTTCATGTGCTTGATTTGCACTGTAAAGTTACAAAAATCAACGCTTATTCATCTGCTGGATCCCAAAATACATTTTTGAAATTCAATATTTGATCTCCGTCAAATTGATGCGATTCGCTTTCTAACAATTGCTTCATGATATGAGTACCTCCAAAATGATGCTTTCCGGTTAAAACACCTATTCTATTAACCACTCTGTGAGCGGGAATATCTCTGTCATGACTGTTGTTCATCGCCCACCCTACAACTCTTGCAGACTTGCCTGCACCAAGATGCCTGGCAATGGCTCCATAGGTTGTCACCCTTCCAAAAGGAATCTTTTGAACAACCTCATAACATCGTTCAAAAAAAGAGTCTTGTGGTGAAGCCTTAGTCTTGTTCACGCAATTGAAACTTTAGATACGTGATGGGCACACCCTTTCCCCTAAAAATACCCTCATAATTGGTTCTAATACTCAACAGCTCATCATCGGGCTTCTGTCGATCGATATCATAGCTCGTTTCTAAAATGTGATGAGAGTCTCCTTCTAGTATTCCCAACGTATAACCGTGTAAAAACTGAGAATCGGTCTTTAAATGCAGAACAGCTTCATCAGTTAAAACTTTTCGATATACGTCTAACATATCTGGAGCTGTAAGGCGTTTTTTACGTCGGCGGTATTTGATTTGTGGATCTGGAAATGTAATCCATATTTCACTTACTTCTCCTTTGGTAAAACAGTAGTCGATCAACTCTATCTGTGTCCTTAAAAAGCCCACATTTGGCATCTGACTGCTCGTTGCTGTTAAAGCACCTCGCCACATTCGAGCACCTTTTATATCTATCCCAACAAAATTCTTTTTCGGAAACTTCTCAGCCATACCTACTGTATACTCTCCTTTACCACAACCCAACTCGAGGACTATCGGGTGTTCATTTTTAAAAAACTCTTTGTGCCAATTTCCTTTCAAGTGCAATCCATCTTCCAATAAATCTGGCCTCGGCTCTTGCACCATATTTTTAAAGGTTTTTGTTTCTGCGAACTTTCTAAGCTTATTCTTCCCCACGTTGTTCTAATTTTGTTCAGCAAAAGTACAAATTCATTCAAGAATCGTTTTTCTATCTTTGTAGAAACCATAACAAACTCATGAGATTCGTTAAATTTACACTTGCAGGTCTAATATCCATCATGTTGGCTTTTTTAAGTTTGGGATTTTTTCACTCAGACTTTAAATATGAAAATGAGCTTGATATCAATGCTTCGCCATCAAACTCCTTTGAAATATTCAACAATGACTCCCTGAAATCTCAATGGCTGACAGGCTTTATTGAACACGAAAATTTAACAGGATCTGTCTTTCAACCGGGACATAGAAAACTACTCAAATTTAAACGTGGGGAGCAAACGTTTGAAATGGTAGAGGAACTGCTAGAAATCTATAAAGGAGATAAGATTGTTTTTGCTATTGAAACGGAATTATTTGACGGAATAAATGAACTCTACTTCATGGGTTCAAAGAATAAGTGCACCCTAAAGTCTTACACGACAATTAAAGGAACATCCATTTTCTACCGTGCTATGTTTTACATCTTAAAAAGTAGCATGCAAAATCAAACACAACAAAATTATGAAGCTCTAAAGAAAGTTATTGAAAAGCAGGAAGAGACATACAAAATAGACGCGAAATCTCTAAATTAAGTAGGCTTTAGGCTTTTTTAAGCGTAAAAGAAAAAGTGCACCCTTCCCCTTCAGTACTGCGAACATTTATCACTTGATTGTGTGCTTCAATAATGTGTTTGACTATAGATAAACCTAGTCCAGAGCCCCCCTTTTCCCGATCTCTGGATTTATCAACTCGATAAAAACGATCGAAAATTTTATTCAAATGCTTTTGTGCAATCCCATTTCCATTATCTGCGACTTCTACCAAAATATTTTGGTCCATATCATAAATCCTTAAAAGGACTTCTCCGCCTTCTTTTCCATATTTTATAGCATTGTCAATCAGATTTACCAAGACCTGTTGTATTTTCTCTACATCAGCCTCAACCATATAACGTCCTTTCTGAGTCTGTGACATCACTATTTTCACCTCTCGTTTCTTCGCTTTGAGCTCCAATTGCTCTATCAAATCAGAAATAATTTCTATAATATCTACAGGCTCTTCATGAAGTTCAATTTTACCCCCCTCTAATTTTGTAATCTGATCCAGATCTTCAACAATATAAATCATCCGATTCACGCTTTTATTCGCGCGCTCTAAAAACTTTCTATTAATATGCTCATCATCAATCGCACCATCAAGTAAGGTGTCTATATAGCCTTGGATGTTAAATATGGGTGTTTTCAATTCATGAGCCACATTGCCAACAAATTGCCTTCGGTAACTTTCTCGGATCATTAATTTCTCAATTTCTGACTCTCTATGAGTATTCCAACTCGTAACATCTTTGTTTACTTGGTTTAAACCAACGTCTTTATAGTCCCCTGGTTTTGACTTGGAATCGTGTATGTTTTTATAGATCAACTTAATTCTGTTGTGAATGAACTTGTCAACCAACCATCGTACCAAGAGATAATTTGACAAGCCTACAGAAGAAACCAGCAAAGTAGCATCAGAAAAAATCAGTGAAAAATCAAAAACAATAAGGTGAATGATTAGAATCAACATCAATAGAAAAGAAGAGACCAATGACACCAGCCAAGACTGATCCATCTTCCCTTTGAAAGCTCTAAAAAAACGGTATTTCCTATTCATCTATTTTAAATTTGTACCCAACGCCCTTCACGGTTTCAATGTAATTCAGCCCAATCTTTTCTCTCAACTTTCTTACATGCACATCAATCGTTCGTCCACCTACAACAACATCCGCACCCCATATTTTTTCAAATATTTGCTCTCTATTGAATACCTTTCCGGGTTTTGAAGCCAACAAATAAAGAATTTCAAACTCTTTGCGAGGAAGTGATAAAGACTCATCATCAAGCGTAACTTGATACCGTTCTCGATCGATTTTCAAATCTATAATTTCGATAACTTCCGAAGGGCTGGTTTCTATTGCCGCTCCTTTTCTTCTGAGTAAAGACTTCACACGACTTACAAGTACTTTAGGTTTTATTGGTTTGTGGATGTAACCGTCAGCACCCGCCTCAAGCCCTGCTACTTGAGAATAATCCTCAGAGCGTGCGGTTAAGAAGGTGATCAATATATTATCGTATTCCTTGTTAGATCGGATGGTCTCACAAGTTTCAATCCCATCCATGCCGGGCATCATAACATCCAGCACAATAAGGTTGGGCTTAAAGGTGTCAAGCAAGTTCAAGGCCGCCTGACCGTCTTGACATGTGGAAACTTCAAAGCCCTCCTTTTTTAGATTATAGCTTAAAAACTCCAGAATGTCTTTCTCATCATCAACAAGTAAAATTCTATTGTTCGTTTTCATCAAAAGCGAGGATTTGTGTAAATATAAAGATTATTGTAAGAATTTATAAGTGCAAAAAAAACTCCGCAATGCGGAGTTTTTTTTTTGATTACAGGCCTAGCCTGCCAAAGAATTTCTTGATTCCAGAAGCAAACTCATTAGGAATGGTTTCCATCATTGAAGCTAGAGACAACTGGTCATTCACACCAATCGCAATGGCAATGGAAATAATCAAACCAATCATGGCAAAAGCAAAGTCTTTGAACATCAACCGAAATGACCGCCCAATGCTATTCTCTCCTGCGTTTCTTATTGCCATGGCAACTTCTCTACCTCCAAGCAAACCGATAAATACCCAAGTGGTACTCATTGGAACCTTAGAATGAAGCTTAAAGTAAAATAATATGATGCAGTATATAAAATCAATAATGGTCGCAAAACGAACGTCTGTTATCACAGACTTCTCCGTAACAATTTTTTGGATACGCCCACCCTTGTAGTAAAGCAAAAGCCCTAGGCCTACAAACACCACTAAGGCGAAACCCATAAACTCACTAAAAGCCATACTTCTAGGTAGGTATACTGCGATGTTTGCAGCATCTTGCATTAGCCAAACAGACCAGAGCGTTCCCGATGTAATCCACTGAGCTATCGTCCATCCAAATTTAGCTTCTCCCACAAAGTATTTCTTAGCGAGTTTTGAAATCGTAATAAAGACGATGAATCCCAAAAAGAAAGCAAGAATATAACCACTCATACTCTTAGCCAAAACTTTCCCAATAGCAGCGGGAGCGGCCGCAAAAGAAGTCAGTAAGATAAACGTGGTCGAAACGGGCATCCTCAGTCGAGTAAGAATCAATAAAAATATAGGTGCCGCTATTTGCAAAAAGTGAAACTCTGTAGGTGCAATCTCGAAGCCTTTGGCCATCAATCGACCGTGAGAGACATCACCCGCGTAATTTAACCAACTGTAACCTACCGTGAACAAAAAGATTCCCCCAATAAAAATCCAAAGCACCCACCATTTCTTGTCTTGGTTGGAAGCAATGAAGGTCCCTAGAGTTTGAATACTGTCATTGGCAACCGCAGCATAAGCGGCAAATAAAAACCCTACCCACATTGCAATTTGAGGATAAGGCGTTGCAAACATTGCCAACATAAAGGCAACTATAACGAAAGTAAGAAAAGATTTCTCGTCTTTTTGAATCCAAAAAGAGACTGGAAAACTAAATCTTTTGATTAGCTTTTTCATAAGAGTGTGGAGTCGTAATTCTTAAATCAACAACTATGCAAGTATTGCTATAGTGTAGACAGCAACTAAAATAGCTGCATATAAAAACTTACTGATCTCTATTCTTTTAATGGAAGTACTGTTCATCTTTTCTTTTTATTTACACTACAAATAACAAGCTTATTCAGAACATCGCCGTTAATCTAAAATAACCCTAATGTTAAGTTTAAGTTAAATCTGATTTAAACAATTTAAAAACAGAATTTTAGACACCATTATAAGTCGAGAAAAGCTATAATTTCGCACCTAAAAGGCTACATTTTGGCCCTACGATAAATATCAACTTAATATGACGTGCTTTTCTTTAATGATTTGTTAATCGACAAGTAAAAATACATTAACCTAACAACAACACTATCCCAATATATTTGCACCGTAAACTAACAAAAAACAAACATGAAAAATCTAGCACTCACACTAGTTGCATTATTTACACTCGCGGCTGCATCTTGCGGAAGCAAACAAGAAATTAAAAAAACAGAAAATACAACACTATCTGGAGATATTAAAATTGATGGATCAAGTACCGTTTACCCAATCACCGAAGCCATTGCTGAGGAGTACCGCAACGTAGAATCTAAAGTGCGTGTTACCGTTGGAGTGTCAGGTACCGGAGGCGGATTTAAGAAATTCTACCGAGGTGAAACGGACATCAATGATGCATCACGACCTATAAAATCAAAAGAGATAAAAATATGTGAGGAGAATGGTATTTCATACGTTGGCCTTTCAGTAGCATACGATGGTTTGGCCGTACTAAAAAACCCTGCTAACGACTGGCTTACCTCAATTACTGTTGAAGAATTGAACAAATTGTGGGTTCCACAAGCGCAAGACAGCATCATGTACTGGAATCAAATTCGAGATGGATGGCCAAATGAAGAAATTCACTTATACGGCCCAGGTGTAGCTTCTGGTACCTATGATTACTTTGCTGAGGTAATCTGTGGAAAAAAGGTAGGAACTCGTGGAGACTATACCGCTTCTGAAGACGACAATGTATTGGTGCAAGGTATTGCAACGGATAAATACGCACTTGGTTTCTTCGGATTGGCATACTACGAAGAGAATAAAGATAAACTAGATTTGGTCGCCGTTGACAACGGGACTGGGTCAGTATTCCCTTCGATGGAAACTGTATCTTCAGGAGAATATGCACCGCTATCACGTCCAATATTCATTTATGTAAGTAGCAAGGCGGCTGAAAAACCAGAAGTAGTAGATTTTGTAGACTTCTATCTGAATTCTGCCGGAGACATTGCGAAAGAAGTAGGTTACGTTGCACTTCCAGCTGAAGAATATCAAGTTGAAATCGATAAATTTAATGCCTTTGTGAAAAAATAAGGGTAGGAACACATAAATTAAGATCAAAGTACCTCCTGATGGGGGTACTTTCTCGCGTTTAAGATGAATAGAAAAAAGAAAGAAAAAATTATTGAGCTGATGCTCAAGCTAAGCGGTCTGATTACGGTCCTCACTACCATTGGAATTATATGGGTATTGTTCAGCGAAAGTTTTTCGTTTTTCAAAGAAGTCTCACTGGTCGAATTTTTGACCGATGACCAATGGACCCCACTTTTTGCCAACAAACGATTTGGCATCATGCCTTTGATAAGTGGTACACTACTTACCACAACGATTGCACTTTCCGTAGCTCTTCCACTCGGATTAACCATTGCCGTTTACCTGAGTGAATACGCCCCGAATAAAGTTAGAGATGTTCTGAAGCCTCTTCTAGAAATTCTTGCAGCAGTCCCTACCGTTGTGTACGGGTTCTTTGCTTTGATGGTGGTAACGCCGTTTTTGAAAACCATTTTCCCAAATATATCGGGATTTAATGCACTTTCAGCTGGACTTGTTATGGGAATCATGATCATTCCGTTTGTTTCTTCCCTTAGTGAGGACGCCTTAAGAGCGGTTCCAAAATCATTGAGAGAAGCGTCATACGGACTGGGAGCAACACGCTTACAAACCTCGTTTAGAGTTATGGTCCCTGCTGCCTCTTCAGGTATTGTCGTCTCTGTCATATTGGCTTTTTCTAGAGCCATTGGTGAAACGATGATTGTGGCAATAGCGGCTGGTCAACAACCTCGACTCACTTTTGATCCATTTGTACCTATTGAAACCATTACGGCTTATATTGTACAAGTTAGTTTAGGAGATGTCCCACATGGTTCTCTAGAATATAAAACTATTTTTGCAGCAGGGATGACCTTGTTTGTGTTTACATTTTTATTAAACAACCTTTCTTTCTGGATAAGAAAAAAATTCCGCGAAGAGTATGAGTAAAGGAAAAATAAATAGAATCAAAGATAAAGCATTCGGAATTCTAGGTCTTGTCGCAACTTTGTCAGGCTTGATTATTCTTGCGTTCTTCATTGGGCAGATCCTTTACGAAGGTCTGAGTCGATTAGATCTGGACTTTATGAAAGATCTTCCATCACGCAAACCCGAAAAAGCAGGAATCTTTACAGCATGGGTTGGAACCCTTTGGGTACTAGTTATGACGACACTTTTTGCATTTCCGCTGGGAGTTTCTGCTGGGATTTATCTCGAAGAATACGCTAAAAAAGGGAAGTTTTCAGACCTATTGGAAATCAATATTTCAAATCTTGCAGGCGTACCATCAATCATATACGGTTTGTTGGGCTTGGAAATTTTTGGACGGGTTATGAACTTAGGAAATAGTCTGCTTGCAGGATCATTCACTTTAGCACTCCTTATTTTACCCATCATCATTGTTGCCACCCGAGAAGCCGTTCGCGCTGTACCCAACACCTTAAGAATGGCATCATATGGCTTAGGAGCCAGCAAATGGCAAACCATTTGGAATCAAATCCTCCCTGCCTCTATGGGCGGTATTTTTACGGGAGTTATCTTAGCTATATCCAGAGCTGTAGGTGAAACTGCACCTCTAATTGTAGTTGGGGCATTAGCCTATGTTCCATTTGCACCTAGTGGACCTATGGATGAGTTTACCGTGCTTCCTATTCAAATTTTTAATTGGATTTCAAGACCTCAGCATGGATTTGCTGTTAATGCGGCAGCAGCGATTATTATTCTTTTGGGCATCACTTTTATAATGAATGGCATAGCGGTCTATTTAAGAAACCGGTGGCAGAAAAAAATCAATTGGTAAACATCTGTATACTATGAGTCAAACAGGACACAAAATACAATCAAAAAATGTTGATGTTTTCTACGGCGATAATAAAGCCTTATCTAACATCAATCTAAACATCATTCCAAATACGGTTACAGCCTTAATTGGACCTTCAGGCTGTGGGAAATCAACCTTCTTACGATTACTGAATCGAATGAACGACTATATCGATTCATTTTCAATGAACGGACAAGTTACGATGGATGGCCAAGACATATACGGTCCAAAAGTTCAAGTTGAAGAACTCAGGACTAATATTGGAATGGTTTTTCAAAAACCAAATCCATTTCCAAAAAGCATTTTTGAAAATGTTGCCTATGGCTTGAAAATTCAAGGGGTAAAGGACAAGAAATTCATAGCCAACCGGGTCGAAACCGCACTCAAACAATCAGCTCTTTGGGATGAAGTTAAAGACGATTTAAAAAAACCCGCCTTGTCTTTATCAGGTGGGCAGCAACAACGCTTATGCATTGCCAGAGCGCTGGCCGTAGATCCGAAAGTTATATTAATGGATGAGCCCACTTCGGCTCTGGATCCAATTTCTACAGCAAAGATTGAAGAATTAATTTTTGAGCTCAAGCAAAAATATACGATTGTCATTGTTACACACAACATGCAACAGGCAGGGAGGGTAAGCGACTATACCGCCTTCTTTTACATGGGGGAATTGATTGAATTCGATGAAACCACAAATATATTTACCCATCCAAAAGAGGAAAGAACTCAAAATTACATCACCGGAAGATTCGGATAATTACACGATACTATGACACACTTAGACCACGAAATCAAAAGATTAAAAAGTAACATGCTCAAAATGTTACTTAATGTGGAGAGCCAAGTAGAAAAAACAAAAAAGGCTCTTATTGAATTCGATAAAGATTTAGCCACAGAAATCCGAGAAACGGAAAAAAGAATCAACGGTATTGAGCTTCAAATTGACTCCGATTGTGAGAACATTATTGCTTTGTATTCTCCAGTAGCTGTAGATTTGAGATTTGTATTGTCGATTTACAAAATGAACAGTGACCTAGAACGCATTGCGGATAATGTAGATGCTATTGCTTCATACATCCTAAAGCAAGATCAAGAGTTTTCAAAAGAAATTATTTCACAAATCGGAATCGTTGAAATGTTTAACGTTTGTTTGAATATGCTCGAAAATATTATTGAAGCTTATGAAAATGAGGATACGAACCTGGCTCGGAAAGTATATGCCATGGACAAAAAGTTAAACAAATTTGATGATGAGGCCATTGGCATTCTGACCCCTCACTTTCATGACGAACCTGAAAACCTGAAAAAGCACCTTTATGTTCTATCTGCGGTGCGCAAACTTGAACGGAATGGTGATCTCATCAAAAATGTTGCGGAAGAAATTATTTTTTACGTAGAAGCTCTCGTCTTAAAGCATAAAGGGAAACGAAAAAGATCTGAAAATACATAAACCAATCCTTGCTAGTTTAGCGCATAAAAAACCCTCTCAACATGGTTGAGAGGGTTTTTTTATTCTGACTTACAGGCCCTACTAGAACTTGTAAAGTAAATTCATGTAAACTGAATTCTCAGCATCTCCGTCTTCTGGCGTGTAACCCTGAACGTTTGCTGAAATAGATATTCCTTTTACCGGTCGGTATTCAAGACCCGCAATGAGGTAATCTCCGTTTTTACCATCATAACCACCTTCATCACAAGAAACCACATCGTAGCGCGCAAAAGCACCTACCTGATCATTGACATAGTAGGTTCCGTAAGCAGATACAATTTCGTAATCACCACCATCTACATTTTTGTGTGCCGTCTGAGTGTTGTATTCTGCTCCTAATCGGAAGGCATCTGCCTTATAACCCGCAAATAAAGCCATCGTGTTTTGAGTGCTTGTATCCGACTTGGCAAGAGCATCTGTATAGACTCTTAGAGTTAAGGCATCAGTCGCCTTCATCGTTAAACCAAAACCGGTTTTTACATTTGAGTCCGCTTGATCTTTCTTGTAACCTTCGCCATTAACAACCGTTAAGTCTACCGCAAACATCCCGTTGAGTTTATAGTCTGCAGTGAACCCCATATCCGCTGAAGTCCCCATTTTATAACGATCCTGAGAAGACTTGGCGATGTAACGGTAACCCCAATTTTTCTCTTGCGTTTTGAATTGCTTCAAGCCCACTTGCCCGAAGTTTACGGTAAGCTTGTCTGTAGCTTTCCATTTCAATGCCGCAACTTTCAAATAAGCCGTACGAGCATAGGTATCGGCGCCCCCGACATCAAAGGTTACCTTTACACTCCAAGCATCGTTATACTTGTACTTGTAACCTAAATAAGCTCTCGAAACTTCAAAAGCAGCTGCCTCAGCAGTAGCATCGTAATTGAAGTTAGAGTGAATTTGACCGTGTACTTTTCCAGTACTCTGTGCATGCGCAAGATTCATTCCTGCCAACACCAATGCAATTGTGAAAATTTTTTTCATAATCTTGTTTTAGTTTTCTATTGCAAATGTATACGACTGAAATACAACCTAAGTTAATGCCTATTTAAACATGTGTTAATTAATTGTAAAAAGAAAGAGATATCAAAAACCTCAATTATCAATGGATAAATGAGGCTTTGGGGTTGATATATAATTAAAACACTACAGATCCATAAGAACTGCATGGCTAAAATGAGTTACTGACAAGCTCGAACTGCCTTAACTGCTTCAGTCAAATTCTCATGACCGATGGAATAATAGGTATTCTTTCCAACGCGCTCAGAGATGAGAACTCTTTTATTTTTGAGGGTGTTCAAATGATGTGAAGCAATCGCTTGTTCAATTTTTAAGGCTTTAAAAATTTCCGTTACGGACATCCGAGTCGACTCTTCAAGCAATTCAACAACAGAGATTCGTATTGGGTGACCCAGCACTTTTAACATAGACGCAGCGCTGTGTAACTCTTTTGAATTTAAATTTAAGACTTTCATTTAGGGGGAATTTCGTTTTATTTAACTTCAAATATATGGATTTGAACTTAGATAATCAACCTTATAGGTATCTAGAACTTTATTTTATTTAATGCTTGCATTCAAAAGAGCTAAGTTCAGGTATTTAAAAAGCTGAAACGCCAAAGTATAGAAGTGTTAAAGCTCTTTTCTTAAACGCGCGACAGAAATACCTAACTGCTCTCTATATTTGGCAACGGTTCGTCTTGCAATCGGATAGCCCTTTTCTTTTAAATGCTCCATCAACTTCGCATCCGTCAATGGTTGAGATTTGTCTTCAGCTTTTACGACCTCATCTAAAATCATTTTAATTTCCTTGGTAGAAATATCTTCTCCCTGGTTGTTCTTCATGGACTCAGAGAAAAAATACTTAATCAGGAAAGTCCCATAAGGGGTATCTATGTATTTGCTGTTTGCAACTCGAGAAACGGTAGAAATATCCATGCCTATTTCTTCGGCTACGTCTTTAAGAATCATTGGCCTCATCATTCGCTCATCTCCTGTTAGAAAGTAATCTTGTTGTAAGTTCATGATCGCAGACATTGTCAACATCAGCGTATGATTACGTTGGCGTATCGCGTCAATAAACCATTTTGCAGCATCCAACTTTTGTTTGACAAATAACACAGCTTCTTTCTGTTCCTTATTTTCAGAACTAGGAGACTCTTTGTAACCCTCAAGCAATGTTCTAAAGGAATTATTCACCCTCAACTCAGGTATCATTCCCGTATTCATGGACAACTCCAACTGGCCATCCTCAATTGCGATTCTAAAATCAGGGATGATGTGTTGAATCACCTTGCTGGAGCCAAAAGACCCTGGCTTGGGGTTTAACTTAGAAATTTGTTTCAGCGCTTGCTTCAAGAGGTCTTCAGACACCGTAAGGCTTTCACGTAGTTTATCGTAATGTTTTTTTGAAAGTGCATTGAAATGATTGCTAACGATATCACTCGCTAAAGAAATAGATTCTGTATTTAACTTTTTTCTTAGTTGAATCTGCAGACACTCTTGCAAATTTCTAGCGCCGACTCCAAAAGGTTCAAAATCTTGAATGATCTTGAGTACCTCTTCTACTTCTTTCTCATCCGTAATAATGTTTTGCGTAAAAGCCAAATCGTCAACGATAGAAAGCAAGTCTCGGCGTATATAGCCGTCATCGTTAACACAACCAATCAAAAAAGACCCTATTTGATAAAGATGTTCGTCTAAATCTCTGAGTGAAAGTTGTTTTTCAAGTATTTCAAGCGAGCTGGCGCCCATGGATATGGGTATCGACTTGTCCTCTTGATCAGCACTATTATTATTGGCTACCAGACGATAACGGGGTGTTTCGTCATCACTTAAATATTCGTCTACATTTATTTCTTTGGCATCTATATGCTGATCACTCTCATAAGAATCATCTTCGGCATCCACATGATCTGTAACCTCCTCGATCGCAGGGTTTTCCTCCAATTCTTCTTTCACTTTTTGCTCTAATTCAATCGTAGGGAGTTGTATAAGCTTCATCAACTTAATTTGTTGAGGCGAAAGCTTCTGTGCTAACTTTTGATGTAGAGACTGTTTTAACATACGGTATTAAAAATCAGCATTGTTAGGTGTTCGTGGAAAAGGAATTACATCTCTGATGTTCCCCATGCCTGTAACGAATAGTATGAGGCGCTCAAAGCCAAGGCCAAAACCACTGTGAGGAACCGTCCCAAATTTTCTGGAATCTAGATACCACCACAACTCATGCTCTGGGATTTGCATATCTTCCATTCTGGATTTAAGTACGTCCAATCGCTCTTCTCTTTGAGAACCTCCGATAATTTCACCAATTCCCGGAAACAACACATCCATCGCTCGAACGGTTTTCCCGTCATCGTTCACGCGCATGTAGAACGCTTTTATGTCCTTAGGGTAATCGGTAATGATTACCGGTTTCTTAAATTTCTTTTCCACCAAATATCTTTCGTGCTCAGACTGAAAATCAGCCCCCCACTCATTGATAAGGTAATTGAATTTTTTCTTCTTATTTGGTTTTGAGTTTCTCAAAATATCGAAAGCTTCTGTGTAGGTAATTCGCTCAAAATCGTTCTCTACAACAAATTTGAGTTTTTCGATAAGACTCATTTCTTGTCGCTCCTCTTTTTTCTTATGCTTCTCTTCTTCTTGAAGACGCTTATCCAAAAACGCTATATCATCCTTGCAATGAGTGAGTGCATAAGAACATAAAGACTGTAACATATCTTGTGCTAAATCCATGTCTTCATTTAGATCTGCAAAGGCAACCTCCGGTTCTATCATCCAGAATTCTGCCAAATGACGAGAGGTATTGGAGTTTTCGGCTCTGAAGGTAGGCCCAAAAGTGTACACCTTCCCTAAGGCCAAAGCAGCCATCTCAGCCTCTAGCTGACCCGAAACCGTAAGGTTCGTTTCTTTACCAAAAAAATCTTGTGTATAATCTACATCACCTACTTCAGTAAGAGGTGTGTTAACTTTATTTAAGGTACTTACTGCAAACATTTCTCCAGCCCCTTCACAATCAGACCCCGTGATGATTGGCGTATGAACATTTGAAAACCCTCGATCATTAAAGAAGTTATGAATGGCAAAGGTCATGGCATGTCGGATACGAAAGATGGCCCCAAACGTATTGGTTCTAAATCTCAAATGGGCGTTCTCTCTTAAAAACTCCAAGGAATGTTTCTTCGGTTGCAAGGGGTAATCGTCCGGATTTGCCTCACCTAAAACCTCAATCGATGAAGCTAGAAGTTCTGTGGTTTGACCACTACCTTGTGACTGAACCAGGGTCCCCGTTACGGAAATACTAGCACCCGTATGTATACACTTGAGAACATCTTCTGAAATGTTATTTTCAGCGACTACCTGAATATTATTAATCGTTGAACCGTCGTTCAGTGCAATGAAACTAACATTTTTGCTGCCACGTTTCGTTCTCACCCAACCCTTAAGGTTTATTAAACCTGTACCAGCTTGTTGAACTAAAGCCTGTTTTATTTCTGTCCTCTTCATTTCTTCTAATATGTCCTAAATTGATTGAGCAAATTTAATTTTTTTCCACAGAACAAGGCACATGTACACACCTATTAGACTGTTGGGGGTTTTTGCATCGTAATTTAGAGAAATTGTGCTTAATTAAATATTATAAAATTATTGTTGTCTTACTCAAAGATACTAATTTCATTTTTTAACAATTGACTACCCCTTAAAATAAATCATCAATAGAGAAACTATGATGATTCTTTAGTACCTTTGTGGTAATAACCGAAACTATATATCGTTGTCGAAAGAAGTACATCCTATCCTTAGCCAAATTGATTCGCCTAGCGATTTAAAAAAGCTCGACAGCGCTCAATTACTGAAGCTATCAGATGAACTTCGTCAATTTATTGTCAGTATAGTATCCGTTCACGGAGGCCACTTTGGCGCGAGTCTTGGAGTGGTTGAATTAACCATTGCACTGCACTATGTTTTTAACACGCCGTTCGACCAATTGGTATGGGATGTAGGGCATCAAGCATACGGACACAAAATCCTAACCGGAAGAAGGGATGTCTTCAAAACAAACAGAAAATACAAAGGAATTAGTGGGTTTCCGAAAATTGATGAGAGTTCATATGACGCCTTTGGTGTTGGACACTCTTCCACATCAATAGGAGCGGCTCTGGGGATGTCGATAGCTTCTCATTTAAAAGGAGAGAAAGACAAACAACACATTGCTGTCATTGGAGATGGCGCTCTTACGGGCGGACAAGCATTCGAAGCACTTAACCATGCCGGCGCCAGCGACTCTAACTTACTGGTTGTACTCAACGACAATTGCATGTCTATTGACCCCAATGTTGGAGCTTTAAAAGAATATTTAACCGACATCACCACCTCACATACCTACAATAAGATTAAAGATGAGGTTTGGGATTTACTTGGCAAATTCAGCAAGTTTGGTCCGAATGCTCAAGCAGTAGTTAAGAAAGTGGAAAACGCCATCAAGTCTTCCATGCTAGAACAAAGCAATTATTTTGAATCCTTAAACTTTAGGTATTTTGGACCTGTAGACGGTCATGATGTAGAACATTTAGTGAAAATTTTAGAGGACCTAAAAGACATTCCTGGACCCAAAATATTGCACTGTATTACAAAAAAAGGAAAAGGGTACCAACCTGCAGAAGATGGCGACACAACCAAATGGCATGCGCCCGGAGTATTTAACAAAGATACAGGGCAAATATTCAAGGTAACGAAGTCGAAACCAGAAGCTCCAAAATACCAAGATGTATTTGGCCATACCATCATTGAACTTGCTAAAAAGAACGATAAAATTATTGGTGTTACACCTGCAATGCCTACAGGCTCATCGTTAAAGCACATGATGGAGGTAATGCCTGAACGGGTTTTTGACGTAGGTATTGCAGAACAACATGCCGTAACTTTTTCAGCTGGTATTGCCACACAAGGACTTACACCTTTTTGCAACATCTACTCTACGTTCATGCAAAGATCATTCGACCAAGTCGTACACGATGTAGCCATACAAAATTTGAGTGTCATTTTTTGTTTGGATCGTGCGGGCTTGGTAGGTGAAGATGGCCCAACGCATCATGGTTCCTTTGACATTGCCTATTTCAAATGCATTCCAAATATGATTGTATCGGCTCCTATGAATGAAGAAGAGTTGAGGAATTTGATGTACACCGCTCAAGAAAAAAATCACGGCCCCTTCAGCATCAGATACCCAAGAGGCAAAGGGGTTATGCCGGAGTGGAAAACGGATTTTAAATCCATTGAAATCGGTAGAGGAAGGAAACTAAGAGACGGAAAAGACATCGCCATATTATCTTTTGGGCATGTGGGTAATTACGCTCAAGAGGTGTGTGATGACTACGACAAAAATGGCTTTCACATTGCACATTACGATCTAAGGTTTGCCAAGCCTCTTGACCGCGACCTCCTGCATCAAGTGTTTTCTAACTACAATCACGTCATCACACTAGAAGACGGATGCATCTCTGGTGGAGTCGGTTCATCGGTCCTGGAGTTCATGTCTGACCATCAATACAGTGCCTGTGTCTACAGATTGGGGATCCCGGATGAATTTATTGAGCACGGTCCTCAGAAACAACTCCACAAAGATTGTGGATTTGACCCAGAAGGCATAAAGATGAAAATTGAAGAAATTAAAGGGCGAATGAAATTGGCCATTTAAACCAGACAATCTAAATCAGATATAACGAAAAAATCCAATGAACATTTGTCCATTGGATTTTTTGTTTTGCTGGAAGTCTTTCCTAGTTTTTGAATTCGAAATCTTCCATAAATTTCGTGGTATAATTACCCGATCTATAATCTTCATTATCCATCAGTTGAAGATGGAACGGGATGGTTGTCTTTACACCCTCAATGGTAAACTCACTCAAAGCCCTCTTCATCTTTTCAATCGCTTCTTCACGAGTTTGAGCAACAACGATGAGTTTCGCGATCATTGAATCGTAATAAGGGGGAATCACATAACCCGCATACACGTGAGTGTCTACTCGAACACCGAGCCCACCTGGAGCATGATAAGTCGTAATTTTCCCTGGGCAAGGTCTGAAGTCATTAGAAGGGTCTTCAGCATTGATTCTACATTCTATCGCATGGAGTGTCGGCTCGTAGTTTTTTCCGGTAATCGGAATTCCTGCAGCCACCTTTATTTGCTCAGCAATTAAATCGTAGTTGATTACCTCTTCCGTTACAGGATGTTCAACCTGAATACGCGTGTTCATTTCCATGAAATAGAAATTTCGATCCTTGTCTACCAAAAACTCTACAGTTCCCGCGCCTTCATATTTTACGGCTTCGGCAGCTTTTACAGCAGCATCTCCCATTCTCTTTCTCAACGCATCTGTCATGAAAGGAGACGGAGCTTCTTCTGTTAGCTTTTGGTGTCTTCTTTGCACGGAACAATCTCTCTCGGATAAATGACAAGCATTCCCTTGGGAATCACCGATGATTTGTATCTCTATATGCCGTGGCTCTAAAATCAATTTCTCCATGTACATGCCATCATTACCGAAAGCAGCAGCAGACTCTTGACGAGCCGAATCCCAAGCAACTTGAAATTTCTCTAACTCAAAGACGGCACGCATTCCTTTACCACCACCACCTGCGGTGGCTTTAAGCATCACAGGAAAGCCGATCTCAATGGCCAGCTTCTCAGCCTCTTCATAAGTCTCTAGAATTCCTTCAGAACCCGGAATGGTAGGAACACCTGCAGCCTTCATGGTTGCTTTGGCATTTGCCTTGTCGCCCATTCCGTCAATCATTTCAGGAGAGGCACCTATAAATTTTAAATCATTTTCTTCGCAGATTTTTGAGAAATTAGAATTCTCAGCCAAGAACCCATAACCTGGGTGAATGGCATCTGCATTGGTTATCTCTGCTGCGGCAATTATATTCGGAATTTTTAGATAGGAATCCGTACTGCTAGCGGGACCAATACAAACGGCTTCGTCTGCAAACTTAACGTGTAAACTATCTGCATCAGCAGAGGAGTAGACAGCTACAGTCTTGATGCCCATCTCTCTTACAGTTCGAATGACTCGAAGTGCAATTTCTCCGCGATTGGCTACCAAAATCTTCTTAAACATCTTCATCTTTTATGTTTTGAGAAATTAAGATGGATCTACCAAAAATAGCGGTTGATCATATTCTACAGGACTCATGTCATCCACCAATACTTTAACGATTTTACCAGACACTTCTGATTCAATCTCGTTAAATAATTTCATGGCTTCAACAACACAAACAACACTTCCACTAGATACTTCATCACCTATACTTACAAATGCATCTTTATCTGGGGCAGGTTTTCGGTAAAAAGTACCGATCATTGGTGATTTGATTGTGATGTAATTGGAATCTTCATCAGAGTTAGAAGCTGCTGGTGCTTCCGAAGCTTCAGCAGGGATCGCTGGAGCGGCCTGTACTGCTAAAGGGTTCATTCCGGGAGCTGCTACTACAGGGATTTGTTGAAGCACAGTATCTAACTGACCTCTACCTTTTTTAGGTGGGGTTTTGATTGAAATTTTCATTTCTCCCATCTCCAAATCTACTTCGGATACACCTGACTTTGCGACGAACTTAATCAGTTCTTGAATTTCTTTTATATCTAATGCCATAACAATGATTAATGTTACTTTTTGTTTTTTATATTAGTATGCCCATTTAAGGTAAATAGAGCCCCATGTAAAACCACCACCAAATGCGGCTAATACTAGATTGTCTCCTTTCTTTAATTTATCCTCCCATTCCCATAAACACAAGGGTATGGTTCCGTTTGTTGTGTTTCCAAATTTCTGTATGTTCAACATCACTTTATCTGTCCCAACTCCCATTCTCTTTGCTGTAGCGTCAATAATTCGCTTGTTAGCTTGATGTGGAACCAACCAAGCAATATCATCGCCCGTAAGTTGATTCCGCTCCATGATTTCTGCGGATACATCTGCCATATTCGTAACGGCAAACTTAAACACCGTTTTACCATCTTGATAAATATAGTGTTCTTTCGCATCTACCGTTTCGTGGGTAGATGGTTTTAAAGATCCCCCTGCCTTCATGTGTAAATAATCTCTTCCGGATCCGTCACTTTTTAATATCGCATCTTGAATCCCAAGACCATCTTCACTAGGCTCTAGCAAAACAGCTCCTGCTCCATCACCAAATATAACACATGTGGTTCTTTCTTCATAATCAATGATTGAAGACATTTTGTCTGCACCCACCACAATGATTTTTTTATAGGCCCCCGTCTCAATGTACTTTGAAGCCGTTGACAAAGAAAACAAAAAACCCGAACAAGCAGCCATCAAATCGTAAGCAAAAGCATTTTTCGCGCCCACTTTGTCGGCTATGATACATGCTGTCGATGGAAAAATCATATCAGGAGTAGCAGTTGCGCAGATGATTAAATCTATTTCCTCAGCCTTTATGTTTTTCTTTTTCAATAAGCCTTCGACAGCTTTGGCGCCAAGGTCTGAAGAACCCAAACCTTCTCCTTTTAGAATTCTTCTTTCTTTGATCCCCGTACGAGAAGTAATCCACTCATCATTGGTATCTACCATGGTAGACAATTCCTGATTCGTTAATTTGTATTCAGGTACCCAACCATGAATACCTGTAATTGCTGCTGTTATTTTACTCATTCTTGAAATGCTTGTTTAATTTTTTCAGATAATTTTGCTTCTATGACTTCTGCAGTGTGCAAAAGCATATTTTTAATCGCCTTATCATTCGATATCCCATGCCCTACAACAACGGTTCCGTTAACACCTAAAATAGGTGTCCCACCATAGTTTTCGTAGTTGAAACGATCAAAGTATTCGTCTTTTAGTCCTCTTTTCTTTGTCAGTACGTAAAATGCTTCGGCTTGCTTTAAAACAATATTACCCGTAAACCCATCACATACAATTACATCAGCACGATCATTGAACAAATCACGACCTTCAACATTACCAACAAAATTGAATTCATCAGAATCCTTCATTAAATTGAACGCTGACTGACACAATAGGTTCCCTTTTCCTTCTTCCTCTCCAATGTTTAATAATGCAACTTTCGGATTTTTGATGCCATAAACATGCTCAACATACAATGAGCCTAAAATAGCAAATTGATTTAAAACATCGGGTTTACAATCGGCATTAATCCCAACATCTAAAATTAGCCCAACGCCTCCTTGTTCTTTCGGAAGAATACTGGTTAGCGATGGTCTTATCACTCCAGGAATGGATTTGATGGTGTAGAAAGAACCCACCAACATAGCTCCTGAGTTACCAGCGCTGGCAAAACCGTCTATAGATTTATTTTTCAGATGGTGAAATCCCACTGAAATGGATGAGTTTGGTTTCTTTAAGAATGCTTTTGTGGGATGTTCGCCCATACCAATGACATCCGGAGCATGAATGACATCAAAAGATTCGATGTCAGCATCTTCCTTATCAAGCGCCTCCTTAATCAATGACTCATCACCGATCAGTACAATGCGGGAACCTTTTGGTAATTCCTGCAGAGCTAGCAAAGCACCTTTTATAGTGGCAGAAGGAGCAAAGTCCCCCCCCATAACGTCAAGTCCTATTCGCATTTCTTTTAAACTAAAAATGTAGATTTAAACCTCATTAGCTGGGTTTAAATCTACACAATTTCTTTTTACGTGATGTAAAACAAAATAAAAAATCACTTTGGGCAATTAATTACCTTGCTAAAGCAACTACTCAATGACTACATTACCTTTGTAGTACATCTTCCCTTCGTGCCAGTAAGCTCTGTGATATAAGTGAGCTTCACCAGTTGTTGAGCATACAGATACCGTAGGAGCTTCTGCTTTGTAGTGAGTTCTTCTCTTGTCACGTCTTTGTTTCGATATCTTTCGTTTAGGATGTGCCATGTTAAGCTATTCTTTATTCGTTAATAATTTTTTTAATGCCGACCAACGATCATCAACATCATTTGATTCTTCTTTATCTTGGTATTCTGATAATTTTTCCAATACTTCTTGATCACACAATTGTCCGTTCAAGGATTTGTCATGAGCTCTTCTGGAGGGTAAGCCAAGAGCAATGGTTTCGTAAATCATGTGTGAAACATCAATTTCGTGCTCATCTTTACCCAATATAAATATTTCATCTGTGTCTGTATAGTCTTCTTGAGAGAACTTTACGATTCTCATTTCTTCATGCTGAAGGGGTAGCTTTAACTCACCACCACATCGATCACAAAGACTTTCAATTTGACCATTGACACGAAATACTAATTCCATCAAATTAGACCTCTTTGTTAAAACTAAGTCCACATCAAGGTTCCCATTTTGTAATTCAGTATTATCAAACTCATCAAAGAACTGCCCATTAACTTGAAATTGATACGGATGATCTCCTAGCTTAAGCCCTACAATGGGTATAATGAAGTCCGTTAACGCATCCATTCGTAATAGTTTTTGGGTCTGCAAAGATAGAAATATTTTTTGTTAATAAAACTAATCCTTCCACAGCTATTTAGTTAAATAAATGTCTCTACGATTTTTTAGACTTAGACTGCCACTTTTTATTGACGACCAACTGAGTTTTTAAGGGGTTTTGACTCCAAAGAACATGCTCACTTCTGTTCTTAAAAATTTTGCATGCTGTATAAACAGCTTCTCTAAAGGAAGACTCTTGGGCTTCATTTTTTCCCGCCAAGTCGTATGCTGTTCCATGATCAGGCGAAGTTCTTACAACCGATAAGCCTGCCGTAAAGTTGACCCCTTTGTTGAAGGACATTGTTTTGAAAGGAATTAAACCTTGATCGTGATACATCGCTAGTACCGCATCAAACTGAAGAAAGGTATCCGAAGCAAAAAAGCTGTCCGCGGAATAAGGCCCGTAAACCAGCTTCCCATCATCGAATGCCTTTTTTATTGCAGGTGCAACAATTTGTTCATCCTCCTTGCCGATTACGCCTTGATCACCGCTATGAGGATTCAACCCCAATACAGCAATTTTTGGTTTTCGAATTTTAAAATCACGCTTCAAGGACAGCTCCATTTGAGCTACTTTTTTTAAAATCTTTTCTTCTGAAATAGCTGCCGCAACTTCTGATATGGAGATATGCCCTGTAACAACCCCTATACGTAAAGAATTAGCAACCATGAACATAAGTGCATCACTCCCCTCAAATTCTTCTGCTAAATACTCCGTGTGTCCCGGGAATTTGAATTCTTCAGACTGTATATTGTGCTTGTTAATAGGTGCCGTAACCAGAGCGTCCACTTCCCCCTTCTTTAAGGCATCAACAGCAGCTGTTAATGACTTCAGGGCAAAGGCTCCTCCTTCACTTGTTTCTTCACCGATCGACAAATTCACTTCCTCATCCCAGCAGTTGATAAGATTGGCTCTGTTGGATGCAATTTTCGAGCTAGACTTTACAAAATTGAATCTAAAGTTTTTGATGCCTACCTCTTTTTGGTAAGCCATAGCATAACTAGAGGACGCATATATGACAGGCGTACACAAATCAAAAATACGACTGTCGGAAAAAGCTTTCATAATAACCTCTAGACCGATCCCATTAACATCTCCAACAGAGATGCCCAATCGCACTTTCTTTGACTTCATTTCAGTTCTCATATCCTTCCTAATTAATGTGTTGAGTCATGGCTCAAATTAAAGCATTGTATGGGTTAAAAATTACTTTTACTCAATAAAAAATCAAACATCATTCGAACACCTGTTCCAGTTCCCCCTTTGAGTCTGTAATGATCATCTTGTACGAGAAAAGCCGGACCAGCTATATCAAAGTGCATCCAAGGGTAATCAGTAAAATACTCTAAGAATTTCCCAGCAGTAATCTGGCCTGCCTCGGCTGGACCTAAATTTTTTAAATCTGCTATTTCCGATTTCAAAAGCTCCCCATACTCATCCCAGAATGGCATCATAGCCAATCGCTCGTAAGTTTTCATACCACTATCAAGCAACCTCTGCTGATCTTCTGAACTTGCCGAACCCATACCAACAATGCCATACTTTCCGATTGCCCTAACAGCTGCTCCGGTTAAAGTAGCAAAATCTACAACCAACTCAGGATCATATCTCTTTGCATAAGTAAGAGCATCAGCCATAACCAAACGACCTTCGGCATCGGTATTTAAAACCTCTACAGAACTCCCGTCCATCATGTAAATAACATCTCCAGGAGCATAAGCGCTGAGTCCAGGCCGATTTTCAGTAGCAGGAATCAACCCTACCACGTGAACAGGGATCTTAGCCTCAGCCAAAGCATACATTACGCCTACTACAGTAGCCGCACCCCCCATATCGCATTTCATCATATCCATAGAATTTGATGTGGGCTTCAAACTCAATCCTCCGGTATCATAAACGATTCCCTTTCCTACAAGGACTATGGGCTTTGAATTCCTCGCTCCCTCCGGATTGTAGGTAAGCACATTAAACGTTGGTGGCTCAACCGCCCCCTTATTCACAGCAAGTAAACCGCCCATGTGAAGCGCCTCAATTTGTTTTTCATGAAGAACTTCAACATCAAACCCTACTGCATCCCCAAGTGTCATCATGTCCTCTGAAAACTGTAGAGCTGTTAGGTAAGATAAAGGCTCATTTACAAAATCACGGGCGTGCATTGTCCCTGAAATTACTGCATTCATGTTTTGAATCACTGTATCTTCAGCATCGACATGAATGAATTTGAGCGTGTTTTGTTTCGATTCAGAATCCGAAAAATACTTTAAAAACTGATAGTTCGCCAAAGCCATTCCCTCTGCAATGTAGATTGATAAATTACATGTTGTTAAGTCGATAATCGATACACAAGCAATAGCACCATTGTTACATTTTACTGCGATTTTCGCACCTCTTTTTCTCGCATCTTCCAACAACGCAAACGGATCCAAACATGTGTCTAAACACTCCACAAAGACATACCTTGTGTACTGATTTACTTCAACGGAAGTCTTACCATCGTTCAGTTGACGCTTTATAAATTTCAATTCATTTGCACTCAAATCAAACTTAGACCAATCTGAATTTGGAGTTACCAAAAGAATTAAATCCCCCTTTGTAGAATACTCCTTAGCTTTATGGATAATGCTGTGCATTTTTTCGTTAATTTTGTGTTGTAAAAATAGGTATTTTAATGGAGACAGGGAAGCTATTAGATCGTGCATTAAGATTTGACAAACTGAGTGCTGAAGAAGGGTTATTCCTTTTTGAAAACGCTGCTACTACAGATTTAATATTTGTTGCAGACACTTTAAGAAAGAAACAAGTTCCGGGAAATAAAGTCACTTGGATTATTGATCGCAATGCAAATACGACCAACGTATGTATTGCCAATTGTAAATTCTGCAACTTCTTCAGAGTTCCAGGACACAAAGAAGCTTATACAACTACCATAGAAGAATATACCCTTAAGATCGAAGAGACCATTCGATATGGAGGAGAGCAACTTCTTCTCCAAGGGGGGCATCATCCGGGTTTAGGTCTGGACTTTTACTGTGATTTATTTCGAGAAATAAAAAAAAGATTCCCACACATCAAACTACATGCTCTCGGACCCCCAGAAATTGCTCACATCAGTAAAATTGATCAACTGAGCCACCGAGAGGTTTTAAAACGTCTTATGGAGGCGGGCTTAGACAGCCTTCCGGGCGCAGGTGCAGAAATTCTCGACGATAGAGTTCGTCGAATGATCTCTAAAGGGAAATGCGGTGCACAAGAGTGGCTTGACGTGATGCGTGAAGCGCACAAACTTAACCTAACCACCTCCGCTACGATGATGTTTGGTCATGTTGAAACCCTTTTGGAGCGCTTTGAGCATCTGGTTAAAATTAGAGAAGTGCAGTCTGAAAAACCAGACGATACAAATGGATTTCTCGCATTTATTCCGTGGCCCTTCCAGGACGACGGCACTCTGCTAAAACGTGTTCGAGGAGTTTCTAACAATGTAGATGCGGATGAGTACATTCGCATGGTGGCTTTGTCAAGAATCATGCTACCAAACGTCAAAAACATCCAAGCTTCTTGGTTAACGGTTGGAAAAGATGTTGGGCAAATGTGCCTCCATGCTGGAGCCAATGATTTCGGATCAATCATGATAGAAGAAAATGTAGTTTCTGCCGCTGGAGCACCTCACAGGTTTACCGCATCAAGCATGCAAGAAGCCATTCGAGAAGCGGGCTTTGAACCTCAACTAAGAAATCAACAATACGAGCACAGAGATCTACCAGAAGTCATGGAAGATCAGGTAATTAACTACTAAAAAAAGTACGAAGTTATGTTTACAGGGATTATTGAACAATTGGGTCATGTAAAAGAAATCACCTCTGAAGGGGGTAACATACACATTACAGTTCAAGCTTCCTTGACGTCAGAACTTAAAATAGATCAAAGTGTTGCTCACAATGGTGTATGCCTCACCGTTGTATCTATTGATGGAAATAACTACACAGTAACCGCTATACAAGAAACCCTTGAAAAGACAAATCTCTGCGATTTAGAAGTAGGAACTGTCCTTAATTTAGAACGCTGCATGAAATTGAGTGATCGACTTGACGGTCATATCGTCCAAGGACACGTGGACACTACAGCTGTTTGCTCAAAAATAGTGACCGAAGACGGCTCTTGGGTTTTTCACTTCTCTTATGAAAAAAAATCTCCGTCGGAAATTACCGTAGAAAAAGGTTCGATATGCGTAAACGGTACGAGCCTGACTGTCGTAAACTCAAAAGAAAACACTTTCTCGGTATGCATCATACCTTACACATATGAAAACACCTGTTTCAAAAATCTAAATGAAGGGGATCGAGTTAACTTGGAGTTTGACATCATTGGAAAATACATCGCCAGTTTAATACCTCAATAACATCAGAGGTTGACTACTGGCCGGAACGTATTGCTTCAACAGGGTCTAATCGAGCTGCTGAATATGCGGGAATCGCTCCTGAAACAAGTCCAATAAAAATAGAAACAAAAAAGCCCATTAGGACATTTTGCAGGGACAATACAAGCTCGAATTCTAGTGATGCATTTGCGATTAAAGTTCCAAAGTAGACAAGCAACAGTCCAACAAAACCTCCAATTACGCTCAACAAAACTGCTTCAAACAAAAACTGCATCAAAATAAATTGATTGCGAGCACCTAAGGATTTCTGAACCCCTATAATCGCAGTCCGTTCCTTAACGGATACAAACATAATATTTGCAATACCAAACCCACCAACCAACAAAGAGAACCCGCCTATGATAAGTCCGGCTAGATCGACAATACGAAAAAGGCTGTCTATGCCCTGGGAGAGCATACTCGTTTCATTCAAAGCAAAATTATCATCAGCTTTAGGAGGCAATCTTCTGATGGATCGCATCACTCTAACAAGATCTTCTTTCAATTGATTGTTTGAGACACCCGCTTGTGCTTTAACCGAAAATTGTGGGTTTGTTGTTACATTATTTATGCGCACAAAGCCCCGAGCAAACTGAACTGGAATGACAATGTTGTTGTCATCGCTATTACCAATCAAATTGTCCCCAACCTTAGAGAAAACGCCAACAACCAAAACTTTTTGTCCCATGAATTTGATCTCTTCACCAATTGGATTCCTAGATTCAAACAACTTTTCCGCGATATTAGCTCCAATAACAGACACGGGCTTACCCGTGTTGGATTCTAAAGCCGTAAAATAACGACCTTTTGATAAATCAAAGTCGTACACATCTTGATAAGCATGTGACACAGCAACAAGGCCAACCCCTTCCAGATCGTTACTCCCATATTTAACCGATTTATTAGAAACTTTAGCAACAAAAGTTATCGCTTCAGCCAACTCCAAACGACTTTCTAAAGCAGGCAATTCAGACAGCACCGGAAGGGGTCTTTGGTAATATTTCCACCAAGGGTAATTTTGCCCAGAGGCCCAGGGCCACTTCATCACAAATACCACATTATCGCCCAATGAGTCCAAACTATTTCTGATATTTCGCTCCAAAGAATCGACCAAAGCAAAAACAGAAATGATTGCAAAAACTCCCACACTCACTCCCAATAGGGATAAAAAGGCTCGCAATTTATTCCCAAACAGTGCTTGAATGGCAAACCGTAAACTTTCTTTAAATATTTTAAATATACTCATCAATATAAATCTCTTGTAAATATAAAGATTCTGACCCAGAATAACCTTCTTAAAGGCTATAATCAAAACTTTAGCTGTGAAGATCTCAAGTATGTAGAGCTTCACATAAATTGTGGAAATAAATTTAAAATTTGAGTCTCTATTAACGATATTATTTAAAGTGAATTTTTACTTTTGCTAAAGTATTAAGCATCTCAAAATTAAAGCTTTGAAAAAAATTCAAAACGCCCTTATCTCGGTTTACCATAAAGACCGACTAGAACCGATAATTAAAGAGTTAAATCGCTTAGATGTAACTATTTACTCGACCGGTGGAACACAAAAATTTATTGAAGACGCGGGTGTCCCTGTTGTGCCTGTTGAAAACTTAACGAGTTTTCCATCGATCCTTGGTGGTCGAGTTAAAACCCTTCACCCTAATGTTTTTGGAGGGATTTTAGCACGAAGACATGAATCTGGAGATCTAGAACAACTAAGACAATACAAGATCCCTGAAATTGATCTAATTATTGTCGATTTATATCCTTTTGAAGATACGGTTGCTTCGGGTGCAGAAGAACAAGATATTATCGAAAAAATAGACATTGGAGGGATTTCTTTAATTCGTGCCGCTGCAAAGAATTTCAGAGACACACTTATCGTCCCGTCACGAGAAGAGTATTTAGAAACCCTTGAAATCTTGAAATCGCAAGAAGGGGCAACATCATTAGAGCAAAGAAAAGCTTTTGCAAGTAAAGCCTTCAACATCTCTTCACATTATGATACCGCCATCTTCAATTATTTCAACGACGGCTCTATTACTACCTTAAAGCAGAGCATTCAAGAATCTAAAAAACTTCGCTACGGGGAAAACCCGCATCAAGAAGGCACCTTTTACGGTAAACTTGACGACATGTTTGACCAACTTAATGGGAAAGAATTGTCCTACAACAATTTACTAGATGTAGATGCTGCTGTAAACCTAATGTCTGAATTCAAAGACACAACGTTTGCCATTCTAAAGCATAACAATGCATGCGGTCTTGCATCACGAGAAAATTTAATTGAGGCATGGAAAGACGCACTTGCGGCAGATCCTGTTTCAGCTTTTGGTGGGGTGTTGATAACTAATAAAAAAGTTAACACTGAAACCGCCGAAGAAATTCATAAATTGTTCTTCGAAGTGATTATCGCTCCGGCTTACGATGAGGCTGCTTTAGAATTACTGAAAACAAAGAAAAATCGCGTCGTTCTTGTACAAAAAGAAGTGAAATTGCCGAGCAAAACAGTTCGTACGATATTAAACGGTGTCCTGGAGCAAAACAAAGATTCGAAAATAGATGCCCCAACTGACATGAAAGATGTCTGTAAGGTATTGGCTACCGAAGAACAAAAAATTGATTTAGCCTTTGCTTCCAAGCTTTGTAAAAACACCAAATCAAACACCATTATTTTTGCTAAGAACAAGCAATTATTTTCAAGTGGTGTAGGACAAACATCTCGGGTAGATGCACTAAAACAAGCGATTGTTAAAGCAAAAGCCTTTGGATTTGATCTTGATGGATCTGTAATGGCATCTGATGCATTTTTCCCGTTCCCTGATTGTGTAGAACTGGCAAATAATGAAGGCATCAAAGCTGTGATTCAACCTGGAGGCTCTATCAAAGATCAATTGTCTATTGATTATTGTAACGATCACAACATGGCAATGGTGTTCACTGGCACAAGACACTTTAAACATTAAAATAGACGTTTCCCAACCGACACGAATAAAAGTGTCTTGTTGCAAACTTTACTAATACATTAAACCTAAGAGCTCATGGGACTGTTAGACTTCATGACACAAGACATTGCCATTGATTTGGGAACTGCAAACACACTGATCATACACAATGATAAAGTTGTTGTTGATCAGCCGTCTATTGTTGCTATAGATCGTAAATCTGAAAAGGTTATTGCGGTTGGAAAGAGAGCGCAACAAATGCATGGCAAGTCTCACAAAGGAATCAAAACCATTAGACCGCTTAAAGATGGTGTAATTGCAGACTTTGGTGCATCTGAACAAATGATCAGAGAGTTGGTTCGAACGATACCAAACCTTCGAAATAAGTTCTTCTCTCCATCGCTCAGAATGGTTATTTGTATACCCTCTGGAATCACTCAAGTAGAAGAACGAGCTGTAAAAGACTCTGCTGAGCAAATTGGGGCAAAAGAAGTGTACTTAATTCACGAACCAATGGCGGCGGCTATTGGTATTGGTATTGATGTTCTGGAACCAAAAGGCAACATGATTATTGACATAGGTGGAGGGACTACCGAAATCGCTGTTCTTGCCTTAGGGGGGATTGTCTGTGACAAATCAATTAAAGTTGCCGGTGATGTCTTTACAAGCGACATCGTTTACTACATGAGAACCCAACATAACTTGTACGTAGGTGAACGAACGGCTGAAAAAATCAAAATCCATGTAGGATCTGCCACAGAAGAACTCGATAACCCTCCTGAGGACTATCCGGTTCAAGGTCGTGATTTGATGACTGGTAAACCAAAACAGATTACAGTTTCGAGTGGAGAGATTGCGAAAGCGCTCAACAAGTCAATCATTCAAGTTGAAGATGCAGTAATGCAGGCTCTAGCAATGACACCTCCTGAACTCGCTGCCGACATATACAATACAGGGATTTATCTTGCTGGTGGTGGATCGATGCTCAGAGGTTTAGATAATCGAATTTCTAAAAAAACAGAACTTCCCGTTTATGTTGCTGAAGACCCTTTAAGAGCAGTTGTAAGAGGAACTGGTATTGCACTCAAAAATGTAGAATCATTCAGCTTCTTAATGAAGTAGAATTTACGACATCTCATGCGCAACTTATTTGCATTTCTCTACAAGCATCACGTCTTTTTGGTGTTTATTCTACTAGAGATTACTGCTATTGGAACATTGATTCAAAGCCATCACTATCAAGGTTCTCAATTTGCTAGTTCTGCAAGGTTGTGGTCTGGGACTTTACTGGAGCATTTTGAAAATTCTATCGACTACTTTACGCTTAAAAAAGTAAACCAATTACTGGTTGAAGAAAATGCTCAATTGAGAACCAAATCAGTCCCTGCAAATAAACCCAACAAAATTAACCCAGCAGACATCTACCAATATACATCTGCCAAGGTCATAAAAAACTCTTACAACAAACGAAACAACTATTTAACGCTCAATAAGGGCAGTTTACATGGGCTTGAAAAGGGAATGGGAGTCTGTGTCAATAAAGGTGTCGTAGGAATTATTCGAGATGTTTCAACGCACTATGCCACTGTAATGAGTTTGTTAAACAAACACAGTGTAATAAGTACACGATTTACAAAGTCAAATCATTTTGGCGAAATTGTTTGGGATGGTAAATCACATCGGTTTGCACAATTGAGATCAATTGAAAAATACGTAAATGTGTCTGTTGGAGACACCTTAATTACCAACAGCTTTTCTAGCATTTTCCCTGAAGGAATTCTACTAGGAACTGTTCATAGATTTGAAAGAGATGATACCGAAAACTTTTACAAAATAGAAGTTGACTTAAGTGTGGATTACAGCAGACTAGACTACGTATACATCATCAAAAATCCCTTGACTAATGAACGGTTAGAATTGGAATCTAAACTCACACAAAATGAGTAAAACACTCCTTCACATAAAGCGGTTTTTCATTCTAACGACCTTACAAATTACCGTATTGAATAACATACAAATTAGTGGGTATTTAAATCCCTATATCTACATCCTTTTCATCATGCTTCTCCCTCCAAAGATACCTAAGACTTTAGTATTAAGCTTCGCTTTTATACTAGGCTTTACCATCGATGTCTTCGAAAATAGTTACGGGATTCATGCAGCTGCATCGGTTTTATTAGCCTATGCAAGACCTACGGTATTATCCTTAGTTTCTGTAAAGGGTGGAGAAGATTTAGAAACTATTGGAATCAAGCAATTACGGTTTGGAAGATTCTTTACATATTCTGGGATTTTATGCTTACTACATCACTTTACTCTTTTTTATCTAGAAGCCTTTCGCCTCAATGAATTTATGGACACTTTTGGACGGGCAATACTGAGTACAATCATCAGCATGCTCATCATACTTATGATTGAATCCGTTCGTTCAAATTCGAACAAATAAGATGAGTAGAAGCAAATTTAGCAATCGACGCGTTTTTTTTTATTTCTTGTTTGGAGCAAGCACGTTACTTTTGCTCATCATACTCTTTAGAATTCAACTGTTAGATGAGTCCTACAAATTATCGGCAAATAACAATGTAATCAAAGCGGCAACGGTATACCCAGAGAGAGGGTATATCTATGATCGAAATGGGGAACTGTTGGTCAGCAATCAAAGAGCTTACGACCTTATGGTTACGCCGAGACAAGTAAAAACAATTGATACCCTAAACTTCTGCAATATTATAGGGATTGAAAAGCCTTTTTTTGACAAACGACTCTCTAGAGCTAAAAACTATTCAATACATAGAACCTCTATATTTTTAAAAGAAATCTCCAAACAGACCGCGGCTCATCTACAAGAAAAACTCTATGAATTTCCTGGGTTCTTTCTTCAAGAAAGAACGATGCGTGAGTACCCTCATAAATCTGCTGCGCATCTTTTGGGCTACGTTAGTCAAGTCCCTGACTATATCCTTAAAAAAAATACACACTACAAAAAGAATGATAATTATGGGATGACCGGTGTTGAGAATTCTTACGAGAAGGAGCTGCGAGGCACCAAGGGAGTTGAATACCTCATACGAGATGTTTTCAACAGAACCAAAGGAAGTTTTCAAAACGGTGCATATGATAGTCTCGCTACAAATGGCCGAGACATTGAGCTAAGTATCGATATTGAGTTGCAAAAATACGCAGAGCAACTGATGAAAGGTAAAAAAGGGAGTGTTGTAGCTCTTGAACCTTCTACAGGTGAAATTTTATCTTTAGTTAGCAGTCCCTATTATGATCCAAATTTACTGGTAGGTCGCTCTCGATCTCCAAACTTTAATCGAATGTACAAAGATGAAAACATGCCTCTGTTTGATCGAAGTTTACTGGCAGAATATCCTCCAGGCTCAACTTTTAAGTTACTCAATGCACTTGTTGGTTTGCAAGAGGATGTTATTTATTCCGGAACCAAATTTTCATGTGAACAAGGCTGGCGTTTTAGCGCCAAATTAAAAATAGGATGCCACCCACACGCCTCTCCCTTGAACCTCACGGAATCAATTGCTCAATCCTGTAACGCCTATTATTGCTACACTTTCAGACGAATCATAGAAAAATATCCTAACACGGAGGTCGGTTACGATAAGTGGAGGGACCACATCTTGAGTTTCGGATTAGGTAATTTCCTGAATAATGATTTGTATACAGGGAGAAAGGGAAGGGTCCCTGATCTTAACTTTTACAACAAGCAATACGGTAAAAGAAGGTGGAAAGCACCCACAGTCATTTCACTTTCTATAGGGCAAGATGCACTTGTTGTATCCCCTATTCAAATGGCAAACATGTGCGCAGCAATTGCGAACGAGGGTCATTATTTCACGCCCCATATTATCCGTAAAATTGGTGATGAAGTTTTAACAGACAGTACCTATACGATTCCTAAGTATACTTCTATCGATAAAAAACACTTCAAAACGGTTATTCATGGAATGGAAAAAACGTATACAAGTAAGTACGGAACAGCCAGGCGCGCGCAAATTAAAGATATAGAAATATGTGGGAAAACGGGAACAGCAGAAAACCCTCATGGAGATGATCACTCAATTTTTATTGCGTTTGCTCCAAAAAACAACCCACAAATTGCTATTGCTGTTTATGTAGAAAATGCCGGCTGGGGGTCTACTTGGGCAGCTCCAATAGCTGGGCTTGTGATTGAGAAATATTTAACCAATCAAATCAGCAACACCAAGCTTGAAAACTTTATTCTTAGTGGTAATCTAATCTCGGAAAAAAATGAGAAATAATAAGAGATTATTCACAAACATAGACTGGCCGTTGGTGATACTCTACACCATCATGCTTTTTTTTGGTTGGATTAATATCTATGCGGCAAACTACGGAGAGGGTACTCACAACATGATCTCAATGTCTACAGAGCCTGGCAAACAACTCTTTTGGATTGGGACCTCATTTATATGGGTACTGCTTATTTTAATCATAGACGGGAAGTTCTACACAACTTTTTCTTATTTCATATATGCCCTTATGATTGTTTTACTGATCGGAGTACTCATTGCTGGAAAAGAAATTGGTGGTGCTAAATCATGGTATGCTCTTGGAAGCTTTAGCATGCAACCTTCCGAATTTGCTAAAATTGGAACCCTTTTAGCGCTCAGTAAATATTTAAGCACGCTAAATGTTAACCTTGAACTAAATGAAACAAAATTTAAGGCCCTCGCTATTATTATAATCCCTATATTTTTTATCATGCTACAACCAGATGCGGGATCAGCCATTGTATTTGCATCGCTCTTTCTGGTATTATTCAGAGAGGGTCTTCCTAGCGTTTACCTTGTTTTAATTGGATTGGCTATTGTTCTTTTTTTAGTGACATTAACACTAAACGCTCAAGTCGCTATGGTCATAGTTTCATCCATTTGTATTCTATTTGCCTTTCTACTTAAAAAGAATAAAAAATCTATAAAACCGGCTTTATTAAGTTTCATTTTTGCGCTGGCGTTTATTCAATCTGTAGGTTATTTGTACTCTGAAATTCTGAGACCGCATCAAAAAAATAGAATCGATCTCATTTTAGGTAAAATAGATGACATTCATGGGGCTGGATACAATTTGCATCAATCTAAAATTGCGATAGGCTCCGGGGGTTTTTTAGGTAAAGGCTTTTTGGACGGTACTCAAACCAAATTCAACTTTGTACCAGAACAAAGTACTGATTTTATATTCTGTACCATTGGAGAAGAGTGGGGTTTCGTTGGCTCTGTGATTAACATAGGATTATTCTTACTCCTCCTTTTTCGGATAATCAATATCGCTGAAAGACAAAGATCAACATTCAGTAGAGTTTTTGGCTATGGGGTTGCTAGCATTCTTTTTTGCCACTTCTTCATTAATATAGGCATGACCATTGGTCTAGTTCCCGTTATTGGAATACCACTCCCATTCTATAGCTATGGCGGCTCTTCATTATGGGGTTTTAGCATCCTATTATTCATCTTTATTAAACTTGATGCATACAGGATGGATATTTTAAGATAGGTTGAGGCTCTGTACAAGACTATTGGAAAAGAAGCCAAGTTCTCGCTAAAAAGTTTGTGACTGCTTATAAAAAAAAATGTTTATTACCTGACATTGAGCAAGACCATCAATGAATGAATGTAATAAAGTCTATTCAACTCGAAGTATTTCTGAGGCCTTAACCATCATTAGATCGTTCTCATTGATTGCTCTATAAAACCCTTCATCACCCCACAACTTCCTGGCGACAATAGCCTTAATTCTTTTTTTTACCCAGAGTTTAGAGTTTTCAATTTCAGAAGCACTCCCTTGAACCCCTTTGGCTTTGGCAGCATCCACAAAATCGTTAAACACACGCTCATTAATTTCAAATTCTTCCTGAAACTCAGAGGTGTTTTGATATTTATTAAGATCATCTTCATGAGCTTCCACGTACGCAAAGGCAAACGTGTTTATCCTATTGTCTGCTAACAAATCATACAACCAATCTGTTCTACCTGTAGAGTCCATTGGAATGAAATAATCAGGATATATGCCACCACCCCCATAAACAACTCTACCATTACCCGTATAATATCTTATAGAATCGGATACTTTAACACTATCCTCATGATAAAGCTCTCCACTATAGTATCGCTCAGATGCTTCTTGATTGTATTCGCCTGCATCATCAGAGTAAGGTTTTTGTATCGACCTTCCAGAAGGAGTATAATACCTTGCCGTTGTTAATCGAAAAGCAGAACCATCACTCAGTTGACTTTGTTCCTGAACCAAACCCTTTCCAAAGGTCCTTCTCCCAACGACAAAACCTCTATCATGATCTTGAATGGCACCGGCAACAATTTCACTGGCTGAAGCAGACCCCTCATCAACCAAAACTACGATTGACTCTTTTTGAAATTGACCTTGATAAGTAGATTCATAGACCTGTCTTCTTCTAGCACTCCCCTCGGTGTAAACAATAAGCTTTCCATTTGGCAAAAACTCATCGACCATGTTTATGGCTGCCGAGAGATATCCACCGGGATTCGATCTCAAATCGAGAATCAATTTATTCATCCCGGATCTTTTCAAACGACTCAAAGCACTGACAAACTCTTTATCGGTCGTGCCTGAAAAACGGTTAACTTTAATGTAACCAATATCCTGGTTTACCATGTAGGAAACATCCACGCTGGTAATAGGAATTCTATCTCGAATAATATTGAACTCCAACAAACGATTGATGTTTTTTCGTTTGATGTACAGACTTACTTTAGTGCCCTTTTTACCTTTTAGAGTTTTTAAAACATCCTTATTGGTGAAACCTACTCCCGCAACATTGATCGTGTCTACAAGAATAATTTTGTCTCCAGCAAGAATTCCTTGCTGCTCTGATGGACCTCCAGAAATCGGGCTAACGACTAAAATTGTGTCTTTGATGATTTGGAATTCAACCCCAATGCCTTCAAAATTACCTTGCATACTTTCATTGACCTCTTGGAGATCTGCAATTGGAATATAACTTGAATGTGGGTCTAAACTTTCTAGCGTCCTGGAGATGACTTCTTCTTGTAGGCTGTCTAAATCTATTGCATCCACATAATTAAACCCCACATAGCTCAACAGTTCAGTAACTTTTGGAAAAGTATGAGAACTATTGATTAAAAACTGAGGGTTACCGCCAAACAGATATTTACCCATGTAAATACCGATTATGAGTACAAAAATTCGGGATAAAAATTTTGTCATGGGTAAGCTATTGATCTGTATTATTTATTGATTCTAGAGGAATGTGTAAAACTTCAACACCGGCCTTGATTAGGAAATCAACACCTTCAGTATCTTTATATTTATTTATAAATACGACCCTCTTTATTCCCGACTGATGGATGAGTTTACTGCAATCTTTGCAGGGAGATAGCGTTTGATATAGCGTCGCTCCTTCGGTGCTTTGTGTACTTCGAGCAACCTTTAAAATAGCATTTGCCTCCGCGTGTAAAACATACCATTTCGTATCACCCAAATCTGTTTCACAAACATTCTCAAACCCTGAAGGTGTCCCATTGTAACCGTCTGAAATAATCATTCGATCTTTCACAATAAGGGCGCCTACCTTTTTGCGCTCACAATACGATAAATCTGCCCATTCCAAAGCCATCCTAAGATAGGCTTTATCGTACTTTAACTGCTTTTCTTTCGTTACTTGCATACGCAAGCAAAAATACAATATTTAACGTATTATTGATTGAGGTCTGCCCGTGTATTTATCTTTAACAATTAAAAGGTAAGGATGCATTCTATAAAATTTTGGGAAATTTGATTTGATAAAATAGGCTACCTTTGAGATTCATCAGTAAATTTAATAGCATGTATAGGGCAAAAATCGATAATGAGATTTTTGATTTGGAATTTAATGATCAAAAAGGATTAATAGGGACTGTTAATGGGACACCCTTCAATATAGATATGGAAAAGCAGGAGATGATTCATCATGTGATAAACAATCATCGGTCTTTCACAATACAAGTCATTGAATTTGATGCCAAAAAAAAATCTTGTGTACTACAGGTCAACGATCAAGAAATTAGCGTTTGTGTAACAGATCGATACGACCAACTGCTCAACAAATTAGGCATGGGTCATGCTAGTTCTCAAAAGGTAAATGAGGTTCTGGCACCAATGCCTGGATTAGTCATTCAAATCATTGCAAATGTCGGAGATCAAGTCCGAAAAGGTGAAAACCTTATTATTTTAGAAGCAATGAAAATGGAAAATATGATTAAATCTCCCACAGATGGAGTGATCAAATCTATTGAAGTCAAACAAGATAAAACCGTGGACAAAAACCAAGTCTTGATAAAATTTGAGTAGCATCAAATTACTCCTTATCATCTTTTGGGTTTCCCCAAAAACTTTTGACTAAACTCTTAAGCCGATCTGAGAAAGGGGTTTTCATGGGATTGTATGGAACTAAAATAGGATTCCCTAAACTGTCCGTTTGATAAAATTTCTTCGATGTACTGTAATTAGAGATCGAATCGTAAGTAAATCCGAAGTAGTAATCCTTGGTACTGTCTTGAGCTAGATTCGTAAATTCTCTAGCATCCTCCACTGCCTGCTTCAACTGCCAAATCATTGCCTCGTTTCTACGAGCAATGGTTACACCAGAAACATCATCAGAGAAAAAAGTAACCGTCTCATTACCAGATTTTAAGACCGCATATAAAATGAAATCCGTAATCTCTGTAATACGACAGTCAATCGCAGTACCATTTTTCAAATAAATGACGTCTTGAGCGTGAGCATTAGGTACACACCTCAACAAAATAGTCATCAAAAGATAAACGTATAGCAGTCTTCTCACTGAATATTGAAAATTATTATTGGTACAACGGTACCATAAAGTGATGAATTGTTAATCAAGCAATTGAAAATCTACCTCAACCAAATCTCTAAAAGACTCCACCCTTTGATTGAGGGTGTCTTGAGACAAATATGCAATTTGATCCGTTCCAAACTTTTCAACCGTAAGTGATGCTAAGGCAGAACCGTATATAATTGCTCGTTTCATGTTGTCGAAAGACAGATCCTTCGTCTTTGCCAGATACCCTACAAACCCTCCAGCAAAGGTGTCTCCTGCCCCTGTTGGGTCGAAAACAGCTTCTAGTGGCATGGCGGGGGCAAAATAGCAATGACTCTGCTTGTCAAACAACAAAGCTCCATGCTCGCCTTTTTTTATTATTAAATATTTAGGCCCGAAAGTCAATATTTTTCGTGCAGCTTTGACCAACGAATACTCTCCAGACATTTGCCGTGCCTCTTCATCATTAATCGTCAAAACGTCTACTTTACGAATCGTATCCATGAGGGCATCCCATGCAATATCCATCCAAAAATCCATGGTATCCATAACCACGAGCTTTGGCCTTGTATTCAATTGGCTCAGAACCTTACTTTGGACCCTAGGGTCTAAATTTCCTAGCATCAAAAACTCACAGTCTTGATAACTTTCAGGCACCACCGGATGAAAGTCAGCCAATACATTTAGCTCCGTGGTGAGGGTATCTCGGCTGTTCATATCCTTGTGGTATTTACCTTCCCAAAAAAAGGTTTTCCCTCCAATCACTTCTTGAACACCATCAAGATTCATTTTATGATCTTTAAGAATGGTGCGATATTTTTCAGGAAAATCTTCACCGATAACAGATATAACATTCATTTTATCGGCGAAATAAGAAGAAGCAATTCCAATGTAGGTACCCGCTCCCCCTAAAATCTTCTCAGTCTTTCCAAAGGGTGTTTCGATTTTATCGAAAGCAACGGTTCCAACGATTAATAAACTCATACGGAATGTTTTTTTTACAAAGATATTCTAAAAGCTCATCACTTGCACATTCGATATCCTGAAAGAAATGTTTTGGATGAAAAAGTATGAATTACTTTGTTAATAGAAATTCGAGGTGTTGAAAAACAACAGATGATAAATTCATACATTCGATGTAAATATTTTCTAAGTCCTTGAATCTTGATTTCATGAAATATAGCATTACCATACTGTCAATTATTTTATTTTGTTCCATCAGTTGCTCCTCTCCTAAAGAAGATGCTGATGTTGTTTCAAACCCTGTTATTACAGCTCCTGACCCAACGATTGAATATGGATTTGAAGTAGACACCTTTTTGGTCATCAAAGATGAGATTCGACCGGGTCAATCTTTAGGTAAAATCTTAAGTAATTATGGCGTTTCTTTTTCCCAAATAGATGAAATCGCAAAAAAAACTCGCAAAACACAATACGATGTTCGGTACCTAAAAGCAGAACATCCCTATGCGCTACTTTGTTTAAAAGATACCTCGGAAATAGAACATGCAAAGGTTTTCATTTATGAGCTCGATAAAATCAATTATGTAGTTTACGACTTTAGAGATTCATTAAAGGTTTATGAAGGAACGAAGCCTGTAGAAATAAAGATGATTGAAGATGCTGGAATCATTGAAAAAGGATCTAGTTTTTTTCTGACAGGCGCCTCCATAGGAATGTCGGATCGATTGTGTGAAATAATCTCTGATGAAATTTATTGCTGGACATTGGACTTCAGACATGTTCAGCCCGGAGATCGTTTTAAAGTGTTATACGAAGCGAAATATCTAGATGGAGAGTTTGTGGGTGTTGGTGATGTAAAAGCGGTCTATTTTAATCATTTGGATAAGGATTTCTATGCGTTTCCTTTTAACGATGGGGGATTTGATGATTATTTCGATCAAAATGGTAAAAACCTTCGCAAGTTTTTCCTAAAAACGCCTGTAAAAAACAGTAGGATATCCTCTCGCTACTCAAAGAATCGCTTCCATCCAGTTCAAAAAACATGGAAAGCTCACAAAGGAACAGATTATGCCGCACCAAGAGGAACACCTATTTGGTCTACAGCAGATGGAATCATTGAAGTCGCAAAATATGGGAAATACAATGGGAACTTTGTGAAAGTACGTCACAACTCAACATTTTCTACACAATACCTTCACATGTCTAAAATTGCAAAAGGTATTCGGCCAGGGGTTCATGTTAAACAGGGACAAACTATAGGTTATGTAGGAAGTACAGGGCTCGCTACAGGTCCACATGTATGTTATCGATTTTGGAAAAATGGATCACAAGTCGATCCTTTCAAAAGTAAATTACCCCCATCAGATCCAATTCATGAAAGTTCCAGAAACTCTTTTGAATTGTTCAGTGACAGCTTGGCTCAGATGCTTGAAATCATCCCTTACCCGGAAGAACTTTAAATTTCAGAAACACGATTAATATCCAAATATTTAGCTGGATCAGATAGTGCTATTTTATACTTTTCAGCAACCTCTTTTGCCCCAACTAGTTCGCCTTTTTTATAATAATTCTGGAACTCTTTTAATCGAGGAAACTCACTCTCATCAGCAAAACGAATATCATTTTGCATAGGCGTATCAACCTTTCCTGGAGCAATAGAAAGACAAATAAAATTTGAGTTTTCCTCTGCGATGCATTTGCTAAGCATGTCCAGACCAGATTTGGATGAACAATACGTACTCCAACCAGCAATAGGAGATCTTGAAGCTCCTGAGCCAATACTCAAGATGACTTTCTGAGCCACTGACGACTGATACTTGGCGATAAATTGATTTGAAAGAACAGCTGGCGCAACAAGGTTAATGATGTAAGATGAAGCGATCGCTCCCACCTCTTGTTTCCCCAACTTTTGAATCGGACCTATCCAACCCGCATTGTGAATTAACGAAATTTGTTCTGCATGACTCCAATCTGGAAAATCAATATCTTCAAGCTCAGAGATGTCTTTCAAATCCATATGAAGATGTTCGTAATTGGCGTGCTCGATGGATTGAGTTCTACAAATCCCTAAAACTACGTTCTGATCATCTTCTAAAAGTAAATCACAAAGTGCTTTACCAATTCCACTACTCGTCCCTGTAATAATAAATCCTCTCATGAATGAGTTGTTATAATGGTTGTACCCGGCACTTATTTATTAATTTCCAGGAAGCGTTCGATATTTTTAGTAAGTCCAAAAATCACAATAATATCCGTTTTTTCAATAACGGTGTTAGAATCCGGAACTCCGATGATGTGATAGTCTTTTGTTGTGCCTTCAGAAGTACTACCCTCTTGTTTTCTCAACAAGGTAACAAGATTCAGCTTGTACTTCTGTCTCAACCCAATATCTTCCAAGTTTCTTCCACAAATCTCTTGTGGAGCTTTAACTTCAACAATCTCATAGTCATCAGGAAGCTGAATACACATAACAACTTCTGGGTTGATGAGCATTTCTGCAACATTCCCTCCTACTTCATCTTCAGGAGACAGAATCTCAGTAATCCCCATTTTCTCCAAAACTTTCCGTTGATCACTACCCATAGCTCGAGCGATGATTCGCTTTACTTTGAGTTCCATCAATAGAAAGGTCGTTAAGAGCAGACCTTGGAAATTTTCACCAATCGCTACAACGACAGCATCTACATCTTGGATGTTTTGAGACAGAAGTGCCTTTTTATCTGTTGCATCTAGAGCAACAGCATGAGACACCTCATCCTTTAAACTTTCTACTTTATCAAGGGAGGAATCTATTGCGAGTACTTCTGCTCCACGTTTAGATAGATTTTTAGCAATCGCTGATCCGAATTGCCCAAGACCGATAACAGCAAAACGTTGATCTGACATAATGTGGGTTGTATTGTTTCCTACAAATGTAGAAATATTTTTACAGTCTAAAGATGTTTTCTGAATAGTCCTAATTTATATACAAATTGTTGACGCTCTTGTTAACATAATTACTAGAATTCCTTTAGTATATTTACATCAAAATTAGCATGAATAATACATTATGAAAAAAGTATATTACTTATCCTCGTGCAGCACATGCAAACGCATTCTAGATCAATTAAATCTGGATGATTTTGAAACTCAAGACATCAAAGAAACTCCAATAACTGGTAAGCAAATCCAAGAAATGTTCAAGCTCAGTTTGTCTTATGTAGCCCTGTTCAGCAGAAGAGCTATCAAGTACAAAACCATGGGCTTAAAAAATAAAACCCTACAAGAATCCGACTGTAAGGATTTAATACTAAAAGAGTACACCTTTCTAAAACGACCCGTTTTCATCGTAGCAGACAAAATTTTTATAGGCAATTCTAAAAAAACTATTGAGACATTAAAAACTTATTTAGCAAATGAATGATATCCTAAAGTCGCACATAGCCTTGTTTTTTGCAAATCTCATCTATGCGCTGACGTTCACATTGGCTAAAGACATTATGCCCGATACCATTCAACCAATGGGATTGATATTAATTCGTGTGTTAGGAGCCATGATACTCTTTCATCTGGCCCACCGTTTTTGGGTTAAGGAAAAAGTGAAACGAAAGGATTACGGGCTTCTGATTCTTTGTGGAATATTTGGTGTCGCACTAAACATGACCTTTTTCTTGAAAGGCTTAAATTACACAACTCCAATTCACGCTGCTGTCACCATGACTTCAGCACCCATCATCATATTCATTCTAGCCGTAATTTTTCACAGAGAGAAAAAAACAATGCCTCGTATTTTTGGAGTTGCCTTAGGAGCTATTGGTGCAATTGTACTTGCCGTTTATGGTCGTGAATTTGAAACAGGAAATCCCAAACTTGCTCTGGGGAACTTTTTTGTTTTCGTCAACGCTGTTTCATACGCCATATATCTCACCTTAGTAAAGCCACTGATGACCCAATATCATTTTTTAACCATAACAAAATGGATGTTTACAGTAGGGTTTATAGCTGTTTTACCCTTTGGTTTTGAAGAAGTACTCCTTGTTGAATGGAAACAGATTTCAAATAAAATTTGGGCCGAAATTGCCTTTGTTGTTGTTGGAACCTCATTTCTTGCCTACATATGCAACATCTATGCACTAAGAAAACTACAAGCATCTACCGTTGGTTTTTATATTTACCTCCAACCAGTATTGGCTACTCTAGTGGCACTGATATTGGGCTCCGACCAATTAGATCCGGTTAAGATTCTGGCCTCGCTTATTATATTCGTAGGAGTTTACCTTGTAAGTAGAAAGGGCAAAGCTATTGGACCTTAACATTTATTGACAAACAAATTTACGTACTTTTACACCAAACAATTACTTATGATTCAATCCATGACAGGTTTCGGTAGGGCTACTTTAATTCTACCTCAAAAAAAAATCAGTGTCGAAGTAAAGAGTTTAAACTCAAAACAAGTTGATATAAATACGCGTATCCCATCTTTCTATAAAGAAAAGGAATTGGAGGTACGCTCTTTACTTTCATCAACGCTTCGAAGGGGTAAAATAGAACTGTCTATTTTTATTGAAAACACAGACACAAACGCTCAATATAAAATCAATAAAGATTTAGTTGGAGAATACATGCGCTCATTGCAGGATTTAGGAAACGAAAAAATAGCTGCTGGAGAACTTTTGAGTATTGCCATGCGCCTTCCCGATGCCATGAAAGTTGAGCGGGAAGAAATAGATGAAAAAGAATGGAGCGCTATCATGGAGGTCGTTAAAGAGGCCTTGGACTCTTTAGTTGCTTATCGAAAAGCTGAAGGCTTATCATTAGAAAATGACATCAAAGAACAAATATCAAGGATTGATAGTCTGCATAATGACGTTCCAAAATACGAGCAAGAACGTATTTCAACAATTAAAGATCGTATTTCAACAAAGCTAAATGACGTCTTACAATCGGTAGATTTTGATCAAAACCGTTTGGAACAGGAGATGATTTATTTCATAGAAAAACTAGATGTTTCAGAAGAAAAAGTTCGGTTAAAAAATCATTGTGCATATTTCATTGAAACCATGAATTCAAATGAATCAAGTGGAAAAAAGTTAGGTTTTATTTCTCAGGAACTAGGCAGAGAAATCAATACTTTGGGTTCCAAAGCCAATCATACAGAAATTCAAAAAATCGTTGTTCAAATGAAAGATTCACTAGAAAAAATAAAAGAACAAGTACTAAACGTTCTGTAATGAATCAAGGTAAACTAATCATTTTTTCAGCTCCATCAGGGTCTGGTAAATCTACTATAGTTAACTACTTAATCAATCAAGGGGTACCTGTAGAATTTTCCATTTCTGCGTGTAGCCGATTGCCCAGAGGTGATGAAAAAAATGGCGTACATTACTACTTTTTATCTCCTGAAGAATTTCAGTCCAAAATTGATGCTGACGAGTTTCTCGAATGGGAAGAAGTCTACAAGGATAACTATTACGGAACTCTTCGTTCAGAAGTAGAGCGTATTTGGGCTGAAGGGAAACACGTTATTTTTGATATTGATGTAATCGGTGGAATTAACCTAAAAAATAAATTCACTAACAATGCGCTCTCTGTGTTCATAAAGGCACCATCAATAGACGTCTTAAAGAAACGCTTGTCGGACAGAAATACAGAAACAAAGAGCCAACTGAATATGCGTTTGGATAAGGCTGAAAAAGAAATGAGTTATGCCAATGAATTTGATCTAGTAATCATCAATGACAACCTGGAAGTGGCTCAAGCAGAAGCTCATCAAAAAATAACAACTTTTATCAATGGCTGATAAGAAAAAAATAGGCTTGTACTTTGGGACCTTCAACCCCATTCACATTGGCCATTTAGTCATCGCAAACCATATGGCTAACTACACCGATTTGGATGAAGTTTGGTTTGTTGTAAGCCCACACAATCCATTTAAAAACAAAAGCAATCTTCTGGACGACTACGCCCGCCTAGAATTGGTTCATAGAGCCGTAAAAGATTACGATCAACTGCGAGTTACCAATATAGAGTTTGGCCTACCCCAACCTTCCTATACCGTCAACACACTTGTTCACCTTGGTGAAAAATTCCCAAATCACCATTTCTCACTAATTATGGGTGGTGACAATCTAAATGCCTTCCATAAATGGAAAAATTATGAATTGATTTTAGAAAATCATCAACTGTATGTCTACCCGAGATTGGCAAACACATCGAGTCAACTTGATCATCATGAAAAAGTGAATTTGGTTGGAGCACCCATCATGCAAATATCCTCTTCATTCATTCGAAATGCCATAAAAACGAAGAAAGATGTGCGTGCTGTCCTACCTTTAAGCGTTTGGGAGCACATTGATGAGATGAATTATTATAAAAAATAGCTGGATTTTGACATAAAAAAAGCAGCTTAAAGCTGCTTTTTATGCTGTAAAGCAAAGAGTTATTCGCAAATATTCTTTTCGGAAACCGAAACTTTACCAGAATAAAACAAAGCTCCAGCTCCAATAAGACCTAAAACCAAGTTAGGTAAATTACCCAACATAGGAAGAATCTCGAAAGATGCTGTAAATAACTCGCCAAGGCCGCAAATAAGTTCGTTCATGTCGTAAATAGTTTTTCTTAACGCCAACAAATTTACATATTTTTACCACATGATAGTTAATTTATTTCGTCATACACAAGTCTTCACTATTTTTACTGTGATGATGGTCTGTGCAATAGTCTGGATGGGTATTTCATTCCATCCTATTCAGTCATCTACCAATACCCATACTCTTTTTTTCGACTTTGCTTTCGGTTGGTTAACCTCACATTTATATTTGGAACGTATTTCGGTGGGTCTGATTGTCTTTTCGCAATGCATATCTATGAACAGAATCATGGCAAAGCAAAAAATCATTTCAATCAACTCATCTTTTCCAGCCTTATTTTATTTAATCCTAATTAGCTTATCTCCCGAAGCAATTTATTTAAGTCCAAATTTGATTGCAATAAGTTTCATACAGCTAGCAATCAATAAAATTCTGAGTACATATTTACAAAAAGAGGCGTATAATCTGGTGTTTGAAGGTGCCTTTTTCCTTAGTCTATCAGCCTTGATATATCCACCATTTTTCGTTTTTATTCCTTTGTGCTGGATTGGGATGTCTATTTTCTCGCAAATTGAATGGAGACATTGGGTGCTGAGCTCGCTAGGAGTGCTTTGCCCATGGTTTCTGTTTTATACAACCACGACCTATCTGAAAATAAACACAGGGAATTACTTCAATGAATTCGAGAGTATATTTGTCGAGAATATAGTGACAGCTTTAAATATAGGAGACCTAATCGTATTGTTAGCATTTGGGATATTGACACTGATTTCTGTAGCAGAACTAATCATCAGTCTGAGGCAAAAAAATATAAAAGCACGCAAATCTTATGTGCTTTTATTGTGGATACTCCTAACAGGGCTGGTTTACTTCTACTTGAGTCCTGACGCTTATCACATAAAACTGCTCATTTTTGCGATGCCTTTATCCGCCATTACAACCAATTACTACTATTACAACAACAAAATAAAATGGCTAAACGCCTTTACAATTGTATTAATTGGAATACTAATAACCAATCATTTAGCTTTTTAATACGGACAAGATAGGACCTCAAAATCGATTTAAAATACCGATCACTGGAATACTCTCGAAATATTGAACCCAAAATAGATAGCTCCTTCAGACCACTTCCCTAAAGTTTCGCCAATAAATGCCCTTTCGAACATCCCCTGAGAATTGGTTAAGTGCAACTGAAAAACATGCCCTCCTGTCTCAATATCAAACCCTAATGATAAAGAATTCGTGAAATCCTCAAAAGGTCGATTGAGCTGATAAAAATACTCCCCATTTAAAGAAACTCGATTTGATATTTTATATCGAGCACCCAGACCCATGGCGAAATAATTATTGTTCATGGTATTGCTTTGAACCAAATTTCGATGAACAAGTGTAGGTGTTAATTGTAAAGAGAATGCCTGATTAAACTTTCTAGCAATTAGGACTTGATGTACATAGGACACACGTGACCTGAAAAAGTTTTCTCGTTCGGGGTTTGCCCATCTTAAAGAATTTATAAACGCTGCGTGGTAAGTCCCTAAAGACACTTTTGCCCTCCCCACTTTTCTTTGTCTTAACACCCGTGTTTTAACCGAAGCCTCATACGTTTTCTGGAAGCTACTTCGAGCAACACCAAAAACGAATCCATCTGTAAGACCGTAATCAAAAGACATTCGCATACTTGCTTGATCAAGACCCCAAAGCTCATAAGCTCCACTATTAATCGTCCCAAAACGGTGCTCTATAATAAACAATAAAGCTCCTTTACTTGGCATTTCTACAGACTGTCCGTTGAGAACTTTTGTCGCTTTGAATGTACTCTGAACCTGCTGATTTTCTTGTTGGTCACCCAAAAGACTGAGTAAGTCATCTTGTGCAGATAAAGTGCTCGAAAATAGAATTAAACCGAGTAGTAAAGTTTTTGACACGTTTTATATTTTTGTTAGGAGTACATTTACGACTATCTGAATCTCATTAGAGATTTTGTCAGAAACCAACTTAGGAATCTTTATGTTGAAGTCAGAGCAAAGTAGATTGAATGAACTAGAGCCAACTAAAGCTCCATCTTGCCATTTCATACGAACTGGAATCTTAATTTCTTTTTGAACACCATGCATATCCATTACTCCGGTTACGCTGAGTTCTTTCCCACTCAATGAGTCAAGAGCTGAAACATTAACAAACCTCCCTCTGAATGTAGCTTTGGGATAATCGTCTGAGGCTACATAATTTTCATTGAAATGCTCCTCCATCAAAGCAATCTTAAAATGAAATGCCCTCATAAATACTTGAAAAGCTAAATCTCCATTTGATAAGTCAATTACAGCTCCAACTTGATTGTTTATTGCAGCTACAACATCAATCGCATCGGTGTCAGAAAGAAAAGAAACCTCTCCATTGCGAGTCATGAACTTCTGAGCATATGAATGACTCATTGAAAACAAAAATAGGGCTAAAATTAATCTATTCATGACTAATTATCTAGGCTGCCTTGATTTACCCAAGCTTTAATCTGATCAATTTCACAAGTTGGCAATTTGTACCCCATGGGCATTAATCTAGGGTCAGATTCTTCTCTTTCAATACGATTGATCATCCCGCCACTTGTGTTGTTCTTGGATGAACTACTTATTTGATCGTAACTTTCTAACAACAAACCTGCAGAAGGCGTAACACCACCATGACAAGAACTACAATTTGTCTTTATAATGGGTAAAATGTCTGACTGAAAAGAAACAAGTATTGTATCACAATTTGACCCCTCATACAATTCATCTTCGCTGTCAGAACTACAAGCACAAATCAAGCAGAGTGCCAAAACTGCCTTTAAAACTATTTTCATTACCAGATTTTTAGGGTGAGTTTACACATTACAAATTACTAATAATTTCGCAATCTCTTACACCAATCACTAAAGACCTTTTTTAAAAGTCAACAAAACTCAGAATTGACAGCTAATTGTAACCAATTAAGGATAAATATGTATCTTAATCATTAGAACAAGCCATATATCATGAAATATAAAATACTACTTCTTTTACTCCTGACATCAGTAAGCATCTACCTTGTTTTTCAACATGTGTATCAGGACCATAAGAATATAGCCTATCAAGACGCTAAGCATCGAATTACTAGTGATTTACTCCTTTATCATTACTCTGAAAAACCTGATTTGGCGAATGATTTATACCTCAATCAAATCCTGGAACTCAAAGGTGTAGTCAAGTCAGTCGCTGATGATCTCATTATTCTACACCCGGGTGTGGTATGTAAGTTGGACAATGATTTCCATCCAAACAACATTAAAAGCATGGATTCCGTTGTAATTAAAGCGCGATGTATTGGTTTTGACGATCTTTTTGGAGAAGTTAAGATGGATAAAACCATCATCAATAGGCAATAAATATAAAATATCTCCCATTTAAGGGCGGGCTACATAAATCATATGATTTCCACTACTATTTTGAAAAAGATGAAAGAGATCATCGTTCTTGTTGTACTTTTTACAGCACCATTAATTTTGGCCCAAGAAAAAGAACTGTCATTCAAAAAAGGCGAGAAATTAACTTATAAAGTTCATTACGGACTTGTTGCAGCAGGAACGGCAGAATTGGTAGTTAAAACTAGAGGAGACGAATACAAATTCATTGCAAAAGGCAGATCTACGGGAGTATTCAATCTATTATTTAAAGTGCGCAATACCTATGAAAGCTATGTTAGCCGATGGAGCTTAAAGCCAAATAAATTTTATCGAGATGTTAGAGAAGGAAATTTCAGAAAAAAGGAATCTGTGTTCTTTAATTACGACCTCTTGCAAGCTGAATCAACACGTGATACGATTCCTCTTCCAGAAAATACGCAAGATATTGTTTCCATATTCTACTATTTACGCACACAAAATTTCGACACGCTTGAGCTTGGGAGTCGTCAGTCAATTCAGGTATACCTTGATGATGAATTTATGAATTCGGAACTGCATTATTTAGGCCTGGACACCATCAAAACAAAATTTGGTTGGATCCCCTGTACCAAATGGTCTCCTGAGCTTCAAACCGGTAGAATATTTAATAACCAACAGGCTCTCAAAATATGGATAAGCAATGACGTTAATAAAATACCAATCCAGATAAAAGCAAAAATATTGGTAGGTTCCATAAAAATGGACTTGACAAAATATTCTGGAACCAGAGAGAAGCTCAAAAAGGTCAATCGCAACTGAAAATATCATTTTAATCATTAAATAAAAACAAGCTATATATTCTATGAATTTGTAAATTAGCCCGCAATGAGCGCAAAACAAGACAGATTCAATAAAAGAAGACTTCGATCTTCATACCTTTCGGTTGTGGTTAGCATGACTCTCGTCCTTTTTTTAATAGGACTGCTAAGCACCGTACTGTACCATTCTAAAACCATTGCCAACGAGGTTCAAGAAAATATTGCATTCACCGTACTATTGAACCCCAGTGCAAAGCAAATTGCTATAAAACAGTTTCAACGACAGCTTGAATTAAGTGAACATGTAAAGTATACCGAATTTATTTCTAAAGACGAAGCGAGTCAAAGTCTTGAAAAAGATTTGGGGGAAGATTTCATAAATTTTCTTGGATTCAACCCGCTGACTGATGCTATAGACATTCATTTTCATGCCTACTATACGCAAACCAATAGTCCCGATGGAATTGAAAAAGAGCTGTTGAAGGTCCCTGTTGTTCGTGAGGTTATTTATGATAAGTCATTAATTAATTTATTAAATGACAATCTTCAAAAGCTGTCATACGCTCTTTTACTACTAAGTGTACTTTTTAGCCTTATTGCCATTGCTTTAATCAATTCATCGATTCGATTGACCATTTACTCTAAACGATTCCTGATAAAAACCATGCAATTGGTAGGTGCAACAAAAAAGTTTATCCGAAAGCCTTTTATTAAAAAAAGTCTTCAACACGGATTACTGGCTTCTGGCTTAGCAATATTGTCCCTAGATTTACTTATTAGATACAGCACTAACTTACTACCTGAAATTCAAAGATTGCACACCGTCGAAGATCAAATAATCTTGTATTCTTCGATACTTCTTATTGGGTTTTTCATCCCTTGGGTATGCACCTACTTTGCCGTAAGGAAATACTTAAAATTAACAACTGACGAACTACATTATTGATATGGAAAATAAAAAGTTTTTATTTGAGAAGAGGAATTATCAAATCATGCTAATTGGAATTTTATTCATCGTTACGGGGCTCGTATTGATGGCTGGCGGCGATACAGGAGATGAAACAAGTTTCAATCCAGAAATATTTAATTTTAGACGAATTACACTGGCTCCAATCCTAATCGTTGCTGGTTTTACAATAGAAATATTCGCTATTATGCACAAGCCAAAAAATAAATCTTAATGGGAATATTAGAAGCTATTATTCTTGGTGTAATTCAAGGGTTAACAGAGTTTTTACCTGTAAGTAGTAGTGGGCATTTAGAATTGGCTAAAGAAATCCTTAATATATCAGCGCAAGAACAAAATTTATTAATGACCATAAGCCTTCATGCTGCTACAGCATTAAGCACAGTGTTTATTTTCCGGAAAGACATACTCGAAATATTCAATGGTCTGCTCCAACTCAAATGGAACGAAGAGTTTAAGTTCTCCCTCAAAATTATATTATCAATGCTTCCTGCCGCACTTGTAGGCTTGTTTTTTGAAAGTGAAATTGAACAATTATTTGGAGGCCAAATTCTACTTGTGGGTTTTATGTTAATGGTCACAGGGCTGCTGCTTTTTTTGGCAGATCAAGCAAAAAAAACAAATCGAAAAGTAGGCTTTGTCAATGCCATTCTAATCGGAGTCTCTCAAGCTGTTGCGATTTTACCGGGGATCTCAAGGTCTGGAGCAACCATATCTACCTCAGTTTTACTGGGAATTGACAGAGAAAAAGCAGCTCGTTTTTCTTTTCTTATGGTCGTTCCTTTAATTTTTGGGAAAATGGCTAAAGACATCATCGGCGGCAATATTGACCCAGAAACTACAACACTGCTTCCCTTAATCGTAGGATTTATTGCCGCTTTTTTTACAGGACTAATTGCCTGCAATTGGATGATTCGATTGGTCAAAAATAGTCAATTGAAATACTTTGCTTATTACTGCTTCGTAGTTGGTGCAATTTCAATTGCAACAACCCTTACATAGAAATTCATTTTACATTATCTTTGGCGCATGCAGGATAAGATGATTATAAGCGGAATGGGGAGTCTCTCTGCATTGGGGAGTAACTCTGAAGAAATATGGAAACATTATCAAGATGAAACAACTCGAATCACAAATTGTTGTTTTAACGAACTTGACACTCCGGTAGGAAAACTCTATCCCGAAGATGAGAATCTTATCAGTAAACTACGTGAAGAGAAATCTCACTACAAACGCCTTGATAAAACGGTGCTCTTGGGGATTCTTGCCGGAAGAAAAGCTTTCAAACAAGCTTCCTGGAAAGAAGATGAAAATGTAAGCATTAACTTAGGCTCATCCAGAGGAGCTACACAACTTTTTGAGAAATACCACAAGAACTTTGTCACCAATGACGAGAAGCGTTTGAGCGCTCTTGTATCACCTACAACAACACTTGGAAACATATCTTCCTGGCTAGCTTACGACCTAGGAGTTAAAGGTGCCAGCTTTTCTCATTCCATAACTTGTAGCACCGCACTTCACTCCGTTCTAAATGCAATAGCTTGGCTACAATCTGGTATGGCAGAGAAATTCTTAGTCGGTGGGTCTGAAGCTCCATTAAGTGATTTTACGATTGCCCAAATGCGTGCTTTGAAAATTTATGCTGAAAAAAGTGACTCATTCCCTTCATTACCCCTACAAAAAGACAAACACCGAAGCTCACTTGTACTTGGGGAAGGGGCTGCAGTATTTTGTATGGAAAGAGATCAAGGGCAAAATAGAATTGCTAAAATAGCAGGTGTTGGATATGCAACCGAGCTTATTGAGCACAACGTCTCACTTTCTGCAGAAGCTGAGTGTCTTCAAAAATCCATGAAAATGGCCCTTAAAAATGCCAATCTTACCTCCGTAGATAGCATTGTGATGCATGCTCCAGGAACTTTGAGGGGAGACCAAAGTGAATACAAAGCGATTCAAAAACTTTTTGGCAAAGAACTCCCTCATATAATTTCCACAAAATACACAACAGGACATACTTTTGGAGCTTCAGGAGCATTGAGTATGGAGTTGGCAATACTGATGTTGCAACATCAAAAGACAATTAAATTACCCTACGAAAGTGAGTCTTGTGGGGATCCAAAATCTCTTGAAAACATCATGGTAAATGCTACAGGGTTTGGTGGAAATGCCGTCAGTATCATTTTATCTAAATAAAAACGAATAGCAAAAAAGAAGCTTTATATTTGAGCATAAATCAAGAATAATCATGACGGACAAAAGAAAAAACTGGACGAAAGAAGAAGTCTTCGAACTTTATAACAAACCTCTACTCCAGCTGGTATTTGAAGCCGCTAAGGTTCATCGCGAAAATCACGATCCACAGGAAGTACAAGTGAGTACATTACTCTCCATAAAAACAGGCGGATGTCCTGAAGATTGTGGCTATTGTCCTCAAGCGGCTCGATACCATACTGACATTGAAAAAAATGATTTGATGTCTGTTCAAACCGTCAAAGCTCAGGCACTTCGTGCTAAAAGCTCGGGATCTTCAAGAGTATGTATGGGAGCAGCTTGGAGAAATGTTAAAGAAGGGGCCGATTTTGACCAAGTTTTAGAAATGGTTCGCACCGTTCGCGATTTAGACATGGAGGTTTGTTGTACGCTTGGTATGTTAACACAAGATCAAGCACGTAGACTTTCCGATGCAGGATTGTATGCATACAATCATAACTTAGACACCTCCGAAGAGCATTATAAAAAAGTAATCTCTACCAGAGGTTATGAAGACCGTATTGAAACCATAGGAAATGCTCGAAAAGCAGGTTTAACTGTTTGCTCTGGTGGGATTATAGGAATGGGAGAAACTCCTGAAGACAGAGCGGCTATGTTGGTTACACTATCCTGCTTGAACCCTTACCCAGAATCTGTTCCCATCAATGCACTTGTTGCTGTTGAGGGCACACCTATGGAGGATCAAGAACAAATTCCAATTTGGGATATGGTGCGAATGGTAGCTACGACTCGTATTGTTCTTCCAAAAACTACCGTTCGACTTTCTGCAGGTAGAACACAAATGAGTGATGAAGGACAAGCATTATGTTTCATGTCTGGAGCTGGATCCATATTTGCAGGTGACAAACTATTAACCACCCCTAACCCTGACATCAATAAGGATATGGAGTTGTTTAACATCTTAGGGTTAACGCCTCAAAAGGCATACAAAAAAGGAGATAAACCTGAAGTAAACGAGAATTATAAAAACAGTTGCACAAACGACAAAAATGAGAAGTGGTCAAGACCGGCTCATACAATAGAAGCAAATGTTAAAGCAACGATTAGTGCAAAAGAGAAACGTAAATTGAATCATAAATTATGAAAAAAATAATCTTATCATTATGGGTTGTTGGATCAAGCATGTGCCTCTCAGCTCAAAGCTTTGATTGGGGTGCAAAAGTAAATGTTGGATCTCCCAATGTATCTGTCGAAGACATCACAAACCTTTCAAATTCAGGAAATGGTGGCGGAGATCTTTTAGAAATAAATGACGCCTCGCTTAACTGGCAACTCGGTCTGTTTGCGCGACTCAAACTTCTTGGGTTTTATATTCAACCAGAAGCCATGTTTAGCTACACAAATTCGGAACTAAAATATGGTAATGAGTCCGGGGATGTTAAAATAACCAAACTCGACATACCTGTTATGATAGGTAAACGTTTTTTAAGAGTGTTTAGAGTAAACGCAGGACCCGTGTTTAGTATTAAACTGAATCAAAGTATTAAAAGTACGGCTAATGAAATCAGCTCCAACTACAAAAATACTACAGTTGGCCTTCAATATGGAATCGGTATAGACGTATCAAAAATAAGTATTGATCTTCGTGTTGAAAAAGGATTACAATCGATCTCTAATGATTTGAAAATCGCAGGCGAAACGTTTGCCACTGACCAAAGGTTAAACCAAGTTATGCTTGCCCTAGGGTACAGATTCTAAAAGCATTCGCGTCAGAATGAAAAAGAGGTTATATATAGGCCTCTTTTTTTTTATCCACATGAACCCATTTACTTCAATTTTTCATTGTCATGATGACGATGATTGTCTCTTTCTGTTTTCTTTTCAAAATTCTTGATCACAGCGGATTCCAAGTCGATTCCAGTTTGATTTGCGATGCAAGTAAGAACCCACAAAACATCGGCAAGTTCATCCGCCAATTCTTTATCTGTATCAGAAGGCTTTTCAGACTGCTCTCCATAACGCCTTGCCATAATTCGAGCAACTTCTCCAACCTCTTCGGTCAAAATAGCCATGTTGGTAAGTTCACTGAAATATCGAACTCCATATTTCTGAATCCAATCATCAACTCTTTTTTGCAATTGATTAAGCTCCATTATTCTCTATTTTTAGAATCCATATTAAGCGTTACCGGCCCATCGTTACACAAGAAAACTTTCATGTCTGCACCAAATTCACCTGCTGGCACAGGCTTTCCTAACAAAACCTCCAAACGATTGTGAAACAGTCTGTATAGAGTAATAGCAGTGTCTGGACGAGCAGAACGAATGTAAGAAGGTCTATTTCCTTTTTTAGTGCTAGCAAATAGAGTAAACTGACTCACAAGTAGAATGTCTCCATTGACATCAGTAATTGACTTATTCATTTTACCAAACCCGTCAGAAAAAATTCTTAATGCCAAAATCTTATTACAAAGCCACTCTACATCAGCTTCACCATCCTCTTTACCAATACCAATAAGAACAAGCAACCCCTGATTTATTTGAGATGTTGTCTTTTGATTAATCTGCACCGAAGCTTCACGGACCCTTTGTATCGTTAATCTCATCAGTGGTACTTTGACTCTCTATATTGCCCTCCATCATCTTCCAAAATAGTTAAATAACTATCATATCGAACCGGATGAATATGTCCTGCATCAACAGCATCTTTAATCGCGCACTTGGGTTCATTAACATGGATGCAATTGTGAAATTTACATTGACCTTTGAGCGCCCTCATCTCTGGGAAATAATCGGCTAATTCAGAATCATCCATTTCTACAAGGCCTAATCCTTTTATCCCTGGAGTGTCAATGATATATCCACCAAAAGCCAACTCAAACATTTCCGCGAAGGTCGTCGTGTGCATTCCCTTTTGATGTGCGTCAGATACTTTTTGCGTCTCCAAGTGTAAGTTCCCGTCAATCGCATTAACCAGCGTCGATTTACCAACGCCCGAGTGTCCAGAAAGTAAGGTTACCTTATCTATCATAAGGTCTGTAAGAGACTTTAAATTTTGTTGGTTTAATGCCGAAACCTCAATACAATTGTAACCGGCATCTGAATACATTTTAGCGATTTGGTCGTGGTATTCACGATCAAATTCATCGTATAAATCTATTTTGTTAAACACCAGATAAGCAGGTATTTGGTAGGCCTCAGCTGTAACTAAAAACCGGTCAATAAATCCAATGGTTGTAGCGGGCGAAGCCAAAGTGATGATTAAAAAGGCCTGATCCATATTTGAAGCAATGATGTGCACCTGCTTTGACAAATTAACAGATTTTCGGATGATGTAGTTCTTACGGTCAAGAATTTCTGTAATGAGGTAGTCGTTGCCTTCTAGAGAGAGTATTACGTGATCTCCAACAGATATTGGATTGGTACTTTTTAAACCTTTGATACGAAACTTTCCACGGATACGACACTCGACTTGACTACCATCCTGTATTCGAACATTGTACCAACTTCCTGTCGATTTTACTACCACACCTTCCATTGAACAAATATAAGCTTTGCCCACTGAGAAATAAAATTTATCTCACTTTTACAAATAAGCACAAAAAAAGGGCCCCATTTGGGCCCTTTTTCACATTTACTCGCCCCTCGAGAAATGCTCATTTTCATTATTATATTAACTAAATATAGCCTACAAAGCATTGATTTACAAATGTTTTTAAAGTAAAAGTCGGTAATCTTGAGGCATCGGTATATATCATTGAGGCATCGGTATGAATTTTGAGTAATCGGTATACTTTGACTGGCCTAAGTCCTTTAGAAGTTCCTTAATCAGAAAAATTAAAATAAACTATATTCGTAGTATGTCTATCAAAGCAGAAAACATCTCTAAAGTATATGGGAAACAAAAAGCACTACAAGAAATTTCCTTTGAAATAAAAAAAGGAGAAATTGTTGGCTTTTTAGGGCCAAATGGTGCGGGGAAATCTACCCTCATGAAAATTCTTACCGGATCTGTAAGCCCCACGAAGGGAGTGGCAAAAATTTGCGGTTCTAATGTCTCAGAGCATGCTATAGAAGTAAAGCGTAAAATCGGTTATCTTCCTGAACACAATCCACTTTATCTTGATATGTATGTTGAAGAATCTTTAAATTTTACAGCCGACATATTCGGAGTTAAGCGAGAACAAGTTAAAGCAATCATTGAAAAAACAGGCTTAACCAATGAACAAAATAAAAAAATTAATATTCTATCGAAGGGTTACCGGCAAAGAGTAGGTCTTGCTCAAGCACTCATTCACAATCCAGAAGTACTCATCTTAGATGAACCGTCTTCAGGATTAGATCCAAATCAACTTATAGAAATTCGATCATTGATTAAAGACATCGCTAAGGAAAAAACAGTCATGCTATCCACACACATTATACAAGAAGCGGAAGCAATCTGCGATCGAGTAATCATCATCAATAAGGGAGAAATCATCGCTGACAAACCTATAAATGAACTTCAAAAGACGCCCGACAATACGAAAATAATTACGGTTGAATTCGATCAAGAGATTGCGATTGAAAAACTCAAACGCATTGAGAGCATACTCGAAATTGTGAAGCTTACAAGTCATAAATTTCAAATCATTTCCGAATCTAAATTTGATTTAAGACCCGATCTATTCCAATTTGCTGTGTCATACAAAGCCACCATACTTCAAATGAATGTGGAAGAAGAAAAACTAGAAACTATTTTCAACAATCTAACGAAGTAATAAAATATTAAATCAATCTTATTCTTATCTTTGCAAACGCAGTGGATAAATTTGACTGATTGCAACCACTATAAAAAAGGCTAAAGCAGTATTCTCTACCGCAAAGCCCAGATCAGACTTTAATTTTTAATACTTCATTTAAAGAATACGATATGTCGTACTTTTTTACTTCCGAATCTGTGTCAGAAGGGCACCCAGATAAGGTAGCTGATCAGATTTCAGATGCTATACTTGATGCATTCCTTGCTCAAGATCCCGAATCTAAAGTAGCATGTGAAACACTTGTAACCACAGGATTGGCAGTTCTAAGTGGGGAGATAAACTCCAAAGCAAAGGTAAACATTGAAAAAGAGGCTCGAGACGTTATCAAGAAAATAGGGTATACAAATCCTGCGTATAAATTTGAAGCGGACTCATGCAAAATCATGTCTGTCGTTCACGAACAATCCCCAGACATCCTTCAGGGCGTTATTGAAGGAAAAGGCTTACACGCAGAACAAGGAGCTGGAGATCAAGGCATCATGTTTGGTTATGCGACCAATGAAACCGAAAACTTCATGCCCTTAGCTTTGAGTCTTTCGCACATGCTCCTTCAAGAGCTGGCTGTCATAAGACGTGAAGATCACAAGGTAATGCATTACCTTCGTCCTGATGCAAAGTCCCAAGTAACCATTCAATATTCAGATCAACACCTGCCTGAACGGATCGACACCATTGTCATATCAACACAACATGATGACTTTGATGAGGAATCTAAAATGTTAGCCAAAATAAAAAATGACATCGTCAACATACTTGTAGAGCGTGTTAAGCAAAAACTACCCGAGCATATCGTAGCCCTTTTTGACGATACGATTACCTATCATGTAAATCCTACCGGTAAATTCGTTATTGGAGGCCCTCATGGAGATACCGGTTTGACGGGTAGAAAAATTATTGTTGACACATACGGCGGTAAAGGTGCGCACGGTGGAGGTGCTTTTTCAGGGAAAGATCCATCAAAAGTAGACCGATCTGCCGCCTACGCCACGAGGCATATTGCAAAAAACCTAGTAGCATCTGGAGTTTCAGACCAAATCCTCGTACAAGTAGCTTATGCTATTGGTGTGGCCGACCCGATGAATATTTTCATTGATACTTACGGCACATCAAAAGTTGCTTTTAGCGACAGTGAAATTGCTAGAAAAGTAAGCCAACTATTTGACATGCGACCTGCTGCAATTGTCAATCGATTTAAACTGAAGGACCCAATATATTCTGAAACTGCAGCCTATGGACATATGGGGCGTGACTCAGAGTTGAAAACAGTTACATTTAAAGTAAATAAAGAAGAATCTATACACAAAGAAATTGAGACCTTCCCTTGGGAAAAACTTGATTTTGTTGAGAAAATAAAACCCCAGTTTGGGCTCTAAGCAATGACGTATTCATACCAAGGAAATAGCTATTCCATCAGTCGCTATCCAAAATCCGACAACAAATCTTTAAAAGCATGGAGCGCGGCAGATGAACATCTGTTGAAGTATCTGTCAGAAAGCACCAAGGATTGGCAAAAACCAATCTTGTACAACGATCGATTTGGCTTTCTAAGCATCTTTCTATCGCAACATCAAACGTCTGTAGTCGTGAACTTCAAAAGTCAAGAAAAGGCTCTTGAGACCAATCTAAAAGACAACGGTCTTGAAGCTAATGTGGTCCATAGAATAAACCCGTTAGATAATCAAAGTAATGCGCACGATCTGGCCTTGATAAAAGTTCCAAAATCGTTAGAGCTTTTTAAATCCCAACTTAGCCAAGCACACGAGCTTCTGAATGATGATGGCGAAATCATCTGCGCGTTCATGACCAAGTACTTCAGCCCAAAAATTATTAATATCGCAAAAGAGTATTTTGAAGAGTGCCATCAATCCAAAGCATGGAAAAAATCGAGATTACTCGTTCTAAAAAAGAAAAAAAAATCGCCCGAAAAAAGTGAAATAAACACCATTAATTTCGATGGTGTAAAGGAATTCAAACAACATCCCGGTGTTTTTTCTGGTAAAAACATTGACTATGCTACCCAATTTTTGATAGAGCATTTGGAGGTAAAAGCAACAGACAACAAAATTCTCGATTTGGCTTCTGGGAATGGAGTATTGGCTCATGTTGCGCTTTCCAAAAACCCCAACGCTGAAGTAAGTTTACTTGACGATTCGCTCTTAGCAATCGAGTCATCAAAGATGAATTTGAAAAGTCCAAATGCAAGCTTCTACTTCAATGATAACTTGGATAATTTTGAAAATAACACCTTTGATTTAGTTATTTCTAACCCTCCTTTTCATTTCGATCATGAAACAAACATTGAAATTGCTTTAAGTTTGTTCATCGATGTAAAAAGATGCCTTAAGAAAGGGGGCGTTTTTCAATTGGTTACGAGTAATCATCTGAATTTAAAAACACACCTTTATAAGCTGTTTCACAAGGTTAAAATCGTTGCGAAAAATGACAAGTTTGTCGTTTATCTCTGTGAATGATTTCTTCGTTTGGCAATTGCTAAAGTAATCTTACTGCTTAAAGAAAAATTCACACGTCTAAGGAATCTTGGCTCAATAAAAATTCCAATTGAGAACAAGCTCTCGTCAATTTTTGGGTCAAATCTTTTCGATCTCTTCTCAAAAAATAAACTTCTGCAGCATTTTCTATACTTTTCTGCATAGCCTCTCTGGGGTAAGGTTTAGAAATGTACTTGTAAACCTGCCCTTGGTTTATTGAGTTGATGACCGCTGTAATATCGGAGTATCCTGTCACGAGAACGCGAACAGGATCTGGATACTCGTCAACGATGGATTCTAAAAATTCAACCCCAGTCATTAAATCCATCCTCTGGTCCGTAAGCACTACATGAACATCTTTTGTTTTCATAATTTCATACGCTCGATCAGGCGTAGAGGCTATGTAAACATCAAAAATGCGTCTAAATAAACTCTGAAAACTTTCCAACTCATCACGTTCATCATCTAAGTAGAGTAATCGTATCTTCTCTCTTGGCTCTATAAAATCTTGTCCGTATGATTTTATTTGTTTTTGAATTTCTTCATCCGTGTACACCTTCTTAAACTTTTCTAATTCCGACTTTAGATGTGAGCCCGTTAGTTTTTTATTTTTATTTTTCATATAAATCACCAATAACATTCATGTAAATGTAAATAATTATATATATTTATCCTATATTAATATAATATTTCCTATGCTCTCCTGATTAAAGTGCCCGTCACTGTATAAATAATAATTAATCCGAACCAATGTAATGTTGCCGACAATTGGTCAAAAAGACATTGCTAAATTTAGCATAAGAGCTTTAAAAGCTATTGAAGAGCCCCATGTATGCCTGTTATTTCTTAAAAAGCATCACGAAATACTGAAGCATTATGGTATCGACATGGTAACCTCTAACAACATCAGTTGGCCCCTCAATCCTAATGTGTACGTACTGGTGGCTGAATCTCTAACGACAGGAGAAATGATGGGCGGAGTTCGAATTCACATAGCTACCCCAGAATTCCCCTTACCCATAGAAGATGCTGTGGGTTGTATGGACGCAAAAATCGCTCATTTAATAAAGCAATATTCAGAATACGGAGGCATTGGTGAAACCTGTGGTCTGTGGTGCTCCTCTTATCATAAAAAGAAGGGCTCAACGGGGCAGAAAATTGGATTGGGCCATCGTTTAACAAGAGCAGCTGTAGCTGTATCCAATCAGTTTAAGTTAACCACATTAATGGCCATCGTGGGTCAACCTACCCTCCAAAGCTGCCGGAATATAGGCTTTGTTGAAAGTACTGCATTGGGTGACAACGGTACCTTCCCCTATCCTAAAAAAGACATGGTCGCATGGACTTTGGGTGTTATGAATGCCAAAACACTTGAGCAAGCTTCGCCCTTGGACAAAAGAATTATTTTAGACTTGAGACAAAACCCTTGTCAATTAAAAAAAGAACAGACCAAAATATCGGAAATAGAAATCAACTATCAATTGAATTTGAAACTTGAAGACAAAAATAAATATTTAAATGACAAAAGATTTAATCAATGATTTTTTAAACTTCCCCGGTTTGGGAAGCATTAAAATTATTACTTCTGCAGAAGATTTAAAAAGGTACCATAAAAATACTATGGGTGTTCATAGAAAGATCCTAGCGGCAATACAGGTAACAGAATCGAAACAAATAACTGAAATACTAAAGATTGCAAATAAACACCTGCTTTCTATTTATCCAATTAGTACCGGGAATAATTGGGGATATGGCAGTTCAAATCCGGTTAAAAATAATTCAATCATCCTAGATCTTTCTAACTTAAATCAAATATTGAATTTTGATGATGAATTAGGTTATGTGACTTTAGAACCTGGTGTTACTCAAAAAATGTTACACGACTATTTTAAGAAAAAAAAAGTTCGTTATCTGGTCCCAACAACAGGTGCCGGACCTAATTGCAGCATTTTGGGGAATGCTATTGAGCGTGGGTACGGAATTACTCCATTTTCTGATCATTTCGCTTCGCTTATTTCTTTAGAAGCTATACTACCAGATGGATCCCTGTACAAATCACCATTAAGTGATTTTAAAGCGACAGAAGTAGCTGAAATTTTCAAATATGGAATAGGTCCGTATTTAGATGGAATTTTCACTCAATCCAATTTTGGTATTGTAACGAAAATAACCATCGCTCTTGCCAAAAAAACCGAACACACAGAAATTTTCATGTTTTCTATTAAAGAAGCAAAAGAGCTAAGTAAAACCATTAAAATTATTAGAGAGATAAAACAGGAACTGGGAAGTATAATTGGTGGTGTTAATCTGATGAATAGAGAGAGAATGAAAGCCATGTTTGGTGATAAGCATCAAAATAAAAGCATCATATGGACTTGTGTGGGAGGCTTATATGGACCTGTTGAAATAATTAAACAAGCCAAACGAATACTCAAAAGAAAACTAGATAATTTATCTTCATCAGTTGTTTTTCTCAATAAAAAAACAATCCGACTGAAAAACAATCTACCTAACTTCATCAACAAATATTTTTATGGAATTCCAAAGGAAACCAAAATTATGGAAAATTTCCTCAAAATACTTGATGGGGTTCCCTCTGAAATGGCTTTAGCTCTTGCCTACTCGAAATCTAACAAGACGCATAGCTTAAAAGGAAACGCAAATCCGGCGATTGATGATTGTGGTTTAATTTGGTTTTCACCTCTTCTTCCTATTCGACCAAATATAGTCGAGGTTTTCGTGAAAAAAATCATTTCGATTTGCAAAAAGCATAAGATCGCTCCATTAATTACCCTAACTACGATTTCTAACCATTGCTTTGATTCTACTATACCTATTTTGTATGAAAAAAATAATATCAACGATAAAAAAAATGCACAATCTTGTTACGATGAACTTTTCAAGGAATGCCGAAATATGGGCCTTATGCCGTATCGTTTAAATATAGATTCCATGAAAATTTACAATAACGAACATGATTTAACATCCGTTAAATTAATTGATACGATTAAAAATGCAATTGATGTAAATCAAGTATTAGCACCAGGAAGGTACAGCTCAACCTTATCCAAAAAAAGTGATTTCACAAACAATATTTAACACGAAAAACCATGCAACATATAGTGAATAAGGGTTTATTACGTGTCTGGAAAAAAAAGACTAAATGTTTAGTGAAATTTCATCTTTTATACACCTTAACTTTTGTTTTAATACCGCAAATTTTATTCGCTCAAGAATCCACTGTTATAGATAATCAAACTACTATTTACAAAATAAAAAACTACATCCTATACGAAGATAAAAGTAACCAAACCCAAATAAACGACCTTCTAATTGACTCTTTAGAGCATTCAGACCAAACAAACTTAAACATAGGGCTAAGCTACTCTACTTTTTGGGTGAAATTTGAAATAATAAACAACACTTCTGAACCATCTTTATTGTTGGATGTAAAACATCCAACAATAGATATTGTAGAACTTTATTCTTATTACCCAAACAAAGAAAAAATAATAGTTCAAGAAATTAGTGAATACAAAGACTTTGCAAAAAGAAAACACAATCATCCCAATTATTTATTTGACATTTATGCGCCAAAAAACTCCTCTGTGACATGCTTCTTAAAAATTAAAAGTAATGAGCAAATTAATGTCCCTATCTACATTGGAACTTCAATAACAACTCTAAAATCAATAATAGATAGAGAATTAATAATGGGGATGTACATGGGGATTATTTTAGTAATGCTTTTTTACAATATGTTCGTATACATTACTTTAAGTGACAAAATATACCTGTACTACGTACTTTACATATTTTTTGTTGGATTAGCTCAATTATCTCTTCACAATTATACCTACAAATTATTTTGGCCAGAAATTCCAGCGCTAACCAGATACAGCGCCTATTTACTACCCTCTTTAGCGGGCGTCACAGTTACCATTTTTATTCAAAAATTTTTGAAAACTAAAGAGGGAACTAAAAAAATACACAACATTTTAAATGTTATAATTGGTCTGTTTATAATCTCTGCAGTTCTCCCACTGTTAAAAAAATACCATATTGGTTACCAAGGGGTTCAACTATCTACAGCTGCAATTTCATTTTTTGGTCTTTATGTCGGCTTTTCCAGACTCCGGGATGGATACAAACCAGCTAAATACTTCATTTTGGGGTGGAGTGCATTGTTGATTGGAGCTTTAATGTATGTTTTAAAGGACGTTGGGCTTCTTCCTTATAATTTTATCACCGTAAATTCAATGCAAATAGGTTCAGCAATAGAAGTAGTTCTTCTTTCTTTCGCTCTTGCTGACCGAATAAACATTCTGAAAGAAGAGAAAGAAAGCGCTCAAGCAGAGGAATTGAAACAACGAGAAGAAAACCAAGAAATTTTACTAAAACAAGCAGATACCTTAAAGTATAAAGTTGAAGAAGCAACTACTGAATTAAGAAACAAAAACAACAAATTAGAAATCGCTTACCTACGCATTGAAGCTGCAGAAGTTGAGTTAATTCAAAAAGAAAAGATTTCGGCACTTGGTCTTATGGCCGCAGGAACATCTCATGAATTTAACAATGCAAACACATCGATTCAACTAGCCGTAGATGTCATCGAACTAAATACCGAGCTTCAAGAAAAATACGACCATAAAATAGACGGAATCTTATCTCAAGCAAGTAATCTTGAGCCTCAATTAACCGAACTTAAAACATTCAAAAAGGAGATTGAATACAACTCTATAAAAGGAGATATAAAAGATGCTATAAATAAAGCAAACAAGGGTTTGAAAAAAATAGCTGTGAATACGAAAAAACTAAAAGATTTTTCGAAAATCGATAATGAAGGTTGGGTAATTACAAATGTAAATGAAGACCTCATTAACTTATCTGACTTGTGGAAGTCAAATCTTGGAGCCATCAAATTAAACCTTGATCTTAATGAACAGGTTCCTCGATTGAATTGCAATGCACAAATGATCAATGATTGCTTTAAAAGTGTTTTGCAAAATTCCATTGAATCTATTAAAGAAAAAAATATCCCTAATAAAGTTGGTGAAATTTCAATTAGAACGGAATTAATAGCTGCATGTATTGTCATCTCTTTTGAAGACAATGGAAGCGGGATGACAAAAGAAGTTCAAGAAAGGGCGTTTGATATGTATTTCACAACCAAAGGGGTCCAAAGGACAGGGACAAGTTTAACAATTGTCCAATCAACTTTAATGGCACACAGTGGACTAGTTGAAATAGATACAAAGATTAATGTCGGAACTACAATTAGACTAATCATTCCAATGGAAAAAAAATAACGATAAAAATTATGTCACTGACCAATAAAAAAAATCATTCCACACAAAAAAGTAAAAGTCTTAAAAGAATCATTCAAAGACTTAAGTCTGAAAATTCCAAATTGCACCTTCAGATACTTTCTTTGAAAGAAAAAAATTCTAACTCAGATCTAGAATATGTTTATCATGAAAAAGCATCTGAAATAGCCCATGAAATTAATAACCCCATTAACTTAGTGAGTAACTCCATAAGTAACCTGGAAATAAACATACAGTACATCATCAAATTAACGTATCTGTATCAAGAACTTAAGAACGATAAAAGTGGAACCACTCTCGAAGATGTCATCAGGTTTGAAGAAGAAACAAACATCAAGTTAACGGTCAAGGAATTAACGAAATCAGTCGACCGAATTAGAAAAGGAATCAGCAGGGTTCACGAAGTCTCAGAGAACTTAGCATTCATGGGTAAATCGGGGGGGAAATTACGATTGAAAACCGATATTAATGAAAATATCAAAAGCACACTTACACTAATCGACGAAGTATTTGACGAAAATATTAAGCTGAGAACTCAATTCGCGGATCTTCCAATATTGAAAACTGTGAGAGGTAAACTCAACCAAGTTTTTACAAATCTCATTGAAAATGCAATTGAGGCAATCCAAGAAAAACCCCTTGTTAAAAACAACTATTTGTCAATAACTACAAGGGCTGATAATAATTACATCGTCGTAGAAATTGAAGATAGTGGTATCGGAATGACCCCCGAAACTAAAAAAAGATTGTTTGAGAAGTTTTACACAACAAAGAGCCCTGAAAAAGGAACCGGTTTGGGCATGTCCATATCAAAGCAAATTATTGAGGAACACAATGGGGTTCTTGAGGTAGATTCTACGTTTGGCCAAGGAACTAAATTAACGATCAGGCTGCCTATCACACAACTCTAAATGTTAATCCAATAAAAATAAGTCTGCCGAAATTCGATCTGCAAGCAACTTTCCGTCATCAGAAAGTGTGAAGACACCTTTATCTTCTGTTACGAGGCCATTTTGAATATGTTTTTGGATTTCAGACTTAAACCCATCATTGATTGTTTTTGAGAACTCGGCTTCCATTTGACTGACATGACATCCCCACTTAGTCCTCAGAGAAGTCATCACGTATTCATTATAACGATCACGTTCGCTCAATACTTCCAATTCTAGTGGGACTATCCCGGCCGATAATGATTTTATATATTTTGTGTTATTAGAAACATTCCACAACCTTGAGTTTCCTATAAAAGAATGCGCTGAAGGGCCTAATCCTAAATAATTATCTTTGCTCCAATACGCGCTATTATGGCGACTGTAGGCATTTGATTTACAGAAATTAGAAATTTCATATTGCTCGTAACCATTTTCGGACATCTCTCTCATCAATATCTCAAATTGTCTTGCACTCTGTTCTTCAGAAAGAGGAGCCATTTTTTTCGATTTGATTTGTTGATGTAACAATGTTTTTTCCTCAACAGTTAATGCATAAGAGGATAAATGAGGTATGTTAAGGTCAAAACTTTTGTGTAAATTTTGAATCCAAGCTCCATCCGTCATCCCAGGGGTTCCATATATCAAATCAATCGTAAGATTTTCAAACCCCGCGTCTTGAACCATGACAATGGACTGTATGGCGTTTTCTGCCGTATGAGCTCTATTCATGAACTTCAAATCATCATCTCTAAAAGACTGAACTCCAATGCTTAATCTATTGATGGGACTTTCTTTAATTTCAGCAATTTTTTCGAAAGTAAGATCATCGGGATTCGCTTCTAAAGTGATTTCTGCTCGCTCAGAAATATTGAAACTGTCAGAAAGTTTCTCAAAAATGATTTTTAACTCATCCTTTGTCAATAAAGAAGGGGTTCCACCTCCAAAATAGATGGTCGAGACTTCTTGTCCAGAAAAAACAACTTTACGTAAATCTATTTCCATGATAAGAGCATCCATAAACTCAGCTTTCATCTTCAAAGAAGTTGAAAAATGAAAATCGCAATAAGTACAAGCCTTTTTGCAAAACGGGATGTGTATGTAAATTCCAGCCATTAGCCTTTGGAGAGACTTATTCTAAATGTCGTTCCTTTTTCGAGTTCGGATTGCAAAACATACACCTCACCTTTGTGATAGTCTTCAACAATTCTTTTCACCAAAGAAAGCCCCAAACCCCAACCGCGATGCTTGGTTGTAAACCCTGGTTCAAAAACAGTATTTAGATGTCCTGTTTTTATACCCCTTCCGGTATCTGAAATATCTACGTACACCTTCTTTTCCTTACTTGAAACTCGTAGACTAATTTCTCCTTTACCTTGAAGCGCATCAATAGCATTTCGCATGATATTTTCAACAACCCAACCAAAAAGCTGTGTGTTTAGTGCACACATTAACTCTGATTCATAAACCTCTAATTTGAACTTTATTTTCTCAGAACTTCGATCTTTCATGTAGTAAAAAGAACGTTCTACAACCTTGTTGAGATCCTTTAAATGAAGTTCTGGCTGAGAACCTATCTTTGAAAAGCGTTCTGTAATCGTTTGTAATCTGTAGATGTCTTTATTCATCTCAGAGACAATTTCTTCATTTTGACTCTGAGCTTTGAGCAATGTAATCCAACCCATTAAAGATGATAGTGGAGTACCTATTTGATGTGCTGTTTCACGAGCCATCCCTGCCCAAACCTTATTTTGTTCTGACTTTCTTGTAGCACTGAAAGCATAGTACGCAATCATAACAAATAAGCTTACAACAATTAAAATAACGTATGGGAAATACTTCAGTCTGGTAAGTAAAATAGAGTCTTTGTAATAAATTTTATTGTTTTGTCCGTCAGCATACTCAAAAATGATTGGTTCATGCGTAGCTTGCATCAATCGGAGCTGTTTCTTTAAGTATCCTTTACTTTTGGCTTTCTTTTCAGGAAAGTTTTTGTGGTAAAGAATTTCACCATGCTCGTCGGTAAGTATTACGGGAATGGTATTGTTGTGGTTGATCACCTCAAACACGAAACTTATGTCCTCATTAAGGTTGTCAATATCTGTAGTTTGCTCGGTAGCTTTTGCCCAAATTTTGACTTTGGTTCTCTCTTCTCTACTCAAGTCATCCACCAATCGATTGGTGAAAAAAAACACTGCCACACCGATAATCAGTGCGATTAGCATTAACAATTGCTTACTTAATCTCTTTATTTGAAAATTAGAAATCATATTTAAAAAAACGAAATGCACAGAACATTATTGCAAGCCATATCTGTTATGTATGATGAGCTGTAAACAAGCTTACCTCTAATGTTTTGATGTGAAAATACTAAAATTCTCAACTATAACATGCGGAGAAGTTCCAAGTCTTTTTTGTCAAGATGTTTCCAGGAACCTCGTTTGACGTCTTTTTTGGTAAGATTTCCAAAAACTACTCGGTCAAGATGCATTACTTCGTAACCTAAGCTTTCAAATATTCGTCGCACAATTCTATTCCTTCCAATATGCAATTCGATACCTACTTGGTTGTGTGAGGATCCATCAATGTATGACAACTCATCAATATTTGCAGGACCATCATCTAAAGTCAGTCCGCTAACAATAGCATTGAAGTGATGTTTCGCTAATTTTTTATCCAGAGTTACATGATAAATTTTACGAACACCGTGTTTAGGGTGTGCCAGTTTCTTAGCCAAATCTCCATCGTTTGTAAAAAGCAATAATCCGGTTGTATTTCTATCGAGTCGACCAACAGGATATATACGCTCTGAACAAGCATTTTCAACCAATTGCATCACCGTTTTTCGGCCCAAATCATCAGATGTTGTCGTTATAAAATCTTTTGGCTTATTCAAAAGAACGTATTTCTTTTTTTCTCCTCTAATGGTTTGTCCATTAAATTTTACCAAATCTGAGGGAGACACCCGGTAGCTTAAATCTGTAACTACTTTCCCATTGATAACAACAGCCCCGGCAGTAATAAATTTCTCGGCTTCTCTTCGGGAACAGGTCCCTCCTTGAGCTAAAAACTTATTAATCCGTATTTTATCACTAGGAACGGTCCCTTCTTTTACTTTACTGAAGGCCGTGTTTGTGTTCTTTTTAGTAAACTTTGAATACGGTTTCTTGTTCTCCGCTGCACGTCTACGATCTTCACTACGTTTATCTGGATCAAAGTGACGATTTTTCTGATCTACTGCTTTTTGTAGCTCATCTGCTTTGTAGGCTTTACTTTTTCCTACTCGCTTTTCTGATCTGAAGTTATTTTTGGTCATGCGTTTAATTTGTGCAAAGATAAAAATACATACGGAGAAGCTATCATAAAGATACAGCTAGTCTTAACATTCAACGAAGAGATGCGTTATCAAAGACATTTAATCTGTAATTATAGCTAGATTTGTAAAAAAAGAGAACATGATTCAGGAAAAATCGGATGACTATTTCATGAAAGAAGCCCTCAAAGAAGCCCAAAAAGCTTTTGATCAGGATGAAATCCCTATTGGAGCTGTGATTGTTTCTGAAGGGGAAATCATTGCTCGCGCTCATAATTTAACGGAGCGTCTGAATGATGTAACTGCTCATGCAGAAATGCAAGCATTTACATCAGCTGCAGAATTCTTAGGAGGCAAATACCTGCATCAATGCACACTGTATGTTACTGTTGAGCCTTGTGTGATGTGCTCTGGAGCATCCTATTGGACGCAAATTGACAGAATCGTAGTGGGGACTAAAGACAAAAAAAGAGGAGCCAGTCAATTACCTGTGAAATTGACTCACCCAAAGACCAAATTAAAAACAGGAATATTAGAGCAGGAATGCGCTGATTTGATGCAAAAATTTTTCAAACAAAAAAGGTCCTAATTGATCTCGCATACCTTATAATTTTCAAGGAGTACAAAGGAATCGCTAACAACTGCTACTTCTTGATGACTTTAGGAATTCGGATGTAATCTGTATCTCGTTTGGGTGCATTCTGCAATGCTTTTTTCTGAGACACCATACCCTTCACTTTATCTTCACGCAATACATTCGTCTCTCCACTCATATAAACAAGCGGCTCAACACCTTCAGTATCAACTTTCTCCAATTTCGTAACAAAATCTAATATCTTTTCGAAATCAAATTTCATTTTCTCCTTAGATGCATCATCAAACTCTAAACGTGACAAATGGGCCAAATGCTCAACCAAGTTGTTATCTACTTTCATAATCTGTCAATTTGTTGTTAATAATGTCGTAAACATCTTTTTTAAATTCATGTATCTTCTGAAGGTCATAGCCTTCAGCAGCAATTGGCTTGTGAACGAATACGCGTAATTTTCCGGGTCTACCGCCCACATAACCGCACGGAAATCTCTTCTTATTATCCACAAAGGTTACTGGAACTATATCTACCTGATGTTCCAAAGCTAGTCTAAATGCTCCAGATTTGAATCTGTTTAATTTAACCTCAGCATCTGGAATGCCTCCTTCTGGATAAATTGTTATGCCTATGCCACTCTCTATTCGATCAGACGCATGCTTGTATGCATTGTATGAACTCCTGTTACTGGAACGATCAACTAAAATCATCGTCTTTTTATAGACCCAGCCAAAAATGGGTATTTTAGACAATGATTTCTTGCCCACAAAAACAAACACACTTGGCATTATCGCAAAGATAACTGGTATATCTATATACGACACATGATTGGGGCAAATAATATAGGCTTGTTTTGGGTCTAAGACTTCCTCATACTCAACATCCAAACGCAAACCGGAGCAAAGCAAAATAAATCGAGACCAACTCTTACATAAGGAATGAAAAATTCCGTACCAGTTTTTGTTCAACAAAAGCACCCACATGAAGGGAAAGAATACAATCAATCCAAAAAATACGATTGCGGCAAACCAAATCCGCCAAACAACCTGCAAAAGATTATGCAAAAATTTCATCTTGTAAAAATATAAACTTTTAACGAATAGGAATTAGAAAGATGTCAAAGCCTTTTCTATTTTTACAAACTGAGACTATAAAAAAAGACTATGGCAAGAATACTTACAGGAATCCAAAGTAGTGGTGTCCCTCATCTTGGGAATCTTTTGGGAGCAATTGTTCCAGCAATCGAATTATCCAAAGATGCAAACAACGAATCTTTATTCTTCATCGCTGACATGCACTCACTAACAACCATTCGTGATGCAAACCTATTGAAAGAAAATACCTTTGCTACTGCCGCTGCATGGTTGGCCTTTGGATTTAACACCAATGATAATCTTTTTTATCGTCAATCAGACATTCCGGAAGTGAGTGAACTTATGTGGTATTTAAATTGTGTCACTCCTTATCCAATGCTTGCAAATGCCCATTCATTTAAAGACAAGTCGAGTAAGCTGCATCATGTCAATGCAGGTTTATTTACATACCCAGTTCTGATGGCTGCAGACATATTACTCTACGACGCTGAAATTGTTCCCGTAGGAAAAGATCAAAAGCAACACCTAGAAATGACTCGAGATATGGCCAAAGCATTCAACCATACCTATGGTGAAACACTCATTGAGCCTGAATCACGAATTGATGAGCGGGTGATGATTATCCCAGGTACAGACGGTCAAAAGATGAGTAAATCTTACGACAACTTCATCAATATATTTTTACCCGACAAAAAGCTTCGTAAACAAATTATGGGAATCCAAACGGACTCTACACCTATGGAAGACCCAAAAGAGCCATCAACTTGCAATGTCTTCAAAATCTATAAATTACTCGCAACAGATAAGCAAATCAGCGAAATGGAAGTTAATTACAAATCGGGTAATTATGGTTATGGTCATGCAAAACAAGCATTATATGAAGTTATTATTGACAAATATGAACAAGAAAGAGCTCGTTTTAATAAATTCATGGGCAATACCGAACTTATTGAAATCGAACTTCAAAAAGGAGCGAAAAAAGCAAGACTGATTGCACAAAATGTTCTAAGTCGGGTGAGAACAAAAATTGGATATTGATTGTTCGCTAAGTATTTGATCTAATAAATCAGGAAACGGCTAACTTCCTCAAAAAACTTTTTTGGATTTTCAGCATGCACCCAATGTCCTGCATTTTCTATTTCGGTAATTTCAGAGTCAGGAAAGTGTTTTTCAATCAATTCTTCATCATCTGGGGTAATGTAATCTGAAACTTGACCTTCAATAAATAGGGTTGATCCAGTAAAAAAGGCCGCATCTGGTAGCGCTTCTCCTACATTACCTATCTCCTTGGAGAGCACACTAAGGTTGAATTTAAACCTCATCTCATCATCATTTGTTCGATGCAAATTTTTTAACAAAAACTGCCGAATTCCTACTTGAGAAAAGTGTTTTGACAAAACCTTATCTGCCTCATTTCGGGAAGAAGGCCCGGAGCTCTCTACGGCATGCAAACCTTCTAAAATTTCCTGATGATGGGGTGCGTAATACTTCGGAGCAATGTCTACAACCACCAATTTATCAACTCTTTCTGGGTACTGACTTGCAAATAACATGGCAGTTTTCCCGCCCATAGAATGCCCTAACAACGAGATTTTGCTCAATCCCTTTGCATCGAGATATCGCAATAAATCGGCACTCATCAACTCATAAGTGTGATTGGCTGCATGGAAAGATTTTCCATGATTACGCTGATCAACAATGTGAGTTTCAAAAAACTGCCCAAATTGCTTAGCCAAGCCCTGCCAATTATCCAACATACCGAACAAACCGTGAAGGATGACTAATGGCTTTCCTTCTCCAAAGACTTTTGAGTGTAAGATTTCAGCCATTCAATCGTGCTAAATACATTTGTACTGTATTTTCAAGACCGTAATAGAGCGCATCAGATATTAAAGCATGCCCTATGGAAACCTCTTCCAAAGAACGTAGATTTTCAGCAAAATACTTTAGGTTCTCTAAGTTTAAATCGTGACCGGCATTTAAGCCCAAACCAAGGTTGTTGGCAAGCTCCCCTGCCTCAACAAAGGTTTGTATCGCTCGTTTTTTATCCTGAGCATAAGTGTCTGCATAAGGTTCTGTATACAATTCAACACGGTCAGCTCCAACAGTTTTAGCTCCCTCTATAAATTTCAACTCAGTACCAACAAAAATTGATGTACGAATTCCTTGACTCTTAAAATCGTCAATAACATCTGTTAGTAATTGTTGATTTGCTATCGTATCCCAACCTGAACTTGATGTCAAAGCACCCGGTGGATCCGGAACTAAAGTTACTTGAGCGGGCTTGACTTCTTTTACTAGATCCACAAAACTCTTACTCGGATACCCCTCCACATTAAATTCCACACTCAAAACACCACTTAATTCCCTAACATCAGCATATCGAATGTGTCGCTCATCAGGCCTGGGGTGTACCGTTATTCCCTCGGCACCAAAACGCTCTAAATCTTTGGCTACCTGAATTAAATTTGGGGTATTACACCCTCTTGCGTTCCGAAGTGTTGCAACTTTATTGATGTTTACACTTAATTGTGTCATGATGATGAATTTTGTTGTTGCAAAGTTACTTATATCTTGTGAATTAAGTGCTGATTACTAACTCTTCGATAAAAAATACCGTCTAAAAAGTACTTTGAAACTACATTCGGCATAATTAACCAAGATTAACACAAAGGCGGCGGAAAGAAGTATAAAAAATACTAAATTTGTTTGAAGCGATAATGATATGGTTGTAGGCAATTTAATACATAGCGAAATTCCGACACTCCAACTACTGGATCATGTGTCTACGGCTCTAAACTTTTTTGACGATTACAAGCTAACACAAGTTCCTGTGATTGGTCCGGAGGGTTACTTAGGCCTAATTAGTGAAGATGCTGTATTGAATGCATCCGTAAATAGTCACATAGAGGATTTGAAGAAAACGCTCATCAAAACTCAAATCAATGACGAACAGAATTTATTTGATGCTTTGCGTGTTTTTAGAGAAGAAAACCTCTGCATTTTACCCGTAACAGATAAAAACAATCACTACTTAGGTTGTGTTCACGAAAGTGATCTGCTACAAAAGGTTTGCGATTGGCTTAAGGTCAGTGAGCCTGGAGGATTATTGCATATTGAAGTAAGTATGAGAGATTACAGCCTCGCTCAAATTGCCCAAATTGTCGAAGGTAATGGCGCCAAAATACTAAACGCCTTGTGCCTTCCTCACCCATCTAACTCGAAAATGATTGAGGTTTTGATAAAAATAAATCAAGAAGAATTATCGGGAATCATACAAACCTTTGAGAGGTATGAATATCAAATTATCGCCTCATTTCACAAAAACATTTACGACAAAGGTTTAGAAGATCGCTTTAATTCTTTTATTCGTTACCTGAATACCTAAAGATGAAAGTAGCAGTTTACGGAAAACAATTTCAACCCGAAGTGGCTCCCTTTGTCCACGAACTATTCGTAGAATTGGAGAAAGCTCACATGCAAGTGTTGGTCTATGAACCTTTTTACAACTTCCTCTCACAACAAATAAACTTAAATCTTTTTTTAGGGACCTACAATTCTTATGAGGAGTTAAAGGATAACGTCGACCTGTTTATTAGTGTCGGTGGAGATGGAACGATCTTAGATGCAACAACACTCATCAGGGATACAAAAATACCAATCATTGGGGTCAATACGGGAAGGCTGGGGTTTTTAGCCGATGTTGCCAAAGACCAAATCCCAAAGACCATCAAGCAGTTATTGAATAAACAGTATCGGATCGATCAACGGACTTTAATAAGACTTGAAACAGAGGCCCAAATTTTTGGCGATTTAAATTTCGCACTAAATGAGGTTGTCATCTCTAGAAAAGATACAACTTCCATGATTACAATTACAACATACATCAACGATCAATACCTCAACTCTTATTGGGCCGATGGGTTAATTATTTCCACCCCTACAGGGTCTACCGGCTATTCATTAAGTTGCGGAGGACCAATTGTTATGCCAGCGTCAGAAAACTTCATAATCACTCCAATTGCACCTCACAATTTAAACGTTCGGCCACTCGTTATTAGTGACAAATATGAAATCAAGGTGAAAGTTGAAGGCCGAGCAAATCAGTTCCTTGTGGCACTTGATTCTCGGATACAAACCATTGATGCTAGTATTACACTAAACATCAAAAAAGAAGATTTTAAAATCAATATGATTGAGACGAACTCTCAAGATTTTTCAAGTACGCTTCGCAATAAATTACTCTGGGGCTTAGACAAACGCAATTAGGTTGTAAACCTAAGTAAATGACTATATTTGCAGCCCCTGAAGAGGACAAATCATGATTAAAAAAATCCTTATCACCGCCTTACTCTTTATCTCTGGAGTATCTCTTGCTCAAAAACATGAGCTTGGAGTATTTATTGGTGGATCTGGATATCTTGGAGACATTGGGGATGATCAAATTGGAGAGGTTCTATCACATCAAAGTCCTGCCATTGGTTTTATTCACAAAGTTAACTTACACGAACACCTTAGTTTACGTTCAAGCATTCAAACAGGACTGATTAAGGGAAGTGATTTTTCATCAAAGGACCCAAACCAGCAAGCGCGAAATTTAAGCTTTCAATCCAAAATTTTTGATTTCAGTATGGGTTTAGAATTCAACTTTTATGAATTTACGGTGCGTCGACATGAAATCTCATACAGTCCATTTGTTTTTGCTGGGTTCTCTTTTTTCTCATTCAACCCCCAAGCAAAAAACAAACAAGGCAAATGGGTTGACCTCCAATCTATTGGTACAGAGGGTCAAGGAACACTTACCTCCAATAAGGGCAAGTACGACTTAACAAGTTGGGCCATCCCATTTGGACTTGGCTACAAAGCGAATGTTGGCGACAAATTAGGCTTGAGTATTGAATGGACTTGGCGAGCGACTAAAACAGACTACCTGGATGATGTGAGCTCCTATTACCCAGACCCTAAGCACCTTACTGAAGAAGCTGTCGAATTTTCAAATCCAGGCAGTATTGATGATGTCGTGGGCAAAACAAGAGGAAATCCAAATCTAAACGATTGGTATAATTTTACTGGAATCACAATAACTTATAAGATTACAAATAAACTAAAACAATGTCCTAGAGCGTTACAACTTTAATGAAGGATCTATTCGGAAATATCAATAAAAATCAAATACCAAAACACGTAGCCGTTATTATGGACGGAAACGGACGATGGGCTAAAAAAAATGGTCTAATCAGGACCATAGGGCACTCAAATGGTGTGAAATCTGTTCGAGAAGTTGTTGAAGCTTCCACAGAACTTGGTATTTCTATTCTCACGCTCTATGCTTTTTCTTCGGAAAATTGGAATCGTCCTAGGCTTGAGGTAAATGCCCTACTTGAGCTTCTTGTAAAATCACTCAACAAAGAACTGCCCACATTTCAAAAAAACAACATTCGACTTGAGGCCATTGGAGAAATTCATAGTTTACCAAAGTATTGCCATAAAATACTGCAAGAAACCATTCAAAAGACCTCAAAGAATACCGGATTAAAACTTGTACTTGCCTTGAGTTATAGTTCCAAATTAGAAATCTTAAACTCGGTAAAAAAAATTGCTCAGAAAGTTGCCGATGAAAAAATAAACCCGGAGGATATTAATGAGGACACCATTTCAAAGGAATTGTACACAGCAAATTACCCTGACCCTGACCTACTAATTAGAACCAGTGGTGAATGTAGAATAAGCAACTTTTTATTGTGGCAAATTGCCTATGCAGAGTTGTATTTTAGTCCTAAATTGTGGCCTGATTTTAAGAAAGATGATTTTTTTGAAGCGATCATTGAATACCAAGGCAGAGAACGTAGGTTTGGAAAGACCGCTGAACAAATAAAAAGATAAAATGAAAAAAATATTGTTGTTTATAAATTGTTTATTTCTGTTGCTTTCTGGTATCGGACATGCTCAGATTAACAAGGAAAATAATCTGGAGAATATTTCTTACGAAAGACCTATAGAGTATACCATTGGGGGTATTGAAGTAAATGGAACTCAAAATTTAGACAAAAATGCAATTGTTACACTCTCTGGATTATCTGCGGGGAATAAAATCATGGTGCCTGGTGAAGACATTTCAAAAGCCGTAACAAATCTTTGGGATCAAAATTTATTCAGCGACATTCAAATAGATGTGAGTCAGATCAAAGAAAATTCTATATTTCTAGTCATTAGACTTCAAGAACTTCCAAAACTTTCCAAATTTACATTTACAGGCATTTCAAAATCAGAAACGGATAATTTAAGAGACAAAATTGACTTAATCCGTGGTGAAATTGTTACTGAAAACCTCGTCAACAACACCAAGAACATCATCCAAAAATTCTTTGAAGATAAAGGGTATCTAAACACCCGAGTCAATATTGGTGAAACATTTGACTCTACCTTAGTCTCAGGAATTATACTCGACATCAACATTCGAAAGGGTGAAAAGGTAAAAATTAATAACATAAATATCTTGGGAGCTCAGGCTTTTTCAGAAAAAAAATTAAAGCGGCAGCTTAAGGAAACCAAAGAAAAAAAGCCTTTTAGAATATTCAAAAGCTCCAAATTCATTCAAGAATCTTTCGAAACAGACCTCGACCAGGTTATTAACCTTTACAAAGAGAAGGGGTACAGAGATGCGCGAATCATAAAAACAGAGAAAAAATATAACACAAAAAAAACACTTGATATTGACATCCTTATTGAAGAAGGAACTCAATACTATTTCAGAGATATAAGTTGGCTGGGGAACACGAAGTACAAATCTGAATACCTCGACCAATTACTCGGAATCAAATCTGGTGACCTCTACGATGAAAAGATGATGAATGAACACCTACAAATGAGTATGTCCGGAACTGACATCAGCTCATTGTATATGGATGATGGTTATCTTTTCTTCAACATTGATGCCGTCGAAGTTCTTGTTGAAGAAGATTCTATTGATTTTGAAATTAGAGTTTATGAAGGAAAACAAGCAACCATCAATAAAGTAACGGTTGTCGGGAACACCAAAACCAATGAGCACGTAATCATGCGTGAGATAAGGACTAAACCTGGAGAGCTTTTTCGACGATCAGACATCATAAGGTCTCAAGAAGAGCTAAATCGTCTAAACTATTTTAACCCTCAAACTCTTGGTGTTAACCCAAAACCCGACCCAAAAACTGGTAATGTTGACATTGAGTATTCTGTAGAAGAAAAGCCATCTGATCAAGTTGAACTTCAAGGAGG
>Ga0206126_10000173_pt1 | contig 89499 bp, 73 predicted proteins | sample Helgoland_Spring_5_FD_148621 | JGI IMG/M metagenome (GOLD analysis project Ga0206126, IMG submission 148621) | Pelagic subsurface seawater microbial communities from Kabeltonne, Helgoland, North Sea - Helgoland_Spring_Bloom_20160412_1 | ecosystem: Environmental > Aquatic > Marine > Epipelagic ...
CATCGTATTTACTGCCTTGGTCGTCAAAACCATGGCCGATCTCATGGCCTATGGTTGAGCCGATAGTGCCATAGTTATAGGCATCCTCTGCACCTGGAATAAAATTCGGTGGTTGCAGGTAGGCCGCTGGGAAGACAATCTCATTGAGCCCCGGATTGTAGTAGGCGTTAACCTCTTGGGGGGCCATAAACCATTCGTCCCGATCTATGGGTGCGCCCAATTTAGCCATATTCTGATTGTGGCCAAAGGCGCGTGCGCGCTTAATATTGCCCGCCAAGTCATCGGCTTTCACCATTAGAGCGGAATAATCTTTCCAGCTGTCTGGATAGCCAATCTTCGGCGTAAACTTGGATAGCTTGATCAGTGATTGCTGTTTAGTCTCCTCACTCATCCAGTCTAAGTTTTTAATCGATTCGGCATAGGCGGCAATCAAGTTGTCTACCATGGTCACCATGCGCGCTTTCGACTCGGGGGCAAAGTGCTTGGCCACATAGAGTTGCCCGAGCAGTTCCCCGAGATTGCCATTGATTGAGGTAACCGCTTTGCGCCATCTTGGCTGCTGCTCTTCACGGCCATAGAGAAACCTGGAGTAGAAACCAAAGTGCTCATCGACAAAGGCTTTCGGCAGGTAGTTGGCATAGCTAGAGAGCACCTTTGCTCGCAGATAGTCCTGCCATGCCCTCAGCTCCACTTCCTTAAATAATGTATTAAAGCTTGAGAGGTAGCTTGGCTGGCCGACCAGGACATGGTCGGGCAGGGGCACACCAATACCCTGCATATAGCGGGTTAAATCAAATTCCGACAGTAGCTGGCTAAATTCAGTCTCTGAAAGCTTGTTATAGCGTTTGTCGGCATCCCGGTTGTCCACCTTATCCCACTGGTGAGCGGCTAAATCACTCTCCACATCAAAAATTCGCTGGGCCGCTGCGGCGGTATCTGCCTGTCCAGAAAGTGCCAGTAGGTCAGCGAGAAATTGTTTATAGCGAGCAATGATCTCCTGTCCACGCTTGGACTCATCGCTGTAATAGTCCCGGTCTGGAAGGCCTAGCCCTGATTCAACAAAGTGCAATATATAGCGGGTTGCATCTTTGTCATCCTGACCGACATATAGATTAAACGGGCCATCTATACCCTCGGGATTAACCTGGCCAAGAAAGGCCGCCACTTGATCGTGGGTGGCTAATTTATCGATGGCTGCCAGGTAGTCGCTGACGGGCCCAATCCCCAGGGTTTCAACGCGCTGTTCATCGAGGAAGGCACTGTAGTAGTCGCCAATTTTCTGTTTAGTGGGGTCGTTCTCGGTGCTCTTGGCGGCGTCTTCGACTATAACGCGGGACTGTTCAAGGCTCTCCTTGCGCAATGTCATATAGCTACCCCATCCCACTTCGTCGGCAGGAATCTCGGTGCGGTCTAACCAGCCGCCGTTGGCGTAGCGATAAAAATCGTCCTGGGGTCGCACTGAGTTATCCATACCCACTGTATCTATACCTGAAACCAAAGCAGTCGCCTCTGTTGGCGGCTGCTTGTCGGCGCAGGCGCTGAGTAATAACAGAGCGACCAAAGCAATGGGGGATCTAGTGAACGATAAGCTTTTCATCTACTACCTCTTGATTAAAATCAGGTTAGCTAGGTTAAACGACATTAGCCTAAAGGACTGTGGCGGCCTAGGCTCTCTGCTCAGTATAGTCACCGCTGCTGAGGTTCATCAGACGCATTGCGCCGCCCCATACATAGCCGGTGTCCAGGGGGAAAAGATTGGCGCCGAGATATTTTCCCTCAAGCGCTGCCCAGTGACCAAAGATTATCTTATCTTGTTGGGCCTTTCTTGACGGATGGCCAAACCAGGGGGCAAATTCATCGGATAACTGGCTGCCCTGTTGGTCGGGAGCGGTCTTTGATTCCAGTTCCAGCTGACCTGAAGCCGTGCAATAGCGCATGCGAGTGAGGTAGTTAGTGATCAGGCGCCAGCGTTGCTGTCCCTCAAGATCCTCACTCCAGCTATCTGGCTGATTGCCGTACATACCTTGAAAATAAGCTTCAGACTGATCCGAGCGCAGCACCTGTTCAACCTCAGCGGCGAGAGACTTGGCTGTGCTGATACTCCAGTTGGGCGGTATGCCGGCATGGACGATAGTGTATTCACCGGCGCTGATTAACAGCGGTTGCTGTTGCAGCCAGTGCAGTAGTTCCTGGCGATCGGGGGCGCTAAGAATTTCGTCCAATGTATCTTTAGGAGTGGGTTTGCGAATGCCGTGAGCAATGGCTAACAGATGCAAATCATGGTTGCCGAGTACGGTTTTAAAGGCGCTGCCGAGGCCCATGCAAAAACGTAGAGTCTCGAGGGATTGAGGGCCGCGATTGATTAGATCACCGGCGCCAATCAGACGATCTGTGGTGGGCTCAAACCGCACTCTATCCAGCAGCCGCAGCAGCGGATCTAAGCAGCCTTGAAGATCGCCAACCACATAGTCCGTCATCTAATTCACAGCGTGGGGCGTGGACAGTAAAAAGGGTTTTATATCGGCATCAAACTCGCAGCCGGCATCGTCACGCATTTTGTAGCAACCCTGCATGGTGCCAATCGGTGTATCCAAAATCACACCGCTGCTGTATTGATAGGACTCGCCAGGGGCGATAAGCGGTTGCTCGCCGACCACTCCAGCGCCGCGCACTTCCTGTTTGGCTTCATTGGCGTCTGTGATGATCCAGTGACGTCCCAGTAGCTGCGTTGGAGAGTCACTCTGATTGTGAATGGTGATGTGGTAGGCAAAGGCAAATTGATCCTCATCCGGCTTCGACTGTTGCAGCAGGTACTTGGTTTTTACAGCGACTGTTATCCCGTTGGCACTCATTTTTTACTCAATATACTTTGGTTGACATGATTTGATAGGGCGACAAAATCAGCCACTGATAGCTGCTCGGCACGGCGTGATAAATCCACAATCTCGTCGACACCGACAAGATGTTCGGCGTAGGCACGGATGCCGTTGCGCAAGGTTTTACGTCGCTGCTGGAAACCCAGACTGACGATTTGGCTGAGTAGCTCTTCATTCTCAGCCACGCAAGGTTTGGTTGTGTGGGGTTTGAGTCGCACAATCGCCGACTGAACCTTGGGCGCTGGCCGAAAAGCGGATGGTGGCACGGGAATCAGCGGCATTACACGACAGTGATATTGCACCATAATCGAGAGACGGCCATAGGTTTTGTTGCCCGGCGCGGCACTGAGGCGATCCACAACCTCACGCTGCAACATAAAATGCATATCTTTAATCAGCGTCCGGTTCTTTAACAGATGGAACAGAATCGGTGTCGAAATATTGTAGGGCAGGTTGCCCACAAGACGCATCTGACGGCCTTCATGGAACTGGGCAAAGTCAGTCTTAAGGGCGTCGCCGCTAAAAATACTGAAGTCGGGATAGTCGGCAAATTTCTCTGTTAGAAAGCTCACTAGATCGCGATCCAGTTCAACCACTTTCATTGACGGGCAGTGCTTGATTAGGTGCTCGGTAATCGCCGCGGTACCGGGCCCGATCTCAATTAAATTATCCTCGGCACTGGGGCCAATGGCGGCAATAATCTGCCCGATAATATGTTGATCGACGAGGAAGTTCTGGCCGAACCGTTTTCTGGCCTGATGCTGAATTGTCATTATTTAACCGCGTAGGGTTTGATGGGTCGCCATATCGGCGGCGACTTGAATAGCTGTTTGCAGGCTGCCGTGGTCGGCGTTACCGCTGGCGGCAAGATCCAGTGCCGTGCCGTGGTCAACCGAGGTGCGAATAATCGGCAGCCCCAGCGTGATATTGGCAGCGCGGCCGAACCCTTGAAACTTTAGTACCGGCAATCCCTGATCGTGATACATGGCCAGTACTGCATCGGCATTATCCAGATACTTGGGGGTAAATAGGGTATCCGCGGGCAGTGGCCCAATAAGGTCGACCCCCTGCTGGCGAAACTGCGCCAATACCGGCTCGATTATGTCTATTTCCTCGCGCCCGAGATGACCGTTCTCGCCAGCATGGGGGTTTAGGCCACAGACCAAAATCGATGGTTTGATAATGCCAAATTTGCGTTTTAGGTCGGCAATCAAGATCTCGATTACCTGAGTCAGTGATGACTGAGTGATGCTGTCGGCCACATCCCGCAGAGGTAGGTGAGTAGTCGCCAGAGCAACGCGCAGCTCGCTAGTGGCCAACATCATCACCACCAGAGGTGTTGAGGTCTTGTCCGCGAGATATTCGGTGTGGCCGGAAAAGGCGAAACCGGCCTCATTGATAATGGATTTTTGCACTGGCCCAGTGACCATGCCCTGACAGTAGTCACTGACACAGGCGTCGATTGCGGCATCTAGACAGGCCAGCACATAGGGGGCGTTAGCTTTATTCAGCTGACCGGGAATCACCGGTTGGGCAAGGGCCACTGGAGCAATGGCCAGTTCACCTGGCGCCAGCGGCAGCGCCGTTGCACCGGGCTGGCGCAGTGTCAATCTTAACCCAAGCTGTTCAGCGCGCTGTTGCAGCAACTGTGGATCAGCGTAGGCAACCAGTTCGTGCTCGCAGCCACTCTGCACCAGGCTGATCAAGATATCAGCGCCAATGCCGGAGGGTTCTCCTGGCGTCAGCGCCAAGCGTAGGGTCATGACTCGACTGGCGCTTTTATTTCAACGAAGGCTTCGTCGCGGATCTCTTGCAACCAGACCTGAAGCTCTTCTTCATACTTGCGCTGACGGAGCAGATTTTGCGCACGATTACGGGTGATATTTTCGCTAAAGTCTTGATTGCGACGCTCAGTAACCTGGAGGATATGCCAGCCAAATTGTGACAGGAACGGCGCACTGACTTCATCTATTTCTATGCTGCCCATAGTCTGCTCAAACTCGGGTACAAACATACCTGGAGTTGACCAGCCGAGCTCGCCGCCATTTAGCGCGGAACCGGGATCTTCGGAAAACTCTTTTGATAAGAGGGCAAAGTCTTCTCCCGCTTTAATGCGTTCACGGAGCTCTGTGAGTTGGCTAATCACGGTGGCTTCATCGCGAATTTGATTGGGCTTGATCAGTATATGTCGAGAAAAGTGTTGTTCAATAAGCTGCTCACCACCGCCTTTGCGCTCATAGAGTTTGATCAGGTGATAACCGGCATCGCTGCGGATCGGCTCAGATACTTGGTCGATCTCCAGCTGTTCAACGGCTTCAATAAACACGCCCGGCAACTGTGCCATTTTGCGCCAGCCCAGATCGCCACCCTGAAGCGCAGTCTGGTCTGCGGAGTTGGCAATCGCCAACTGACGGAAATCGGTGCCGCTGTTGGCTTCATCTAGAAGATCCTGGGCTCGTTGCAGAATGGCATTGACCTCGTCATTGCTTTTGCCGCTGGGTACCGGCAACAGGATATGACCGACATTGACGTCCGGAGAGGTCATAAAGCGGCCCTCTTCGGAATTGAGGAAATTATCTAACTCTTGGCTGCTGATACGAATACGGCGCATTACCTGACCCTGCTGCACGCGCATCAAAACCATTTCGTTGCGAATCTCTTCGCGCACATTAGACAGGGTTGAACCCGAGGCATGGACCTGTTCTGCATACTGTTCCATGGTCAACTTGTTGCTGCTGGCGATTCGCGCCAGCGCGTCATTGAGCTCTGCATCAGTGATACGAACGCCGGCGTCGTAACCCATATTCAGTTGCAGGCGCTCGGAAATAAGACGCTCGAGCACCTGTTGCAAAAGGATCTCCTGGGGTGGAGGCTGGGTGCCGGACTGCTTTATTTGAGCGTAAATACTGGCCAATCGGCGCTGCACTTCACTCTCTAGGACGACGTCTTCATCGACTACCGCTGCCACGCGGTCGAGAATTTCAAGCTGGGCGCTGGCAGTGACTGAAACAGTCGCCAGCAGCAGTGCGAGCAGAGCGTTATTACAAGTTTTCTTGAGATCCATAACCGTAGATACCCTTTGTTAGCATTGAGTCAACCCGACCATTGGAGCCGGCCAGACCTTTAAATTGTATTTGGAAGAAGATGCCATTGGTCAGCTTCAGATCTTCTTCCGGAAATTGTATTTCATCTTTTCTGTCGAGTGAGCGCCGTGCCACTAGGCTGGCTCTCCAGCAGCAACTGTTGTATTCGAACCCGGCAAAGGCATCCAGTATACGACTGTTGGTAAAGTCATGGTTCCAGCGACCGACCAGATTAAAGTTGCCGGCTAATGGCACAAATCCAGAGATGTCGGTCTGTTTTATATCCTGCTCGACGCTCATGCCATCAAACAGTCTTGGCTCTCGGCGCGTGGAGTTATAGGCGACATTTAATAACCGATTCTGGCGGTCATTGTAGCGCAATGCAATGCTACTTTTGGCTAGCTCATTGTTATGGGTGTCATAAATAACATCACTGCTAAAGCGCCAGCTCTTGTTGATGCGTCCGGCGAGCTTTACTGCCAGGGGAGACTGCCGCCGTGACAGCTCGCCAAGCTCATCTTCGCTGGGGTTGGATGATAGTGTCACCTGCCGATCAATATAGTTAATCGCCTGGGCGATACTGGCACTAAAGCGCTCCTGACCTGACTTACTGTCAATGTATCTGGTGGTCAGAGCAATGGTTAAGCGTTCTTCGTCAGAGATGCGGTCGCCACCATTAAAGCGTTCGTCACGAAACAGCAGATCGTAGGAGGGGGTAAATTCGCGGGTATCAAAATCTGGCAGTCCCGACTGATCTTTGAACGCCGATTTCACATAGTAGAGGCGCGGCTCCAACGTCTGGGTATAGCCCTTGAAGAAGCTTGCTGGGCGCTCTAGAAACAAGCTGGTATCCAATGAGGATACCGGGACAGTTAGAGCTGAAATATCATTGTTTAACTGACTGCCGGCTTGGTCATCAAGATTGTAGGCCAGATGTTTAACTCGAAACCCGGGTCGAAAGTAACCCCAGGTCCAGCGCTTGTCCCAGCTGACGCCGTAATCAACGCGATGTCTGTCGCCGGTGACAAAGTTTGCGTCGTCGTGATCAAAGCGCGCGGTCTGATTTTTTAAGTCGACGACCAGATTGTTATCGAAGCGGTAGTGACCATTGGCGGTGACTTTGGGCAGCACCGAATACTGCTTTTCCAGCCCATCCACAACAATCTGATGATCCAGAGCCTCAACGCGGTAATTCCAATTTGAGGTTTTGTAGCTGACAGCGGCCACTCGACGGAGATTAATAATACTGCTCGACTCAGGCCCCAAGCTGCCCAAGTCACTAAAGTAGTCGTTGTCGGAAACATTGTTTAGGTCGAGAAAGGTAGACCAGGCTTTGCCAATACCACCGAGATGGGTCAGGCCTGTGAGATAGCGATCTTGGCCGCGGTATTCCGGCAGTCCGGTGTCCGCATCTATATTCTCGTCGTCGCTGCCGCCGCGGTCGCTACCCAAAAAGGCACCAGTCATGGTGGTCTCCGAGTGGGTCGACAGATGACGCAATTCAACTTCGACACCTAGGCCGCGCTCTTGCACCAGTCGCGGGGTAATGGTGGCATCGTAATCTGGCGCCAGGTTCCAGTAGATTGGCTGGGCGTAATCAAGGCCATTGTCGCTGCTGGAACTGATGGTCGGAAACAGCAGTCCGGAAGAGCGTTGATCGGTGATCGGAAAGGTAACCCAGGGGAAGTAGAACACTGGGACATCTTTAACGCGCAACTGGGCATTTTTAACCGTGGCGAATCCGGATTCTTGGTCGATGGAAATTTCACTGGTTGCCAACTGCCAGGTTGAGTCACCGGGCTCGCAGGTCGAGTAGGTGGCGTCATTAATCGTGATCACGCCATCTTTGGTTCGGGTCAGGGTTTTGGCACTGCCGCGCACCGCCGCTTCATGTAAAACGTAGGTGGCGTTATTAATTGTCACTTCTTTACTGTCGATATCAATCTCGGCGCTGCTGCCGAGCAGTAACATGCCGGGCTCGCGAAACTGTACATTGCCCTGCAACTCAACATTGCGGTTGGTTTGATCAATGCGTGCGCTGTTGCTGCGAATCTGCCGATAGCCCTGAGAAATCTGCACATCACCTTCTAGCACTGCGACGTTATTTTCTAGCGCTTCGGTGGAGTTGGCATTGACCTGGAGGGAGGCCTCTTCCGGGGTCAGGTTGGCATCGGGATAGGTTCGCGACGGTTCTATATAGGCGCCACAGCATTTGCCTTCAATTTTGAGCTGCTGCTCTTCAGTCATTTGCTCCTCTTCCAACCAGTCCAGATTGCGCACCGTGGCAACTCTGGGTTCGTCGGGGAAAGGGCTGCTTGCCAGCTTGGCACGGGCTGGGCGGTTGCGCTTAGAGGTGATAATTTGTTCTTCGGCACAGAGCCATTGATTGTCTGGGCCGGCTTTACAATTCCAGGTCACATGCACTTCTTCGGCGAAGGCGTTTGGGGCCATTGCTAGCAAGAGTGCAGCGGCGAATAGAACGCAGCGCTGTCCTTTTACAGCGGCGAAATACAGGCTCTGCAACATCGCGGAAATAGGGGATAAAACAAGGCTGAAAATAGGGCTCAAAGGTACGCCTGATTGCTGGTTGCTAATGTGCTGGCATTTTACCTGATATCTTGCCAGAGTAGAGGTCTGAATTGGCCTAAATACACTAGAATAATATTTTTCAGCCGGTGCTTGCCGCTATGGAGCAATCGCCGTTGAAAACCCGATTAAGGAATAGACCACATCGACCCAGTAAATAATCAGCGCCGCAATGAATTTATCCATTGGATAGAGGCCTGCCTGCCCGGCTCAGATCAGATTGATCTGCCGTTATTACTGATGCCGCTTGCCGGTGATGCTGGGTTTAGGCGCTATTTTAGGCTTGCTGGCCAGCCCTCGTTGATCGCGGTTGATTCACCGCCAGACAGGGAGAACAATCCCGCCTATATTGCCGTGGCCATGGAATTTCAGCGCCAAGCTGTGAACACGCCAAAAATACTCGCGGTAGACTTTGCCAATGGCTTTTTCTTGCTAGAGGATTTCGGCCACCAGCTATTGCATCCAGAACTGTTGGCCGGCACCCTCGCCGAGGAAAATTCACCGGCGCGCTTGTCCGCAGCCAATTATTACCAGCAGGCTGAGTCAGTGTTGTTGGATATCCAGGCGGTGGAACCAAATCCTAGGGTATTTGCCGCCTATGATGGGCCGCGCCTGCAAGTGGAGATGGATCTGTTTGCCGATTGGTTTCTCGCTAAGCTGCTCGGCATTGAACTGGATGAGCAAGAGCACGGCATGCTCAACCAGTTATTTACTCGGCTTATTGGTAGCGCAGTGGAGCAACCTCAGGTGGTTGTCCATAGGGATTATCACTCGCGCAATTTGATGCTCTTGGAGGATGGCGCCCTGGGTGTCATTGATTTTCAGGATGCCGTGGTGGGGCCGCTCACTTATGACTTGGTGTCGCTGCTTAAAGACTGCTATCTGCGCCTGCCACGAGAGCAGGTGGTCAATCGCGCGCTGGCTTATAAGAAACGCCTGGAGACAGAGCTTCCTATAGGTCCGATTAGCGGCGATCAATTTATGCGCTGGTTTGATCTGATCGGCCTGCAACGCCATATTAAAGTGCTGGGTATTTTTGCTCGTCTTGCACTGCGTGATGGCAAGCAGGCATATCTAAATGATTTGCCCCTGGTGATTCGTTATGTTCTTGAAGCGACCTCTGGTTTTGACGAAGGTCAGATATTTCATAGCTGGTTTATTCAGCGCATCGAACCGCTATTGCCAGCCCAAGACTGGTATAGCGACTGGCGACATGCCGGAGATAAGCACTGATGAAAGCAATGATTCTGGCCGCTGGTCGCGGTGAAAGACTGCGGCCACTCACCGACAGCATTCCTAAGCCGATGTTACAGGTGGCAGGCAAGCCGCTACTTGAACATCATCTTGAGCGTCTCGCCGCGGCGGGCATCACTGATATTGTGATCAATACCAGCTGGCTGGCAGAGCAGATTGAAGAATACTTTAATGATTGCCAAGCGCGTCTTGGCGTGACCATTAGCTGGTCTCGGGAAGTGACCGCCCTGGAAACTGGGGGTGGTATTGCCAAAGCACTGCCGTTACTGGGTAACGAACCCTTTATACTGATTAACGGCGATGTATGGAGCGACTACCCCCTCGACCAGTTGCGGAATCACAAACTCTCAGACGACTTAGATGCCTGGTTGCTATTAGTCGGCAACCCACCCCATAACAGCCGCGGAGATTTCGCCCTACAAAATGGCCGCGTCGACTATGCTGATGAGCAGACATCTACCTTTAGCGGCATTAGCCTGATCCGTCCAGCACTGTTTTCCCCTGATCTTGAGCCTGGCAGCGCATTTCCTCTGCGGGATGTGCTGCGTCCGGCTATTGTCGCTGGCCGCGTGGGTGGCGATATTTATACTGGCAGCTGGTGTGATGTGGGAACCCTCGAACGCTATGAGCAGTTACAGGACGCTTTGGTACAGAGTAAAAATAACCAAAAGGAAATTTAATGACCACTGTTGCCAAATACCAAATACTTTTTTGGCTGTGCCTGACTGGCACGGTTTTTTTGTCGCTGATGCCGGTAGTGGGTGGGGAACAGCTATTTGAACTTCAGGATAAGGTCGGTCATAGCAGTATCTATGCCGCATTATTCTTTCTTTGCGCCAGTGCTTATGGGCGCCGTTATTCCCTCGCGCTACTGGCACTTGTGCTCGCAGCCTTTGGTTTGACTATGGAAATTGCCCAGTCTATGACCTCCTATCGCCAGGGTGATCACTGGGACATGCTGGCCAACTTAAGTGGCATTTTAGCGGTCTGGGCAGTGATGGCGTGGAGGCGTAAACAGCATGATTGAAGTTTATCGCGGCAGCGACTATTTCGAAGCTCAGTTGCTCAAAGGTTTGATGGAGCAGGATGGATTGCAGGTGTTTTTACATGGCGCCGCACTCCAGGGTGGTTTGGGCGAAGTTCCTGCGCTGGGCCATCTGTCGATCACGGTTAATGACGCTGATGCTGACCTGGCTGGCGAGATTATTCTCGCCTATGAGCGTGGCGATTATTCTTTAGAGGACGAGTAATGACACCCAAGTTAAAACGACTTTCACTTTGGTTGGCACCACTGGCTGCGGTGGCAGTGACACTGTTGATGATGAACGCAGGTTGGGCGCGAGAGGGCGCACTGGTCGCAGGTTTAACCGTACTCTGCGCCCTGTGGTGGATTTTTGAACCGATCCCGATTCCCGCTACCGCAATGATTCCCCTGGGTGTGTTTCCACTGGTGGGTATTCTCGATGGCAAACAGGTGGCCCAGGCTTATGGCGATCCACTGATTATTCTGCTGATGGGTGGTGCTATGTTATCCAAGGCCATGGAAAAGAGCGGCGCCCACCGTCGTTTGGCCCTGTATATGGTCAATCTATTTGGCGGTGATAGTCAGCGTCGATTGGTATTGGGTTTTATGGTGGCTTCGGCGGCCCTAAGTATGTGGGTGTCGAATACCGCCACCACTCTGATGCTATTGCCGGTGGCCTATGCCGTTCTGCAAAGTGCTAATACCACGGATGCAAAAAAGCTCGCCGTGCCGCTGTTTTTGGGTATCGCCTATGCCGCTAGTATTGGTGGTTTGGGCACGCCCATCGGCTCGCCTCCCAATATTGTTTTTCTCAAAATCTATGGCGAAGCAACTGGTTCGATTCCCAGCTTTACCCAATGGATGCTCTGGGGACTGCCCGTAGTTATATTATTGCTACCTCTAGCAGCGCTGTGGATTACCCGTAATCTGGGTGCCGCCGAGCCGCTGAAAATTCCCCAGTCCGGTGTCTGGCGAAGTGAAGAGGCGCGGGTGCTGGCGATCTTTTTCCTCACCGCCCTGGCCTGGATTACCCTGCGTGAGCCCTTTGGTGGCTGGAGCCAGTGGCTCAATGTTCCCAGTGCTAACTATGCTGCCGTGGCCCTGACCTCAGTGATACTGATGTTTATTCTGCCCAATGGTCAGGGGGGCAAACTCCTCGACTGGGAGTCGGCGTCGACTATTCACTGGGGGGTGCTGTTGCTGTTTGCTGGCGGTATTGCCATTGCCAAAGCCTTTGCCGTCACTGGGATTAGTACCGCCATTGGCGAGTCTCTATCGGCTGTTACAAGGTTGTCGATTCTCGCGCTTATTGTAGTGGTCGCCCTAACAGTTACCTTCCTCACCGAAATTACCAGCAATACCGCAACCACCACCCTATTGATGCCCATTCTCGCCGCCGCTTCACTGGGCGCTGGTTTTGATCCGGCACTGTTAATGTTGCCAGCAGCACTGTCTGCCAGTTGCGCATTTATGCTGCCAGTGGCCACCGCGCCCAATGCCATTGTCTTTGGTACTGGGGAGATCACCGTCGAACAGATGGTACGCGAGGGTTTCGCACTCAATCTGATCGGCGTTATGGTGATCTCCGCAGTAGTCTATTTTTGGCTGGGCTAGGGGCTGCCTAGTTAATATTTATCCGCATTAAAATCGATAGGGAAACTTAACCCCAAAGGTAAAGTCCGAGGTATCACTGGTGAGCCCCAATCCAAGATTGGTTACCATGGCCAGATTTTCGGTCAGCCCATAGGTGACGCCAAGATTAAAGGTGCCGGTCATGGCATCGGTGGTGACCTGTTTAACATTGTTGATTTTGGCTTTTTCGAAAAATTGCTGGGCATAGGAAAAGCTGTAACTGAGACGGTCATTCATGGCGAAGGCCACACCCAGAGACAGCTGGTAGGTATCACCCAGCTGAATTTTCCCCGGCATTATCAGATCGGGGGTGCTGCCAATATCAGCAAAATCTTTGGAAAAGTAATGGGTGTAATTAAGGCTGGCAAATAGAATCGCCGGGTCTGAGGTTTTCACCAGTGACACCCCAGTGGCTGCGGACCAGAGACCGGTGCCCGTGGGCAGTGTTCTTGGCACATTGAGATTGCTATTGCTGGCGTCCACTTCAATGATATCGATTCCGTAGGGCTCTTCGCCTGTGGGTGCGGTCACTCGGCTATTCCAGACAATATCCGGACGATGAAGGTTTTCTGGAAGCAGTCGATAGCTGAATCCAACACTGGCGTCGCCTATATCACTGACTTCTGTATTGGTCTCCGAGGTGGACAGTGACGAGAGATCCTGGCCTCTGGAGCGGTATCGGGTCACCCGGTAGAGATAGGGTATCTGTAAGTCCAGTTGCAGGCGTGGGGTGGCAGTCCAGCGTGAGGTTAGGGTGGTGGTAACAATATCGCCTTCGATTTCGTCGACGCTTAACTCACCGAGAAAAATCGCATCAAGGGCAAGAAAACCACGCAAAATCAGTTCGCTGCGATCGAAGTGCGCATAGCTATAGCCGAGCTCCACTGAGAATGTTCGATCAAATAGGGCATGTTCCTCGAGCAATACATTCTCCACACTCTGGCTGCGATCAGGCGCTTTTTTGCGCGTCGCTTCGCTGCTTTTCATGGTGTCAATCTTGTCACTGCTCTCAATGTTGTTATTGCTGGCGTTGTCATCAGCTATGGCTACAGACGCAGCCAATCCAAAAACAGTTGTTAGTATTAGTTTTCCCCACATATTTTTACCTTCCTTAGCCTATAATAAAAAATTTTTTTAATTAAATATTTCTCTTTAACTGTTGGTTGCTTAGTCCTGCCTGCCGACTTCTTTTAGCGCAGGCCAATCAGCGATTGAGTCGCCAGAGCCAGCGCCGAAGTGCGCGTTGCCTGCAAGCTGTCAAAGGCAACCTGCACTCGCACATTGTTAACAATGTGCTGAAAGTTATTCGATAGGGCCACTGACTGGGCCAGCTGACCGGCATCAAGGGCGGTGTTGTGGGCCAGCTTTTGTATCACCACATCATTGTTTGGGGTTTTGATCGCATAGCCGATATTGTTGCCGCCAAGATCGAACTGAGTGGTAATGCCGTTGCTGTTTTTATAGCTTTGGCTGGAGTTGCCGAGCAGATTATCAGAGGCCCCAGAGCCGCCCGCCGCACCTTCACTGGCTGTGGCGCTCTGATCAGAGTGTAATTCCAGAGCATCAATAGAGATGCGATTGGCGATTTGATTACCGCTGCCCGATACCTGAATGGTCTGGGAGATACCCTCGATATTATCCGTGGCGGGAATCGGATTGGTGATTCTTGGGTTGCTGTCGTCCCGGTCCCCGAGAGAGCCGCCAATAGTGATTGATGCCTTTGGGTTGTCTCGGTCACTAATGTCCATAGTCAGGCTCAGGCCTGCACCGTGATCAAAGGAGGTGTGATCGGTCCACTGTGTGGTCATCTCCAGTTTGAAATAACGGACCTTGTCTCTGGCGATAAACTTTCCGCGAATCTCCGACAATTGCTGTTCGGATACTTCAGTGAATTTGAAACTGGCTGAGGCCATTGAGGAGAAGACGATAGCTAGGGTGACCACTGCGGAGGTGGCGGAGTAGTGGCCTGCTGTTTTGTTAGCTGTTGGCGTTTTATCGACTACAGGCTTTTTAGCTGCCGGTACTTTCTGCGTTGCGGGCACTCTGCGTGCTGCAGGTGCTCTATAAGCTGCGGGCGCTTTTCTAGTTGCGGTGGTTTGTTTTTTCATTGGAGCGGATTTTGATCGGTTCATGACAGGCACCTCTTGAGTTTGGTCATCTATTACGCGGCTGGTAATAAGCCGCTCTCAATAACCGGAGTTGTTAAAGTTTTGTGACACTAAAATAAATCGGCATGGGAAAAACCGAAGTCGAGTAATTCGCTGTTGCTGATGGGGCTAAAGCTATCCATAAATCTGCGTGCGGTGAGCGCCGGTTCGGACTGGCTGAGCACGGTCTGTTTATCAAAGCCTTTGCCGATTACCGCAAAAATCACTCCGTTCCAGCCTTTTATAAATTCGTCTCGGGGAATCACTCGATTGCCGAGGGCCGGATCGGCAACATAGACGCTGTCACCAATGGTTCGCTTGAGCACCACAAAATGCTGATAGCCCTTGATATTAAGCAAGGTGATGGTTGGAATACGGATGCTGTCGAGAGCTTCTGGCTCGACGTTGTAACCGCGACCGCGCAAACTATGCTTCTGCACATATTTGCGAATATCCAGTAATGAAAAACCTTTTTCGGCAACAATCTCTGGATCACTGACCTCGAGCATGCCTTCGATGACATCCAGCTCGGTGACATCTAGGTTATAGGCGTACTTTAAAACCGTGGTCACCGCCGCCGCGCCGCAACTGAAATCGTACTGCTGCTCCACAAGATTTTTAAAGCGCTCTTCTCTAACACTGCGCACTGGCTTGTTAAATTGCCCAAGGCCAGCAAGGCTATAGAATTGTAAATCCGCCGCTAGGCTCGCTCGGGGGAGCATCAACTGCCATATCAAAATCAGCGCCGTGGCTATAGACAGTGAACGCCACAGTGAGTCTGGTAGGGAGCTACTGCTGGTATAAGGTGCATTTTGCATGGTCAATAGTTTCCATTTCCCGATGTAAAAAAGGCGCTGCTTACCCGTGGATAAACAGCGCCCAGTTTTAGCTGCATTGTGAAATACGAGCGCTTACTTACTGCTCGCCACCGCCACCACCAGGAGGCGCTACTGGAACACTGACGTTAGCAATTGCCAGAGCATTGCCCTGCACATTGTTAGTACCCGCTGCTACGTTGAGACCAATATTGCCAGAGGCACCGGCCAATACATTGCTACCCACTGAAGCGTTGTTGCTATGTGCTTTGTAGATAGTCTGTGTATAGGTGATCTGTCCGCCAAGGCTGATATTGTCGAGATCGATCACGCCGGCCTCGGAGAACAGGAATGCTCCGCCGTCGCCATTGGGATCCTGCGCACCCTGAGCCTGGTTATCCACATCGATATGGCCCGTGTTGTCACCACCAGGATGAGTCTCACCTGACCAGGTATCCAGATAGACATCGCCAACTTGATCGGAGGTACCGTTGTAGGTTCCGGATCCGTCGCCGCTAAGAGCAACATCGACTCTGTTAACAATGGTATCTCTGACCGGCTCGTTGCTGGTGTAATTGCCATAGGCTGCTTGGTTTGAAGAGGCCGTTGCAGTGGCCAGTGCGCCACTGGCAGATGCCAGAGCTAGCTGGTTAGCCTGAACATTGTTATCGCCGGCAGCGATATTAATGCCAATATTACCCGCCGCATCCTGACCTGCATTGCCGCCCAAGCTGGCATCATTAGTGGTGCCATAGCTGTAGGTGCTGTTGTAAGCCGCGACCTGATTAGAGAAGGTCTCAGCGTCCGCTGCTCCACCAAATACTAAAGTGGCGTCGATGCTGGCATTCATGCTGTAAGAGCGATCATAGGAATCGTCATGATGGCTGCTTGCAGAGGCTTCCTGACTGTAGCTGGCAGACTCGGAGTATTCTTCATTGGCCTCATGGGTGCTCGACCAGGTGGCATTTTTGTTCAACTCACCATTGCTGGTTTTAGTCCCTGAGGCATTTACCTGCTTGTGGCTTCCGTGCCCGTGAGCGTCGAGGACAATATCGCCATCCACATCAATTTCCAGTGATGAGCTACTTGAAGTATTGCCCGCTCCATCGTCTGATTGGCTGCTCTGCTTGCTTTTACTCAGCGATAGATCGCCATTGCCATTGATATCCAGGTGCTTTTCAAAGGCGCCGTACTCAGCTTCCCAGTTAGTTGTGCTATCAGTTGTCTTGGTGTAATCAACCGTGCCGCTCTTGGTATGACTCTGGCTGCGACTGGCTGATGCTGAATGCTCATAGGCAGCAGCTTCACTGGCGGACTGATCATAGACATTGCTGTTGCTGACACTCTCTCCGGTACTGAAGTCAAAATCAAAATTGATCTCAGTGCCCTGGGATTGTGAAGCGGCGATGGCAGTCGAATTCTGCTGCACATTGTTATCGCCAGCCGCAACGTTAAGCCCAATGTTACCTGTGGCGCCATTCAGTACATTGTCACCAGCACTGGCTGTGTTGGTGGTTTCGCTACCATTGTAGACTTGGTTCTCAGCGCTCTTCTGGTTCACTTCAGAAACCGCTGTGGACTTTGAGTCAATAAGGATTAACCCCAATGCTTGAATGTCGCTGCTGAAATAATGGTCCTCATAGACATTGATCTCTTTATTAATCTCAACGTCGGAATCTGGGCCACGATCTTTCCCGCCATCGCTGTCATCTGCATAAGTCGCCATTGACAGACCAAGCACAGAGCTTATGGCCAAGGCCAGTGGTAATGGTTTCATTTTCATAGGATATTTCTCCTGATAGGTTTTGGTTTGCTACTGCTGTGCAGTGTTACTGCACCTCCATTTCGGTCCCAGTAACTCAGTGGATTCACTGGGACTGAATTTGTAAGCTCATCGACAGAGCGTTAACGGTTCGGTTGCCGTTGCCGACCACCTGATTAATTTGCACAATCCCCTGTGAGTTGCGGAAAGTATCATCCGCTAGCACTGCATTCATTTCGGGTCCATCGGGGTTATCTGCCAGTTTGCTCTGAAGCGCGCTGTCGACCGAAGAGACATGTGAGGCCAGTTCCAGGTCGCCCAGTTCAACTGCGGCAAAGGATCCCGGCGCGCCAATGGCAATTGCGGCACCATTGAATTGGCTGTTGCCCGTGCCGCTGGACTGGTTGATCATGACTATGCCGACCCCGTTGTTGAATGCGCCGGGTAAAATCTCACCGATCAGGGCTTGCCCTGCGCCACTATCTTGTACTGAGCTGTTGAATTGGTTTATCTGTGAGGGCTTGACTGTAGAGGCACTGAAACCGCCGTTACTCGAGACCGCAATAGCCGCGGAATTTTGCTGTAGGTTACTGTCTCCTGCACTGATATTAATTGCGCTAATACCAGCCATGCCGCTGAGAGCATCTTCGCCAATCGTTGACTGTGAAATTGTTGTTAGCTGTATTTGACTATTTAGATCATCTGCTTTGGCGACACCAACGGCTAAGCCTATAGTCACCGCTAAAATACTGTTAAGGCTGCATTGAATGGTTTTCTTATAGTGCATATTATTTTTCATTTATAAACATTCCCTGTTTGCTGATAAAACTTTTTCCAGAAGTCCATTATCATTATGAGTTGATTTCTCATCCGTGTTTTAGGGTTAGCAAGCTCTATGCCAATTCAGGTAAGTCATTGATATAAAATGGGATATAGTATTTTTGAAGAAATATAATCTGAGGTTTTCAGGGCAATAAAATAAAACTGTCGCTGTAGCGTTACAGTTTTTTTGTTTGCGGCTATCTACAGACGTAACAGGTATGAGACAGTGATTCAGTTGGTTTTATTGGGCAGAAACTAAAACCAAGAAATAGAAAATGTCGAGTTTATTTTAATGCTAAGAATCAAACTCTGAGTTTATGTTTGTCGAGCAAGCGGTAGAGAGTCATGCGCGACACAGAGAGTGCTCGCGCTGCTTTGGAAATATTATTATCAGCATGATCTAAGGCATTTTTAAGGGCTTTTTTTTCTGCTGCCTCACGGACTGACTCAAGATCTATTACTTCAGCATTAGTGCGAGTCGGTGGGTTATTTAATCCAAGGTCTTCTGGCTCCAGAAGATTTCCGTCACACATAACCAGGGCTTTTTGGATTCGGTTCATTAGCTCCCTGACATTGCCAGACCAGCTGTGACATTTTAGTGCGATCAGGGCATCGCCGGAAAAGTCCCGCGCTGGGCTGACCATGCTAGCGAGAAATAAGCGTAAATAGTGGTAGGCCAGTAGTTCAATATCGTCTTTGCGCTCGGCCAGTCGCGGCGAGTGAAGGTTCAGCACATTGAGGCGAAAAAACAGATCTTCGCGAAATTTTCCGGCACTCACGGCCTCCTCTAGCTTTACATGAGAGGCGGCGAGTACGCGCACATCTACCTGCTTGGGCTTATGAGAGCCCACCGGGTCAATGCTGCCCTCCTGTAAAAAACGCAGTAATTTAACCTGGTGACTGAGAGGTAGGTCGGCAATTTCATCGAGAAATAGCGTGCCGCCATCTGCCGTGGCAATGCGGCCAACGGTGGATTTGTCGGCCCCGGTAAATGCGCCTTTAACATGGCCAAAGAGTTCCGACTCGATAAGTTCCGCGGGAATCGCACCACAGTTAACCACCACAAAAGGCTGCTGTGAACGCAGTGCGCTGTTTTGGTGAATGGCTCTGGCAATCAGTTCCTTGCCGGTTCCGCTGTCTCCGGAGATAAGCACCGGGGCATCGGCGCGGGCGATTTTGCCGATATCTCTGAGCAGTTTTTGAATGGGATCACTGTCGCCGATGATCTCAGTTCGCAGTGGCTGACCACTGATTTTTTCGTTGCTATCCATTAAACAATCCTTGTTCAATTAGTCCGCTATTACTTAGATATCATTATCGAAACGGATTACAGTAATGTTTTATTTCAAGTGATTTTCTCTCGATCAATTGTCGTTGATGGGGTTCGAGTATAGCCACTGGACAGGTGCAGACTACTGAAAGCATTGGGAAAGTTGATCGGGAAACGGATTTGAAAACGGGGGAGGGAGGAGAGCTTTTGTTAGAGGGCTTTGGTTTGAGAACTTTGGTTGGATAGCTTTTGTTAGAGAGCTTTGGTTAGAGAGCTTAGTTTTGTAATAAAATCTTAATATTGCCCGGCTGCAGTGTTTGACTGCCAGCGAAGGACAGCACCAGCGTAGCAAGCTCGTCCCAGACATCAGCATCGCGCATGCCTTTGATGCCGCGATCGATAGCACCGGCCTGACGCAAGAGCATACGCAGGTGTGCGGGACGCAAACGCTGGAGAGCTCCCTTAAACAGCGGCAAACGTTTTTCCCAGACACCAGAGTTTTTCAGTGCTCGGTCGCTGTGTTCACCCTCGGCCACCAGCTCACTGGCTTTGACTAGGATGCGCAACTCTCGGGTTATCGCCCAGAGCAGTGGAATGGCGTCGGTGCCTTCATTTTGCAGACCGCGAAGTGACCGCGCCGCGGACTGGCCGTCTCCCATAAGTATCTTATCGACGAATTCAAATAGGTTATAGCGGGCGCTGTCGGCGACCACTGACGACATGGTATTGCCATCAACTGTGCCGTCGGTGGCCAGTAATTTAAGCTTCTCGATCTCTTGAACTGCCGCGAGTAGGTTGCCTTCAACGCGGTCAGCAAGAATTTGTATGGCTTCCTGATTGGCATTGATATTGGCGCTGCGCAGACGCTGTTGAATCCAGCGTGGCATCTGTTTGGCGTCCACTGGCCATACTTGAATATGGCCCCCGGCGCTTTCAAGGGTTTTCATCCACTTGCTATTTTGCGCGGCCCGTTCAAGTTTCGGCAGAATCACCAGTACCAGATTGTCTGGGTTAGGCTTGGTACAGAGTTCGCTGAGCGCTGCTGCACCTTTATCGCCGGGCTTGCCGTTGGTAATTCGGATTTCGAGAATTTTTTTGTCAGAGAACAGTGACAGTGCATTAGATTCATTGAGAATTTGGTTCCAGTCGAAGTTGCCTTCGGCATGGAAAATATCACGCTCTGAAAATCCTTGGGCGCGAGCACCTGCGCGAATACTGTCGGCGGCTTCCTGGGTCAAAAGCGGATCGCCGCCGCTAATAACGTAGACCGGCAATAGCTGCTTCTTGATCTGGTCTGGAAGTTGCTCGGCGCGTATTTTCATCGCTTACTGCTCGGCTGCTTGGGGAGCCTGGGGAACTTGACCCTGTGCAGGCAGTACCTTGAGCCGGTTGAGGATCTGACGGACGATCTCTTCACGCATCTCGCGTTTCACCAGGCGCTCTTCATTTTCTGAAGAGAGAATATCGCTCTCTTGAATTTCATAGCTGCGTTCCACCGAGGCGGTGAACAGGGCAGTTAGAGGTGTGCCTGTAGCATTGGCAATTAGAAAGTCCACATCTTCATTAAGCTGATATTCCGCTACGCGCCCACTGGCGTTTAAGGTTCCAATATGGCGGTTTTGGCGGAAGTTAACAATCACTACGGAATAGTCTGCCGCCGCTGCTGAAGACACCGCCTCGACGCCATAGACATTTAATGCGCGGGTTAATTCGCTAACGAAATCACGGTCCGCCAACTGGGTGGCGATATGCACGCTGCCGACACTTTGCGGCACCACCTGGGCGTCGCGCAGCTGCCAGCCGCAGCCACAGAGCAGGGTAATCATTGTCGCTAATAGAATGTTCCGCATCATCATCACCGTTTTCACTGTAGCTTAGTTGGCTACTATATTAACCAGTCTTCCTGGAACAACAATCACTTTTCGGATTGTCACGCCGTCGGTAAAGCGCTGTACATTGGTATCGGCCAAGGCCAGTTGCTCAATACTGTCCTTTGAGGCATCGGCGGCCACTTCAATCTTGCCGCGCACTTTGCCATTTACCTGTATCACCAGTTCAATCGAACTGCGTACCAGAGCGGCTTCGTCGAGTTTGGGCCAAGCTGCATCGGCCACTGCTTCCGTGTTGCCCAGTGCTGGCCAGAGGCTATGGCAAATATGTGGCGCTATAGGGGCCAGCAATAACACGGCGCTGCTCAGGGCTTCATGGCGTACAGCAACACTTTGGGCATCATTATCGCTGTGTTTAGCCACTTCATTTAACAGTTCCATCACCGCGGCAATTGCGGTGTTAAAGGTGTTGCGGCGACCGTAGTCATCGTTGACCTTATTGATAGTTTCATGGGTCTTGCGACGCAGATCTTTGTGGCTAGAAGTAAACGATTCTGGATTCAGCTGAGCTGGTTTGCCGCCAGCCGCTGCCTGATCTAAATGGCTGTGAACCATGGTCCAGAGCTTGCGCAAGAAACGGTGAGCACCGGATACACCGTCGTCGCTCCACTCCAGAGTCTGCTCTGGGGGCGCTGCGAACATGGTGAACAGGCGCACTGTATCGGCGCCGTGTTTGTCGATAGCGGTCTGCGGATCGACACCGTTATTTTTTGATTTCGACATCTTGGTGATGCCGCCGCTGTGGACTTCTTCGCCAGTTGCCGTCTCGATCGCCTTGAGGGTTTTGCCCTTGGCATCCCGATCAACCGTGACTTCATTGGGGTATAACCACTGCTTGCGGCCGCCATTGTCTTTGTAAAAAGACTCAGCCAGAACCATGCCCTGGCAGAGCAGGCTTTTGAACGGCTCGTTGCTGTTGACCAGACCTTCGTCGCGCAATAACTTGTGGTAAAAACGTGCATAGAGCAGGTGCAAAATCGCGTGCTCGATACCGCCAACATATTGATCCACCGGCAACCAGTAATCGGCGCGCTCCGGATCGAGCATGGCGCTGTCGAGGTCGGAGCAGGTAAAGCGGGCATAGTACCAAGAGGACTCCATAAAGGTGTCAAAAGTATCGGTCTCACGCTCCACTGCTTGACCGTCAAGGGTATCTTTTTTCCACTCCAGATCCGCTTTGATCGGCGACTGAATGCCGTCCATCTCCACTTCAGTGGGCAGCAACATGGGTAGCCGGTCGAGAGGCACCGGAATCTCACCGCCATCTGCCAGATTAAACATCGGGATCGGTGCGCCCCAGTAACGTTGGCGACTAACGCCCCAATCACGCAGGCGATAGTTAGTGGTCATGGTGCCGTGGTCGCAGGCTTCAAGGGCTGCTGCTATAGCATCAAAGGCGGCATCAAAATCGAGGCCGTCATAGACACCGGAATTAACCAGGCTGCCCTTGATGGTAAAGGCTTCACTGTCGATATCGCAGGGCTCATCACCAATGGGGGCAATCACCTGCTTGATCGCTAGCTGATATTTTTTGGCAAACTCGTAATCACGCTGATCATGGCCAGGTACAGCCATTACCGCGCCAGAGCCATAGTCCATCAATACATAGTTGCCGACCCAAACTGGAACCGTCTCGCCAGTCAGTGGGTGAATAGCAGTGATACCCGTATCCATGCCGCGCTTTTCCATGGTCGCCATTTCGGCTTCCGAGCTTTGCTGGGTTTTGCACTCGCCAATAAACGCGGCCAGTTTAGGGTTGGATTCCGCAACCGTCAGGGCAATGGGATGTTGCGTCGCCAAGGTCAGATAAGTCACGCCCATCAAAGTATCGGGGCGCGTGGTGTAGACATCAAAGCTCGGGTAGTCGCCAACCGCAGTCGACAGATCAAAGGTCATGGTCACACCACGACTTTTACCGATCCAGTTGCGCTGCATGGTCTTAACCTGCTCGGGCCAGTGCTCCAGCTCATCGAGATCATTGAGCAGCTGCTCAGCGTAATCGGTGATGCGAATAAACCACTGGGGAATTTCTTTGCGCTCTACCGGGGTGTCACAGCGCCAGCAGCAGCCGTCGACAACCTGTTCATTAGCCAGCACTGTGGCATCGTGGGGACACCAGTTAACCGCGCTAGTCTTTTTATAGACCATGCCTTTTTCATAGAGTTTGGTGAAAAACCACTGCTCCCACTTGTAGTAGTCGGGATCGCAGGTGGCCAGCTCTCGAGACCAATCGATACCAAAGCCCAGAGACTTTAGCTGCGCCTTCATATAGGCAATATTCTCGTGGGTCCACTTCGCCGGAGCAGTCTTATTTTGAATCGCCGCATTTTCAGCTGGCAGACCAAAGGCATCCCAGCCCATAGGGTGCAGCACATTCTTGCCCTGCATGCGCTGATAGCGAGCGATCACATCGGTAATCGTGTAGTTGCGCACATGGCCCATATGCAGCTTACCGCTGGGGTAGGGGAACATAGCAAGGCAGTAAAATTTCTCGCGGTCCGGATCTTCAGTGACCTCAAAGGTCTTGTTTTCGGTCCAGTACTGCTGCGCGTCACGCTCTAATTCAGCGGGGAGATAGGGATGTTCCATGGTCATGAAGAGTCACTGCTTATTGAATTTAAAAGAGGCGGGAATTATAAGGTAACAGAGGGCTATATAGATAGGTTTGGGTCTGTCTAGGCATGGTCTATCATTAATTACGTTAATCAGCTGTAGCAATCGGCTACAGAGTATTAAAGCTTGGTTTGAATAGTGCAAAAAAGCGGGTAGCAGATGTATGGGTATCCATGAAAAACAAGTTAGGAAATTTTATTCTGAAATCTGGGATAAGAAGAATCTTGCTGAAATTCCTCATGTACTGCATCAAGACTTTGTCTTTCGAGGATCCCTAGGGCAAGAGAAGCGAGGGCATACAGGTTTTGTCGAGTACCTGGAGACTGTTCATTCAGCTTTGTCGGGTTACAGATGCCTTATCGAAGATTTAATTATTGAATCAGAAACGGTATTTGCAAAAATGCTATTTACGGGTAACCACCAGGGAATATTTTTGGGTTATAGCCCGACAAACAAGCAGGTCTCTTGGGCTGGCGCAGCACTGTTTAAGTTTTCGGGAGAGAAGGTGTCTAGTCTGTGGGTTTTAGGTGACCTTAAAAATTTAGAGCAGCAGCTTGTAAGCTAACCACCGCAGCGCCTCTGGCTCTTAAAATGTTATATGGGAAAAGGAATTTTATAATGCAAAAAGAAGTGATCAAATTTTGGTTTGAAGAGATTAGCCAAACTCAGTGGTGGAAAAAGGATGTTCATTTTGATCAGCTTATCGCCAACCGATTTTCAGAAGTTCATGGGCAGGCGTCTCGCTGTGAACTCAATTCATGGCGCGATACGGCAGAGGGGCGCTTGGCTGAGATCATAGTGCTGGACCAGTTTTCGCGGAATATCTACCGCGATTCTCCCCTTTCATTTGCAACGGACTCTTTGGCCTTGGCTCTGTCCCAAGAAGCTATTCGCGCCGGTGCAGATAAAGAGATTGCTGAAGGTATGCGGAGTTTCTTCTATATGCCATTTATGCACAGTGAATCAGCGGCAATACACAAAGAGGCGGTTTCGTTGTATGAGGCCTATGGTAATGAAGGCAATTTGAATTTCGAATTGCGCCACAAGGCGATTATTGATCGGTTTGGCCGCTATCCCCATAGAAATGAGATTCTAGGGCGAGATTCCACGGCGGAGGAGGTTGAGTTTTTGTCACAACCAGGATCAAGTTTTTAATATAAAGGCTCATACTTTAAGTGGGACGTCTTGACGCTATAGCGTTGTAGCGTTATTCTTCTTTGTACTTAAGGAGAAGTAATATGAGCACTTTATCTAAAAGAGCTACAGTCTATTTTGACCCTACGATCCACCAGGCGTTGCGTATGAAAGCGGCATCTTCACATCTGTCTGTATCGGAAATCGTTGATGAAGCCTTGCGTATGCAGTTGGCCGAGGATCAGGAAGATTTGTCAGCCTTTGACTCGCGAGTTAGAGAGCCTGAAATGTCTTATGAATCCCTGCTAAAAGACCTGAAGAAGCATGGCAAAATATAAAGTAACGTTTAAAAAATCTGTTGCTAAAGATTTGCGTAAAATCGCCAACCCAGATATTAAACGGATTTTAGGCAGAATTGATGAACTCGCCGATGATCCCAGAGGGGCTGGATGCACCAAGCTCTCTGCTCAGGAGAGGTATAGGGTAAGAGTTGGGTTGTATCGAATAATCTATGAAATTCAAGACACTGCGCTTGTGGTGCAGGTCGTCAAAGTTGGTCACCGGTCAAGTGTTTATAAAGCTACGTAACTGGCCTTTCATACGTTGGTTTAAACTAAACGGAATTTGAGTGAGCCCTACGGTATTCCGCGAAAATGGATATAGATTTTTCTTTTTCTCAAGGGAAGAGGATAGAATACATGTTCACGTCATTTCTGGTGACGGTGAAGCTAAGCTTTGGCTCGAGCCAGATATACAGCTGGCAAAGAGTTATCATTATACTAGGCAGCATCTAAAAGATGTCGAAAGGCTAATTGAGGAGCACAACGATGAGCTCATTGACGCGTGGCAAGAGTACTTCGGACACTGAAGTGACACATATTTCGGTCAATGGTGTTTGGCTTCTTGCATCAAGTGGTAAAGAACTCTTTATGCCGTACGAAGAGTTTCCCTGGTTTCAGGATCAACCGGTTAAAGTCATTTACAACGTTCAAGAGCCGTCTCCTGGCCACTTTCATTGGCCAGATATTGATGTGGATCTCAGTGAGAAAATTATAGAAAACCCTGAGCTCTACCCACGACAAGCCCTGGATAAAAAGTAAACTTAGCAGTCCAGAGCTCTTAGCTCGTCCTTCTTGTCGGCACACCCAACTCTTTCAACTTCGCCGCCATATCTTCAGCCGAAGTGGCTGGGCGAATTTTCTTGTCGATAAACAGAATCTTACCGTCTTTGCCGATGTAGAAAGTATGACGCTTGGGCAGGCCATAAACAGCAAGCACATCATAGGCTTTGGCCGCTTTCTTAGTCGGATCGCTCAACAGCGGGAAGTCGGCTTTATAGGCTTCGGCAAATTCAATATTCTTTTCAATCGGATCGACGCTGGCCATAAAGTAGGCGACTTCAAGATTCTTGAGTAGGTGGCCATTGTCTGCCAGAGACTTGCACTCAATGGTACAGCCGCCGGTAAAGGCTTTGGGGTACCAAGCGATCACCACGGCTTCACTGCCGTTAAATTGGCTGACACTATATGACTTGCCATCGGTGGCTTCGAGTAAAAAGTCTGGTGCCTGATCGCCAACTTCTAGTGCTGTGGCAGTACTGGCAGCTAGGCTAAATGTGATTGCTGAGATGAGTGTTTTAAAGCTCATGTTTTGATTCCCATTGTTTTTCTTACGTGTCTTCTAACTATTAAGCCACCGCAAATTAGCAGCGCCATGATCACCACCGGCCATGAGCCAGTCTGTGCAAAAAATGTCTGTCCGGCTCTTGGCTTTATATTGCCGCTGAGTTCGCCAGCACTAAACTGTTCCAGCTGTTTCTCTATCTTGCCACGATGATCGACTATCGCGGTAATGCCATTGCTGGTGCCGCGCACCATGGGCTTGGCATTTTCAATGGCGCGCATTCGAGCCATCTGCATATGTTGCTGTGGCGCGAAGGAGTTGCCAAACCAGGCGTCATTGCTCACGGTTAATAGCAGCGTTGCCGCGCGGCTAATACGGGCGACCAGATCCGGGTAAACAATCTCATAGCAAATCGCCGTGGCCATGGGTTCACCGGCTATTATCAGCAGTGGCTGATCTTTGGCGCCGAGGGAAAACGATGACATGGGCAAGTTAAAAAATCGAATCAAGCCACGCAGAATGCCTTCAAGGGGCACATATTCTCCAAAAGGCACTAGTCTGGTTTTGTCGTATTGCCCCTTGGTCGCACCTAGGGCCAACACCGAGTTGTAATACTTGCCGTCCATCGGGTCTTGAGTGGGTATACCCGTTAAGAGGGCAGTTTGGTTCACTTTTGCGGTCATATGCAGATCGAGAAGGTAGTTGCTAACCCGTTTTTGTGTGGCGGGAACTGCGGCTTCAGGCCAGACAATCAGGTCGGCTCCCCAGTGCGGTTCGGTTTGGGCTTGGAGTTGCTCGAGGATGCCCTGCCGTTCGTTGGGAGACCATTTTTTGTTTTGGTCGGTATTGGGTTGAATCAATACCACTGAGAGGTTCTTACCGGTTTCCTGAGTCCATGAGGTACTCTGAAGTAAGTACCCACTTAACGTTAATAGCAGCAATATCAGGAGTGAAATTTTCGTGCTTGTCTGAAGAGGCTGCTTTTTTGAATGCCCTTTATTAGCTAAGAATGACTGGGCCAGCTGAGCAAGAGTGGCCGCTGCCAGCGCAGTAATAAAGCTTAGCAACATGACGCCGCCAACCGGTGCCCAGCCGCTGAGCCAGGTGTCGGTGTGAATATAGCCAGCATAGAGCCAGGGGAAACCGGTAAATATCCAGCTGCGAAACCATTCGCTGAGCACCCAGATTGCTGGCAGTCCCAGTAGCCAAGCGCTGGATCGCTGGGGAATTAATGCACTGAGTACAAAGGGCAGTGCAAAGAGTAAGGCCAGAAAGAGACAGAAAAGAGTGGTTGCCAATAACGCTAGAGGCGCGGGAATAAAGCCGTGTTCGTGAATGCTGACGTAGACCCAGCTGACCCCGGCAAAGAACATAGCGAAGCCAAAGACGCTGGCTTTTACTAAGGCCTGCTTGGCTGTTTGATGCTGAAGTTTGTAAAATAGTATGGCTATACAGGGAATCGCGATGGGCCAGAAATTAAACGGCGCCAGCGCTAGTGGCAGCAGGGCCCCCGAGGCAAATAAGAGGAGAAATGTTTGCCCGCGGGCTGAGCGCATCATGAACTGAGCTTGGTCACTTCCAGTTTGCTGATTTTACGGTTATCACCATCGGTGACTTTAAAGGTAAAGCCATCAAAGTCGATGCTCTCGTTAATTTCGGGCAGTCGCCCAAAGGCATGCAGCACCAGACCGCCGATGGTATCAAACTCATCGTCGACCAAGCCCACATCAAAGAACTCATTAAACTCGCTAATCTCGGCGATCGCTTCGACGTTAAAGCTGCCATCTGCGGCGGCTATTATCGGTGCTTCTTCATGTTCATCGGTCTCATCTTCAATCTCGCCAACAATCTCTTCAAGAATATCTTCAATGGTCAGCAGCCCGGAGACACCGCCGTATTCGTCCACCACTATGGCCATGTGATAGCGCTGTTCGCGAAACTCTTGCAGCAGCACATTGAGGCGTTTGCTCTCGGGAATAATGGTGGCGGGTCGCAGTAGAGATTTGAGGTCAAAGGAGTCGTTGCCCGACAGCAGCAGTGGCAGCATTTCTTTGGCTAGCAGGATGCCCTTAATATCGTCGGAGGATTCGCCAACTACAGGAAAACGTGAGTGCTGGGAGCTGATTACCACTTCAAGCACCTGCTCGAGGGTAAAGTCATCGTCAATAATGACCATTTGCGAGCGTGGGATCATAATCTCCCGGGCTTGCTGGTCGGATACTTTTAGCGCCCCTTCCATGATTTGCAGCACACTGGCATCGATAATCGATTCATTTTCTGCACTTCGCAACATGTCTGCAACGTCTTCGCTGTTGCGTGGCATTTGCGAAAAGACCCGACCAATCCGTTCAAAAAGGGATTTTTCGGGTGTGCCATTGGCTGTTTCTTCATTCATTGTTAGCTGCTCGTGACTTCAATAGGGTCGTCGGAGGACTCGTGGAGAATCCGGTAGGGGGGAGGGAAGTCTAGAACCAGCATAATCTCTGTTTCTAAACTCTCCATCTGTTCGGCGTCTTGATCTTCAATATGATCGTAACCGAGCAGGTGCAATACGCCATGGATCACAATATGTGCCCAATGTGCGATGGTTGTTTTTTGTTGTTCAACGGCTTCGCGGACTAAAATCGGGGCACAGATCACCAGATCGCCGAGAATCGGCAAGGGCTCTGGGGTGACTGCATCAAAGGGGAAGCTGAGAACGTTGGTGGCACCGCTTTTGCCGCGGTAGCGCTGATTGAAATCGGCACTCTCCAGCTCATCGACAATACGAATGCTCAACTCGCATTCATCCCGCTCGTCACGTATGGCAGCGCTTACCCAGCGCTTAATACTGTCTTCGTCGGGTGAGTCTTCAGAGGCGCAGGCCTTCTGAATGTCGATGGATAGATTCATTTATGGGTTATTTATTCAGTTTTCTCGTGGGCATCATAGGCATCTACGATGCTTTGAACAATAGGATGGCGCACAACATCCCGTGATATGAAGTGGGTAAAGCTCACTTCTTGCACATCTTGCAGTACTTCGCAGGCGTGAACAAGTCCGGAATTGACGCCCCGGGGCAGATCAACCTGAGACATGTCGCCAGTGATAACGGCGGTTGAGCCAAAGCCTATGCGCGTGAGAAACATTTTCATCTGCTCGCGGGTGGTGTTCTGGGCTTCGTCGAGCAAAATATAGGCGCCATTAAGCGTGCGGCCGCGCATATAGGCTAGCGGGGCAATCTCAATTACGTTGCGCTCTTGCAGTTTTGCCACGGTTTCAAAGCCGAGCATTTCATGCAGCGCGTCATAGAGGGGTCGCAGGTAGGGGTCGACCTTCTGAGCCAGATCCCCGGGCAGAAAGCCCAGTCGCTCACCGGCTTCTACTGCCGGACGAACTAGCAGGATGCGCTCGACTTCGTCGCGCAGCAGTGCCTCCACGGCACAGGCAACGGCGAGATAGGTTTTACCTGTACCGGCAGGGCCAATACCAAAATTAACGTCGTGGGTTTGAATCGCGCGCACATAGCGCTGCTGATTAATACCGCGGGGTTTGATATTGCCTTTTTTGGTGCGAATAACGCTGAAGTTCTCGGCGTTCTCTATAGGTTCAGGGCCGCTAGCAGGCTTAGAGCTATTGACAGGCTTAGGGCTATTCTTAGGCTTAGGGCTGTTCTTAGGCTTAGGGCTACTCAGTGGGGGTGTTTGCATAAACGACGCCTCTTTACGAGATGGTGTGCCGGTGGAATTAGTTTGTTGTCTGGAGTGCTGTCTGGAGTGCTTGTTCGAGGGCTTTTTGGAAGGCTGCTCCTCAGATTGCTGCTCAGGCTGTGGCTGGCTCTGGCGCAAGTTGAGGTGTACTTCTTCGGGGGACAGCTCAGCGTAATGTGCGGTTTGTTGATAGAGGTTATAAATCACCGCAGTGGCTTGATTGGCCGCTGCGAGATCGCCATAGGCGGCAAAAAAATTGTCTCGCGAGCGAATATCAACGTCGAGACGCTGTTCGATAAGACGGATGTTTTCATCAAATTGGCCGCAGAGTGCGGCTAGACGGCGAGCATCATTGGGCTCGAGAGTGAGCGTCGAGGCAGATGGTTGATTATCCGATCTTTTCAATGAGTGCTTTTGTACCTTAATTAAGAGAAGTTAAGACTAGCATAGCGCGATCTGTGAAGCAGGGTAAACCCTTTATCTTGCCCAAATAGTATAACAACTTGATCTCTTAACCTGTTTACTTCTATACAGACTGGCTAGACTAATTCGCCACGCAGTGAGTTGCGCAGTGCCTCGGTGACAATGCTCTCCACAAAGGTGCCTATCAGTGCGTGATTATCGCTGCGGAAGTTAACCACCCGATTGTTCTCTGTACGCCCTTGCAGCTGTCCCGGATCTTTCTTTGAAATGCCGGTGACCAGAAGTGTTTCCTGCTTGCCAACCATGCGTCGACTGATCTCGGCGGCATTCTGGCTGATGCGATCCTGAAGGATTTGCAGACGCTGCTTTTTCACCGCTTCCGGTGTGCTGTCCGGCAGATCTGCAGCGGGTGTTCCGGGTCTGGCGCTGTAGATAAAGCTAAACGAGGTATCAAAGCCAATATCACTGATCAACTTCATGGTGGCAGAGAAATCCTCTTCGCTCTCATTGGGGAAGCCAATAATAAAGTCGGAAGAAATACTAATATCCGGACGCACTGCGCGCAGACGGCGGATTTTTGATTTGTACTCAATCGCCGTGTGGCCGCGCTTCATGGCCATCAATATTTTATCGGAGCCACTCTGTACCGGTAGATGCAGGTGACTGACCAGCTCGGGCACATGGGCATAGGCCTCAATCAGGCGGTCGGAAAATTCCACTGGATGCGAGGTGGTGTAACGAATTCTATCTATGCCGTCGATATCGGCGACATAGGGCAGCAGCTCGGCAAAATCACAGATTGACCCGTCGGGCATTTCACCCAGGTAGGCATTGACGTTTTGACCCAGCAGATTGACTTCCCGAACACCCTGCTCGGCCAGGGCGCCGATCTCGGCCAGCACATCGGCCATGGGGCGACTGACTTCTTCGCCGCGGGTATAGGGCACCACACAAAAAGAACAGTACTTGGAGCAGCCTTCCATAATCGAAACAAAGGCGGATACGCCATCGGCTTCAGGCGTTGGCAGGCGATCAAATTTTTCGATTTCCGGGAAGCTGATGTCCACGACCACAGTACCATCGGCTTTGCTGGTCTCCATCATTTCCGGCAGGCGATGCAAGGTTTGCGGGCCAAAGACCAGATCCACAAAGGGTGCGCGTTTGGCAATGGCCGCGCCCTCTTGGCTGGCGACACAGCCGCCGACACCAATAATCAAATCCGGGTTAGCTTGTTTCAGATGTTTCCAGCGACCAAGCTGATGAAAGACTTTTTCCTGGGCCTTCTCGCGAATAGAGCAGGTATTGAGCAGGATAACGTCGGCCTCTGCCGCATTATCCGTGGCGACCATCTGGTGGCTGTCCCCAAGCAGATCGCGCATGCGCGCAGAATCATACTCATTCATCTGGCAGCCATGCGTGACGATATGCAGCTTTTTGATCGGCTTGCTCGGGTTGGTAGCTTCAGTCGCGATTTCGGTCATGGAGTTGGTTAATCTTTGATCAATTAAAGAGGTCGAGCATTATAGCCCTGAACGTCCAATTGGCAACATAAAGCGGCTATTTCCGGTCGTCATTTAATGGCGCTATCTAAAAACATCCTGTGCTATTATTGATGCCCTTTAAACGCACCGAATTGGCAAATCTTTCATGTCCAGTGAACCCATCTATAGAATCACCTTTTTTAATCAGGAACAGGTCTACGAGATCTATGCGCGGCATGTCTTTCAGAGTGATCTCTGGGGCTTTCTCGAGGTGGAAGAATTTATCTTTGGTGAGCGCTCGCAAATGATCGTCGATCCCGCCGAAGAGAAGCTTAAAAATGAGTTCTCGGGGATCAAGCGCAGCTTTATTCCCATGCAGTCGATAGTACGTATCGATGAAGTCGAAAAAGAGGGTACCTGCAAAATCACTGAGGCCAGCGCAAACGTTTCTGGTGGCAATGTACGTCCATTTCCGTTTCCGTCGATGGCTTCCAACAAACCCTCAAAAGACTAACGAGCTAGCCTGGTTGGTAGTTGTACTGGGCATGCTTTAGGGGTTTACACACAGGCTGAGCAATGTATCGCTAGAGTTCGTTATGGTAGACTTTGCGCCATAAAATGCTCGCCAGAAAGCGCCAATACTGCCGCTGATAGCGAAATAAAAAAACAGAGGTGCCAATGACTGACGCAGCGCTGGATTTACTGCCCTACGAATTTGCCCGGGTTAACCGCGTACTTTTGCGCACCGCAGAAAGTGATCTGCTGCTGACCTCCGATGCGCCAGACTGGGCCATCAGTGAAGTGGTTCGCATGAGCCAGTCTAACCTGACCGTGCAGACTGTTGCTGACCAAGAATTTGATACTCAGTTGAGTCAGCTTTACAGCGGCCGTCAGAATTCCTCTGAATCGGTTATGGCCGATATGAAAGACTTTGTCGATATGGAGTCTGCCGCCGCAGATCTAGAAGACGCCGGTGATCTTTTGGATGCCGAGAATGATGCGCCGATTGTGCGTCTGTTAAACGCCGTTATCGCCGAATCCCTAAAAGAAAATGCCTCCGATATCCATATCGAACCCTACGAGAAAGAAGCGCTGGTGCGTTTTCGTCTCGATGGTGTCTTGCGCACAGTGCTGTCCCCCTCAATTCAAATTGCACCGCTGTTAATCTCCCGTATCAAAGTGATGTCAAAATTGGATATTGCCGAACGCCGTCTGCCACAGGATGGTCGCATGAGCGTGCGCCTCGGAGGCCGCAGTATCGATCTGCGTGTTTCCACCATGCCCTCCAGTCATGGAGAGCGAGTAGTGATGCGACTGCTGGACAAAGACGCAGGCAAGCTACAGACCGATGATCTGGGCATGCCCCAGGAGACCAAGGCGCAGTTGGTTGATCTGGTGTCGCGGCCCCACGGCATTATTTTGGTCACTGGCCCAACAGGCTCCGGTAAAACCACAACTCTCTATGCCGCTCTGCAACAGATGGATCGTCGGCAGCGCAATATTATGACCGTCGAAGATCCGGTGGAGTATGATCTGCCCGGGATTAGCCAGACGCAGATTAACCTCCGTGCCGGCATGACCTTTGCTCGCGGCCTGCGGGCTATTTTGCGCCAGGATCCAGATGTGATTCTGATCGGCGAAATTCGCGATGGCGAAACCGCAGAGATTGCCACTCAGGCCAGTTTGACCGGCCACCTAGTGCTCTCAACCCTGCACACCAATACCGCCGCCGGTGCCATCACGCGGTTACAGGATCTTGGCGTCGACAGCTTTTTACTCGCCTCTACCGTGCGCGGCATTGCCTCTCAGCGTTTGCTGCGTAAACTCTGCACCGATTGTCGCGTCGCGGAACAGCCCAGCGAATTTAATCGTAATCTGCTACAACTACAGCCCGGCGAAGAGACTTTCCAGTCCTCCGGTTGTACTGAGTGCAACAACACCGGCTTTAAAGGCCGTCAGGCACTCTTTGAGCTGGTTTCGGTCGATGCCAATTTACAGACCCTGATCCACGAAAATGCTGGCGAATTAGAGCTCGAAAGTGCCATTCGCAAAACCGTCCCCAGTATCCGCGATGCCGGCTTCGAATTGGTGCGCCGCGGCGTCACCACCATCGAAGAAGTGCTTCGTGTTACCAGCGTTTAACCCGGGGCCAAATCATGCCAGCCTTTGACTATGCCGCCTACGACCCCTCTGGCAAACGCGTCAGCGGTGTTATCTCCGCCGACTCAGAACGCCATGCCCGGCGCCTGTTAAAAGATAAAAAGCTACTGCCCTCAGAGCTTTCTGAAGTGAGCCAGACGGCAGCAACGAAAAAGTCTGGCCCCCGACGTCGTCAAGCGCGAGTCAACAATTTCGATCTATCACTACTGTTGCAGCAACAGGCGATTCTGATTGAGTCCGGCCTGCCCCTGGAAGACGCTCTGCGCATGACCATCGAACAGGCCGAAACTGAAAAGCAGCGACGCATGTTGCAGAGCTGGCGCAGTGAGATTATTGAGGGCCGCAGTTTTTCCGAAGCCCTGCGCCGCTCCCCCTATAAAATTCCCGAGAGCATTATTGCAGGCATCAGTGTTGGCGAGGAGAGCGGCCATCTGCACAAAGTGTTGATGCGCCTCGCTGAAGATCTCGAAAGCAGCGCAGAAAACCGCAAGACCATCAGCCGCGCCATGATCTATCCCGCCACACTGATCAGCACTTCAATCATTGTTGTGGCCATTATGATGGTCTGGGTAGTGCCGAAAATTACCGCCATTTTTATCAGCTCTAACCGTGAGCTGCCGCTGGTTACACGGATTGTGATTAATCTCAGCGAATTTACCCAGAGCTATGGTCTGTTCTTGTTAATCGTTCTGGTGGGTCTCTATCTGGGTTTTGCCCGGGCCATGCAAGACCCCCAGCGCAAGCAGCACTGGCATAGCTTTATGTTGACCATGCCGGGTCTTGGACGCTGGATTCGCATGGCCAATATCGCCGATTGGTCACGCAGTCTCGGCGTGCTGTTAAGTAATGGTGTGCCGGCATTGGCGGCGTTAAAAATATCCTCATCGGTGGTGACCAACCTCGATTTGCGCAGCAAGATGGAAGGGGTGACTGAGGCTATGCGTCAGGGCAGCACTCTTCATAGCGCATTGCAGGCCAGTGATGTGGGCAGTGGGTTTTTGGTGCATATGGTCGGTAGCGGTGAGGCGTCGAGTGAGCTGGATAAGATGCTGCTGCGGGTGTCGGATTATTATTCTCTGCGGCTGAATAATGCGGTGGAGGTGTTTTTGAAGCTGATTAATCCGATTTTGATTATTTTTATGGGGGTGATAATTCTCTCCGTCGTAGCAGCAGTGATGCTCCCAATAATGGACATGAACAACATGATCTAATTACGATTGTTCTTTCGTCCTGTGGCGGCGTTGAAATTTCAAATCAGTCGGTCATTTACTAAACGTAAACTCCCTCGTGATTTGAAATTTCGCCTTGCCACAGAACAAAAGCCCTGCTCGTAATCGTTCTAAATCGAATTGGGTTGGGTTGGGTGGTTATAAATATAATTTTCTGCTGGTGAGTTATTGGCGGTGTGGAATAAATTTTAAGGGGTGTTGGAAATGGTATCTAGGAATAGGCAGGCGGGTTTTACGCTGATTGAGATGATGGTTGTGGTGGTGGTGATTGCGCTGCTGGGGTCGATGATTGGGCCGACGCTGTTTAAGAAGGTGCAACAGGCGGAACGCACGCGCATTGCTCAGGATATTCGTGTGATCGAGGGGGCGCTGAAGTTTTATCGGCTGGATAATTATCGCTACCCGAAACAGAGTCAGGGGCTGGATGCACTGATGACCAATCCTGGGGATGCGGATAATTGGAATGGCCCCTATCTGGAAAAAGCGCCAAATGATCCCTGGGGTGAACCCTATCAGTACAATAGCCCGAGTCAGCATGGCAAAGATGTCGATGTCTTTACCCTGGGTGCCGATGGCCAGCAGGGCGGCGAAGGCTCTGAGGCGGACTGGGGCAACTGGAACATAAAGTAGTATGAGTTTTTCTCCCCGTCGCCAGGCTGGTTTTACGCTGATCGAGATTACCGTGGTGGTGGTTATTCTCGCCACCATGTCGGGGATGAGTCTGTTTGCGATCAATCAGGCTTTTGACCGTCGCTACCAGAGTCAGGCGGAAAATCTTCTCGTCTGGCTCAATCAACTCTCTGAACAGGCTGCCCTTGAGGGGGTTGCCTACGGGATAGTCGGCGATGCCGAGGATCCTCAGCAGGGCGAGACGCTGCAGCCAGTGGCCTATTTTCGCCAGCACTGGTTTGTCACCAGCTACCCAGAAGCCTTTGAACTAGATAATGAGGCTCGGGCGGAGTGGGTGATCACTTACAGCAGTCAATACGATGATGTCGAAGACCCTCTGGTCGACGTAGAGGATGCGCTGGTGCCTATAGTGGCTATGTTGCCCGATGGCTATATGGAGCCAGCTGGCGAGCTTTTACTGAGCTTTGACTCAAGTCCCCTGACCTACAGCTACAGCTGGGACGAAGAGAGCGGTGCTATGACCATGCTCAAGTCGGCGCCATGAAGCGATTAGCCTCCTCGCGCCGTGCTCGTGGTTTTACCCTTATTGAAGTTGCCGTTGCCCTGGCCATTCTTGGTTGGGTAATGGGCAGTGCGCTCTATTTAGTGCAGCAGTACGCCGATGAGCGGATTCGCCTGCGCGAGCAATTTTATGCCTCTCAGGTGTCTTGGAATCGGCTGTTGGAACGCTACCAGAATTCGGAGAAGTGGATTTCCAAGCAACAGACCTCCAATCGCCAAACCAAAGGTGTCGCCAGTCAGGGCAGCCAGGATTGGCAGTGGCGCATAAATGTCACAGAAGCCATGGGCAATGATCTCTACCGCTATCAGGCAAAAGTGGCGCTGGATGGCGCCGAGCGCGACAGCGCCGGACTGTTTGTCTATCTGGTGGAGAGAAACTGATGGCTAAACTTAAACTTAAGTTCAAGCGAAAGGCGATGCCAGTATCTCGGCGGGATCGACAAAGCGGTTTCACGCTGATTGAAGCGGTGGTGTCGCTGATGTTGCTGGCAGTGATGTCGGTGATGTCTTATCAGGCGGTGGAAGTGATTCTCGGCGCTAACGAACGCAGTCGTGGGCAGCTTGAGGACGAGTCGCAATTACATCGCGCCTGGCAGGTAATCAGCCGCGATATTATGCATCTGCGGCCGCGGGGTTTTGCCGATGGTCTGGGGGGAACTGAACGGGCTTATCTCACTGATCCCAGTGACTTTGGTCTGCGCTTTAGCCGCGGTGGCGGGCCCATGGTGCGCTCGAACCCAACCGGTATCAGTCGCATTGAGTACCGTCTGAATAACGACAATCAATTGGAACGCCTGTCCTGGCCGATTACGGCCTCTTCACTGACCAGCGAAGGCAATCGCCTGATCCTGGTTCATGATGTGGACGAGGTTAAAATTGAACAGCTGTCCCGGGACAATAATTTCTCTCCCGACTGGCCGCCGCTGAATCAAAATCACCATACCCTCAGCCTGCCAAAAATGATTCGCATTACCATCAAGCTGGAAAATGGCTCTGAGACTTCACGGCTGTTGCCGGGGCTCAATTTTGACCCCAACCTTAAAACTGGATCCACTGGATCTGCTGCGGGTTCAGATCCGGGGGGCAGTGCAAATGCAAACTAAGCGCCCAGCACAAAATGGCCCGTGCTTTCGGTATTGCCCACGTCCCCGCCCCCGCCAGCAGACCGGTGTGGCCCTACTGGCAACGCTGATTCTGATCTTGGCGCTGACACTGATTTTGGGCAATATATTCTATCGCCACCAGATTGATGTCTCACAGGCAACCGGTTCACTGCACGGTGATCAGGCGGTGCTGTTAGCGATTAGTGGTGAGAGCTGGGCCAGAGATCTTTTGTCTGCGGCCAATGACGATATTACCACGGATCATTTTGACGAGAATTGGGCCCAAGCCGTTCCTCTGATGCCGGTTAATGGTGGCGTGCTTGCCGGTTGCCTGGTGGATCTACAGTCACGGATTAATCTGAATAATTTTGCCAATTACAGCAGCGCTAGCCTCAAAACCGAGCGCCAATCCAATGCTATGGGCCTAGTGAAACTGTGGGAAACGCTACTTCGGGAGAGGGGTTTTCTGGCGGATCAAAAAAGGGTGCCAGTGATTATTGATTGGCTCGACAAGGGTGACAGTTTAATCAGTCCCGCCGGTGCTGAGCAGTCTGATTACAGCAGCTTTGACCCACCGCGCTTTCCCGCCAACACAATGATTGCCGACACCGCCGAGTTGGCCGCTATGGTTGGCTATAGCCTAGCCGAAGTGCAGCGCTTAATGCCTTGGATGAGCGCCTTGCCCGAGCAGACCCCGATCAATGTTAACACCGCCCCCGTGGAGGTGTTGATGGCTCTGAGCGATGGCATGGGTCGTGACTTTGTCGAGTTAGTATTAGATGGCAGACCCTTTTTAACCCTACCGGATTTTCATCAGGCCTTGGATATTCAGCTGCGGGTGGGGGAGACTGTAGTGGCCGCGCGCTGGCCAGCCAAATTGGTGGATGTGAAGTCAGATTTCTTTCAACTTAATCTCGAGGTCACATTGGGGCAGTCAAAGCTCGAGGTAAAAAGTATAATGCACCGCAGGCAATCTGGGCCTTTAGCAGTGATTCGCCGGGAGATAACGGTTGTGCCCGCAGGCGTCGCAACTGTACCATCCGTCACTGATGATGCGTTTGCCGAGGCTGTTGGTGGTTCTGGGAGAGATAGATTCTCGGACCAAGATACAGCAGGCGAAGATGATGAGGCCTATTACCTGCGTCCACTCTGTGAAATTGCCGATAGTTATAGCAATCGCAGTACGGCACCGAGCGCTATAAATACTGTAAATAGAACAAATTAGTCCAAACACTTTAGCTAATACAACCAGTAATAATTAGGAAATCGTAACAATGACATTATCTGTTGACCATCTTTACCACCTCGACCGGCATCTGCTCGGCGGTGGTGAGACAAGCAGAGCGATGGCGCTATGGGTGCCGTCCCAGCGCGTTTCCGTGCATGTCATTGACGCGCCCACAGCGCCACAGCGCAAATGGATCGAGCTGATTCCCTGGATCCTCGAAGACCGTATTTTACAGCCGGTGGACGAGATGCATTTTGTGCTCGGCGCCAGCTCTCTGGTGGAGGGCAAAAAACAGCTTACCGTCACTGTGATCAGCAAACAGGATATGCGCGAATGGCTGCGCATTGCCGACAATGGTGGAGCCGCAGCCACCGCCATGGTGCCCGATTATCTGGCGCTGCCCTTTGAGTCCGGCCGTATCAGCATGGCCTGGCGTGAGGGCCAGTTTCTGGTCCGCACCGCCACTGATAGTGGTTTTTCCGCGCCCCCAGATCTGGCTTGGTTAATGGTGCGCCGAGTTATGGCTCGCGACGATATTGCCCCGCGACTGTCTATTTCTCTGCCCGATGAGACTTTGATCCCCGAGGACCTGCGTGAGATTGCGGATATTAATGCCGCCGAAATCGACTGGCAGTTTGCCCCTATACCACTCTCGGCCAACCTATTAACCGCTGAGTTTCAGCCAGAGTCAGCAGAGCTATCCTCCTCATCATGGCTGTCCAGCGCCGCATTGCTGGTATTGGCTCTGGTACTGGGGTTTGGATATCTGCAACTCTCCAATATGCACCTCGAAGAGAGCATTGCCGAACTTGAGGCTCAGGCCAGCGCCGGGTTCAGTAATGTATTTTTGGGTCAGCGCGCCAAACCACAGGATATTCGCAGCAGCGGCGAGCAATTGTTGGCCGATATGTTTAAGCAGCGTGAGAGCTTGCAGACGCCGATTATGCGCGCTCTATCCGGTTTAGATTCAGCCATGAACAGCTGCGGTTGTGACTTAGATAGCTTGGTCGCCAACGATTCAGCGGTTACTTTGGCACTTAGAAATGTTGCCAGAGGCAAGGCCCAGGCGACGACTCTGCCTGGCTTTAAGGTTGATCGAAAAGTCGCTGACGGCGTCACCACTCTGACATTGCGCAAGGTGAGTCAACGATGAGTGGAGCAAATATTTTAGCCGGTATCAGCACTTGGTTTGCCCAGCGTGAGCCTCGAGAGCGGGTAATTGTTGGCGCTGGTGCGGTTATCGTTGTTATTGCCGCAATCTATATGGCGCTGCTGCCGAGCCTTAGTAAAGCCACCGAGCTGGAGCAGCGGTACGCGACATTGCAGTCTGATCTGCAATGGTTGAGTGAACAGGGTCAAACTGTCAGCCGATTGGCGAACAACTGTGTCTCTGAGCGTATTCAAAAAGGCGCGACTAAAGACGTGATCACGCGTTTGGTTAGACGCAATCAACTCCAGATGAAGACTCTTGCCGAGCAATCCCAAGGCCGGTATCTGCTTAACCTTGACAGTACTAGCGCCAATCGCATACTACAGCTGACCCACCAGCTGGCCTGTCAGGGACTCAGTGTAAATGCCCTCAACATCAGCCCTGCGAAGGCCTCCGAGACAAACTATACAGCGCGCCTGGAGGTTCAATATGCCAAGTAATGTTGCTTCCATAAAAGCCTATGTGCAGCGCAGCATGTCAGCTTCCCCAGGGCAAAAACTGCTGCTGCTGAGCAACCTGGTGCTGGCCGTGGCCATGGCTGTTTTACTTGTGGCTATGGCGCTGCTATTTGTTGGCGACAAATCCGCTGTTAAAGGCATTGCTCGAACATCCACTGGGGCGGTGACCAACCTGCGCTGGACCTGGTTTAACGGCACCGCGGCCGCGGTCGCGGCATCTGTTGAACAGGTGGATCTCAATGATCTGGCGGATGCGGATATCAAAGCCAAGCTTCTCGGGACAGTGCTCAGCGAGCGCACCTCATCGGCCACCATCGCCTTTAATGGTCGCCCGGAAAAGGTTTACCATATTGGTGATAAGCTCGGTTCGGCGATTGTGATTAAGCAGATCCAACCCTTCCGCGTTATCGTTGAGCAAAATGGTGCCAGGCGTCAAATCAAACTGGAGAAGGCCGACAGTGTGATACAGACCGAGCAGACTGTGGGCAATACCTCGGGTAATGGCTTCATAAACAGCTCTGGCAAAAAAGCCCCAGATGAAGGCTTTGCCATGGCCAATATGTTTGGCGCTCTGCCAGTTCGAGCGGGCAAATATGGCAGAGGCTTTAAGCTCAATAAGCTCTCCAGTGAAATGAAAAGCTTTGCCGATATAGAAGAGGGTGACGTGGTGGTGGATATTGGCGGCACCGATGTTCAGTCGCTGATGGCGAATCCCGCAGAGTGGATCAAATACAGCGGCCAGACTAGTCTGCCAGTAAAAGTGATACGCAATGGTCAAGAAGTCATAGTGAATGTTAATGCCGCCAGTTTGTCGGCTAAAATGTTACCTAAGCTCGGATTAAGTAATTAAAAAAATTAAATTAAGTAATTAATAAAATGAGAAAAATAATGACAAGCCCGAAGAAAGGTTTTGCCACAAGAATTATCCGCTTACTGGGCGCCCTCGGTATTGTGCTGAGTATGGTCGCTGAGGCCAGTGCCGCTGAAGTGGTGCGGATTAATTTCCGCGATGCGGATATTCGCACGGTGATTGAAAGCGTTGCCGAAATTACCGGCAAATCCTTTGTCTTGGATCCGCGCGTTAAAGGCAAGGTCACGATTATTGCCCCGGAAGCCATCGATTCGAACCTGCTCTATCAGGCAGTGCTCTCGGCGATTCAGGTGCAGGGTTTTCAGGCCATCGAAGACGGTGTGGTGACACGTATTGTGCCCTTTAACCAAGCCTTTAACTTTGCCGGCGGTGCCGGTAACAATAAGCTGATGACCAAGGTGATTAAAATCGAGCACGTACAGGTTGCCACGTTGGTGCCTGTGCTTAAGCCAGTGATGAGTTCCGGTGCGCGCTTAAATGCCTTTGCCCAGAGCAACTCCATGGTGGTCACCGATGTGCAGTCCAATATAGTTCTGTTGGAGTCACTGATCGCCGAGCTCGACGACGCCAGTCTCAGTGCTGTCGAGGTGATTACCCTTGAGTATATTTCAGCTGGTGAGGCGGTGTATATCGCGGGCCAGTTAAAGCAGCTGAAAAAGCAGGAGCTGTCCCTAGTTGAAGACGGCATGAACAATCGCGTGATCATAAGTGGCCCCAGTGCTGCCCGTCGCGTCTTTAAGGCGATGCTAAAAACCCTCGATCAGCCGTCGACTAAAAAGGGCAGTGTCGAAGTTATCTATCTGGATTATTCCCGCGCCGCGGAGATGAAGCCGATTGTTGAAGGCATGTTGAAGTCAGATGTGTTCTTGCAACTTGCAGGTGAAGCGGTTGCCGATAAGAAAGCTAAAAATGCCTATCAAATTCAAATTGATGAACTTAATAACGCCCTGATTGTGGCCGCTCCCACCGCGGTTATTCGCGAAATTAAAAATGTCGTAACACAGCTCGATCGCTCGCGACCCCAGGTATTGATTGAAGCGGTGATTGCGGAGTTGTCAGAAGACCAAGCCCAAGAATTGAGTTCTCAGTTAGCTTACAGCAGTAAAAATCGCGGTGGTTATCTGACTAATTTCGATGGGCTGTTGGCGACATTGACTGGAATAGGAGTTTCTGGTGTTGAACCAACCCTTGATCAGCTGAGTGGAATACCGAATAAAGTATTAGCCGTGGCTGGGGATTTTGATTCCGAAACTGGCAAAGGCATTGGTTTATTAATCCAAGCGTTGAAAACCGATGGCAGCACCAAAATCCTTTCAACTCCTTCGGTGATTACCCTCGACAATGAAGAGGCGACCCTGTCAGTGGGCGAAGAGGTGCCATTTCAGACCGGCAGCTTTACCAGCAGCAACAATGGCAGCAATAATCCTTTCACCACGATTAATCGTGAAGAGGTTGGCGTAAAGCTAAAAGTAAAGCCGCAGATCAGCAAAGGCAATTCGGTGCGTCTGGAGATAGAACAGGAGTCGTCGAAAGTTAAAAGTGGCGTGCCAGGCTTGCAGACCACCTCCAAGAGCACCATGCAGACCAATGTATTGATTCAGGATGGTGAGATGTTAATCCTCGGTGGCCTAATTGAAGATCAGACCGGTGGCACCGCCACTAAAGTCCCATTGCTGGGTGATATTCCTCTGCTGGGGCGACTGTTTCGTTCAACCACTAAAACGGATTCTCAGTCGGTGTTAATGATGTTTATCCGCCCGACGATTATTCGCACCGCAGAAGACGCGCGCAAACTCTCTGACAGCAAATACCGTCATCTAATTAAGCGCGATATGGATAGCCAGGAGAGCGGCTTGATCCAGCCAATGCTTGACGACTTTATTAATAAAGGGCAGGACCAACAGTAAGCTGAGGCGCTATGAGCATCTACCTGCAACATTTTGCCCTTGCCCGAGAGCCCTTCTCGATTGTTCCTGATCCTGGATTTCTCTATCCCAGCATCTATCATCGCCAAGCGGTCGCCCATTTGAAATATGGGCTCGACCGCGAAGGTGGGTTTATTTTGCTCACCGGGGAAGTGGGTACTGGAAAGACCACCCTGACCCGCACCATGATCAAGCGTATTCCGCCCCATGTGCGGGTGGCCTATATTCTCAACAGCAAGCTCAATATTGCCGATGTGCTGGCGAGTATCTGCGATGAGCTGGATATAGCTCTGCCAAACACGACAGAGTTGAGTCTCACCAAACAGTCTTTTACCAAACAGTGTATCGATGCCCTCAACCGCGATCTGCTGGCCGCCCACACTCAGGGTAAGAAGACCTTAATTGTTCTCGAAGAAGCGCAAAACCTGACGCCGGAAGTGCTGGAAACTCTACGTTTGTTGAGCAACCTTGAAACCAGCACCGATAAATTGCTGCATATATTATTGGTCGGTCAGCCAGAACTTCTGGATATTCTGGCGCAGCAAGATTTGCGTCAGTTAAACCAGCGTGTGGTATCCAGATTCCATCTGTCACCACTGGATAAAGATGATATCTCTAACTATATCAATCACCGTCTGCACCGGGCCGGCGCCAAGAGACCCATCTTTGATGCTGGTTGCGCGGCGGCTTTATTTAATCTTACTGGCGGCGTACCGCGACTGATCAATCTGGTTAGTCATCAGTCACTGGTGGCGGCTTATTCCATCGGAGCCCAGACCGTTTCCCCTAAGTTGGTGAAGCAGGCCGCCACTGAAATTCTCAGTGAGCCGAAAAAACCCTTGGTGACAAAAACCTCGCTGCTGGGGTTTATTGCCGGGCTGGTATTAATTGCTGGAGTGGTGATTAAGCTGGGTCCGCCAGACATATTGGATTCCGTGTTTGAGTCTGAGGCGCAGTTGGATATCGCCACTGAGCTGTTGGAGAGTCCCGGCAATACTTCGGTTGATCCATTAACTGCCAGGCCGTTAATAGCAGAGCCCCTGATAGCAAAGCCCCTGGTAGAAGAACCTTTGGTAGAAGAGCCAGTCACTGTCGAGCCACCAACCTCGGAATTTTTAACGCCTGAGCCGAACACTGATATTTCAAACGACGAAGTACTTAACGCTCAACCTGACCAGCCAACAGCTCATTCGAATCCATTTGTCGGTCTCTTGGCACTCTGGGGCGCCGAGGCTGTGGATGTCTACAGCGAAGAAGAACTTGCCGCGTTGGCCAGTCAGGCCAATCTCCGCGCCGAAAAAATTAGTTCGGTTGATATGGCGGCTCTCGAGCAAGTCAACCGTCCCGGCATTGTCTGGTTGTCACAACCGAGCGGCTATTTAAAATCCTATGTTTTAGAGCAGTTGGCTGACGGGGAGATTCGATTGCAGGACAGGCAGGGTCTATTGTCTCTAAGTGCGGAGGAATTCCAACAGCGCTGGAATGGCGTCTACCTCTATTTATGGCATCCACCAGAGGCCTATATAGCGCCTTTGATCGCCGCTAAAAACGGCGCCCAAAATATCAGCAATCCAGAGGTGGTCGATTGGCTTCAGGCAAAGCTCGCCAGGTTAGATAACAGCAGCGACATTATTATTAGCGGTGGCCGCTACACCCCTGCAATTGCACAACAGGTACTGAGCTTTCAGCGGAGCCAGGATCTTGTCGCCGATGGTATCTTGGGGCGCGCCACCTTGATGCGTTTGAATCAGTTGAGCGATAACAGTATTCCCCTGCTCAGGAAGGCTGATTAATGTCTTATATTCTCAATGCCTTAAAAAAAGCTGAGCATGATCGATTGCGTGAAGCGCCAGAGGATCTCGATGATTTTGTTAACAGCGGTTGGGATCCCTATGAAAATACTCGCCAGAGTTCTGCAACATACTGGCTACCGATTGGCATTATTGTGATTGCAGCAGGTTTATTTTACGGCTTCTCAAGCTTAACACCTGAGACGCCAGCGCCTGTCGCCGAGATTGAAACCCCTGAAGCTAAGCAGAATTCAGTTGCTGCGGTAGAGGATAAAGCGGTTGAGGATAAAGCGGTTGAGGCGAAAGTGGTTGAGGGAAATCTGCTGGAGCAGAACGCGGCTGTAGACAACCCCGCGGTTCCCAGCAGCGACCAAATAACCCCTGTCACTGTAGAGAATAATTCACTTCCCGAGGTGAATATTACCGGGCATATATTTATTCGTGCAGGATCGCGTCTCAATCAAATCTTTGTCGGCGAACGCAGCTATCATGTGGGCGACACACTCGATCGAAATTGGGTGATTGAATCAATTAATAGCGACAGCCTAGAGCTCCGTTCAGGAACTCAGACCACAGAGCTGCCACTGCGCTAATTACATTAGCTGTTAATTAATTGTCTTTTAATTGCCGTTTAATTGCTAGGCCTTTAATAAAAAGCCTAGTCAGAAAACACTTCCAGAACAGACTCTTTGCCACGATCGAAACGCTTGGCGCGACGATAGGGGAACACATCGAGAACAAATCCATCGCGAATTTTCTCCTGTAAGCCCTGCCAAAAACCCACGTCGTAAAGATCACTGTGCATCTCTTCGAACATCTTCCGTGCTTTAGTATTACCGGAAAAGAACAGCCTAAATTCTTCTGGGAAAATATCGTCTGGTCCCACGGTATACCAGGTGCCGGACTGCATTTCTTCTTGCTCTGTGCGCGGCTGCGGGATTTTGCGGAAGTTGCAGTCGGTGAGTGCAGCAATCTCATCGTAATCATAGAACACCACACGGGCGTGACGGGTAACACCAAAATTCTTTAAGGGCATATCGCCGGGAAAAATATTGGCTGCCGCCAACTGCTTGATACAGTTGCCATACTCTTCCATAGCACTGTGGATCTCGTCATCGCTGGCCGACTCCAAATAGATATTTAACGGCGTCATATAACGCTCGGTATAGAGATGTTTGATCACCAGTTTATCGCCGCGAATCTCAATGGTTGAAGCTGCCACTTTTTGCAGTTCTTCCAACAGTGCCGGTGAAAAACGATCCAGAGGGAACACCAGATTATCGAAATCCTGAGTATCCGCCATACGGCCAATACGGTCATGGCGCGAAACCAAACGATACTTATCGCGCACGATTTGGTGGGTAACCTCTTTTGGCGGGGCAAATTTATCTTTAATGATTTTAAACACAATATTGTATGAAGGCAGTGTAAACACTGTCATCACCATACCCTTAATACCCGGGGCAATAACAAACTGGTCACTAGAATCATCCAGATGATGAACCAGCTGGCGATAAAATTCGGTTTTTGCATGTTTTGGGAAACCCAGAGAATTATAGATTTCATAATCCAATTTCTTTGGCATCAACGTTTTGAGAAAGTGCGCATACTGATAGGGCAGCGGTGCATCCACCATAAAGTGGTTGCGGGTAAAGCTGAAAATAACACTGAGATCGTCGGTGTTAAAGATCGCCGTATCCACATAGAGCTGACCCTTTTCATTATTTAGGATCACTATGGCCATGGGGAAAGTCTGGTCCCCATCGATAACACGGCCGACCATATAGGCTGCTTTGCTGCGGTAGAAGGTCGATTCCAATAGGTCGAACTTGAGGTCATCGGGCGAGCCAACCAGATTGGGTGTCACCTCGCTACAGAACACACTGAGGATGCAATCCAGATCCAGTTCTATATCTTCACCGGGCAGGGAGAACTCTGACTCCTTGAGAATACGACGAAAAATATCCCGCCTATCGTCGCCTTCATAGCGCACAAAAATACTGTATTCCGCCGCCGGCGCTTCAATCATATGCGACGAGAGCACATAGATAATATCGTCGCTGATCTTGTCGTGATCATGGAGATCGGCAAACACCGAATTAAAAAACGTCTCGGCAATTTCGAAATTGGGAAAGTTAAAGACCAGCTGGGTGTAGGCTTTTTTTGACTCAGCCCAGAGTTCCAGATCAGCGATATCTTTATTGGTCACCATACCCAGATACATCACCGTCTGGGCTACCTTGGCCTTATACATCTCAAGGCGATCGACATTGGCCTGCTGTACACCGTGCCAATCGGCTTTTTCAAAGCGCGCTTTGGCACTGAGCGTAGAGTTTAAGTAGTCGGCAAAATAACTGCGAAAGCCATTGAGAATGGTCTTCGCCATACGTCTGGCGGTGGAATTATGAATCAGTGGGGTTTGCGCCATGGGGACAGGTCTCGGCCGGTTAGCTGATGATTAATTTTAAATTAATTCTTGTAGTTAGCGCATTTTGTTAGCGCCTCTCTCTAGTTCAACAGCTGCTTTAAATTATCCAGCTCGGTTAAAGCCTGTTCTTTGCTGGCCTTCTTCATTGAGGTCTCAGGCAGTGCTGCCGGAGGCTCCACGGTAAACACTTCACCGCCGATTACGCGCTCGCAATACTGCTGATAGGTCTCAGAAAATTGTGGAAAGGCTTGTTTCTCAGCGGTGTTGGCCAAAAAGTACCAGCCGCAGTCGCGACCGGCGGCATAGACCGCAGGATGTGACCATTTTTGCGCTGCCTTCGGGCTCGGCATATTACAGACTTCAAGATAGGCCTTGCGCGGTGAAGGCAGACCGTCGGGCATACCTACCACACGGCAGGCATTGATCATTTTATGTAGCGTTGGCAGGTAGTCGTTGTCGGCAATTATTTTCTCCGCGGCCAATAAAATAACTCGTGGGGCAAAATCACCCAGAGTCGAGAGCCAGAGCTTTTTTGCCATGCCAACCGATTCGTTTTTATCACCAAAGGCGGCGTAATACTGATTGTGATAATTGACCCGAAACAACGCAAAGGTCTGATTGATTGCATCAATCAGTTCCGGGGTAGCTGGAGCCTTTTTAGCTTGCCCAGCTGCGGTCGGTGAGGTCTTCGACGAAGCTGCGATCTCGGATGCGACCGTTTGGATTAGATCCTTGTTGTTTGCCATGTGCTGTATCCGTTGACGAAGGTTGAATATGTCGCGCCCACTGGCGCTTAACGAACTGAAGAAACTTAGTGCTCCAAGAGCTCTGGGGCATACCATTCTCTTGCCAGTACAAAATAAATTCCGGCACCAACTGCTCGGCGAACTGACGGTTGATATTGGCCATTTGCAGCACATCGTAGACCGAGGCCTTGGGCTGCCACTGGGCTTCAATTTTCCGCGGCATGCTGTCCTGATCCATCATCCCAGTAAAGAACTGCCACTGGCGACGAATATGCTGGATAAACTTTGAGTCCCAAGTGTTAGAGACATCACCGCGGTCGCGCCAGTAGAGAATAAACTCTGGAACCGAATCTTCGACAAAGTTGCTGTTGATACCACCCTGACCAATCAAAATTTGCAGGGCATCTCGCGAGGGACGCCAATCGTCGGTGAGAGTCACCTCCTGACGACGGCGATGGGAGGTGGCTTCAGCCTGCTGCCACTGACGCCAAACCTCTTTAATAAATTTCGACTCCCAGCTATGGCGCGGCACATTGCGCTCGCGCCAATAGGTGACAAACTGGGGAATCTGCTGCTGGGCAAAGGCCTGGGTCACACCCAGCTGACTCAGTTGTCGCACCGCATCCTGACTCGGCTGCCAGCTATTGCCCATGGTCTTGGCTGAGGTCGGCATGCCATTGGCTGGCGCGGCGGTTGAGGCGCTGTGGTTATAAGGGGGCTGCTGGCGCTGATTACTGTTCTGTTGAGGGCTTGGCTGAGAGCTTGATAGCGCACTTGATTGAGAGCTCTGAGCAGTACTTGCCGCCACGCCATCATTAAAGGCAAAGCGAAAGTCCCGCTGTGAGGAAAAGGGCGCGCCGCCAATCAACAGCAGTCCCTTCTCATGCAATCCCGCCGAGAGACGCAGAATATCTTCCTCGCGCCAAAAGGGTGCCAGACTCAGCAATTTTTCTGCGGTCACCGTAAACCACTCAAAACCTTGGTTTTGCTCAGGCGTGCCATGACTGCGGCACTCCTGCAAAAGTTGCAGCAATACAGTTTCCTCCAGCCCGATGGTGGCGGCCAGAGTGGGTGAAATAGTGATCGGTTTTTCGGGTATCAGAGACATGTTAATACTTTATCAGAAAGCCCAGGGATGGACGAGGTTAAGATTTTTTCCTAGCGGTTTATTCTGCGTATTTTTCCGGATGAGATGGTGGCACATGGGTTGGGTGAGAATGATATCCTAGGGCCTATATCAGCAGGGATGCTGATATAGAGCGTAAATGGACTATGCACATGGCACATGGATGCCGGGAGCGACCGTATTTACAGCCTATCTCAGGATATCATTCTTGCTCAACCCTATCTATTTAGGTCGCCCAACCGCCACTCACCGGAAACACTTGACCGACAAAACAATCCGCCGCATCCGAGCACAGATAAGCGGCAAACAATGCATCTTCCCGCAGTGACACCAAACGCCCCAGTGGCACATCATTCTTCAGCCGCTGCTGAAACTTGGGGTTGGCCTTGGTCTCTTCGGGGAAATAGGTGGGGTTATCGACAAAATTCTGGGCTATCGCATTGATTTGAATACCCTGAGGCGCCATCTCCACACCCATGGCTTTGACATAGGCAAGCTGTGCTCCCCGTGCGGCACTATAGGTAGACGCCCGTTTCATGCCACGCAGTGCCGAGGCGCTGCCCATAACTAAAATCTTGCCCCCCTGACGCTCAATCATCTGTGGCAGAACCGCGGTGCAGAGTCTTGGCATCGGATCGACCACAGCACTGAAAGTCGCCGACCATTCATCGTCACCCACTAGCTCGCCTTTGGTAAAGGGAGCGGGAATCGCCAAATTGATCACCAGTACATCTATATGCCCAGCCTGCTGAATAATCTTGGCTGGCAGGGCGGGATCGGTAAGCAGATTATTGTCGGCTATCACCTCGGCACCCATCTCAGCGAAAACCTCGCAGAGGGTAGGGCCCATAAAGGTATCGGCTTGGGTCACTAGGATACGCTTGCCGGCAAGTTGCGAACTGTTCATTGGCTGTCTCCGTTAATGCTTTTAATTGGCTTGCTTGGCGACGCTTTGCAGCGCTTCCCCAGTCAAACGATTAACCGTCCAGCCTTCCATGGGTACGGCGCCTAGGGAATGGTAAAAGTCGATGGCCGGTTGATTCCAGTCGAGAACCGACCATTCCAAACGACCACAGTGACGCGATACCGCGATCTTGGCCAGATGGGTTAGCAGCGCTTTGCCAAAGCCTTTACCGCGCATACTGGTTTCCACCAGTAGGTCTTCGAGATAGATGCCGGGTTGGGCGAGAAAGGTTGAGTAGTTGGTGAAGAATAGTGCCAGGCCCACAGGCTTGCCCTGATACTCGGCAATAATCACCTCGGCGCTGGGCTGGTCGCCAAACAGTGTAGCCGCCAGCTTCTCTTCATCGGCAACCACTTCGTGGGCGAGTTTTTCATACTCCGCCAGCAGGCGTATAAAATGCAGGATGGTTGAGCAGTCGCTAACGGTTGCCGGGCGTATTTTAAATTCGGGGCTGTTGGAGGAAGGCTTCATCAGGGTCCGGTATTTTATTGGTTTTGATCCTGTATCTTAGCTCCCGCAGACCAAATTGAGAATAGCGTTATTACTGTACATAACCCCAGTAATAAGCTTAAATAAGCCCCATCTTGAAGGAGAAATTGCGTGGCCACCAAAGCTAAATCCGCCTTTGTCTGCAATGACTGCGGCGCCGACTACAACAAATGGCAGGGGCAGTGCACTGAGTGCCATGCTTGGAATACCCTCTCGGAAATACGTTTAGGATCGCCCACTCGCGGTGGTAAAACCCTGCGTTCCGGGTTTGCCGGTGCTGTAGACAGTGCGGTGAAAACCCTTGCGGATATTGCTCTGGATGAGGTTCCCCGTATCAGTACTGGAACCGGCGAGCTGGATCTGGTGCTTGGTGGCGGTTTGGTGCCAGGCTCCTGTGTGTTACTGGGCGGTGAGCCGGGGGCGGGCAAAAGTACGATGCTCCTACAGACCCTGTGCAAGCTAGCGGAAAATCATTCGGCTCTTTATGTCACCGGTGAGGAGTCGCCCCAGCAGATCGCTATGCGCGCCAATCGTCTGGGCCTGCCGACGAATAAGCTTGAGGTGATGGCCGAGACTTCAGTGGAAACGGTCTGCGCTATTGCTGAGCTGAAGCGCCCAAAGATCCTGGTGGTGGATTCGATTCAGGTGATGCATTTGGAAGAGGTGACTTCGGCACCGGGCAGTGTCTCCCAGGTTCGTGAAAGTGCTGCTATGTTAGTGCGCTTTGCCAAGCAGAGCGGCACTGTATTGATTTTGGTGGGTCATGTGACCAAAGATGGTTCTCTGGCTGGCCCCAAAGTGCTGGAACATATGATCGACTGCTCGCTGATGCTTGAGGGTTCCAGCGACAATCATTTCCGCACATTGCGCAGTCATAAAAACCGCTTTGGTGCGGTCAATGAACTGGGTGTTTTTGCCATGACAGATAAAGGTCTGCGCGAAGTGCCCAACCCCTCGGCAATCTTTTTACAGCGCGCCGAGGAGATTTCCTCGGGCAGTGTGGTGATGATTATCTGGGAGGGCACCAGACCATTGCTAGTTGAATTACAGGCACTGGTGGATGATAGCCATCTGGGCAATCCGCGACGGGTCACTGTGGGTCTGGATCAGAATCGTCTGTCTATGTTGCTGGCAGTGCTGCACCGTCACGGTGGTATTTCGGTTGGCGATCAGGATGTTTTCGTCAATGTGGTGGGCGGGGTCAAGGTGCTTGAAACCAGTGCTGATCTGGCGCTGATTTTGGCGGTGATTTCGAGCTTTCGCGACAAGACATTACCTCAGGATTTGGTGGTCTTTGGTGAGGTTGGCTTGGCCGGTGAGATTCGTCCGGTGGCCAATGGTCAGGAGCGATTGCGCGAGGCGGCGAAGCATGGTTTTACTCGGGCTATTGTGCCGGCGGGCAATGTGCCGAAGCAGCCGATTAAGGGAATGACGGTGATTGGTGTGCGCAAGGTGACTGAGGCGCTGGAAGCTGCTTCCTGCTAGCTTTCTGTACGAGAGGCTGAGGGCTGTTTATTCGCTGAGGGGTCCTTTTCTTTACGAGACGCTGAAGGCTTTCGCTGAGGGGTCCTTTTCTTTACGAGACGCTGAAGGCTCTTCATTCGCTGAGGGCTCTTTATCTAACGAGAAAAATTAGCCCGTATCACTCGGCATTGCTTATCCAATAGCACTTCAAATCCAGGGACTCTGGCAGAGCCGCCACGATGTGAGGCGGGGAGTGTTGGGTCTGCAAAAATCACTGTGTAACCTTCTTCTATTTCATAGAGAGCGGCTTCATATTGGGCTATATCCAGTGACTGTTTATCAAACTCGGCCAGAGCCAGTTGCAGACACTTTAACTGTTGCGCGGGTACTGTTATTTGATGGTCCATGGCGGTTATGACTGCTGGCTCCTGTGAGCTGGCGATATTAGCCAGCAATAAAATAATTAGGGTTAATCTATAAATCATTGTTACTGCTACTTTTTAAGGACAGTTGAGAGCTGAAATGACGATTGCGATTAACCATAACAGCAGATTACTCCCAAGGCCACTTGAACGGCGTGCTGATCACATAGTGGCTACCGGTCCCAGGATTAAAGGCCCGAAAAATGCCGCTAGGAGTGCCTAAATAACCTACATATTCTGGGGTGCCAATACCGTCCGCGGTAATGCCTCTGATATCTGGGGCTGAAAAATGGTCGGAGTTAAACGCATCTTGAGTCGGGTCGCCGGTTCGAATGGCGGCTCCGGTTATAGGGTCAGACAAAGAATAATCCCCATGGGTATGGTAGTCGCCAACTATATTAGATCCCCCGGGTACCAAGGGGATGGCATTTCCCGGATTAAACCCTTGATCGGTACCCTGTAGTGGATTGGTATAGCCATAGCTGCCGTCGGGCTTTTTATAGACAAAGCCGCCATATTCTAAATTGTCTTTGATCGACTGGGGGTTGCCCACATCCAGAGCGTTTACGGCGGATTGATCCTGCGGACTGAGTTTCGGTGACGAGAGGTATTTGTAGCTGGCAAGGGTTGATGAAAATAGTGCTCCGGAAACTGCCCCTTTGAATCCCCCATAGGCAATCCCTTGGATAATACTGGGCTGACTGGCGGGGTGATCTCTGCCCGAGCTCAGTTGCTGAAATTTGGCCATGGTGCCACCGGTCACCGAGCCCGATATGGCACCGGCCAGCGTGCCCTGAAAGATAAACGAACTGGCACTGCCTGCTGCAAGTCCGAGCTGTCTCGCGGCTCGACCGGCCAGGGGGCCAGCCACATAGCCGCCAATCATACCCACTGCCAGCTGCGTAGCAATACCGGTTGCGGTGCTGCCGCCCTGAGAATAGGCCAGTCCGGCATTAATGATTACCCCCGCCCAGGGTGCTCCAGCCAGAGTCGTTCCCACCCCAATCACTGTCATCACGGTGCCAAGATTATTTTGAATCACCGCAATCAGCCAGCGGCCATTGGTATCTACATGGGCAATGGGATTGTTGTTAACAAATAGGTAGAGGTTTAAACCGTCCACTGCACCGCTTGGGTCCGGGCTCAGCCAGCGGCATTTCCAGGGCGCGTAATAACGGGCGCCGTAATAATAGAGCCCGGTGACCGAATCGTTTTCTTTACCGGAGTATCTGTACTGATTTAATTTCACTTCTGCGTAATTATTACCGGCAATAACCGAGGTTCCCCCAAAGGGATAATATTCTTCATAGCTAATTATTTTGCCGCTGCTGTCCAATTCCAATACTGCTGAACCCAAATTATTATTTAGTGTGTAGCGGCTTTGGGGATTGCTGACCCCCTGTGGTGGATTGCCCACTAGCCATTGCAGACGCATGGCGATTTTCGTGTCGCCAGCAAAAATCGGTTTACTGTGGCGCTCTTCAATCAGGCTGCTGTTTTGAATCACTTGATAGATTTGTAAATTACCCAGATAGGCGGTCTGCTCTATACGGCTGGAGCCATTGCCATTGCCATAGCGCTCACAGACTTTACGCACCCGGTTGCCATCGGCGTCGTAGACGTAGTATTCGCCATCGGGCTCTTTAATGGAGTCAGCACTTGAAAGGCTGCGGTCAATAACAGTGGCTTGGGCAAGATTGTTGCGATAGTTCCAAGACAGCCCGGAAACGCTCACTAGCTGAGTCTGATTGCCATTGGCGTCGAAGTAACTATCCACCTTGGTGGGATCATCGGTGAGGGCTTTTTCTACTGAGCGGTTGGAGCTATTTGAAATGCTGTAGTCATAGGTAAAGTTCTGCGCGCCCTGATGTTGCATGCGCTGCAAATTGCCAGCTTTATCATACTGGTATTGACGACTGTAATTGCTCAGCTGCTGGCCATCTTGAAAGGAGGTGTAGCCAGCGGCAGGATAATTTCCCTCGCGGCGATAAGGATTTTCTGCCAGAACTGGCTGTTCCCGACCACTGCCGGTGATCAAACGATAAAGGGCATCGTAAATATAGTTAGATGAGGGATCGACTTTTTGCTGATTATTGAAAATACTGTCCCAGGCGCCGTCATTGCAGTGGGTGATATTACCCACCGGGTCGTAGACATACCAGAGTGCCTGAAGCAGTTTTTTATCACTGAGCCGGGTTGTGTTTACATTGGTTAAACGCTGAGTGGTGGTTTCATATAGATACTGGGTTTGCACACCATTGCCATAATCAATGGACAGGCGCTGGCCCGCGGCAGTGTAGTGAATACTGTCCACATAGACTTGATTGCTAGTGCCGGGGGAGACAGTGCCGGGGGAGACAGTGATGCGACTCAGCTGGCCCCCTGGATAGTACTCGGGTAAATATTGATTACCGTCCGCGTCGGTCTCAGCTACTACCCGCTGCAAGGCATCATAGGCGTATTGGGTGTTGTACTGTTCGGGTAAAAGTAATGCACTTAAAGTACCAATCCAGTTGGCTTCGGTTTTATAGGCCGCTCTTAATTGGCGAAAATTTGTCAGTGGCTTTTGCTGTAAATTATAGCTGTCGTATTGCAGCAAACCGGCCTGGTCATACTGCTGATAAATGCGCCCTCTTAAATTATTTTTTTCAGGATCGGTTTGGGATTCACCGTAGATATATTTTTCCACAATATTATTCAGCGGGCTTTCACTGTCGCCGCCGGTGACAGTCAATAGGTTGCGTCGCTGCAATAGATCATAGTCATAGTTCACGGCAAAACCACGGCTGTTATTACTGTAAAGGGGATTTCCCATGGCGTTGTTTAATGACCAGAGAGCGCCTGAATCAACCCCTATAACGTTTAATAATTCCCCGGTCAGAGAGTAGGCGTTGGTGAAATTATAAATATTGGATTCAACCAATCTGGCGTCGGCACTCTGTAATACATTGCCTTGAATATCTAAAACGAAATCATTGATATAGGTTTGCGGGTCAGTGCCATCCAGCGTATTGATATCGCGTTTTTGCACAGTGCGGCTAAAGTTATCCAGCACTTCTGTTGAGGGGGTATCGTAAAATAATGCCGCCTGTTGCAGAGCTTTTTTCTCAAAGGGATTTAATTCCGGATTGTTAATATTGGCTTTGTAGTAAGGGGAGTCCTTTACCGTATCGTCACTATCATAGTGAGCAATTTCCCAAGGGGTATAAACGGTTTGGGTGAAAAATCCTTTTGCGGTATCCACCCGAATCTCCCGTTCGAGAGGGTCATAAAAAGTGGTGGCGGCAACCACAAAGGTATCCAATACGGCGGTGTCTATATAATCAGAAGTATCCAGATAAACCGGATCAAAGGCCTTAACGGTTTTTCCCTTATTGTTGTAAACCTTGCGGCCGGAGTTGAGCCAACGGTTAGTGGTATCAACTTTGGTGACCTTATTGCCATCTACATTGTAGGCTTCGCCGGGATTTACTTTGGTTTTACTCTGTAGCTCACGACCACTGCCATCGCTATAGATGATATCTATTTCGACGCTGCTGTTGGTTGCATAGCTGTTGGTTGCATAGCTTTTGCTTGGAAAGTTATCCGCTTTTACTGATGCGGAATAGATTGGCGTGCCACTGATTGACCAAGTGCTAAGATCATAAAAGGTATAACTAGCGGCTCCCTGTAGATAGGTTTGTGGGTTATCCAGCAAGGCTTGCAGGTTAGGCGGAACTACCGGAGCACTATTGGAGAGAGGTGCAAACCCCACATCAATACCCTTCTCACTGCCATAAAAAGAACTGGTATAGACCTGACCCAAGGGGTCATAGCGAACCTCATTGGTATTGCCATTGATATCTAATGTGCTGATGGCCGCGAGGCTTTGATAATCGATGCTCTGGACTGCTGTGGTATTGGCCAAAGCATCAGTTGTCTGGGTTAGCAGTAAATTATATTTATCGTACTGGTAGTTTGTCGCGGCAGAAAACATATCGGTGGTAATTTCAATCTGATAAAACGCTGTTCCGGCGGCATAGGTCTGGCTTAATCCCGGGTTCCACCAATAGTCAGATTCCAACAGATACCCCCCCTGAGTGAGCAGGGCGGTGAGTTCGGTTGCATCTAAGACCTTTTGGAAAAGTGCCTTAATAATATCTTTATCAAAAACCGCTTCGGGCTGCTGGATCAGCAGACCCTGAGGAGTAATTTTTTGTTGATCGGTCTCTTGATACTGAAGCCGCTGCCACTGAAATAACTGCGCCGTATATTGCACTGAGTTGCCCGCCAACGCTGCATTAATCGCTGCATCCACTTCTGCCCAACTAAACACCAGTTGGCTGGGTGCCAGGGCCAAGCCGTCGATGGAATAAGCCTGCTGTTGTTGCAGCAGTGAAGGTAAATAGGTGTCTCCCTCAATATCCGATAGGGGGACATATTTCTGGACTTGGCAGGTAGTTTTTAACTGCAACTGTGCCGCTACCGTATTGGGTTTAGCCGAACGTCGCGGGTAGGCAATCTCACAGGCTTTGAGCATTTGTCCAAAGGCATCCACGGCCAATACTAGGCGCTGCCTGAGCACCGGATCAGTTGGATTGCGCTGATAGTTGTAGTCCACAGATTCCAGTTGATGGGTCGCGTAAATACCGGCACTGCCCTCCTTGGCGACCTGTAGTTGAGTCACCTTATAGCGATAGCTACTCACTGTATAAGGGGCATCGGCGAGTTCCCCAGCAGCGGCTTGAGTATTTGGCACTGGTGCCAGAGGGGCGTACAGTTCGCGATGTAATAGCTGACCTTTAAGCCCGCGATGGGCTGCGGACCAATCACTGGCAAGGGGTGCCTGGACGCGAAAAACAAATTCACTGTCAGGCATTAAATAGGCCTGTGTATCCCCCTGATAGAATTCCTCACTGAGCTGTAGATAGTAGCTTTCTAAGTCATAGACACCGGTGTGATACCAGGAACGGGTGATCAGGGGCGGCACATCATAGGGCTGGCTGTTTAGACTTAAAGCCTCGGCATCTTGACGCTGCACATAGCCAAAGCCGCGGAATTCTCTATAGACCGGATCGAAATAACCATGCCGGTAACTGTAGGTCTGCTGCTGTACCGTGCCGGAGACGCTGTCCACTTGACGACTGGCGGCCACCACCTGCACCGGGAAGGGCAGGCGGGTGAGCCAGTCGATGCCCTTGGCTTTATCTTCGAGGTAATAATGGGTTGAGGGTTTGTAATCGATACTGGTCTGTAGACCCAGCTGATTGTCAGTGGCTATAAGCAGATAGGGTTTGCTCTCCTGAATAAAATCATAGGCCCAATGCTGGGGAGCGGGATCGTTATTACTGATCACCATTGCCGCGGCACCCTTGCCATAGACATCGGCGAAACTCACCTGACTGATCTGAGTCCAGGGCGTGGGCAGGGCAATACGTATAGGGTCGGCAAACTGATTGCCACTTTGATTGAGATAAATAGCCGCGTGATCATCATGGCCATAAATCAGATCTGGCAAGCCATTGCCATCCAGGTCGGCAATAAATAGACGGGAGCTATCAAATTTCTGGCCCTGCTTTTCATTAAGTTCTCCATTAAAGCTCGGTGCATTACCGAATAAAATCGGTTCGGCAAATTGCCCGTAACCCACGCCCGGCCAACACTGGATACGGCCACTGGTGATTCTTACCAAACACTGGGTGCCACCGCCGAGTATATCGACAAAGGTCCACAGCTCCTGTGAATCACCCTGGCGTTGGCTGGGTAGTGCCTGATCGTTTAGGGCGATAATAGGACCGTTAAAACCCTGACCGGCTTTGTTGGTATATAACCGCAGTTGTTCTGGTTGCACCTGGACAATATCGGCGAGACCATTATTCACCAGATCAACAAATTGGTTGTCGGGCTCATTCATAACCGTGGGGGAATATTGCAACGGCAAATAGTTTTTCCAGTCGCCGTCTGACTGCACTTTGTAATAGCCGGACTCAGCCACGTCGGGGCCAGAGACCAGCAGATCAAGATGGCCATCACCGTCTAAATCCATCAACTGTAAGCCGCTTGTATTGACGGCTCTTGGCAGGGGAAAGGCGGCGGGCACCAGGGGCTGACTGTAGTCGACACCCCTGCTGTCCTTTCCCGCAGCCTCAGGGCTAAAGTACATTACGCTCTGCTGGTCAGCGTATAAAACCCCGGGCAGACCCTCGCCATAAAGATCGACAAAATTATAATTCGGTGCCCGTAGAACACCGGCCAGGGCGCGATCGTCCTGTCGCTCCATGGGTACAAAATCGCCGCCCCTAGGTTTGAAATCACTATAGGTTAATAGCAGTGCGGGCTGGGACTGGGTGCTGTAGCTGTCGCTGTATAAGCGATATCCGGTCATCTGAGCAGAATTCAATAAGCTTAGGGTGGTGGATTGTTGGTAGCCAAAAGTAGTGGCGCTAATTAATACAGGCTCCGACCCCAGTTCGCTAAAGCAGTGAAACATCAAGACACCGCGACACAGGCGATGAGTGCGTATTTCAAAACCGGCGGCGTAATGGGAAAAGCTATCCGGGCGACTAGCCCAAGGTCTCACTGGTACGCCATGATTTTCATCTATATCGGCTAGATCGTATTCCCCATAGTCGAAGGCTATATCAAATAGATAGGTCTCGGGCCAAGGCTGGTTGGCGACGTAGGGGGTGGTATTGCCATAGTAGATATGTTGAATATATTTGTTCGCGGTTTCACTGCGATTGTTTTCCCAAATAGTCTGGGCAACATTGTCACTATTCTCCGCTTTATAAATATAGTGCCGGCAGCTGCCTTTGGGTTCATAGATAAATTCTAGCAACCACTGATAAACCCGCTCCGGATGATCCGGATCAAAAATTTGTGCCGCTGGAGTTTTGCCATAAACAGAGGTGACATTAGATTTATCGACGGTCTTCCAAAATACCCCTAATGTCTTTTGATTTTGCCACTGCTCCAAAAGCATAAAGCTATTTTCAATACGCGGTTGAAAACCGATAACAGAGTAGCTGTCGCCGTCTAAGGATTCCTGCCGTTCACTGCCGCTGACAACAATCAGGGTTTCCCCCCCGGGTCCAATATAACTGTCTTGATCGGTATAGCGTGGAACCCCGGTTGTGGTTTTGCGACCAATACGCGGCAAACCCAAATCAAAGCCCAAACCGAAAGTGCCATTGCCACCAACGGAAACATAGTTGAGTTCCAGTTGCGGTTCAAAATCGCGACAGGGACTGGTGGTCAGTGGGATACTTAAGTTCGCCGTGCCGGTAAATTCATCGGCGCGAAATGACTCTCCCATCCCACTGATGGCGCCACCGCCTTTTGGCAAACTGATTTCCTGCACCTGAATGCCGGTGCTGTCCTCTGAAGGATTTTGTCCTGCATTAGCCGACTGCTCAGCCTTGCTATAGGCCTCAATTTTTTTATCCGCTGCTGATTGTCTGTCGTTGTCATTCATAAGTTGGGTGGCTGCCATACATGTCAGTGAAAGGAATTGGCCCTGGGCTTCCTGAAAGAGAGCCTCAGGGCTGTTGAGCTCTAGCTACAAAAGCAGTTACAGAAACTCTCTGTTTCTGGGTCATAGACTAATATTGCACGGTCTGGCGGCCAGCCATTCTGTTTACAGAGATTATTAATTTCACCCCTATATTCTAGACAGACTGATCTAGGGCAGTCCGGGGTTTGCTGGTCAGGGGGGGGCGCCGTCCCTGAAGCTGGCATTCCTATGGGCGCTCTATCTGGCTCTTTAGTCGGCGCATCTTTATTCTTTCCGCCGCCACCGCCACCGCCACCGCCACCGCCACCGCCACTTGCCATGATGGCTTGAGGCTCATTCCAGCGGGTATAACCAGGACGATCGGGATGGGAATCAGGGCAGAACTCGGTGGCCAATTTGGCTTTATTGGCCGTTATACAGCCACAGAGATTACACATCTTGTTTGATTTGCTTTTGGATTTTCCGGTAGATTTTTCGGTAGATGTTCTTGTAGCTAAGAGCGCCGCGGCTTTGTAGATTAATTTCTTTGGCGGCTCAATATAATGTGGGCAAGCAGCGCAGGCGCTCAGGCGCGACTGATAGACCTCATCACTGGCTAGCTGTGCCCCTGATCCAGTCCAGACCAATAAGGATTGCGCGGCTTTTTTTAATAGCTGGGTATTACTCCGTTCAATGATTTTCCCCTGTGCAAGCATACTATCTCCCTCTGCGGTAAATCGATGGGGAGGGCTGGCCAACAGATGATTTAAAAAGTTTCCAGAATGACGGGTCATAATAATATTCGCCGCGTAGGTGGAATCTTCAACCATGCTGACAAACACATCGCGACTCACCGGCTTTTCCAGTTTCAAAAATTGCGCCAGTTTTCGACAGCCCTCTTCAACGGATTCGAACTGATCAAAACCAAAAGTTGATTCATTTAACATAACAATCTCCTTATCTTATGTGGTGGCGCTTTTCATCTGCACTGAGCAGAATGATCAGACGCCACCGTGCAAAAGAGTTTTTAACAAACGGTAAATTCGGCTGAATTAGCCGCCGGATCCAGCGTCAGACCGGTCACCGAACGAACATTCTCTACGGTCACTTTATACTTGGCACCCTCCTTATAATCCGCTGTTAATACCACTTGATTCTCCTCAGGCCCCACAAGCTCGACATTACTGATCGCCAAGACAGGGTCGAGTTGATAATTGCCGATCACTACTGCCTCTTCTGGATTCAGTGGTGCATCGAAGTCGATGGTCGCCTGAGTGGTGCTGTCAGATTGGGCGCCGGTGACACTCAAGAAGTCTGGGTCACCGCCAGCACAGACCGGTAGGGGAAGATACTGCATGGAATTTTGATAGGTCTTAATACGGCAGCCCAGGGCTGTTTCATGGCAGCCAACAATCGGGTTATCAAGCTTGTCGGGAATAGTATTAAACAGTGCTTCGATTTGCTTAAGGCCTGGGAAAATGGTGTTGGGGTATAGAGGATAAAATACATTGGTGAGTACGCCCGGTACATCCTCGTCGGCCTGAGGTTTGCAGTTCATACCATCAGCGCCCAGGGTATTATCATCAAAACGTGCCACGCAGTAGGCGACGATTAAGGCCACGCCTTCCCAGTCCAATTGCTTGGCATGTAAGAGTCCACCCTGAAGTAATACCACGGGACGGTTATCCAAATAAAAGGCGAAGGCATTGGCTTGGCGGCTGGGGTAATCAACAATCATACTAATGTGCGGATAAAAACCGTGGAAAATGGTCAGCAGCCAATCGGTGCGGGTCATAACGTTTTTATCAACAACTGTGTCGTTGCGTCTAATGGCATCCGCTTGCTTTAGGGTGAAATAGCCCTGAGGTTCGATGTCTTTCGGCATGCTCAGCACATGAGTATGATCTAGGTGTAGAAAGACACCTCCGGCTGGGGTAGCTTTTCTACCGGCATTAGACGAACTGCACAGAGCGCTTAAAAAGTGCGAGACATCCATTGTCGGTGAGGCCGCCTGACAGGCTAATTGAGCGGTGTCCTCAGACAGGGACTCTTGATATTGGTGAGAATTAAATTCAGGTTTTTCCGTAGCGGATACCGACAGACCCTGTTTGGTGAGTTCGTTGTAAAACAGCTGGACGGCATAGTCCCCTGAAATAAGTCCCTGGGTGTTGAGTAGATGTCCTTCAAGGGAGCTGGGCATATCGTGTGAGGTGGCGATATTCCACACACCGCCAATATAACTTTTGATATTGTACTCAAGGATTTCGGTCATGCTGCCATCGGCGGCTTGGATGCTATCGCTTTTTTTCAGCTGCCGAGCGCGTATCAATTTATTGTCTGCGGTAAGAAAAGTATGGTCCAAGGTGACGACAATAATTTTTAATTCCTCGTCTTCCTTGTAGGTGATATGACACATTTCCGGCTGCATGGTGTCGGGGGCGGTACCGTCTGAAAATTTAACTTCTTTTTCTACCCAGACACCATTGTCCCGAGCCAGTACCGGATCATTTAATTCAAATGATTGTATCGCCGCAGTGGTGGTTGCAGTCACTGCAACAGGGGTATTGTAGGCAAGGCACGAACAGGTACAGTCACAGCATGTGCCTGTGGTGGGATCACAGACCAAAACCAGATGGTTAACTGGCCAACCGTTTGCTTTGCATATTTTATTGATTGAGTCACTGACACCACTACAGTGCGGCGCACTACACATATTGCTCATGATAAAAACTCCGTTAGTTTGTTGGTTGGTAAGCTTGATTAAAAAGTTACAGCGATTTTGGTGTTGTTAATTCACGTGCTATTAATCCAGGTGCTATTTATCTAGCCGCTATCGATCTAGGCACTATCGATCTAGGCACTATCAATCCTTCGGGCGCGTTGCGTTATAGGAAATCAAGAGCGCCATGGATGTGAGTTTGTCCGCGGCAATCAGTCCGCTTTCAGGATCTAGGATGCCGCTGGGTACATCGCCTTTGGCCACCGAGATAGACCAGGTTTTATCCACCCAGCTACTGATGTCGATATCGGTCAATTGTGCGATGATGCTGTCATTAAAGATCAGAGTTTCATCTTCACCGTCAATGGATAGGGTCGCGGTTAAAGTGCCTCCCAATGTCACCCCTTCGGGTAAATCCAGCTGCACATAAAGAGAGGTGATATTGCCCAATTGCAGATTGGCCGGGAAGTAGGCGGCCTGCATATCAAAGTTCAATTGCTGGCTGGTGGCCGCGGCGACTGGATGTAAAAAGCTGTACCAGGCATTGGAAAATGTCATGGCCAAATTAAACGCCCGCTGGCCCATATAGGGAATGCTGGACAGTAGCTGTCTGACTTGGCTGGCAAACACCGCGCCGCCATCCAGTGCGGTGTATTTCACATTGATAATCACATCAGAGAGGCTCTCATAATCGATCAGATTATTGGACTTGGGCATTTCCAAACGCCAGTTGGAGACGGCTCCGGTGCCCTCGAAGGGCAGGTAGCGTTCGTCGTTAAAATCGAGGGCAAAGGTGCCGTTGTCTTGCAGGCCTTTGGAGATAGCTATCTTTTGATTGGCCCGCCAGTTGGAGCGCAGGGTGCCACTGTCGGGGGTGTCGCTACCGACGCCCAATAGATAGGCCACGGCATCTTCATCGGCTTCGACCAAAATCTGATTGCCCAGTTGAATTAATGTGGCCTTGAATTCTTGATAGGGGCCCAACACCGCAGGAATGGTGATGGATATGGATTTGATCTGCCGCGCATACTGGCCGGGGTAATCTTCATCAAATAACAGCTCGTCAAAGCGGAAGGCACATTCACCGTCGTTTTGTAAATCCAGGAAGGCACGGGGATCCAGTGACAACAATGAAATGGTTTTTTCAATTTCAAAGGAACGGGTATTATTTTGATAATAGGCCTGCTCCATCTGCGTGAGATTTAGTGCTAACTGGTCGCCTGAAAGAAGGCCCTTGTAACTGCTATTCCAGTATTCAAAATTAATAAATTGCTGGTTCGAATTGAGCTCGTACTGATAGGTCTGCTGTGCTGCCATGGCCATTTCCAAGGCGACCCTATAAGCCTCCCGGAGCACTGTACTCAGGCGACCCCCCATCCATTGATAGAGCTCTTTGCTGGTGAATTTGGTTTTATAAAAGTCGCTGGTTTGCTCGGTGTTGGCAATGGTGGCCTGGTGAATGGTTAACTGCTGCTGGGCACTTTGCAGCTGTAGTTCAGTGGCGGCGATCTGGCTTTTCAGCTGATCGGTATTAAAGCCGGTTTGGGTCAACTGATGCTGCCAGTCTTGCTCGCGTCTTTCGTATCCCGAGATGGTTTGGCTCACAGTGCCAACAGTGCCGGCTATATCGGATAGAATCTGTAGCACTGAACCGGCGGCGGTTAAGCTGGCGCCAAGCTGTTTGCCCCCGTAAGTCATGGCGAACGGTGAGCCGGCATTGGGCACCAGATAACCCAGGGCTGCCGCTGCTTGGACAGCACTGCCGGCAGTATTCAGCACCGAGGACAGCACCACCATGGCGATATGCAGTGACTCTGATGGCAATAGACCCTCATCCACCAGACCCTGGTAATAACTGTGATCGACGCTGGAGGCTTCTAAACTAATATCCAGACCACTGAGGGTTTCCTGTAATTCCTCAATCTGTAATTCCCGCACCCGAGTGGTTAAGTCGAGAATTTTCAATTCCTGTGCCGACTGTATCTGCGCCAGTTCTTCGGCATCGGCTTTTTCCAACACGCTCAATAAGGCGTTGCCGATTTGCGCTAGCTGGGCGGTGAAGTTTTTCGCCAGGGCCATAGCGGTACTAAAGCGATAGGGCGGTGCCGAGGTGGGCAGCTGTTGCACGGCTTGGGGGCTGGCACCGCCAGCAACGGCTTTGACCAGTGCAAAGGGATCGATGGGCGGTTCAAAGAGTGCCAGTTGACGCACCACACCCTGAATATTCATGCAGTGGCGTATTTTGAATAAACGATCTTCAACTTTATCCCAGTAAGCCACAAGCTCAATATTTTCTGGCACACAAAAGTAAATATCTAAATCGTTAAAGGGCACAAATCGGTCTTGCTGTGACTCTGTTGCGGCTTCTGTCTCAGATCCGGCTACGGTCACTGTTTGGCTGTCAGTTGGCAGTGCATTCTCAAGGCCAATTAAGAACTGTGGAATATCATCGCCGTACTGTTGCTGAATATCATCAAAGCTGAGCGGCTCTTGCTGCTGGCAGGGACCCACGTCCACTGGCTTCGGGCCCAGAATTTCTCGGGCCAGAATATACAGCAGGGTGGCGCGGGTAATCGACTCCCATGTATCCAGCGTGAATTCGTAATCGCCCCACTCTAATAGCAGATCCACATAGCGCATAACAATGGCTTTTTGATAGGCACTGGTGCGCAGTTGGGCCACCGCATGGGGATCAAAGGGCTGGTCGTTATAGACTTTAATCTGTGCCGGATCGCTTAATATTTCGAGCAAGCTTTCTACGGTGTAATCGCGAAATTCAACAAATCGCCAGAAACGATCTTTGGGATTTTGGGCAGTGGGATCTGCGCCTTCCGGGACAGTGGGATTAAAAATATATTCGAGCCAGGTTTTAGCCTGTTCAAAGTCTTGATTTTGACGCAGTTGATTGGAGGCCATCCAGGGCATATACAAAAAGACTTCGTAAAAATAGCGACCATAGGGGCCGTTGTAATCGATACTGTCGCCTGCCATTAGGGCTGGGGGAATAAGATTAGGCGGTGGGGTTGGGCCGCCGGGGGTTTGATAAAAGCGCGAGAATGGGTACAGGGGATTTTTCGGCGTCACCTGCATAGTCACATCTAGCAGGGCTGGGACACCGCCGGCAAACAATGCTTGGGTCAGGCGCGAGTCGGCACCGGTTGATAAACGTTCCACTGACCACTGGATATCTTTTATTTTTTGCGGGTCATCGGTAAAGGGCAGGGCGGTTAAATCCGTTTCATTGGTCTGTTTGGAAAGCCCCTCATTATTTATTGTTATATCTTCAATTTTTTTCAAATTTTTCTGCGTTGAACGAATTAAAAAGGTCTCCGCAGCATTATTAAAAATAAACCAAAAGGGCATGTTCACCACCGGCGTGGAGCGGCCGCTGCGATCTGACACGTGGTACATCAAAGGCACAGGGGGTTGGTCTGGCACTATGGGATAGCCGGCGCCCTGTCCGGTGTAGTTGAGCAGATAAATGTTGTCCATCTCGGCAATGCTCAGAGTCGGCACCTGGCCCGGTGGCAGAACTACCCTTGGTGTAAAGGGGATATAGGGCATCGGGGGGTCGACAAAAACCTTTACCGAGAGGGCAAAGACATTGGTCGGCGAGGTGTTGAGACTGGGGTCCAGCAATATGCCCTGATTATAAAAGGTGGCGCCTTGCAAGCCACTGGCATCCGCCGTCCAGTTAAACAGGGATGAATTGTAGAGCTGCTCCGCCAGGGTATAGGCATCGGGGTTTGGGATTTTCGCTGCATCCGGGGCTGTCGGCTTTACAGTGCCACTTTTAGACGCATAGAAGCTGCCAAAGTTAAGCAAAATCCGTTGATCCGCTTCGTTCTCACCTCTGATCACCACCGGTGATACGGTGCGCCATTCAATATCGGAAACCTGTATATCGCTGGGATTGATCTGCGGGGTACTGTACTTATCCTGCATGGGATCGAAGTCGATGACCATTTCGCTGAGGGTCTGGGGGTTCACCCAGCGACCACTGGCATTGATAAAGCTGTACTTAATCACCGCGTGGGTGTCCACCGAGTTGGAGGCATTGCCACCCTTAACTTCGGACACTGAGCTGTCGCTCTGTTCCACCCAAAACAAAAACAAACGGTTAAAAGCAAATACCGGTGCGGCGGTCTCGGCGGCAATAGTCTGGTCGATTTTCTCCCAGGAGGTCCAGGATAAGTTGGCCACTTTGCGCTGAATATAATAGCTGTAGGGCTCCTCGGCGGTGCGCGCCACAATTACTACGGTATCAACAATGGAACCTGGCACAGCCGGGTCAGGGGCTTTGCCATAGTAGGCTCCCACCTGTTTGAGGCCGGCTAAAATATTAAAGCCTTCAAAATAATCCAGGTAGACGTCATTGACTGTTTCGGGGGTAATATCATTGGCGGTTAAGCCATCTCGGGCGCCATTAAATAGGGGGGTGCTGTCGGAGCGCAGTTCTGGTTCCAGATAATTTTCTGGGTATAAAAAGATCTTGCGATTGGCCTCCCACAGACGATAGCTGGATAACCAGCTCCACCAGGTGGTGGGAATCGGTAGCTTGCTAACCCCGGGCTCAAGCATCATATGGGCCCGATTCATATACAGCTGCACTGACAGAATCGCCTGTTTGATATAGGAAATATCCGAACAGCCGCTCATTTCAATATCGATCAGCAGGTAGTCATAGAGGTCGTCATAGCTGGTGAATTGTGGATAGGTTTGGCGGTATAAATAGAGGGCATAGGCGGCTAATACATCGCGGCTTTTTTCATTCACCGTATCCAGTGAGGGGCGGTAGTTTTCCAGCCATTCGGGGCCGTCATAACGAGCCTTGAGTGCGCCGATAGCCACCACCGCAGCATCGTTGTATTGGGACCACTCGTCATTGGTCACATCTGCGCCCAGGGTACCCAACTCGGCCAACATCAGCAGCAGGTTCATGCTCAGTGTCAGCTTGCCCCCGAGATCAAAGCATGACTTCATATGGACAATGCCAGCCACGGTGTTGTAGCGTTCATCTTGACTAAACAGCGTATCCACTAAGAGTTCAATCTGTGCCTGATTCCAACCGGTTAAGAGTGCGAGGTTCTCAAATTTAGGCTCGTTAGCTGCACCGGTTATCGGCTGCTGAAAATACAGGGCTAAGCGATTTTGGGTGTCGTTAAACTCCAGCATCAACCATTTGTAGAGCCAGACTGAACGGACCACTTGAATATTGATTTCATCGAAGGTGCTAAAGCCAAAGGGGGCTGGGTTTTGAATAATACTGCGAATATCCGTTGTCGATAGTTTTAGCTGATCGACCAATACCAGCACCCGATTCATCAGTTCAATAAACTGCTGCATGGGCGCCGAGATACTCGACCCTGGAGGCTGCAAAAACGCCGCGACAAAATAGCCGAGATCAACATCAGTGGCGATTAGGGGGCTAAGATCCAATACCGTAAGAGTGTCCGCCCGGTAAAACAGCGCTAGCTGCTCGGATAGATTGAATTGCTGAATACCCTGGTTGGGATTTTCTTCAGTGGGTGCGCCGCCGTAAGTCAGTAGAGTACTGACCACATAATTAATCCGCGACTGAGTTTCCAACAGCACCTTGCGCACCTGGGCAATCATTGCATCCCGAGTCGACTGGGGCGTGACATTGGGGAATAGGTAGCTTAAATCGGTGCTGCTGGTAAAACTTGCCGAGAGCACACCATTGGCATCCAATACCTGATTGTCTATCAATAGATCATAAGCCCCGGCTGATTGGCTGGGGTCGATCATGGCATTGATAAACGAGCTGGCATTGAGTGGATCAACAAAGGCAATGGTTGAAAAATTCACCGACTTTTGCAGCACAACACCGTACTGATTGATAAAAGCGGTCCCCGAGTCACTGAGTTTTGTAAAGTAATCCGCCGACAGTTCCTCGTTAATATCCTGATTGATAAAACTCTTTTGATTGAGCAGCCAATCCTGTGCCGATGCCCATAGGGACTTTAAAAAATTCGGCAGTGCCTTGAGCACGGTCTCGTTGTTAAAGGACTTATTAGATTTATTTTCAAGGGCGTATTGCAGGGCGAAACTATTTAGTTGGCTGCTGCGAAACCAAACGGCGTTTTCCATAACCCTGATTAAACTATCAAGGCTGTCCACTTTACTGATGCCCAATAGCTCCAATAAATTTAAATAATTGGTCACCGATAAACGATTCAGCTGTGCCGTTTTGGCATAGCTATAGAGCAGGGATAGATTGGTTACGGTTAAGGGCACCACGCCATTATTGATACCCAGTGCCTGTAGCGCTTGGTTGCCAATAAGCGTCAAGTCGTTATCACTGACCCCAAGGCCTGCCCGCAGGCGAGCGCGAATACTGGCATTGGTGTCCTTGCCCGGGTCAACTGTCCAGTCTAACAACGGATCTGTATAGAGCGGGTTATCGCTGTAGCTGGGGTGATAGATCGGCAGGGCGTCAGCTGAGATTTCCTCTGAAGGGTAAACAATTCCATAGGCTCCCTGGGGCGCCTCGGCAAAGGCTACGGATACGCTGAGTGCTTGGGTGGTTGCACTGACGCTGTCCACCACACGCACTTCGCCGTTGATATTAATGCGCATGCCCACAGCGATCTGGGCTTGAAAATCACTGCTGCTGCCGGTAACTTTTTTCTTGTCCGCGGCATCCACGCTCATGGTTCCGGTGGCGGTAAATGCCGGGGCGCTACCTGCAGGAGAGTTTAAAATTGCTGGAGAATTAAATAGCTGATCAAACAAATCTTTGGGCCTGTTGATATCCTCTACACCAATGGTTTTAATCGGCCCATAGAGTGCAATCACCTCAGCTAGGCTAATGGCGTAACTGTTGGCCAGCAATCTGGCGCCCCCGAGAGCTTTGATGCAGGCTTCGTCGATTTCATCTCCACCCTGGCTTTGAATAAACCAATCCAAATTTTCTTCATCAATTCCGCTGGTTTGAGCCAGGCGGATAAAGCGGTTTAAGCGATCCAGTGCGGCAAGGTCAATATGGCGGATCATGGAGACTGGCCAATTCGGATCTACTCGATCCACTTCAATGGCTAAGTACTGGCTTGGGGCTAAACCTTTGTTGATAAATAATTGACTGGCAATGCCCGCCTCAAATTCCTGGGGGCTTAAGCGCTGCTCTAATAAAAATTCTAGGGAGTCAAAACTGAGGCCCACTTGCCGACTAAAGTTCACCGTCAGACTGAGGTCGTCAATGGGGGACACTGACATGGCCAGATTAGTGCTGGCAGTCAGCCAGCTATTGGCCACTTGAAGTTCGGTAGCCGAACTAATGGCGGTGACCGCATTGCGCTGTGAGCCCACTAGAACCAGATCGCCCACCACTAACTCAGCGGTAAAGGCGGTACCTTTTCCTGTAACTGTTGTTTGATTTTTCACTGTGCTGACAGTGCCGGTGGCGTCGAAGGGTAAAATACGCGAGCTGGGGGCGCCGTAGACAGTGGCAATCTCACTGGCAGTGGTTAGCGTTGTACTGATCAGCTGATATTGTGTGGGGCTTAATTTTAGAGCCTCTTGGGCAACATTAAACTGGCTTGGCAGATTTGCGCCGGGTTTTGAATAGGGGCTGGTGACAAAGTTTTGATAGACACTTACTAGTGGACCGTCCAGTGCATCTAGATAGGTGCGGGTACGAAAAAGTGGCAAATTAAACGGTTGGTTAAACGGATATTTCAACTGTGAAAACTGGCGATAGATATCCGGCCAGGCGGTTTTATCCGCTATATACTGTTCCAGCACCTGAATAACAATCTGTATAAAAGGCACTAGATTGGTGGTCATTTCCGCCGTGAGGGGGATTTGGCTAATATCCGGTCGGCGGGATTTAAAGTGCCAGTCCCCCGGGATATTGGGGTTAATATCTGTGGAATCGATATAGGCATAAACAATGCGCAGCATATCTGCCAGATAGGCGGCGGGGCCAAAAAGCGATTCATCATGATCACAGCTGCAATAATCCAGAGAGCCAAAAAAGTCCTGATAATTGGGAATAGCTTTGACGTAATCCTGAACATCGTCGGGCTGACTATTCATCTGGCTGGAACGGTAAAACGGCGAGCCGGCTGTAGATTTTAGGGTCACTGCCAGCATGCGGGTTTTTTGCTTAACCGCCATTGCCCGTCGATGCAGTTGGCGCATCTCCTGCTCATCCATTAGCAGGGCATCTTCATAGCGAGCAACAAAAACATCCTCTGGGTGCTGAGCTATATGATGTGCTGAGTGCAAGCCGGCCTCTAATAAGGCGGCTACTGTGCAGCTGTTATTGTCCAGGCGATGCAAACGTTGCAGTGTCATCAGCTGACCCATATGGTCATCGCTTATAGACTCGCCGATATTTTTTTTCTGTTTCGCGCGAATAAAATTAAAGTCGCGTATGTCCACTTCGGGATATTCTTTAGAGAAGATATCAATAATGTCAGTTTTCACGGCTTTACCTTTTCTTATAACGCCTATTTGAATTCGTCAAATTAATATTTTTATGACGAGGTTTTTATTACTACGCCAGCGCATTAAATTTCATAATTAAAATTCGGTAGTTGATCTCTGCCATGAAATATGTGGCTTAAAAAATAGGCGTTAGTATTTGTGGGGAGCTTGGATAGGGTCGGAAAAGGGAAAAGTAAAATCATCAAGTAGTGAAAATTAGAAAATATTTATGGCTTATTTTCAGCATATTTGGGAGTTTAATAAGATTAATGATGAGATTAAAAAGGGATATTAAAACTGAAATATGGAAATGAAAAACCCGTTATTGGTGGGAATAACGGGTGGAGAGAGAAATTAGGAAAGATAATCTGGATCAAGTCGATCCGTCGTGCTGTGCTCTTTATGGCGATAGGCTGGAGGCGCTTTTGTCGCTAAAGGCTTTTTTCATAAGGCTAATGGCTTTTCATCCCGCTAAAGGCTTTTACGCCGTGGTTAATATCGAGATGGTTTCCGGTTCTTGCAGCAGCGGTTGGATCTGCCCCAATGCGTCTTTGCGCGCTGAGGAGTCTTTCCAGGCCTGCCAGTCGGCGAGGGATTCCATCTGAATCAATGTGTAGCGGATACTCGGCTCATTGAGGTCTTTAAAAGCCTTGCTGGAAATAAATCCTCTGGCCGGTACGGCGGCTTGAATGATTTTCCGGGAAAACTCTTCGTAGGTGCTCTCCATTCCGGGAGCGAGGATTCGTTTGATCAGTACTGCGAGCATGTTTTGTGCGCCTTCTGTGGTCTAGGGGCAGATTAACATGTTGTAGCCACCGGGATAAATACCGAATTACAGGGAAATCAATTTGACTTCAATTCCCGAAGCGACTAGATTGCAGGCTCTTGCTTCTGCAATAGGTTCTCAGTTTTAGTCAGATCGGTTTTTGACTAATAAGAGTTAAAAGGGAAGTTGGTGCGCTCCGCCAAGCTTGGCATATGGAGCTATCCCAACACTGCCCCCGCAACGGTAAATAAGAATGTTTAGTAGTGATGCCACTGTGTGTTTTTAAGCATGGGAAGGTTACTAAGCAGAACAGCTATACAGTGCTTTCAAGTACAATCTAGCTGTTCACTTATGAGTCCGGAGACCGGCCTATCGCAACGCAGACAAACCGCGGGGTGCGGTCTTGTGCTGATTGACAGTCTCTGTCGGTTTTCTTGCACGCCCCCGTAAATTAAAATTAATCACTCGGGTGTGAGTGTAAGAGAACCTAATAATGAAACTAATTTATACCTCTGCAGCTATTGCTGCTCTGTCCCTGCCTGCCGCTAATCTACTGGCCAATGATGATATTGATAACATTATTGTCACAGGTACCAGAATGCCTAGTAATCTGTCTGATAGCCTCTCGGCCGTGACCCTATTACAGCGTGCTGATATCGAGCGCTATCAGGCCTCAGACCTATTTGAATTGCTGTCCCGTGTTCCTAGTGCCTCTTTTGTGCGCAACGGTGGTCGCGGCAGTTCGACTTCCTTTTCCCTGCGTGGCAATCAGAGCGATCACAGTCTGTTCCTTATTGATGGCGTCCGTATTGGCAGTGCCACCACGGGCGGTGCAAGCCTAGCCTCGATAAATCTGGCAACGGTTGAGCGCATCGAAATTATCCGTGGGCCAAAATCAAACCTCTATGGTGCCGATGCAATTGGTGGTGTAGTGAATATTATTAGCCGCAAAACATCAGATCCCTCGGTGTTAAATATTGAGACCTCATTCGGCAGCAACAATACCTCTGAGACCACAGCAGTCGCTGGCTTAAATGGAGATCGTTTCAACTTTACGGCAGCGGCTAACGTGCTGCATACAGATGGCATTGATAATACCGAATCCACTGATGGCGTTAATGGCGACGACGACGCCTACAGAAACAATTCTGTGGCATTAAATCTGCGCTACCAGCTCAGTGATCGCGCGACCTGGAAACTGAGCTACAACCGCAATGAAACGGAGTCGGAATATGATGCGGGCTGTGGCGACGCTCTGACCTATGCGTCGATTGACTGCAATATCTTTTCCGTAGGTCAGGTCGATGCTTTAGCCTCCTCGATTGATGTCGCATTTAGCGATCAGTGGCACAGTAGTTTTCAGATTGGCCGCACCAATGATGAAGGTATGGAATTGGCAGATAATATCGATATATCCACTACCTATAATGCCGGTGAGTTCAATACACAGAAGACAGAAGCCACCTGGGTTAATAATCTCTTTTTAGCTGATCAGCACACATTGACTCTGGGCCTCGATTACCTGCGTGACGAAGTGACCAGCTCGACCAACTACGATGAAGCCACAAGAGACAACAAAGCGGCATTTGCCCAGTATCAGATTCAGCTTGGCGCGGTGGATACCAACTTTGGTCTGCGTTACGACGATAACGAACAGTTTGGTGATTTCACTACAGCCTCATTTCTGGCGGGTATGAACCTGACCGACGACCTGCGATTAATCGGGTCAGTGAGTGAGGGCTTTAAAGCGCCTACCTTTAATGATCTCTATTACCCAGGTAGTGGCAATAGTAGTTTTAAACCGGAGGAGTCAACCAATTACGAGATCGGTTTAAACGCTAGCTTAGGCAATGCTCTGCTCACAGTTGCAGTATTTAACAATCAGCTGACCAACTTGATTCAATACAACTCATCGACATTCGAAACCGAACAAACCACGGAAGTAGAGATTACCGGTATTGAGTTTAATTTGGATACTGAAGTTGCCGGTTGGGCGCTATCGCTATCGGGCTCGGTAATCGATCCTGAAAACAAGGGCAATGGTAAGCTGTTGCGCCGCCGTGCAGAGCAGTCCATGAGCTTTGATGCGGACTATGGCTTTAACGATCTAACACTGGGCTTTACCCTGCGCAGCGAAGGTCATCGCTTTGATGATGCGGATAACACGATTAAGTTAGGCGGTTATACCACTAGCGCAATCCGTGCCAGCTACCGCATCAATGATGAGTGGGCGGTGAAAGCCAAGGTTGATAATCTAACCGACAAAGAATATGTGACAGCGTCTTCTTTCGGACTGGGCAATTACCGGTCTGTGGGTAGAGAGGTGATGTTTACTGTCGCCTATACGCCTTCTTTCTAATAACCCTGTTGGGCTCTTCTTGAAGTGAAGAGCCCATTTTTGAGCCCAACTTTGAGCCCAACTTGAGAGGCACGCCAACAATGAGTGAAGATAAAAAAGCAGTGGAAACAAAAGACGAAAGTCATAAGCGTAAGATGCAAAATCAGAAAGAAAAGGTCGACGCCAAGATTGCTGCGTCGGACGAAGAGCGCGGGGTAATGATTGTACTGACCGGCGATGGCAAGGGTAAAAGTAGCTCGGCCTTTGGCATGGTGATGCGCGCTATGGGTTACGGCTACAAGGTTGGCGTTGTACAGTTTATTAAGGGCGAGCAGCTCTCCGGTGAAGAGCTCTATGTCAGAGAGAAATGCCCCGAGATCGAGTTCTATCAAATGGGCACCGGTTTTACTTGGAATACTCAGGATCGCAGTGGCGATATTGCTGCCGCGGAGCGAACCTGGGCGGTGGTTGAGCCGATGCTGAAAGATGAGAGCCTTCACCTAGTGATTCTCGATGAGCTCACTTATATGCTCAGCTACAAATATCTCGATGAAGAGATGGTGCTTAAAGCCTTGGCCAACCGACCTAAAAACCAGAGTGTTGTAGTCACTGGTCGCGGCGGCGGCTCAGCGATTCGCGAGTTGGCGGATACGGTGTCTGAAATCAAAGATGTTAAGCATGCCTATCACGACGGTGTTAAAGCCCGCAGAGGCGTTGATTTCTAAGATGAACACCCAGGCCTGCACGTTAATGGTTCAGGGCACGACATCAGATGCAGGGAAGAGCGTTCTGGTGGCGGGTCTGTGCCGCGTGTTGGCCAATCGCGGTGTTAAGGTTGCCCCGTTCAAGCCGCAAAATATGGCTTTAAACAGTGCAGTCACTGAGAACGGTGGTGAAATTGGCCGTGCTCAGGCACTCCAGGCTCAGGCCTGTTTTCTCAAGCCTCACACCGACATGAACCCAATCCTGCTCAAGCCCTCCAGTGATACTGGGGCTCAGGTGATTATCCATGGCCATGCTATTAGCCATATGGATGCGGTGAAATATCATGATTATAAAAAGGTCGCGATGGATGCAGTGATGCAGTCTCATGGCCGCCTTGAAGAACAGTATCAGGTAGTCGTAGTGGAAGGTGCTGGCAGTCCCGCGGAGATCAATCTGCGAGCCAATGATATTGCCAATATGGGTTTTGCCGAAAAGGCTGATTGCCCGGTGATTATTATTGCCGATATCGATAAAGGCGGCGTCTTTGCCCATCTGGTGGGCACCTTAGATTTACTCTCAGAAACAGAGCAGCAGCGGGTTATTGGCTTTGTGATCAATAAATTTCGCGGTGATATCGCGCTCTTAGAGTCTGGTTTGGACTGGTTGGAAGAGCGCACCGGCAAGCCAGTAATCGGTGTGATTCCCTATCTGCCGGGTCTGCATCTGGATGCTGAAGATGCCATAGCCGCTGAGCAGATACTGGATACAGAGCTGCCCCAGCTTCGGGTGGTGGTACCGGTGTTTCCGCGTATTAGTAACCACACTGATTTTGATGCGCTGCGCCTGCACCCTCAGGTAGACCTGCACTATGTAGGCCCGGACGGTGACAAGCCTGCGGCTGACTTAATCATTTTGCCCGGCAGTAAAAACGTCCGTCGCGACCTGCAGTGGTTGCGGGATAATGGTTGGGATGATGCGATTAATCGCCATCTGCGTTATGGCGGCAAGATCATTGGTATCTGTGGCGGCTATCAGATGCTCGGCACCCAGCTGTCGGATCTCCATGGCGTGGAGGATAATGCCGGTGTCTCTGCGGGTCTCGGCTTATTAGAGATGACTACTGAGCTTAAGCAGCACAAACAGCTGCGTCAGGTGCAGGGTACTTTGAGTCTCACTGGCGGCAAAATCGAAGGCTACGAAATTCACTGTGGTGCCTCCTCGGGCAAGGCGTTAGGTTCTCCAGTAGTGACCCTTGATGATGGCCGCACTGATGGCGCTATCTCTAACGATAATCAGGTGCTTGGCACCTATCTCCATGGCCTCTTTGATCATCCGGATTCCTCTGCCGCTCTCTTGGCTTGGGCCGGTTTAGAAACCTTGCAGATTGTTGATCAGCGGGAAATTCGCGAGACCCAACTCAACCGTTTGGCGGCTATGTTGGAGAAGCATCTGGATTGTGCCATGTTATTTCCAGAGCACTTCAACCTGAAGGAAGCTGTGGGTGAATAATTTGATAAGCAAAAACGTGCCACTATTGCTGGCTGTATTTTTAGCCATATTGATGCTGCTTACACGGAGTAATTATTTTGACTGGGCCACTGTGCTGCCCAGCGCTTCACTGGCGATTTTTTTTCTGGTGGGTTTTTACCTGCGCAGCTATCTCTCCTTTGCGGTTTTTGCCGGTCTCGCCTATGCCTGTGATTACTGGGTTTTATATGTCGGAGGTGAGGGCTGTTTTACTTCCGCTTATGGCTTTATTTTTGCCGGCTATTTTCTACTCTGGCGCAGCGCCAAATGGGCAGCCGGCAACTATGATCTGCTCCGCTTGCCCGATGGGATTAAAGTTTTCGCCGTGGCGCTGCTCTCAATTAGCGGCGCATTTTTGATTTCCAATGGCAGTTTTTATGCTTTTTCCGGTAATTTCAGTGACCTTAGCCTGATCGATTACAGCGCCCGGGTGATGCGCTACTACTTTACCTATCTGACCGATCCGTTGATTTACTTGGGCATTGCCGCTTTAGTCCACAGATTGATTCAAAGATTACCAGCTACTAATGTGGAGACCAGCGAATGATCACTTCTGACAAGCTTAATTACACTGCTGAGGTTAAATTACCCGAGCGCATTGTCTGCATGACCGAAGAGACCACCGAGTGGCTCTACCTACTGGGTGAAGACTGGCGCATTGTCGGTATCTCCGGCTATACAGTGCGACCGCCCCATGCGCGCAAAGAAAAACCCAAGGTGTCGGCCTTTACCTCAGCCAAGATTCATAAAATTCTCGAGCTGGAACCGGATCTAGTAATTGGCTTCTCCGATATGCAGGCCGAGATTGCTGCGGATCTGGTGCGAGAAGGCGTCACTGTGCATATCTGTAATCAGCGCTCGGTGGCCGAGATCTTTTCTACCCTGTTAATGATTGGCTGTATGGTGGGGGCTGAACAGAAAGCCCGTGAATTGTTGGGCCAGTATGAGGCGCGATTGAATGCCATACAGCAGACTGCAGCCGCACTGCCACGGCGTCCCAAGGTCTATTTTGAGGAGTGGGGCGATCCGCTGATCAGCGGTATTCGCTGGGTTTCTGAGTTGATTGAAATTGCCGGTGGCGATGACAGTTTTGGTGAGTTATCAGTTTATGCGGATGCCAAAAGCCGCATTATTGGCGATCAGGATAGAGTGATTGCCAAGGCGCCAGATATTATTATCGGCTCCTGGTGTGGACGTAAATTTGCCACTGAAAAAGTCGTGGCTCGAACTGGTTGGGATGCGATTCCAGCGGTGATCCACAACCAGCTCTACGAAGTAAAGTCGGCGGATATTTTACAGCCGGGGCCAGCCTGTCTGACCGATGGTATAGATCATTTGGAAAAAATCATTCAGGGTTGGGCGGCTTTGCAAATAGAGCCCTCAGCGGTTGAGGATAAAGAGCCCTCAGCGGATGAGGATAAAGAGCCGACAAGTGTCCAGCAAGAACAAGAAGAAAAAGCCTAATGACGACCAGCGCCCTAAATAATTACCTCGACCCAATTCACTCGCGGCGGTTATTGGAGGGCGTTGTTCTGAGTAAAACCGCCGACTATATACATCTGGCTTTTGCCGAACCACGTCGCGCCCTGAGCTCGGCAGTGTTTAATGGCGGTCTCTGCTGGGCCAGTCACTGGTTAAATTATAAGGTGCCACTGAACTGCCCTCTAGAAGTGGAAGAGCCCATGGTCACCTTGGAAAACTACGCACGTAATAAAGATTGGCGGGGTGATACTGTCGGCATGATGACGGCGGCCTCGATGAACTCACTACGTATCCACAGTACTGAAATTGAAGGGGAGCAGATTGTGGTACTTTCCACCACAGGTATTGCCAATGCCCTGCGCGCCGGTGACAGTGCGGACTATGGTTTGCACCAAGAGGTGGTCAGGGAAGTGGGTACTATTAATACTGCTATTATTACCAGCGCGACACTCTCGGACGCAGCCATGGTGGAAACCCATATGATCGCAACCGAATCCAAGGCGGCGGTATTTCAGCAGCTGGCTATACAAAGTACCGTATCCGAGAGCATAGCCACGGGTACTGGCACAGACTCGACTCTGGTAGTGAGCGGCCAGAGCACAACCGCCGTTCGCTTTGCTGGCAAACATACCAAGTTTGCCGAGCAGGTGGCGCGACTGACTATGGCGTCGATTGCCGATTCTCTAACCTCTATTGAGTGCGCTGCGTGAAAGTCTTAAATACCCGACTGATAACCCCGAGACTCTGCGGGCTGCTGTTGCTTATCGCACTGCCGTTGGTATCCCTGCTGGGACTGATGACCGGTCCGGTGTTTATTCCGCTGGCGGATATCCTCTCAATCAGCCTGAGTGGCGACGGCGGCAATAGCCAAGAAAAGCTGATTATTGAAATTATTCGACTGCCAAGGGTGATTCTCTCGCTCTTAGTGGGCGCGCTGCTGGCCACCTGTGGTGCTCTGTTGCAGGGCCTGTTCCGCAATCCCTTGGCCGACCCGGCGTTAATCGGTGTCTCTGCCGGTGCCTCTGTGGGTGCCAGCATAGTGATTGTGTTTGGCTCTATGTTTACTGCCGGTGGCCTATTGCTGGGCTTATCGGCTATCTCGGTAGGCGCCTTTGCCGGTGCCATCATTGCCTCGGTGATTATCTTTCGTCTGGCCACCGGGCCTCAGGGTACCTCGGTGGCGACCATGCTGCTGGCGGGTATTGCCATTAGCGCTCTAGCGGGAGCTGCCACTAATACCCTGAGCTATCTGGCTGATAATGATATGTTGCGCCGCATCAGCCTCTGGCAGATGGGCAATCTTCAGGGAGCTTCCTGGGATCGAGTCGGGCTCTGCGCGCTGACTGCGGCATTCTTAGCGGTATTGATTCCCCGTGAAGCCGGCGCCCTTAATGCCATGTTGCTGGGTGAGTCCGAAGCTCGCCATCTTGGGGTTAATGTCGAGTGGCTCAAGCGCCGCTTAATTATTTATTCGGCATTGGGGGTGGCGATCTCGGTGGCCGTGGCCGGTGTGATTGCCTTTGTTGGCCTTATGGTTCCCCATGTCATACGCCTGTTAGTGGGCCCAGATCATCGCGCTCTATTACCTCTATCGGCACTGGCTGGGGCCATTTTATTAGTCGCCGCAGATGCCTTGGCGCGGGTGGTGATTACCCCGGCTGAGCTGCCTGTGGGCGTGGTAACAGCGCTATTGGGTGCGCCGTTCTTCCTCTGGTTGTTGGTTGTGCAGCGGAGACGAACCTAATGTTAAAAATCGATTCAGTGGGCCTGACGGTTTCGGCAGTGCCCCTATTAGATAATATTTCTATAGACTGCCCGCGAGGTTCGGTGACTGCGCTGATGGGTCCCAATGGCGCAGGCAAAACCAGTCTGTTGAAAGTGATCTCTGGTGAGCATAAAGCCAGCCAGGGACGGGTAGAGATTAATCGCCAGTCGCGAGAAGAGTGGAAGCCTGCTGATATTGCTCAGTTTATGGCGGTGCTGCCTCAGAGTTCGACCTTAGAATTTGCCTTTACCTCTGAAGAAGTGGTGGCCCTGGGCCGAACACCTCATGCAACGGGCACAGTGCGAGACGCTGAAATTATCACTGCGGCCCTGGCCAAAGTCGACGCCAGCTATTTAGCTCAGCGCTCCTTTGTGCAGCTATCCGGTGGTGAAAAACAGCGTGTGCAGCTTGCTCGAGTGCTGGCTCAGATCTGGGATCACTTTGAATATGAGGGCGAATATGAGGGAGAACATGAGGGCGATGCTCCGACTGACGGCATACTGCTGCTCGATGAACCCTCCGCGGCATTTGATTTGGCGCACCAGCTGATGTTGATCGACATAGTGCAGCAGATCTCCGCTCGTGGCGTGACTGTGGTGATGGTGATGCACGACTTGAATTTGGCGGCTAAGTGCGCCGATCAAATGGTCTTTATGAACTGCGGGCACTGCACCGCGGTGGGTACAGTGACCGAGCTGCTGACCCCGGAACTGATCAAGAAAGTCTTTTCGGTGGACGCCGAAGTTATCACTCATCCGGTGCAGGGCACGCCGATGGTGGTGGTTTAAAATCCCGTCTATTTAGTAGTTAATTATTAAAGGATAGAATTTATATGGCGAATCAGTTGCAACTGATACTGGGTGGGGCGCGCTCTGGCAAAAGCCGCACGGCAGAGCAGCGTGTCGCCGATTCTGGCCTACATAAAATCTATCTGGCGACTGCCACCGCCGGTGACGGCGAGATGAGCGCGCGGATTAAAAAGCATCAAGCAGACCGCGATGGCCACTGGCAGCTGCTGGAAGAGCCCTTAGATCTAGCGCAAACATTGTCTGAATATTCCCGTGTCGATAACTGCATTCTCGTCGATTGTCTGACTCTGTGGCTAAGTAATTGCTTACATCACGACTGTTGGCCAGAGCAGCAACAGGCGCTATTGGATTCTGTAGAGCAATTGCCTGGCGCGGTTATTTTTGTCACCAATGAAGTGGGTCAGGGCATTGTGCCCATGGGTGAATTGACTCGGCAATTTGTCGATGAGGCCGGTTTTTTACATCAGCGTCTGGCGGCTGTGTGCGATCGTGTGACCATGGTGATCGCGGGCTTAGAGCAGGAGTTAAAGGTGCCAGTGCAATGAATAGTTGGTTGCGAATACCGGCGGCGGCACCCTGTACCCAGAGCCGAGAGCTCGCCTTTGAGCGTCAGCAACAGCTGACCAAGCCACCGGGATCCTTGGGTCGATTAGAGCAGTTAGCCATAGATTTTGCCGGTTACCAAAAAACGCCAGTGCCTCAACTTAAACATCCGGTGATTCGTGTCTTTGCCGCTGATCACGGTGTGGTGGCTGAAGGTATTTCTGCCTTTCCCCAGGCGGTGACGGCGCAGATGATTTATAACTTTGTCGGCGGTGGCGCGGCGATTACGGTATTGGCCAAGCAGTATGGCGCTGACTTTGGGGTGATCAATCTTGGCACTGTTGAGCCGCTAGGACAGATGCCTAAACTTGTTAATATTCAAATTGCTGCTGGCACTGAAAATTTCTGTCAGACCGCAGCCATGACTCAGGATCAGATGGAAACTGCCCTCGAGGTAGGCCGCGACAGTTGCTTAGATCAGCCTATAGATTGTTTTATCGGCGGTGAGATGGGCATAGGCAATACCACCTCGGCTGCCGCTATTTTTTCTGCGCTACTGGGTACAGATGTGGATGATATTGTTGGCCGTGGCACCGGTGTTGACGATGCCGGACTGCAGCGTAAGCGCCAGGCTGTGCAGCGCGGTTTAGACTTACATATAGGCGCCGACACCAGCCCTGAAGAGGTTTTACGCTGTCTCGGGGGCTTTGAGATTGCCGCGCTGGTGGGTGCTTATATTGGCCATGCTCAGCGTGGTGTGCCGAGTTTGGTGGATGGTTATATCAGCACTGCCGCGGCGCTATTGGCCTGTAGAATTTGCCCTAGCTTGGCCGACTGGTTATTGTTTTCGCACTGTTCTGCGGAATCGGCTCATGCCCTGGTGTTAAATGCCATGCAGGCACAGCCTCTGGTTAATTTAGATATGCGTCTGGGTGAGGGCAGTGGTGCTGGTGTTGCATTGTCACTGATTCAGTCGTCTCTGTTACTCCATTCACAGATGGCAACCTTTGCCGAAGCCGGTGTTAGCGAAAGCTAAAAAATATGACTAAAGCCACTGCTCAAGCAGAATTTACCTGTATCGATTTTTTGCGTCATGGCGAGTGCGAGGGCGGTGAAATATTCCGTGGCAGTGGCAGCGATGTGGCACTCACGGAAAAGGGCTGGCAGCAGATGCGCGACTCAGTGCAGGATATGGCTGGCTGGGATTCTATTATTACCTCGCCCTTGCAGCGCTGTCGGCGTTTTGCCACTGAGCAGTCCGAGCGCCTTTATATTCCTTTAGCCGAAAATGCCAACTGGCGTGAAATCCATTTTGGCGATTGGGAAGGGCGGTTGATGGCGGATGTCTGGAAAGAGTCTCCGGATCTAGTGGCCAGCTACTTTAAAGACCCCAATCAGTCGACACCTCATAATGGTGAGCCCTTTGCCGAGGTCGCTGAGCGCCTTAAAGGCGCTTGGGAAACGCTGTTAACAGAGCATCGCAACCAACATGTATTAGTCGTTCAGCACGGAGGAACTATACGGATATTACTGGCTTTAATCCTCGGCATGCCGGCCACAGCGATGAATCAATTTGAAGTGCCCTTTGCTTGCCTCAGCCGTATCAAGGTCTTCCACCACAGTGACTATGCGGATTTTCCCATGCTGGTGTCACACAATACTGGGAGCTTGGAGAAGTGAATGCTATTCGCCGAGAGTGGCGCGCTCTGGCCTGTGCTATGCAGTTCTTAACCCGTATCCCGCTGGCCACGCGGACGCTTTTTGACAATAAAGATTACGCCAACTCTCTCGCCTGGTATCCGGTCATTGGGCTGGTTTTGGGCGGCTTGGTTTGGCTCTCAGGTGTGGCTCTGGCAGAATTTTCATCCGCTTCTCTGGCCGGAGCGCTGGTGCTGGGGGTCTGGGTACTGCTCACTGGTGCCCTGCATCTGGATGGCGTCGCCGACTGCGCCGATGCTTGGGTGGGTGGTTTTGGCGATCGTGAGAAAACCTTTCAAATTCTAAAAGACCCGCGCTCGGGACCCATAGCTGTAGTGGTGTTGGTGCTTGTTCTGTTAATTAAGTGGGCGGCGCTGGAAGTGTTACTAGGTTCTGAACACTGGTCGATTATCTGGTTGATTCCGTTGTTGGCTCGCGGCGCCATGCCGTATATTTTTTGGCGCCTGGATTATGCTAGTGCCAGCGGTCTGGGCTCGGCTCTGGTGGAGGGACTTTCACGCCAGCGCATACTGATCAGTCTGTTATTTGTGGCTGTAATCGCGGTGCTGAGTTTGACCGCGCAGTTGGATATTCTCCTGCTGTTTGTGGTGGTTTCTCTGCTGATCTATCTCTGGTGGAAGCGTGCTAGTTATCAAAAATTGGGTGGCTTTAATGGCGACTGTGCCGGTGCTTTGGTGGAGTTTCTTGAATTGGGTTTGTTGTTGGGATTGGCAATTTATACGAGCTATAGCCTGTGACTGCTGTGGCACTGCTACTGGGTCTGCTGATCGACCATTTTGTCGGTGAAGCCAAACGCTGGCATCCCTTGGTGGGCTTTGGTAATGCTGCCTCTACATTAGAGAAAGCCGTGAACCCCAGTAGTGGCACTCATGGAAAATTACGCGGCCTAATCTGCTGGGCGCTAATGGTATTGATCCCAGTTATGGCGATGAGCTTATTGGTCTCACAGCTCTCGGGGCTGGCACTGGTAGTGGTCAACGCTCTAGTGGTCTATTTTGTGGTGGGCCTAAAAAGTCTCGCCGAGCACGGAGGCAATGTTGCTGTGCCCCTACTGGCCGGTGATCTGCCCGCGGCGCGACAGCAAATCGCTATGATGGTGAGTCGCGATACGGCTAATTTGAATGAGCAGCAGGTGGCTTCGGCAACCTGTGAGTCGGTGCTGGAGAATGGCAGCGATGCCATTTTTGCTGCGCTGTTTTGGTTTTGTTTACTCGGCGCTCCAGGTGCAATTCTCTATCGTGGGGCCAATACATTGGATGCTATGTGGGGCTATAAGATTGATCGCTATGGTAGATTTGGCTGGGCCGCGGCACGAATTGATGATGTTTTAAATTGGCTGCCCGCACGCTTAACCGCGCTCAGTTATGGGCTGGTGGGTAATTTTTCTAGTGGCCTAAAGTGCGCCCGACAGCAGGGTGGTTTAACCGACAGTCCCAATGCCGGTTATGTCATGGCTGCCGGTGCAGGCGCCTTGGGAATCAGCATGGGCGGTGCGGCGATTTATCATGGGGAAGAACATCAGCGACCGGTTTTTGGCGTTGGGCCAGTGGCTGAGGCGAGGGACATTGATCGTGCTATAGCGCTGGTGCAGCGCACTTCAGTGCTGTGGGTGGTGTTGGCCTTGGCGTTTTATGGATTGCCAATGTTATGACTATTGCTATGACATCCGCATTAACACCTATACCCGCGCCGCCAAAACCAGCCCATGGTGGTGCTCTGTATAGAGCCAGTAACGAATTTGCCATAGCCCCTGAACATTGGATTGATCTCTCTACCGGGATTAGCCCAGAGGCCTGGCCAGTGCCAGCGCCGCCCATAGAGGCCTGGCGCTCTCTGCCCGATGCGGAGGATGGTTTAATTGTCCAGGCCGCCGATTATTATGGTTGCAGTGCTAGTGAGCTATTGCCTATTTCGGGCTCTCAGTTTGCTATAGAACAGATTCCTCAGCTGTTAACGACCGGCTCTGTCGCGGTGCCGGTATGGGGTTATGCGGAACACAGTTATCGCTGGCAGTTGGCCGGGCATCAGTTGCATTGGTACAGCAGCTATCAAGAACTGGTGGATTTAGTCGAGACCAATACAGTCAATAATGCGGTAGTGATTAACCCGAACAATCCCAGCACTGAGTTATTTGAGCTGGCAGAGTTACAGTATCTTTTGGCTGTTCTGAAGGCCAATAATGGCAAGCTGCTGGTAGACGAAGCCTTTATGGATAGCAGTGATGAGCACTCCCTGTGTCGGCTCTTAGAAGGTCAGCCCTGCCCAGATGAACTGATTATTTTGCGCTCGGTGGGTAAGTTCTTTGGCCTTGCCGGTATTCGATTGGGCTTTGTGATTGCCAGTGTAGGGTTTATTCAGCGCCTTGAGTCTCAGCTGTCACCCTGGGCGGTGAATCATATTGCCCGCTGGGTTGGGCAGCAGGCACTGGCTGATCGCGATTGGCAGCAGCGTCAATGCCAGCGACTAGTGCAGCAGTCTACTGCTTGGCAAGCTCAGCTGAAAAGCTTATTTCCTACCTTTGACTGGCAGCGTTCCGATTGTTTTATTACCGCCTTTGCCGATCGCCAGAGCTGCAAGAAACTTTATCAGCAGCTTGGCCACTGTGGGCTATTAGTGAGGTTGTTATGCAGTGCCCGAGAGGGTTTGCAGGGTGGCTCTCAAGATGGTGCTGCTCTGCGTTTTGGCTTGCCCTCCCTGAGTCAGCAGCAGGTTGTTATGGAAAGAATTAAAACTCAACAATGGAGACCCCTATGAGTCGCTTAAAGCTAACCCTGTTGGTGATTCTCAGTTTTGCTAGCGCCGGTTTGCGCGGTGAAGTGATGGTCGATGATGATTTGGGCAGCCCGGTACATCTAGAGCAGCCCGCCAGTCGAATCGTTAGTCTGGCTCCTCATCTTACCGAGATAGTGTTTGCTGCTGGTGCCGGAGACAAGCTTGTTGGCGTGGTCAGTTACAGTGATTATCCAGCGGCGGCTTTGGAGATTCCGGTGATCGGTTCCTACAACAATATTAATTATGAAGCCTTGGTGGCACTGCAGCCTGATCTGGTGCTGGTTTGGAACTCGGGCAATGGACAGGAGTTAGCTGAGCGTCTGCGAGGTTTGGGGTTGAGGGTATTTGTTAGTGAGCCCAAGCGACTGCCGGATATTGCGCGGTCCCTGAGCAAGATTGGCACTCTCACTGGCACCTCCTCTACAGCGGAAAGGGCTGCGGCTAATTATTTGAGTCGCTACCAAGCACTGCAAGCGGGCAACAGCACTAAAGCCCAGGTGAAGGTCTTTATTGAGCTTTGGCATGAGCCAATGATGACGGTTAATGGCACGCATATTATCTCCGACAGTATTGAACTCTGTGGCGGTGTGAATGTGTTCGCCGATGCGATACCGCTGGTGCCGCGTATCAATGTGGAGTCTGTGGTGCGTGCTGATCCGGATGTGATTATTGCCACAGGCATGGCCGATGAGCGTCCGGAGTGGTTGGATAATTGGTTGATTTGGCCGGATCTCAGCGCGGTTAAGTCGAGCAGTTTGTACGGTATAAATCCCGACTTGATCAGCCGCCATAGTCCAAGGATATTAGAGGGCGTGACTCAGCTCTGTGATTACTTTGATCGGGCCCGAAAAACTCCGGTGGTAAACCCAATTAACTAAATCGATGGCTCTTAAAGGAGTCGTTTTTTAAAGGATCAGCTTTGAATACAATAATCACCCAGCAAGAGCGCGATGCGTTCTATAAGGTTTTGTATGGACGCCGCGATGTGCGCAGTGAGTTCTTGCCCGACCCAGTCGCCGATGATGCTCTAGAGCGGATATTACAGGCGGCTCACCATGCACCCTCGGTGGGGTTTTCGCAGCCGTGGAATTTTATTCTGCTGCGCGACCAGCAGATCAAGCAGGCTGTCCATGACCTGCATCAGGAAGCTAATGCCGAGGCAGCGGAAATGTTTGCCGATAAGCGGCAGAGGGATTATCGGCAGATTAAATTAGCTGGGATTTTGGATGCGCCGATCAATATCTGCATTACCTGTGATCGCGAGCGTGGCGGTGCTGTGGTGTTGGGCAAGACCCACCAGCCGGAGATGGATCTCTACAGCACAGTCTGTGCAGTGCAAAATCTGCAGTTGGCGGCGCGGGCTGAAAATATTGGTGTTGGCTGGGTATCGATTATGGATAAGCAGCAGTTAAAGGCACTACTGAAAATACCGGAGAGAATTGAGGTGGTGGCTTACCTCTGTGTTGGCCATGTATCGCATTTCTACGATGAGCCGGAGTTGCAGGTTAAGGGTTGGCAGAGCAGAACAGATTTAGCCGACTTGGTGGCCATGGACCAATGGAACTTTTAAACTAGGGTTTTTAAAATGGAATTTTATTCGTCACTATCGCTCATGCGCTCGATGCGTTCCTGCTCTTCAGCAAATGCGGCTTTAATTTCATCTATCACCGTATCCACATCGGCTAGCTCGGTGTCTTCTTCAAAGTAGCCGGTCAAGTGGCTCTGGGGGGTTAACTTGCCCTCTTCAAACAGCGCCCACATCTCTTTGTCATATTTAGTCTCGAGTAGCTCTGGTGCGTACTGACCATAGTACTCAGTCATATTATTAACATCCCGCGCCAGCATGCGTTCGGCATGGTTGTTAGCGGCGGCATCAACAGCCTGAGGCAGGTCGATAATCACTGGGCCGTAGTCGTCGACCAGTACATTAAATTCAGAGAGATCCCCATGGACTAAGCCCACGCAGAGCATGCGCAACACATATTGCATCACCACATAGTGATCTTCGATGGCCTGTTCCGCGGACATGGAAATATCATTCAAGCGCGGTGCCACCTGACCATCTTCGAGGGTCACCAACTCCATCAGCAAGACGCCATCAAAGCAGCCGTAGGGTATGGGTACACGCACATTGGCGGCGGCGAGTTTGTAGAGGGCGTCGACTTCGGCGTTCTGCCAGGTTTCTTCTTGCTGCTTGCGGCCAAATCTTGAGCCTTTTTCCATGGCGCGTTGGCGGCGACTATTGCGGACCTTGCGGCCTTCTTGATAGGTGACAGCCTGTTTAAAGCTGCGTTTGCTGGCTTCTTTATAGACTTTGGCACAGCGTATTTCCGAACCGCAGCGCACCACAAAGACAGCGGCTTCTTTGCCGCTCATCAGTGGGCGAATCACCTCATCGACAATACCATCTTCGATTAGCGGCTGAATGCGTTTCGGAACTTTCATACTTTCTATACGCCCCTATATCCTTATGCCTTCCGCTCTTATGCTATATTGAATAGCGTCAGGCTGGCTCTCTTATACTGCGCTTATCTCGTGATGAGAATAGCGCATCAATAAAAAAGCCGCTGACAAATATCAGCGGCTTAATGCCCCTCTGGTTCACCCCACTAGTGCTTTAATCCATTTTTCGGATCGGCGGTGGTGTTCGGGCGGTTATTTTTTTCCCCTATCCTTTCTTATTATTATAGATCATACCCCCTCTCATCATGCTCTGCGAGATCGAGACCCATAGTTTCGTCTTCTTCGTCAATACGTAATCCTAACATGGCATCAACTAGTTTTAACAGTACAAATGTCACAATAGCGGTGTAGGCGAATGTGGCAACAATACCGACGATTTGAACCTGTACCTGTGAGGCCATGTTCATACCTTCGTTGTAACCCTGGCCGCTAAACACGCCGAGGGCGTCCGAAGCGAAGATACCGGCGAGCAATGTACCCAGTATGCCGCCGACACCGTGAACCGGGAAAACGTCGAGAGAATCATCGATTTTCCAGCGCTGCTTAATCGCTTGGGTGGCGTAGTAGCAGATAACACCGGCGCTCAAACCGATCAGCAGTGCGCCACCGGGGCCAACATAGCCAGAGGCTGGAGTAATAGTACCCAGACCTGCAACCATACCTGTGACAATACCCAGTACCGAAGGCTTGCCGTGCTTGACCCATTCCATGGTCATCCAGGCCAGTGAGCCTGCTGCAGCGGAGATATGCGTAACCAGCATGGCCATACCGGCATCGCCATTGGCGGCGAGGGCAGAGCCACCGTTAAAGCCAAACCAACCGACCCAGAGCATACCGGCGCCAGTAACCGTCATGGTCAGATTGTGAGGAGGCATTGCCTGCTGTGGGAAACCTTTGCGGTTACCCAACACCAGTGCGGCAACCAAGGCGCCAACACCAGCAGTAATATGCACAACGGTACCGCCGGCAAAATCCAACAGACCCATCTCACCGAGCCAGCCGCCGCCCCAAACCCAGTGGGTAATTGGAGAGTAAACCGCGA